>PVBE012178272.1_pt1 | contig 10416 bp, 7 predicted proteins | sample 1631181 | NCBI WGS metagenome assembly PVBE01 (sample SAMN08397723, study PRJNA350692) | Marine metagenome, whole genome shotgun sequencing project. | isolation source: water | place: Pacific Ocean | collected 2012-04 | reverse complement strand
TATTCGTATTACTGAGATTCCCTATCAGGTAAACAAGAGCACGATGATCGAAAAGATGGCGAAGCTCGTGACCGACAAAGTGATTCAGGGTATTTCTGATATTCGCGATCAATCTGACCGCGAAGGAATCAACGTAATGATTGAACTCAAGAAAGATAGCTACCCACAGAAAGTCTTAAACCTTCTCTTTAAGCACACAGACTTGCAGAGCAGCTTCGGATACAACTGCATTGCTCTTGCCGATGGATTGCAACCTAGGCTTCTTAACTTGCAGGAGATGTTGCAGATCTTTATCGATCACAGAAGAGTGGTGATTACACGTCGTGTGACATTCGATAGAGACAAGGCAAAAGATCGAGCACACATTCTCGAAGGTCTCCAGATCGCACTAAAAGATATCGATAAGGTGATTGAAACTATTAAGAAGAGTGCAGACAAAGAGATTGCCAAAGAGAATCTTGTAAAGAAATTCAAACTCTCAGAACTACAGGCGGATGCCATTTTGCAGATGCGTTTGCAGACTCTATCTGGTCTTGAGCGTAAGAAGATTGATGATGAGCTAGCGGAAAAGCTCAAGTTTATCGCAGAGTGTGATGCTATCTTGAACGATAAGAAGAAGGTAGATGCGATAGTAATGGAAGACTGCAAGCATATAAAAGATAGCTACGCCGATGAGCGCAGAACCACAGTGGTATCTCACCCAGTTGGTCAGTTCTCAGCTAAGGATACTATCCCGAACTCACCAATGATCGTGGCACTTACAACTGGAGGCTATGTGAAGCGTCTTTCTCCAATGCAGTTTAGAGCACAGTCTCGAGGTGGTAAGGGTGTGAAGGGAATGACAACCAAAGAAGAAGATGAAATTCAGACACTGCTTCATGTGATGAACCACGATGATCTTTTGTTCTTCACGAATACCGGTCGTGTGTTTAAGCTTCCGGCGTATGAGCTTCCGCAGGGAAGTCGTATTGCGAAGGGGCAGGCGATTGTAAACCTCTTGCAGCTACAGCCAGACGAAGTGATCAGCGCAATCTTGAAGTCTGATCTCGAAGATAAGACACACCTCTTTATGATCACAGAACAGGGAACAGTAAAACGAACAGAGCTTACGCAGTTCGATAACATTCGCCGAAGTGGACTCATCGCACAGAAGATGAACAGTGGAGATACGCTGAAGTGGGTTCTTGCTACTGGTGGTAAAGATGAGATTCTTATTGTTTCCAAAAAAGGAAAAGCCATTCGTTTCCCAGAAGAAGATGTTCGATCTATGGGTCGTGCAGCTGCTGGTGTACGTGGAATCAAGCTTGCAAGCGGAGATAGGGTAGTGGAAGCAGGTGCTATCGAAGATTCCAAAACGAGTAAGCTTCTTGTGGTGATGGAAAACGGTCTCGGAAAGATGACTTCTGTAGAGGAGTATCGATTCCAAGGTCGTGGTGGAACAGGAGTGAAGGCTGCACAACTTACCGCAAAGACCGGAGACATTGTCGGAGGATGTATCTTGCAGGAAGGTGAAGATGGAGATCTGCTCTGTCTCTCCAAGCAGGGTCAGGCGATTCGCATGAAGCTCAGTGACATTCCTTCACGTGGTCGCGCTACACAGGGAGTGATCGTTATGCGCCTCAAAGCTAAAGATAAAGTGGCTACCATGAGTGTGGTGATGGAAGACAAAGAAGGAGAGGAGGCTGTTGCCGAAGCTGCAGAAGATATGCAGGAGGATGAAGTAGAAGCAATCAAAAAAGAGGAGCGTCGTGTAAAGCGAGCAACGACAGTCGGTAAGAATGCTGCCAAGAAGTCAGATAAGAAGTCAGATAAGAAGAAATAGAAGTAAGCGGCTAGAATCCTTGCATTTACCCTCTTTTTCCTTAGAATCATCCCGATGAAAGCAGGAATCCACCCAGAAATGAAGACAAAGGCAAAAACCACGTGTTCAACATGTGAGATGGTCTTTGAAATCCCTTCTACAGTGGAGGAAATGACCGTAGAGCGCTGCCGAAATTGCCACCCTATCTACACAGGAAAAGAACAGGAGAAAGCAACTGGAGGCCGTGTTGAGCGATTCCAGAAGAGAATGGCAAAGGCGAAGAAGGACCAAAAATAGTTTGGTAGATTATATAGTGCCGTATTGCCTCATGTAGCAGTAATTTAAAGAACCCCTTGCTACACACGATAGCAAGGGGGATCTTTTGCCGAGATTTGGCAACCGTAGCGTTTAGCGCGTCGTTGTCAGAGACAGTGACTTCACGAATTCGAAGTTTCCGCCACTGTAGGTGAGTGTGAATTCGTACGTCCCTTTTGCTTTCATCCTTTTGGGACTTATGCGCAAATCCACTTTGTCGGCTTGTACGTCTTTCCAGACCCCGCGTTGCGAACCGTCAAGTTCAGCGACGAGAAGGCCTAGTTCTTGTATGTAGCCGTCTTTGGCAGTTTCGTTGTGTATCCGTACGGTGTACTTCGTTGTCGTACCGGAACTGCCATCCATTTCCAGGCTTATCAGATTGGCCTCGAGCTTTGAGCTTTTGACGAGAACGCCCAAGTTTTGGGTGTTTACCGTCGTTCCCAAGCTGTCGAGATCCACAACCTCTTTAGCCTTGAATCCGTCCAGTTTGTGCGTCTCTAGCAGGAATTGCTTCACAGCTTTGACGTTGACCGGATTGAGACTCCGGTCAAACTGGGTAGCGTACTGGTGGACTTTGTCATTCTCCATTGTCAGCGTTAGCTTCGACAGCGATGGCGTTTCGCCAAAGGCTGCGGAAGAGATGAGAAGAACGACCAACGTGACGATACTCATTCGAATGCGACTTAACATGGTGCTAAAAGCTCCTTTCTTGGGTTAATCTCCAGTCATAGAAATGCAGGGGCAAAAAAGCCCATAACTGCGTTTCTCATGGAGTCCGGATATCTTCCGGTAAGCTATAGCACGCTATACACAGGTGTATGCACACTGTGCTACAGCCTCCTTGGAAGAGAGAGCAATTGTATGGTTGCCTATCTTGCAAAAGATCGGCTCTAAACGATATAGAGCATATATATTATATAATAATATGGTGTTTCGGTCAATAATCCAGCAATTGCCTAATAGCTGGCACTCTCGGCCAAAGAATGCTAAACTATACATATGAATGAGCGTCAATCTCGCCTTCTGGCAGCGATAATAGACGAATTTATCGCCACTGCCGTTCCGGTGGGATCAAAACAAATTGTGGAGTGTGGACGATTTAGCGTTTCCGGAGCGACTATCCGTAACGAAATGGGTACGCTTTCTGATGAAGGATTCCTCAGTCAGCCACATACATCAGCAGGTCGTGTGCCAACGGAGCAGGGGTATCAGATGTATGTTCGTGAATGTCTGGAGCCTTCTCAGCAGGAGCAGATTGTACGAAAGAAGTTTGCCTCTCTTAAGGAGCAGTATTTTGAGCGAAAAGATCAAGAGAGTGTGCACGAGGCTGTAGCACTTCTTACACATATGATTCCAAACGTTGCGTTTGCAACCGTGCCGCACAAAGACCGAGTGTTTTACTTGGGGCTGGGAAACGCGCTCAAGCAACCGGAGTTCCAGAGTGACCCTCTGCTTGCCAGTGGTATTGCAGAAGTACTAGAAGGGGATCTTGCTTCGGCGCTAAAGGGACTAGAGATTGATGAAGAGGTGCGATACTACATAGGAGAGCAGAATGTTATGGAGCAAATTCACAGCTGCTCGATGATGGTTACGAGTTACAAAGTACGTGGAGCTGAGGGTGTGATTGGTGTTCTTGGACCAATGCGAATGGATTACAGGTATAATACTGTTGCTCTTGAATTGATTTCCGATTTACTAAGGTCTGAATGAAACAAAAATTACTCTACATACGTCCTCCAAAGGAGAATGAAGAACGCGGTCCGCTCTATGCGGAACCGGCGATTTCTGCGCTTCACTCTCTCAAAGGGGATGATGCTCAAGTGAGCCTAGAAATGGGTATGGGAACGGATGGAAAGATCGGTTTTTATGTGAGGGCCTCACAAGGCGCAACGCAACTTACTGAGTCGCAACTCTATGCGCAGTATCCAGATGTCGACATCGAATACATGGACGAAGATCCTTTCGCTGCCAAAGAAGGAGAGGTGGTGGTAAGTATGGATCTTAAACTAACTGATCCAGAAATCTTTCCTATCAAGAGGCATCCGCAGTTTGATGACATGCTTACACGAGTGAATGTAGATCCAATCGCTGGTATCACTTCTACTCTTGCACGTAATCCTGTTGCTGGGATGCGTGGTCATGTGGGAATCATTATGAAGCCAATTACCGGAGGGTTCCGCAGACGCTCACTAAGATTCATTCCTCTTCTTTCTAAGGGGATGTCTGCGATCTCCGTGCGTCATGCAAAGCTATTTACCAGTGTGCAACTTGCACGAGGATGGAGGAGAGCTGCTTACGCACCCGTTGCATTTTTCCTTGGAGGGTTTAGAGCGTGGCCTGGGTTCTCTAGGTACTTTGCAGGTGGTGGTACATCACTTCTCTCTGGAATAGAGGAGTCTTCTGATCCAGAAGAGCGTGAGCAACAGCAGGCGAGTGCAAGAACGCATGACCGTGAAGATGCTTCAGCTGCAGCAACCGATAAGGTGAATCGTTTGATGTTTACATGCAACGTACGTATCAGTGTTATTGCTCCCAAGGAGCACATTGCTACTGCCGAAGAGAAGCTTCGTGAAATTGCAGGAAGCTTTAGGCAGTTTGCACTGCCGCAGTGTAATGCGTTTGGTACAGGTAAGCAGCGTACGCTTTCTACAGTGGATTATGGATACTCGTCTCGTAAATTCATTTTCTCTGTAGAAGAAATAGCCACGCTCTGGCATATGCCTACTATCTTGGTACAAACTCCAAACATAGACTGGGTGCTTAGCAAGAAGCTAGAACCACCTAATAATTTGCCTATGGATGCCAATGAGAAAGATCTCACAATACTAGGAGAAGCAGTATTCCGTGGCGAGAGGCATAAATTCGGTATTCGTACCGATGACCGCAGACGACACATCTACACGATTGGTAAAACTGGTATGGGTAAATCTACTCTCCTTGAGAATATGGTGTATTCCGATATCTATGCGGGTAGAGGTATGGCGATCATCGATCCTCACGGAGATTTGATCGACGATATTATGAATTATATTCCCAAGAGCAGAAGTAATGACGTGGTTCTCTTTGATCCATCAGATATGGAGTATCCGCTTTCATTCAATGTTCTTGATTGTCCAGATCCAGATCAACGAGCACTCGTAGCTTCTGGGCTTATGGGAGTGTTTACGAAGCTGTGGCCTGATGCATTCTCTGGAAGAATGGAGCACATCCTCAGAAACACCTTGCTTGCGCTTCTCGAAGCGCAGGGTCACTCCATGCTTGGAATCATGCGTATGTTTGCAGATGATTCGTACAGAATGCGAGTACTGGAAAAGGTATCTGATCCGATGGTATTAAGTTTCTGGAATGATGAATACGCACAGTGGTCTGATAAATACAGAACAGAAGCAATCGCCGCTATTCAAAATAAAGTTGGTCAGTTGCTTTCTACACCACTTATCCGAAACATTGTCGGACAGGTAAAAAGCTCTCTTGATATCCGTCATGCTATGGATACCGGAAAGATCATCTTGGTAAACCTGAGCAAAGGAAAACTTGGAGAAGATACGTCCGCGTTCCTTGGTTCGATGCTTGTTACTAAGTTCCAGATTGATGCGATGAGTAGAGCAGATATCCCAGAAGATGAGCGTAGAGATTTCTACCTCTATGTGGATGAATTCCAAAACTTCGCAACAGAAAGCTTCGCAACTATTCTCTCAGAAGCTCGTAAGTATCGCCTGAACCTAACGATGGCAAACCAGTACGTGGCACAGCTACTTATTGGCGATAACAACACCAAACTCCGCGATGCTGTGTTTGGAAACGTTGGTACTCTTATTAGTTTCCAGGTTGGATCTGATGATGCGGAGGTGCTGAGTCTTCAGTTCGAAGAAGAGGTAACACCAAAAGACATCTTAAGTCTTCCGAAGTATCACGCGTACGCACGTTTGATGGTAGACGGTATGCCAAGCAAACCTTTTTCTGTGAGCACGCTTCCTCCTCCGGAGTACAAAGAAGATCAGAAGCGTATAGAGAAACTCAAAAGCCTTTCTCGTGAACGGTACTCTGAACGAAGGGAAATAGTAGAAGATAATATCAATCGCTGGTCTGCTTCAGCTGCAGAAGGAAAGAACAAAGCAAAAGATGCAGCCAAAGCCAAAGAGAAGGGAGAAGAAGAGATGAAGAAAGCACGCAAGAAGGGGATGAAGCTCGATGAATACAGAAAGTGGCGCGACAGAGAAATGTGGATCAACGACTTCAACATGATTCGCAAACGCAGCCTTCTTGGAGAAACACTCTCAGAAGCTGATCAAAAATCTATGAAAGACTTGGAGGCAAAACTAAAAGACTCCGGAGGTGTTCCGGAAGTATCTAAAGGCTTACAGCAGGAGATCGATAAGAAGCAGGGTAAGGCTTAGTGTTGTGGCTCTCCGTAGTCACAAATTTTGTAGTTGGTGCGAGGAGCACTATCTTGCAAGTAGTTATCGTATTGGCATTCGCTAAAGTTTAGCCCATATGAGGAGAAGATTTTGCGGCCGTATACTTTCTGTTTGTTAGGTTTGTTGCTGGTGATATAACTGAATACTACGCAGTCTCCCCAGGAATTCCTCAGCTTACATTCAAAGCCCGGATAGCGCGTGGCATCTAGGCCACGATAGGGGTTTAGCCAGTCTCCCCAGGAGAAGGCGTATGTGCTCTGCGGTACTGCGAGAGCAGCCACGCAAACCAAGCCTGCCAATAGTGAAGAGAACCGCTTCATAAAGGCGAAAATCTTATGTTTCTGACCCCGTACTGTCAACGGTTAAACCAATACTTTTTCTAGCGATTAAATCGGGTGATGAGTGCAGTTTTTGCGGCAGGATCGGCGATTGGTTAAAAGTAGTCATGTTTTATTGTGTTCCCATGAACATATGGTAACTTTTATACTTATTTCTCCACTAAAAACTATGGGAATGCGACCAGGTGAAGTATCGGTATACCAAGCAGTTGAATCAGGACCACTAACTGCTTCTGAGATTGCATCAGCAATAGGTCAATCTTTAGACCAGGTTAGACAACACTTATCTAGATTGATGAAAAATAGCTATGTTGTAAGCGATGGAGAAGATGATCCTCGATTCTCCAGATAAAAAAAGACCCCAGGCGGGGTCTTTTTTCTAACCTTCCTCGTAGTCTAATCAATATTGATATTGGGTCGTATCACAGTCGTTCCCTGTGCAGTAGATACGCGTGTGTTCGTATTCGAAGTAGTTTTCGTAGTTGTTGTAGTAGCTATTGTCATAATGATTTTTCTTGTAGTAGTCATCGTTTTGGAAGTAGTACGGACGGTATGTGTCATCTTCTTGGTCGTAGTACGTACGCCATCCCTCCTCTTGCTCGTAGTGGTACGGTTGGTAGTAGGGGTTTGTGTTGTAGTTATGATAGTTGGGGTATCTGTTATCCCAATTACTTTGTGTTGTGGAGTTGGCGTTAAACATTCCATGGAACGGATATGTTATTCTGTTTCCGTACAAACTTCTCGCAGTTGATGTGCGAGGTGAGTAGGGGTTGCTCTCTTGGTAACTCAGGCACGAACCGGCGATGTCACGGTAGTGACATGTATACCCTGGGTAGTAAGAAGCAGCACTTGCAGTTATCGGTAGAAGAGTAGTGGCAATGAGTGCCGTTAATGCGAGGAGGGGGAGTAGTTTTTTCACCCCACTACGCCCTACGGGCTTCGAGGGGCAAGTACCTAGAGTCTTGTGGGACGTCATAGTGGATTGTGGTGAATGAAAGGAGATCAGCGTACTTCGAGTGAGATGACCTCGCAATAGGTTTGAATCATTCGTGTGTACATGCACAAAAAAAGACCGCGCGAGCGCAGTCTTTTTGTTTTTGTTTCTTTGTCGGCTATCAGGAGCGTACTTGACGTTTCTGCTCTGAGCCAGTGAAGAAAGGTGAGAGGAGGTACTCTCAGTTCTATGCCGAGTTTAGGTGCCTTATTTATCCTCGTGACCATGCGAGTCCCCCGACCAGACCTCAAGCGTAGACAAGCTACGGAGATCATGGGGAATTTAGAGGAGCATCTTTCGGAGTATCCTCTTTAGTACCGAAAGATGACATTACTCAGCGCAGAGAGTACTCACTACTTTACTCGAGTTGCTTTGTCAGCCGTGGACTGGCAAGGCGATCACGTTACTACTACGTAAAGGGTCAAGGTAGTGTTGAATGGTTGAACGAGAGGAACGTGCGCGTAAGCGCAGTGATGAGAACTCTCTGTGCGTTTGCGGTGGTGTTAAGGATCTAAATTTGTCAGGACTCCGATGTGTTTGTTTGGGTGTTTTCTTTTGTGTTTGTTTTGGTCGGAGTCCCGACTTTGAGGGCAGTCCCCTTATAGGGGACAAAAGCTGATGGACTTTTAGACCTCTTCACGAGGCTGATCCGCTAAGTAAGCAAATCAGTACATCGTACCGCGCCTGAGAAAATCTGCAACTTATAGGGGTAGCGTGCTTTATGAACCTGTTTTATGGATACAAAATTTATACAATAATTGACATTGGTTTTTCAGCTACATAGAAAAGAAAAATACCAATCACTGTCAAAAAAGTGATTCAATGAAAAAAACCGTTTAATACCCCATTCCCATCAATACTCTATGGATGATCTCTGCCATATCACCTCTGGTGAGTAGTTGATTTGGATCAGAGAAGCTTGATGGTAAGCCTCCCAGACGAGAGAGTGCGAATACATATTGCTTCCACCATGCTCCGAGGCGATCTTCTGGGTTCGTGTTAATAGCGAATGCATTTACTACAATCTTTGAGGCTTCAGCGAAGTTTACAAAGTCTCCTGGTTTAAATGATCCATTTGGGTATCCGCCAATAACATCTTCTTGTTTTGCAAGACATACGTAGTCTGCAAACCAATCACTCTGTGTAACATCAGAAAAGAGATCGTTGGACTCGCATCTATCGATTGCATCTGGTGAGAAGTTGGCTGAGATAATGATCTTGGTAAATTCTGCACGGTTTATTTGCGTATCGGGTTTGTACAATCCTCCTTTATATCCTTGTACCAGCCCTTCGTTTCGTACGAAGTTAATAGCAGGGAAGTTGCGGTGTGATTCTGAAACATCAGAGAAGCCACGTGGCTCCTCTACGGTTTCGCTCAGTAAGCATGGATGCATCTTGTAGATGATCCTACTGCCATCTTCTGCGCAGGTAGAGTACTCATCTCCGTTATTACATACATATGGTGTGCAATCTATTTCCGGTTCAATCGGTTTTTCTATTGGTACTACACCGTTTCCATTGTGTTCGTTTAGCCATGTCATAAGCTCAGATTTACCTTCTGCATTGGTGGTACCGGAGCAAAGTCCTGTGTGATATTTTCCATCATTCTTTCGAGAAAAGATAACAACGCGTTTGTTGAGTAGCATCTGAATACCGCATGTTGCCCCGTGAATGTGAGTTTGTATTTCGATGTATGCGTCTGCCATTCCTTTCCATACTTTTTCCACACTCACTGTGTAGTGTATCTGCATACCTTTTTCGTATGATTCTATTGGCGTACCTAGGATGACAACATCCGCTGCATTGAAGTTTTGTGTATATCTCTCTTCATCTGTTTCATATCCCACGCAGCTACAAGCATACGCAACCTGGGGTTGAACCTAGGGGATTAGTACGAAGGAGAGGATGATAAATAGTCTGACCATAAATATGACCGACAAAGTATAACGAAGAAATCTCTTGTAAACAGGGGTTTGCTATATTTTAAACTACCAAAATCTGTATAGAATCAAGTGATTATCGGGCTTTTACCAATTCGTAGGATGGAGCCCCGGGCAGGTGAAGTCTTTGCATAGCTCCTGTACTTCTCCAGCTACGCGATTTAGTACAGCTTCATCGTCTGCATTGTCGATCACTTCTCCCATCCAGTCTCCAAGTTTTTCCATCTCGCTTTCTTTCATGCCACGAGATGTGATTGCAGGTGTACCAATACGTACGCCAGATGGTTTGAATGGTGGGTTCGGATCGAATGGAACGGTGTTGCAGTTTGTAACGATTCCAGCTTTATCGAGTGCTTTTGCTGCATCGCGACCAGAGATTCCTTTGCTTTGCTGTGTCTCGAAGAGAATCAGATGGTTATCTGTTCCTCCTGTAACGAGGCGGAATCCGTGTGAGTTTAGTTTATCTGCTAGCGCCTTTGCGTTTGCTACTATCTGTGCGGCGTATGTTTTAAATTCATCGGTTTGAGATTCCTTTAGTGCTACGGCTATGGCTGCTGTTGTGTTGTTGTGCGGCCCTCCCTGTAACCCAGGCATTATTGCTTTATCAATC
>PVBE012145207.1_pt1 | contig 10416 bp, 9 predicted proteins | sample 1631181 | NCBI WGS metagenome assembly PVBE01 (sample SAMN08397723, study PRJNA350692) | Marine metagenome, whole genome shotgun sequencing project. | isolation source: water | place: Pacific Ocean | collected 2012-04 | reverse complement strand
GCGGTTGAACGCGATCTGTACTATATACGGTGTCTCTGGCAAGATCGAGCCGCTGCGAAGATCGAGCCGCTGCGTCAACGCGGCGGCCATGGCCTTGATGTTGAGACTGAGCCGCGTGACATTTGCGTTTGGCTTCGGCTGGTAAATGTCGGTTTCGCTGAATTCGTAATTGCTACTATCAACGGTGACTGAGCTTGTCCAGCTTGGTATCCCGGTCGGACTGCCAATAGTGCCCGTGTACACATCGAAGCCGGCATTTGCGACAATGCTCTCGCTCGCCTCGACCAGCCGGATCGTTGTATCTACACCCGAGCCGGTGCGCTCCAGCTCGTCGGGCGCTTTGTCGCCGCCCAGGACCGAAAATACCTCGCGGTTTCGGGTTGCGCCGGTATTGGCATCTTGGCCCGCAAAAGGCGTAATCTCGAATGTCTTTATTTCGACGTAGCTGGACTCGATCGGCTCACTATCGGCGTCAGTCGTATTCCGCAAAAGCGACCCATCGCCGACATTGGACCCGCCCGCCACCGCTGCGCCGCGGGTAATGTCGCGATCCTTGACGCTATCGCCATCGACGATAAATTGATCGGACATCCGCGGCCGCAAGATTGTATCCGGGTCTGTCTCTGGCACATTGAGCAGCTTGCCCCATTCGATAATCACCGGATCGAGGATAGCCCGCACGGCGCCTTGTTGGATCATCGCATTCATGGCGGCCCGGCGACTGGTCAAGGCTGACAATTCGGCGGCTGCGTTGCCGCTGGTCATCTCGAGCGCCTGGATAATGACATCCTCTTGCGCCAGAACGTTGTCGGCGTTTTGGCTGGCATGTAGCCAGTCAATTTCCAGCGCTTTCGCCGCGTTTTTGAGTTGCGTTATCAGGTCAGCTTTTGTCGGTGCCATTATATCCTCGTCAGGTGACCGTTATTTCATCGACGCCGAATCGAAGCTCGGCCGTATGCATCAACACATTGCTTATCATGGCCGCTGTCATCGTCGTGTTTACTGTTTTTACGTTGCGCTCTGGCTGGTCTAGCCAGATCGTCGTGCTGCTAATGATCGCGGAATGTACCGCGTCTAGTAGGCTCTGGAATGTTTCTTCGCTGCTGGTCGGCGTGGCCTCTCTGATCGCGTAATACCCGCGTACTAGCATCCCATGGGTACGCAGAAACCGGCGGCCGCTGCCGTCCTCTTGTTCATCGTCGACCGAATCACGAGAAACCGACCAGCCATTGATCAGCGATCCGGCAGCGTTGCCGAAAAATGATTTCAGATCTTCGATCCGGTCGCTCTGCGGCTGGTGATCGACGACCGCGCCAGCGCCGCCGGTAATCCCAGATGTACCCGCCACTACGGAGACAGTCGCGGCCAAAATGCTAGCGTAGGACACGGCGCAGCTCTCGCTCGAATATGCCGCGAGCTTTTTGCCGGAAAACCTCGCGTTGAGCCTGCTGATAGAAGGGGTTAGCCTGGACCTGTTTCTCGCTGCGTGCTACCGCGTAGGCGACCGCCGTAATAGCGGCTTGGCCGGTCAACGGTGCGCGGCCGCCGCGTGCCCGCGGTCGTAGCCGGTGGCGAATAATCCACGCCTTGATATCGCTGATACTTGGCTGAGTTCCATCGCGGCCGCCTTCGATCATCGGGAAATAGTCGGCGCTCGTCGCCACGCTAGCCATTAGCCGTTTACCGTCGCCGCGGCGTGCCTTGAAGGAGCGCGCCAGGGCGCCGGTATCCCGTGGTGCCTTCGACGCGGCCCGTTTGGCGATAGCCTGCGCGAGCTGGACCGATGCGCGAGACAATGCGCCCTCGATTTTACGGATAGTAGCCGGGTCGGATAGATCAGCCTGTAGCGTGATTATAACTTTCGACATCAGCGCCAGCGCCTCGGATGCGTGATCAGGTCGCGGCCCCATGTCGATACGATGTCTTGATCGTGATACATAAGGGCACCGGTTTCGACGTCGCCGGTGGTGATGTGTTCCTGATATGCCTTGAGCAGATCGCGGGCCAACCGGGCGAATGTATCGGCGCGACTGGCGCCGGCGACTACATCGGCCGCGATGGTGCTGTTAGTTTCTTCGGCGTAGAATGCCGCAAGACCGCGAGCCAGAAAACTTGCGGCGAGATCGCAAACAGCATCGAAGTCGGGATCAGGTATTGACGAGCCAGAGCCGTCCACTGTATGTGGTGACGAAAACACGAGCCGCGCAGTCTCGGCGGCCGGTAGCGTCAACGTCGGTAGCTGGATCTTTTGAACGTCCGACTTTAGAACGACGTCGAAGTTATCTTGTAAATCCAGCGTCCGAATAGGCACCTCATCGACCGGATGCTCGAGCAGCACCGCGACAGAAAAGCGATCAACCCAACCCGACGGCGTTGCAAACTCTTGGGCGCTGCCATCGCCTGTAATCAATGCGCTCTGGTGTCGCGGTTTATCGCGGCTGTATTGCCGGACGGCCTGCTCGATAAAATCATCTCGATCCGCAGAAGTGAAAATTCCGGCCGTATCTTTTACTGTGATTGCCACCTTGGCATTAAAATCAGACAGTACAGCCACGGCTCAAGCTCCTCACCTCTGCGAATCGTTTGTCAGTCAATCACACTCACTACGGGACGATACTGCCGGCGACCCCGCGGTGATCCAGATTCGTGACACCCCACGTATGACGGATTTTGAAGGTCGTCACGTCATCGGTGAATACTGCGCCACTTGTCGCGGCATCCTGCAAGAAAAGTTCCGGATCGCGTGAACCAACGAAGCCGACCTCTATAGTCGGAATGTCGGCGGGATTCGCCATCAGGAACCAGTCGGCGGTATCAGTCTGCCAGGTATTCACGATGAGGCCGATCCCGTACAGGCCGCGCACGCTGCTAGGTACCGTGGCATTCTGGTCGGTCGTCACAACAACATCCGACATCACCAGCCGATAAGCGAGATCCGCCAAATCCGGCGGCACTACCAGCCAACGCGGCTGGAGGCCGAGGCGCTCGCCGCTGCTGAGTTCCGTCTGCTTCAGCATATCAGTGATAGCGATCTGGAGAGTAGCTTCCGACAGGGCCGCGGTCTGATCATTGCTATGGCCCGCAGCAATAAGCGCCGTAGAGTCATAGGTGCAGGTCGGATTACTCGCCAGGTGAGTGACATAAACCGCCTTGCTCAGCGTCCGAGCCGCCGCACGTCCGAGCATTGTCGGTAGCCTCTGCAGGCTTGCGAGATCATCGTCGACCGCGGCCTCGAGGCTATAGCTTTTCAACGATCCATGCTTCGCCGGCGTATACGTCGCTTCTTCATCCCCGGAGTCGGCGAGTTCCGCGTAGGCCGCTGCCTCAGCCACTACCGGGATGTCGCCATATCCGCCGATCCTGATTCGCTTCTGCTCGCGGAAGTCGGGCAGCATCACAATATCAGAACAGATCATCCGCCAATCGGGCAGCGTCGTTCCTCGATACTCGGCGATCAGCCGCCGAGCGACCGAATCCCCGAAAACCTCTGCCCAGGTCGTGGTCAAGATGCTTTCTCTCAGCGATGTAGACCAGCCACCGAAAGATTCTCTGAGGCTCTTGTGATGCTTCTCGATGTAATCCGGATCACCTTCACCGGCGCGACCTGGTAGCGCTCTGCACACGCTCTGGAAAATCGCGTAACCGACTTCGTAGCGCGACCCGGAGTGACCAGTCATCCGACGATAGCTTTCGTGCAGACTGGTAAACGCTGGTACTCCATCAATTTCGGCTTTTTTGGTGAGCATCGCATCCATGGCTTTCGACCACCGATCGCGTTGCTCGGCGCCGACTTGGATACGCTCGCCGCCGCAGCCTTTCACTTTTCCGCTTTCGCTAAGCTGAGCCAGATACTCGCGCTCCTCGGTGACGGCGGCGGCCAAATCCTCGGCCGTGACATCGAGATTCCCCTCGTACATTTTGCGGATTCGTTCTTCCGCGTGGCTCGGCAGACCAGACCCGGAGAGAGCCTCCGTTACCCGCTGCCGCGCCCGAGACTCTGCAAGCTCGGATTCGAGCTGGCCGAGCCTTGCTTCGGTCGCTTCGGACATCTTCGTGTCCTCCTTCTGATCTGCCGCTTTAGCGGCGGTTTCTGAAACTGTTGATTCCTTGGCCGGCTCTACCTCGTCGGCCTCTGATTCCTTCTCCTCGTCGTCATACTCTTGACGCTCGGCGTCGATATCTTCATATTCGTCGATCCACGCGGCGAGCATCTTGATACCGTCCTCGACCTCACCCTCGGCGAGCATCTCGAGCAGCGCCCGCATCTTTGCCAAATCCTTAGCCATCTCGCTAAACTCGACGCTCTCCGGCTCTGCCGCGGCGAGCGCCTCAAGCGCCCGCTCTTGCGCCGAGCCGAGAATATCGGTCACGATGTCGCCGACCTTGGCCTGGCCGATGTCCTCGACCTCGATGCCCTCGCACCAGCGCGGCCGGTGCTGCCTCAAAAGATCCAATACGCGCAGCATGTTGCCGCCTCCGTGTCGATGCTGGATGCTAGCCACGAGCCGCAAGAGCCGACCACCGGCTGCGGGCTGGCTAACGAGGTCTAGTGATTCGACGCTGTGAATTTCGCTGATCTCATGTACTCGCTTACCCTTGTACGTGCCGATTTTCGCCTGACCGTTCGCGTCGATGGAAAAGCCCGCGACGGCGGCGCCGTTGCGAAACGAGCCGGCCAGGATCGCCGCGACATCGGCCGCGGCCTCGTTGATCGCTAGCCGTGCCACAATCCCCTCGCCGCCGCCGGACAGCTTGACGTACTTCGCCGACCCCGGCACCAGTACGCCGATAACGTTTCGGATACATCCTCCGGCGCCTCTAGCGGCCTCGGGCAGATGATCGAACGCGGCCCGACGGCGGCCGTCAAACTTGAAGGCGTTGACCTTGAGGCCATCGAACAGCGGAACAGCAGCCCGCAGCGTAGCCGGCGGATAGTACCGCCGCACGCCTGGCGCGTCCTCGTTGGCTGATAGGCCGGCCTCGATTACAACTACTTCCCATTCGCGGCCGGTCGCTTCGACCTGCTCGAGCAGCCGGCAGCGGGTCTCGATCATCAATCCGCAGGGTTTCGCCACGAGCGCCGGCAACAACGTACTGGCGCGATGCCGGCCTCGGTGCTTTTTGCGATGATTCCTACTCCTGCCCATTGGTTCCCCCGTTGGATGCGGCTGATACCGGATCGCGCATACTGCGCCCCATGCCTAGCGCTTCATCTTTCAGCCGGCGCATCTGTAGGGCCGTCATATCCTCAAGGCCCGGCATTCGCCCGCCGTCGCGCTGCATACCAGCGCCGCCGCCCGCATCACTGGCCGGCAGCTCTGTATCGTCGCTGAATGCGCTGGTCTCCATACCGAGCTGATCGGCGACATAATCGAAAACGCGGCCGGCTTCTTGCGGGCTTTTCCATCCCTGCTCCACGGCGAGCATTAGCGCCTGTGCGGTCGATAGCATCGAGGCGCCGATCTTCTGCACATCGGTCGGCCAGATCGGCGGCGTCATTACCCTGAATTGCGTGTCAACGTCGGCCGGCAATACGCCCGCGATAATCGCCTGATCAATTTGATGTTCAAGAATCAGCGCAACAACGTTGCGAAACATACGCTGCTTTGCTCGCAGGCTCTTGGTTGTCGGCTCACCCATCGCTAGCGCGGTTGCCGCGCTGGCCTCGCTGCCCTCACTGAGCCAGTGTGCCGGGATGCCCAGACCGGCCGCGATGTGACGCTTGACCATGGCCTGATGCTGCTCTAACTCGCTGGTGCCGAGCCGCGGCTCGATTGTCTCGATCTTTACGCGATCATTATGTAGCCGTGTCGTGCCGAATTTGATCGGGCCGAGCTTGCGCCGTTCCTCGTCCAGTTTGGCTTGGTCGGAGCCCGAGATCGTCACGTCGAAAACGACGCTGTTTTTGATCGCGGCAGCCTCGGCCGCCTCCATCAAAAACTGCTCATGAATATCCAGCCAGTCGATCACCGGCAGTAAGCTAGAGATACCGCGCACGCAATTACTAACGCGGTTGATCGCGAAAAAATGCACCTCGCCGACCAGCAGGCCAAACGTCGGGCTGTCCGGGTCGTCATCTTGCTGAATGATCCGCAGCCAGTTATCGGCCTCATCGGGATTGAAGGCGGGATCAAGATACTGCGCCTGATAGTCATTAAGGGAATGACTCGGCGCCGAGGCTTGGCCGCCGGCAGTCGTCGGATTCAGGACCACCCATCGTGCTATCTCGACATTCTCGGGATCGGTGACAACTGCCGCGACCTGTAGCGGATCGATGTACCCTAGACGGACCTGGCCGGTATATTCCTCGATGAACACCGGAAGAAACAACTCGCCGTACAGGAAAAGCTCTAGCGCCTTGATGTGCTGTTTTGCGTCCCAACGATTGACCGGATCATTCCAATGGCGAGCCAGGACTTCAGTAACGGCGTCGTCTTGCGCTCGATATGTCAGTCCCTCGCCGGTGGCGTAGTGCGCGACGATATCCATTCCGCGCCGGGCCAGTGAAAACCCTGAGTACAGATACCAGACCTCAGTCAAGATCCGCTGACGCGTATACGGCGAAAGATCCCGGTATGATTGCGCCCCGAGCGCCCGAAAAAAGCGGTCGGCATGTTCGCCATGCTGGTCGATCTCGCCGCCGTAAGGCGATACATAGCCCTCTGTCAGTCGCTGACCATCGCCCCATGTCCACGGCTTGTACCAGCTCATTTATAGATCGACTTGCCAGCTCGCTGAAATTGCGCGGTACATACCGCGAAAGCGTTGACGGCATCGCCCGACGCCTTTATTTGCTCTGCTCACCGTTTGAAATCCTCGGTATGCTCTGCGGCGCCCTCGGCCACGGTCGCCGATTCAAGGGCAGCCACGCGGTCGGTGAGCGCCTCGATGATTGCCAGTAGTCGGCCGATCTCATCGGCGGCGGCGTTGTCAATCACTTATTTGCCTTTTTGCTGCTGGATTTCTTGCCGGCCTTTTTCTTGCTGGCCTTCTTGACCGGTGCCGGTGCCGGTGCCGGTGCCGGCATACTGCCCGCCAGGCGGGCCGCACCATCGGCCTCGACTCGCAGTTTATGCGCGAGCCCGGACGCGGTAAACGCGGCCGAGCGCCCCATCTTTAGGGCGGCATTTGCCGCGCTGGCATTCTCGGCCAATTTAATCAAATCGCTCTCGGCCTTGTCGGCTGCTTTTGCAGCAGCATCGGCCGCGGCTTGTAGCTCGGCGACATCTACGGGCATCTCTGTACACTCCTTGTGGTGGGCTGTACATAATCCGTATACAGAATATCCCTTGTTTTTGTACGGTCAAGGCGAATCTATAGACCTATCGGAATTGCCTATACCCTAAAAGTGGGCATTATTTACCCAGTTTTGCGGGATCGTCTAAATAGGTAGGACGCGGCGCCGCGGTCCATAGCCGTATGGTGGTTCAAGTCCACCTCCCGCAATCTGACCAGCGGATTGCGTGACTGCGGGCTATTGTTGCCGCGGCTGGACGCTGGCCGCGATCCGCACGGCGCGACGGCCGAGCGCCTGGCCGGCATCCGCCAGCGCCCGCGATAGGGAGCCGGCGTTGTTGACGGCCAAGCCCAGCACCGCGGCCGCCCAATTTCGCTCAGCGCCATACGGCGAAGCGGCCAAGAATTGAGCAATCGCCCCGACTGATTCCGGCTGGCGCAATGCCGCCTCTAGCTGGCCCGGTTTCATCGGCGCCGAGCCACGGCCGCTAATCTCCCGTACCCGAGCCTTCATTTTCTGCACGGCGCCGACATCGCGGCCGCCGATGTCGGCGAGCTGTAGAGTCACATAGCCGTTATTGACGCCGGGCCGCACCTCGGCCAACATCTCGACGACCCGGCCGGCCTCGGCCGCTTGCGCCGGCGTCACGCCGTATTGATCGACGACGGAGCGCACAGCACCCAGCGGCTGATAAGGCGATGCGTCCCTATATTTAGTGCGTATTAACTCGATAGCCTCTTGACCGTCTGGCGATTCGGCGATGGCCTCGACGCTCTGCGCGTCCAGCTCGCGCCTCGTATTTGTTCGATTGTACAAGCGCAAGCCATTACGCTGCGCCGTAGCAACGACGGCCGCAAAAGGATTCCGGGCGCCGCCGCCACCGTCGCGGTTTATGCCGTCCATCCAGTCGATAACCTCGGCCGAAAACTGCTTCTCTCGCAGCCGCTCGAGCCGGCCGACTCGCTCGGCGAGGCCCTCCAGTAATACAACTATCCGCTCGCGGGTTTCCATCTCCGTTATCTCCCGAACAGCCGCCGACGCTGGCGGCGATTTACGACTACCTGGCTGGCGCCGCTGGCCGGCACTTGAGCAGATCCGTCGCTGCGCCGCGCTTGATGCCCGCGACCCGCGCTCGGCACCTCAATAATATCGGGCATGTCATCGCCATCGATCATACAAGCCTCAACCGCTTCAGCGCCGATCTCGAGCCAAGCGTAACTCAGACAGTCCACCATATCATCATGCCGACCGGCCGGAAACGTCAACAGCTCGTCCTCGAACTCTGCCAGCCAGGGCGCCGCTCGGTCGTGATAGACGCGGCCCGCCTCATAGCCGACCGATACCGGCAGCGCTCGAACCCGCTTCTCGGCGTCGGCCTTCAGCTCCTTCAGGACATAGCCGTCATTGATCGCGGCCGCGAACGGTCCATAACCGGCGCCGCGTTTCTCGGCGGCCATGTACGCGACTCGCGGAAAAGCATCGCGGCAACGCCGCATAGCCGGCCACTGCCGCGCCATCTCCAACTTTTGCCGCATGATATCAACGATGATTAGGTCGCGGTCGGGCGTAATCGCCGCGGTCAAGACGACCGTGTAATCGTTCTGGCGCTGCGTTCGGTGCGCGAAGTCTACCGTCTGGATCCATAAGCAATCATCTTTCAATACTCGCTTGTGCTGTTCCACGCTGTCGCCGACTTGTAGGATTAGCTCGAAATGCTGGCCGCCGTCGAAGAAATAACGGAAGCGATCCCGACTGAAGATCGCGCCCTCGTCCGGACTTGGATCTTGCTGATACTGCGCGTGGAATGCGTGCGGGCCGACCGTGGCCTTGATGCGGTCCAGCTCGCCGAGCGGATACATCTCGGGCCATAGCGCCTCGCCTGGCTCGCGGCCAAGCTGGTCATCCTCCAGCGCGATAGCCGGCAACGTCAAAACATCCCAGTCGCCGCGGGTATCCTCGTCGAGTATCCGGCCGGCCAGATCGCCCCAATGCCAGCGCGTAAACATCAGCACGATCCGGCCGCCGGGATTGAGTCGCTGCGCCGCAACGCCGGTCCACCATTTCCAGAGCGTGCGCCGCTCGGTCGTCGAGAATGCCTCGGCCGCGCCCTTGATCGGATCGTCGATTATCAACAAGTCGGCGCCCTTGCCGGTCAGCGTCCCGCCGACTCCGACCGCATGCATCCGGCCGCGATGCCCTCGAATTTGCCAGCCATTGCGCGGCGCCTTGCCGCCGTATTTCAGCTCGACATCAAAATAGCGCAGGCCGATCTCGGCCATATGATCGCGAGCCAGGCCGCCGTTAATTTCGGCCAGCTCGCTGGTATGGCAAGCTAGCATTACCTCATGGGAGCGATGAAGGCCGAGCCACCAAACAGGAAACCACTCGCTAATCAGCGCCGACTTGCCATGACGCGGCGGCGCAAAGATAGCGATGAACCGCCGGCGTCCCTCATGCAGATCCACGAGCCAATCATTTATCAGCGACAGATGACGCGCTGGAAACCAACTCGAGCAGCCGGTAGCCATCGACGCCAGCCCGGCCGGCGAATCCCACGCCGCGTACATCTCGGCCTCAGTCGGCGGCGCGTCGATCATTTCGCGACATCCTGCTGGCCGACCACCCCTAGGGCCTTGTCCGGCCCGGCCTCGATAATCGCCTCGATCAGCCGCCGGCCGCGGTCGTGATAATCCGGCTGGGTCCGAAACTCCCGCATACATGCCACGAGCGCTTGACGGACCTGAATCGGATTGACGGCCTCCTCGACGAGCGCCGCGCCGCTGGCCTCTTGCATCCTCGACCATTGATTGATGATCCAGCTCTGAGCGCTAGCATCGCCGCGCTTAGCCCTGGCGATGAACGCCGCGAATATCTCGCTGAATTCCTCCTCCGTGATCCGACCGACGACGGCCCGCTGGTCAAGCTGCGCCGCGCTTTTGCCGTTGCCGGTGGTCGTCGATGCGGCCTTGTCCTTCGGCGCTTTCGGCTTGCGTTTCGCCTCGACCTTGCAGCGTTTGCAATCTGGAAACCGGCCGAGTTTGCCGCGCTTCAATTTGTAAAATTCACTTAGGGCGAGGACCGCGCCACAAGTACGGCATTTCTTTGACTTTGCAACGGAGGCGCTCACGCAAAACGCTCTAGGCTGTTTACCATAGAGCCACGCAAGGCGACGGCATTAG
>PVBE010941686.1_pt1 | contig 10416 bp, 12 predicted proteins | sample 1631181 | NCBI WGS metagenome assembly PVBE01 (sample SAMN08397723, study PRJNA350692) | Marine metagenome, whole genome shotgun sequencing project. | isolation source: water | place: Pacific Ocean | collected 2012-04 | reverse complement strand
GGCCGCCTACAACGCAATCAAGAACGTCGATTCCAACGTGACCGTCATCTTCGGCGCGCCGACCCCGACCGGCGTCAACGATCCCAACATCGGCATCGACGACGCCACCTACCTGCGGCGGGTCTACGAGGAGTTCCCGGGTATCGGCAACTACTTCGACGCCCTCGGGGTGCACCCCAACGGCGGCGCCAATGCCCCCGACGACACCCTGGACGGGACCAACAACCGTAACGTGCCCGGCTGGAACAATCACCTCAGTTTCTTCTTCACCCGCTTCGTGGAGTTGAAGAGAATCATGATCGCGCAGGGCGACCCGAATAAGCCGATCTGGTTCACCGAGTTCGGCTGGAGTTCGACCCCCGCCAATGAAACCGTGCCCGGCTACGAGTATTCGCAGTACAACTCGGAACAGGACCAGGCAACCTTCCTGGTGCGGGCGTTCCAGAAGATGCGCGCCGTGTACCCCTACGTCACCCACATGTTCATCTGGAACCTGAACTTCCAGCTGGTGGTGGGACCGACCGACGAGAAGTACGGCTTCGGGATCTTGAACTCCAGCGGCGGTCACCGGCCGGCCTACGACGCCCTGAAGGCGATGCCCAAGTAACCGCCGTCCCAGCTGTTTCTTGTGCGCCGAGGGCGCGGACCGGTTCAGCCGGCCCGGTAGTTGCTAGCGGGGTCGGCCCCGCCGCCGTCCCGACGGTCTCTTGCGCGCCGGGGGCGCGATTGGGTTGCGCTGTAGCGGGGTCTAGTCGACTCGGTAGTACTCCGCCGCAGTACCGCCCAGCAGGCGGTCGCGATCGGCCGCCGGCAGTTCGCCCGCCGCCGCCATCGTCAGCTTGTAGGTCGCCTGGTATTCCATCGCCATACGACTCACCGGCCAGTTGCTGCCGTACATCAGGCGCTCGCAGCCGTAGGTGTCGATCATGAACCGCGCCACCGGCCGCAGCAGTTCGGCGGTCGGGTTCTCACCGGCGAACTCGGTGATCGCCGACAGCTTGAACGTCAATTTCGGTACCTCGCGCAACGGCTCCATCAGCGCCGCCCAGGGCTCGAAATAGCCCGGCTCGTCGAGCTGCGGATTCGACAGGTGGTTCAGGTTCATCGGGAAGCCCGGGTTCTCCTCGGCCAGAACCGGGATCTCGGTCAGCAGCGGCTTGGCCAGGTGCATGTCCAGCGATAACCCGTCCCGCGAGGCCAGCTCGGCGACCGCCGCGTGGACCTCCGGCTGGCGGATCCAATCGGTATCGCGCACGAAAGCGCCGCGAAAGCGCACTCCACGAAATTTCGGGAACGCCATGTACGCATCGAGCAGTTCGGCGAAGTCGGAGGCAAACGGGTTCGCCCAGCCGATCACCGCGGCGACGCTGTCCAGTTCTTCGGCGCGCCGCATCCAGTGGAGGTTCTCCTCAATGCCGCTCTCCCAGGCCTCGACCAGCACCGTCTTGTCGAACTCGATCGCGGCCAGCTGCGGGGCCAGCTCTTCCGGCCCGTGGACCACCAGCCAGATGTGCTCGTTGCCGCGGTCCATGGCGCGGACGCGGGCCTCACGCTCCGGAGTGACGTCCCAGAAATGGTGGTGGCAGTCGATACGCATGGGGTCTCCCGACCGGGTACTTATTCGATACGGTAAAAGTCGATCGCGTTGCCTCCCAGGAACGCCGCCGACTGCTCCTCGTCCATCGCGCCCATCGCGGCGACGGTGGTCTCGTGATTGTGCCGGTAGGAGCCAGCCAGCAGGCTCACCGGCCAGTCGCTGCCCCACATCAGCCGCTCGTAGCCGAAGGTCTCGATCATGAACCGGACCGCCGGCCGCAGCAGATCGGTCGAGGGTTCCGGGCCGGCTTCCGTCAGCATCCCGGAGATCTTGAAATGGATCTGCGGGTAGGGTTCCAGCAGTTCAATCTGCTCCGCCCAGGGCATGAAGTAGCCCGACTCGGAAGTCTGCGGCTTGGCCAGGTGATTCAGGATCATCGGCAGGCCGGGGTTCTCCTCGGCCAGGCGCGGCACATCTTTGAGATCATCGATCTTGAGCAGCAGGTCCAGCGAGACGTTGTCGCGGGACGCGAACTCGCGCACCCCCCAGCGGATGTCCTCGCGGGCCAGGTGGTCCGGGTCGGCGATGTCCTGGCTGGCCAGGCGCAGGCCGCGGAACTTGGAGTAGACCCGCAGCCGGTCGATGACCGCGCCGGCGTCGGGCGCGGCCAGATTCGTCGAGGCCACCACCGCGCCGATCGTCGGGTCGTCCTCGGCCAGGCCCAGCCAGTGGTGCTGATCGGCCTCGGCGCCCCAGGCCTCTACCAGCACCGAGCGGTCCGTGCCGACCGTGTCGAAAGTCTCGCGCATCTCGGCCAGACCGAAGTCGTGCAAGTGGGCGCCGCCGGCCACACGGTCGGCGTCGGTGAGCCACCAGAGGTCAGACTCGTCAATTAGCCAGAGATGGTGATGGGTATCGACGATCAACGGCGGACTCCCCGGATGTGCGTGCTGCCGGCCCCGAAGGGTTAGACATTGTAGTCAGAAAGCGGGCGCGGGGCGGCGGCGATGGGGTTGGCGGAAGCCGGCAGAGCCAGGACGACCCGGTGGAACTCGGCCCGGTTGGCGGAGAGGGTGGGATTCGAACCCACGAGGGTAATACCCTACGCGCTTTCCAGGCGCGCGCACTAGGCCACTATGCGACCTCTCCCGGGGGAGCGGATTGGCGGCCGTTATCGGTACCGCGGCGGAGAGGGTGGGATTCGAACCCACGTGGCGTTTTTCACGCCTATCCGTTTTCGAGACGGACCCCTTATGGCCACTCGGGCACCTCTCCAGGAGGGGCCGCTCCGGTGGGGAGTATAGCAACGCGGCGGAGCGCCGCTACCTGTCCATTATCGGCTACTTCGGACCGGTTGCCATACACTTGGCGGCGACATTTCTTGATAGGAGCGGCGGGCCCGCCGGGCGAGCGATCCCGCCGGGGTGGAGGCTTTGTGCAATGGCACACATCACAGTGAGCGCCGCTGTCCCCGAACAGGAACTCGGCGACGGGATCGTCATCCAGATCCTGACCGGCGACGACAGCGGATCGGACTCGCTGCGCGTCGGCACGGCCACCTTCCGGCCGGGGGCCGGGCTGCCCTGCCACACCCACGAATTCGATGAATCAATCACCATTCTGAGCGGCACCGCGACCATCTTCGTCGACGGGAAACAAAGGCTGATGGGGGCGCGCGACACCGCCTTCGTGCCCGAAGGCACACCGCACCGCTTCGCCAACGAAGACCCATCCGAGCCGATGGTGATGCTGTGGGTTTACGCAGCGGCGAGCATCGAGCGGAACATCGTCGACATGGCGCTCTGCAAGGTCGTTAGCGAATAGCCACCCCGCCGAAGGCGGCAAAGAACGGGCTGTGCCCGCCCCTACCATTCGGCGACGGCGCCGTCCTCCCAGGACCAGTCAGGCCTATCGATCGGCGCGTACGGATAGCGCGCTGCAACCGCCTCGTTGAGTTCGATGCCCAGGCCCGGCTGGTCGGGCAGCGCCGCGTAGCCGTCCCGGATCACCGGTCCGCCCTCAAAGAGTTCAGACTGCAAATCCGGCCCGGGATGCACGTACTCCTGGATCACGCAGGCCGGCGAGCAGGCGTCGATGTGCAGCGAGGCCATCGTGCTTACCGGGCTCTGTGGGTTGTGCGGAGCCATCTCGACAAAGCGCGACTCGGCCATCGCGGCGATCTTCTTCATCTCGAGGATGCCGCCGACGTGGACGACGTCCGGCTGCACGTAGTTCACCAGGTGGCGGTTGATGATCTCGGCGAACGCCCACTTGCCGAACAGCCGCTCGCCGGTGGCCTGCGGCACGCTAGTCTGGCGGCCAAGCCATTCAAGGGCGTCGACATCTTCCGGCGGTGCCGCCTCCTCGAAAAAAAGGATGTCCAGTTCTTCCATCCGGCGTCCCATGTCGGCAGCCTGCGGCAATGTCAGCCGCCCGTGGGCATCGACCATGATGTCCACCCGTTCGCCGACGGCGTCGCGGACGGCACGGACGCGCTCGACCTCGAGGGGAATCGGCGCCGGCAGCGCCACTAACCCGTGCTCGTCGACCCAGTCAGGGGTCATTTTCAGTCCGTTGAACCCGGCTTCGACCATCTCCCGGGCGTGCCCGGCGATCCCGGCGGGGGAGTCGCCGGAAATGTGGGTGTAAAGGCGAATGCGGTCGCGGCAGGCGCCGCCGAGGAGTTGATAGATCGGCACGCCGAGCGCCTTGCCCTTGATGTCCCAGAGGGCGATCTCGACGGCGCTAATGGCGCTGGCCAGCACCGGGCCGCCCCGCCAGCGCGGGCGGCGATACATCGATTGCCACAGGCCTTCGATGCGGGCGGGGTCCTGGCCGATCAGGTTGCGCGCCAGCGCCTCGACGGCGCTGGCGACGGCCGGCTCCTTGCTGGCCACATGGCCCTCACCGAGTCCGGTGATCCCGGCGTCAGTGTGGACTTTGACGAACATCCAGTTGCTGGTAATCGTGTTGTTGGCGCCGGGGACGCCAACAATGAAGGTCTGTAGATCGGTGATCTTCATGGGCGATGGCCTCCGGTTGAATAGTGTTGTGGCAAAGGTATGGCGGCGGACTTTCGACGCGGTGGAATTGGCCGCATAATAGGACCACGAAAGAGGTGAACGAAATCGACGAGGATGCTGCCGCCGCAAACGGCGCGCCGGACGAGGACGACGAGGTGGTGGGCGAGGTGAAGCGAGTCCGCGGCATGGAAGAAGGCACCGGCTACGCCGTCTGGGCCGGCGACGTGCGCGGTCGACACTTCCAGCTCAGCCGCCGGCTGTTGCAATACGTGGGCAAGCGAGTGCGGATCAAGATCGAGGTCGTCGAGGACGAACCGGAGCCGGCCGGGGACGACGAAGAACAGGCATGAGCGAGCCGACGGCGCGGCAGATTGAGGCTGATAATTTCTTCGCCGTGCAGCAGCTCTACCTGGAAAACGGCTGGACCGACGGCCTGCCGATAATCCCGCCCACGCCGGGGCTGGTTGAGCAGGCGCTGAGCTTCACCAAACTCGACCCTGGCGACATGATCGGCCGGGTGCCCGAGCGACGCCGCACGATCACCGTCGAGAAGGTCGCCATCAACGTCGTCATGGCCGGCTGCCGCCCCGAGTACCTACCGGTCGTGCTGGCCGGCGTCGATGCGTTTTCCACCCCGGAGTCCAACCCCCACGGACCCACCGCCAGCACCGGCGGATCGGCCCTCATGCTGATCGTCAACGGCCCGCCGGTGCGGCAACTTGGCTTCAACTCCGGCGGCAACGCATTCGGCCCGGGCCCCGGCGCCCACGCCAACGCCACTGTCGGCCGGGCACTGCGCCTGGTCCTGCTGAACTGCGCCGGCTCGGTGCCCGGCCAGGCCGACCGCAGCACCCTGGGCCACGCCGGGAAGTTCTCCTGGTGCATCGCCGAAGACGAGTCCGACGAACGCTGGCATCCGCTGCACGTCGTCCGCGGCTTCGAGCCCGCCCAGGGCGCGGTGACCACCTTCTGGGGCCTGTCGACGCTGCAGGTCAGCGACCACGTCAGCGCCGCTCCGGAGGACATCCTGGCGAGTTTCGCGGCCCAGTTCCACCGCCCGGGGATGCCGCGCGGCAGCGGCTGCCAGGTAGTGGTGGTCGTCGGCGGGGAGCATCGCGCGACCCTGGCCGGCGCCGGCCTGTCCAAGGAGGACGTCCGCGACGGGCTCTACCGGCTGCGGCCCGACGACACCATCAGCGAACCCGAAGACATTCTGGTGGTCTCCGCCGGCGGCACCGGCGGGCGCTTTTCAGCGCTATCGTTCAGCTGGGGCAGCGGCCACCGCTACCTGGCCGCTACCCGGACGGTGGAAGCATGTGTCAACCTGTCCGAAACAAATGTGCGGGGGAGTGACTAATCATGGCGATCACCGGAGGACTACTGGTGCTGGATCCGACCATCGGGCCGGATGCCGGCGGGCTGGAATTGGCCCGGCGCCCCGCCAGCCTGCAGGGCCAGATCGTGGGTCTGATGGAGAACTCGAAGCCGAACTCCGACCGTATCTTGGCCTACGTCGGCGAGATTCTGCAGGAGCGCTATGGAGTGGCCGAGCTGGTGTTCGCCAGCAAGGGGGACTCCTCCACTTCGGCCCCGGACGACATCCTGGACGAGCTGGTCCAGCGCTGCCACTTCGCGGTGACCGGCATCGGCGACTGAGGCTCCTGCAGTGCGGGCAGTGTGCTCGACGGAGTTGAGTTGGAACGGCGCGGACTGCCGGCGGCGGCCCTGATCACCGATGAGTTCCGGCCGACGGCGCTGAAGATGCTCGAAAACCAGGGCGCCGAGTGGTACCCGTTCGTCGAGGTAGGGCATCCGATAAACATTCGCAGTGAAACGGAATTACGGGCAATGGCGGAGGCGGCCGGGGAAGAAATAGTCCGGCTGCTGACCGGGCCCTAGAAACCAAAAAGGGAGATCTAGAAGATGGCCAACGCGACCGAACGAGTGCTCGGATCGATGCCCGCGATGGTGACGCCGTTCACCCCCGACGTACAGGTCGACCACAACGCCCAGCGCCGGATCGTGGATTTCTTCCTCGACAGCGGCGTCCACGGGATGGTGGTGCTGGGCAGTTCCGGCGAGATGCAGGGCACCGACTGGGATCAGCGCGAGGCGGCCATCAAGACGGTCGTCGACCGGGTAAACGGCCGGGTACCGGTGATCGCCGGGGCCGGATTGCCGAACCTGAAGGCCACCATCGAGCAGATCAAAGAGGCCGAAGGCGCCGGCGCCGACGTGGCCCTCGTCGTCGCACCGTACTACTTCCCGATCGACCAGGACGCCATGGTTGCGTGGTTCGAGCGGCTGGTCTCGGCCTCAGGAATCCCGGTGATGTACTACCACTTCCCGCGGATGACCAAGCTCTCGGCCGAGCCGGACACCGTCGTGCGCCTGCGCGATGTCGGCGTGGCCGGCATGAAGGACAGCGGCGGGCTCACCACCTACCTGCACGAAGTTCTGACCCGGGTCCGCAACGACGCCGGCTTCCCGGTATTGCTGGGCAGCGACTACCACCTGATCGATGCGCTGATCAACGGCGCCGACGGCTGTATCGGGCTGCCGCAGAACGTGGTCCCACACCTCTCGGCCGAGATGTACGAAGCCTTCATCGCCGGCGACCTCGAGGGCGCTAATCGGATGCAGCGCGAGGCGGCCGATTTCCTGGTCAAGCTCGGGGCCGCCCCCTCCGGCCAGGCCGCCGCCAAGGCCGCCCTGGCGAAGATGGGGCTCTGCGACCGCACCATGGCCCCACCGTTCGTGGCAGCCACCGATGCCCAGGCCGACGCACTCTGGGAGCGGATTGCTTCCTACTGCCGGGTGCCGGCGGGCACGGCCTGATCTAGCGCCGGCCGGTCCTAGTCGCCTGCGCGCACCCTCAGCACGACTGGACGAACTCGGTCTTGCCAGTCGTGTAGCCAGCACGGTCGTCAGCGAAACGCTCGGCCAGATCAATCTTCACGCGCTCGTAGGCGGCCACCAACTCGGGGTCGGCCCACAGGGCATCGCGGAAGTCGAACCGGGATTGCCAGTCATCGCTACCCAGTTCGACCACGTGCAGGTGGCGGTCGTGGGGGTCGTTGGTGCGGAAGAACATCCAGCCGAGACGCAGTCCGCCGTAGGACGTGTAGCCGATCGCTTCGAGCGGGGCGACTGTTTGGGGCGTGTCACTGAAGTCAGCCAGCCCCACCAACACATCGATGATCGGCTTGGCGGCCATGTCCGGCACGGCCGTACTGCCGCAGTGCTCTACCTCGGCGATCAACTCGCCCAGCGCCGCGACGACGCGGTCGCGCTCAACTTGGAAGAGCCCGGGCCACGCCGGGTCGTAGGTCGTAGGCGGATATATCGATGTGATAGCCGGGCAGAAATTTGAGGCTGTGGTTCTTCGTCGTCGTTCACGCTATCAGCAAACTGGCGCGGCAAACGTTGTCGCGCTGATATATGGCCCTCCCAAAGCTAGCACGAAGGCGCCGCCATCGGGCCGTTCCCGGGGGGCGGGCGCTACTCGATGAACCCGCCGAGGTCGGCGCCGAAGCCATAGATGATCGCCACTACCAGCGCCCCCCACCCCAGCACCGCCACCTGCACGCCGCGGCTGCGCATCACCGCCGTCGTCGGATTCTCCACCAATTCGTCGGAATGGATCATCTGCACGTAGTGCCAGACACCGTAGACCACGAAGGGCATCGTCAATATCAGGCCCTTGCCGCCGAAGTTGGCGGCGGCCTCCGGGGAAACGGTGTAGAGCGCGTAGCAGACCAGCGTCGCCCCGGCCGCGCCCGAGAGCAAGGTGTCGTAGAAGCGTACGCTGGACTGGTCCAGCGAGGGCCGGGTGGCCGAAGGGCCATCGCCGGCGTAGACCAGTTCCGCGCGGCGCTTGCCGGCCGCAATCAGCATCGCCACGAAGAACGTGCAGACCAGCAGCCACACCGAGATCATCACGTCGATGGCCAGCGCCCCGGCGACGGCTCGAAGGACGAAGCCCACCGAAATGACCACGATGTCCACCAGCGCAAAACGCTTCAGGTAGAGGCTGTAGAGCAGGTTCAGCCCGGAGTACGCGCCCAGCGTCGCGGCCAGGCCGATGGCGACCGGCCCGGCGATCGCGATACCGGCGGCCATCATCAGCAGGCCAACCGCCGCGCCGGTCCGGCGTCCGATACGCCCGGCGGCAATGGGCCGGTGGCGATTGGCCGGGTGCTCGCGATCGCGCAGGGCATCGCCGGCGTCGTTGAGAAAGTAGACCCCAGAAGCCACCAGCGAGAACAGCGCCGCCGCCACCACTGCCCGCCAGAGGGCGTCCGGATCGTCCAGGCTGCGGGCGAACACCACCGGCGCCAGCACAAAGGCATTCTTGAGCCACTGCGCCGGCCGGGCAGTCTGGATGAAATCGCGGGGTCGCATACCGGTCATGTTACGGGATACACGGCCTAGTACTGCTGGAGAAGCCGGCCCCAGTCGGTCTCGAGCGCGCGGGCCACCCGGCGGCGGCCGACCAGGTTGTACCAGTACAGATCGTGATACGCCCGCGACGCCAGGTACGACCAGGGGGCGATCCAGGATTGCAGCAGCAGCCGCTCCAAGCGTTTCAGCGGGCCCCAGTAGATCAGCTTCTGGCCACGGCTGGCAAACGTCTCGCGGCGGCGCTGGACCTCCCACGAAACCCGCTCAATATCTTCGCCAACAACCTCAATACCGCGCAGATCGGCGACGCCGAGTCCGCGCTCGTGGGCCAGCCGCAGGAACGAAATCTCCAGTGGGTCAAACCCCATCAAACTCGCCGAGACCGCGTCAACCGCCACCTGGTCAGCACCGGCCAGGATCACGTTGCGCTCGGCGACTTCCATGCAGCGCGGGCCCGGGCCGGACCCCGAAAACGTGCCGTCGGTAACCGCGAAGATGCCCGGATGAATCTCCTGCTGGATGGCCAGCAGATCGACCAGCGTCTCATGGATCACCGCGTGGCAGTAGTGGCGCTTCTCGAACAGCAGGCCGCCGAAGGCGTTCTTCATCGCACCAGTGATCGTGGTGAAGACGTGGGTCTTGACCGTCGGCAGGTGGATGACGTTGGAATCGATCAGCCGTTTCGGGATACGGATGCCCTCCGGGAACACATCATCCAGAGCCAGCATCTCGGCCTCCGGGACATAGCGCACCCACTCCGAGTCCTCATAAAGATGCACGTTCTCGATCCCGTGGCGCTCCAGGACCGGCCGGTGCCTGTTGGCGACCTCGCCCTCGCGAGCCGAGACGACCACCGTGCGGTTGTGGGCGCCGTAGAGGGAGTCGGCGGAGAAGCCGTCTTCCAGCAACGTGCGGATCGCGCCGTCCAGCTGCCAGGGGGCCGTCGAGCAGGCCGGGTACCAGTGGTGCCAGGAGATGTTGATCTTCAGGGCGGTCGGGGCGGCGGCGTCCAAAACCTCGCGGTAGCCGGCCAGGCGCATCACCCGGGCGTAGTCTTCGAGAACAGTGTCGGGATTGGTGCGCAGCAGCGCAACCCGCGGCCGACCGCGGGAGTCGGCGACGGGCGGAGAAGGTGGAGCGGGGGCGGGCTGTTCGGTCATTGCTACTCCGCATCGTAGCAATCGCGGTGGCGACGGGCCAAGATCGGCTTATCCGGCCCCGGAGCGGATGCGCGTTGGAATAGCGCTGCGGCCCTGCTACCCTCGATTTCAGCACCCATGGCAACCGACTCCCTCGACACTCCCTCCACCACCCCCGCGCGACTCACGCTGGCCGCCGACGTCGGGCCGATCGTCCGCGCCGCGGCCTTCGACGAGGTCGACCGCTTCCTGCGGCTTTCCGCCGTCGGCGAGGCCATCGCCACCGCCGGTTCGCCGGATTTCGACGCCGGTC
>PVBE010941079.1_pt1 | contig 10416 bp, 10 predicted proteins | sample 1631181 | NCBI WGS metagenome assembly PVBE01 (sample SAMN08397723, study PRJNA350692) | Marine metagenome, whole genome shotgun sequencing project. | isolation source: water | place: Pacific Ocean | collected 2012-04 | reverse complement strand
TGGCTGACGATGACGCGCTCCGAGCCGTTGACGATGAACTCGCCGCCACCGACCATCACCGGAATCTCGCCGAGGTAGACATCTTCCTCGACGGTCGTGGGCCCCACCAAGCGGACGCGGATCTTGAACGGGAAGCCAAAGGTCAAGCGTAGCTTGCGGCACTCGTCCATGTCGTAGCGCGGCTGTGCCAGCTCGAAATCGACGTACTCGAGCTTCATCGACCCGTCGTAGGACTCGATCGGGAAGATCTCGCGCAGCAGCGCCTCGAGCCCGACGTTCTCCCTCTTGTTCGGGGGCACTTCCAACTGCAGGAAGCCGTGGTAGGAGTCGGTCTGGAGAGCTACGAGGTTAGGGATCTCGACGAGAGCCTTTTTGTATTGGCCGTACCTGACGGTTTCCATGCGATGTCCTTCTCGGGGCCTCGGCGGATCTAACCGAGGCGCATCACGGCTTCAGCTGCGGAAAAGTTGGGTGGGCTTGGAACGGACGACCGCGCTTGAATGCAGTTCCTCCCCCCTGGCCACCAAGCACGAACGACGGGCGCCCACCGAGGGCCGCCGCACTCGGGAACACCCGCCTCGAGTCGATAGCAGCCCGGTCGGGAGCGCGACCCTCCGGGAGAAATCCGGAGCCTCCAGGCAGGGAGGAAGCACTCCTCGGAGAAAGAGCTGTCTCGTACGGAAGCGCAAGGATTCTAGGCACGGTCGAACAGGATTCCACCCTCGGTACATGGAATCTCTGCGATGTGGCACGCCGATTGCACTCCTCAAGGGCACCGGCATCCAAGCATGGACACGCAAGTCGCTATGGAACAGCGACTTACTTCAGCTCGACGTCAGCACCGGCCGCTTCGAGCTTGGCCTTGATCGCGTCGGCTTCGTCCTTGGAGGCGCCTTCCTTGACCGGCTGCGGGCAGCCGTCCACGAGGGCCTTTGCCTCCTTGAGGCCAAGCGACGTGATCTCGCGCACGGCCTTGATCACCTGGATCTTCTGGGCTCCAGACGACTTCAGGACGACGTCGAACTCCGTCTGCTCTTCCTCTGCCTCGGCGGCAGCGGCGGGCGCCATCATCGCGGCGGCCGGAGCCGCAGCAGACACGTCCCAGCGTTCTTCGAGCGCCTTGACCAGCTTGGCCGCACTTCCGAGCGTCAAACCGTCCAGCTTGGTGAAGATCTTCTCGAGCTCAGGCTCCAGGGTGACCGTGCTCTCTCCGCTCTCGCTCATTTTCACACCTCAAAGTGTTCTATGTGTTTCTGTTGCGCCCCTGGGGCGGTCACTCGGACGCCTTGTCTTCGGGAGCATCTGCTTCGGACGCGTCTGCTTCGGACGCGTCTGCTTCGGGCGCATCTGCTTTGGGTGCATCCGCTTCGGGTGCATCCGCTTTTGGAGCATCTGCTTCGGGCGCTGGCGCATCTGCCGGGGCTTTGGCGGACTCCGCTGGCGCATCTACCGGCGTCCCGCCACCCTCGCCGTCGGCCCGCTGCTGCAAGCAACGCGCCAGTCCGGTGGGCACCGCGCTGATGACCGTGGCCAACGCACGCGCCGGGCCGGAGATCACGCCAGCGAGCTGCGACCGAACCGTGTTCTTGTCCGGCATGTCGGCGATCGCGACCGCATCGACGCCGGAGATGACTTCGCCCTCGACGATGCCCGCGAGCACCGCGATCGACATGTCCTTGTTCTGAGTCGCGAACTCGCGCACGAGCTTGGCCGCGGTGATCGCGTTCTCCTCGCTGGCGAAGACGACGCCGCACTTGCCGGTCAGCTGGGGAATCTCAAAGCCGCGCGCCGTCAGGGCCTGGGTCACAAGCCGGTTCTTGACCACCTTCAGCCGCACGTCGGCGGCGCGCATCTGCTGGCGCAGCTGGCTAGCCTGCAACACGGTCATCTTGTCGAAGGTCACGACGATGCAGGAGCCCATGCCCTCGATGGCGCGGTCGAACTCCTGGACGCTGAGACGATTGACGATGTTAGGCATGGGCCCCTCCATCGATCACGGAGATGCGTATTCCGGGGCTCATCGTCGCGGCGACGACGACCTTGGTGACGAACGCACCCTTTGCCTGGGCTGGGCGCAGCCCGCGCAGGTGCTCGACGAACGCCGTGGCGTTGTCGGCCAGCTGCTCGACCGAGAAGCTGCGCTTGCCAATCGGCGCGTGCACGTTGGCACCAGCGTCAGTACGGAACTCGACCTTGCCGGCCTTGAACTCACGCACGGCGGTCGCGACGTCGGGCGTCACGGTGCCGGCCTTGGGCGAGGGCATCTTGCCCTGTGGGCCGAGTACCCGGCCTAGCTTACCCACGTGCTTCATCATGTCCGGCGAGGCGATCGCGACGTCAAAGTCGAGCCAGCCGTCCGCGACCTTCTTGGCCAGGTCAGCGGACCCGACCTCGGCGGCGCCGGCCTCTTCAGCCTCCTTGGCCTTGTCGCCCTCGGCGAAGCAGATGACGCGCATTTCCTTACCAATCCCGTGCGGCAGACTGATCGCACCGCGAACGAGCTGGTCGGTCTTCTTCGGATCGATGCCGAGTCGCACCGCGCATTCGACGGTCTCATCGAACTTCGCTGCAGGCAGGGACTTCAAGAGCTCGAAGGCCTCAGCGATGTCGTAGTGCTTGGCCTGGTCGACGAGTTCGCCCGCCTTCTGGTGGCGGCGGCTGTCTCGATAGCGGCCCTTGTGCCAGCGCTTGCCTTTTCCCTCTTCCTCGGGCTTGGCAACCGCCGCCGCGACAGCTGGCGTGTTGGCTTCTTCGGCCGCCGGACTCTGCCCTTCGAGACTCTGCCCTTCGGGTTTCTGCCCTTCGGGTTTCTGCTCGTTCTCCGCCACGATCAGCCCTCCACCTTGAGTCCCATCGAACGTGCGGTGCCAGCGATGATCTCGCACGCGGCATCGATGTCCGACGCGTTCAGGTCGGCTTCCTTGATCTTGACGATCTCCTCGAGCTGCGCGCGAGTGACCGTCCCCACAACCTCGCTACCGGGCAGGTTGGCAGCCTTCTCGAGGCCCGCGGCCTTCTTGAGCAGGACCGAGGCGGGCGGCGACTTCATGACGAACGAGAAGGTCCGGTCCTTGTAGATCGAGATCACGACCGGAATCACGAGGCCCACCTTGTCCTTGGTGGCGTCGTTGAACTGTCGCACGAACTCGCCAATGTTGATCCCGTGCGGACCGAGCGCGGTACCGACGGGTGGCGCCGGAGTGGCCTGGCCACCGGCACACTGGAGTTTGACGACGTGTTGGGCTTCTTTTTTTCGGGCAGCCATTGCGTCCTCCGCGGTCCAGGCGGGTCGCCGGATCGATGACCTGGCAGCCCTCCCGCAGGAAAAAGGGGCCGAGTAGTTTGGGCAGCCGCTCGCGGCCAGTCAAGACCGCAGGGCCAGCCTGGGTCCGTTATAGTGTTGAACGTCTCGACGCCCGGAGCTGTCCACTCACCGTCCAAGGAAACGCAACATGTCGGTCAGACCAGCCCTCAAATACCTTCCCGTCCTGCTTCTTGCCGCCTCGCTCTCCGCCCAAAACGACACCGTGGGTGGCCTGAACAGAGCGGCAGGACCGGCCGCCACATGGAAGGGCAACCTATTCAAGGTCGACAAGACGGTCACGATGTTGAAGCAAGAGTGGTACCTGAAGTTCACCGGAGTCAACACATTGACCTTCTTCCGGTATCGGCACCACAAGCAGCAGGGCACGTACACGCTGGAATGGACGCACACCGTCCAGGCGACCGGCACAGGTGCCGGATGGTATTCCTCCGGGATAAAACCGACGACACTGGTCGCCGGCAATCACTACATACTCGGCTGTATGTGGACGCAACCGGCTACGTACTACTTCAACATCGTCACGGGCAACACGCCCGTGTCGTTCGGCAGCTGGTACCGCGGTGTGACTCCAACAAGCCTGCCCAAGACGTACTCGATCGTGGGCAAGGATGTGGCACAGTACTACCAGCGCCTGACCACGCTTGCGAACCACCGCCTCATCAACGTTGGTCAACCGTGCCCTGGTCCTTACCCGGCACGCCTCGTCACTGCCACGCTCGCGTCGTCGCCCGGGCAGTGCGTCATGGACCTGGTCGAAGCGGAAGCGAGCAGGCCGGCGATCTTCGTCTTGGTTCCCGGCAAGACACTGACGACGCCGATTCCGATCTTCGGGTGTTCCCTGTGGGTCAATCCGGCGAACGGAATCGTGCTCACGGTCGCGCTTATGACCTCAGCCGCCGGGGAGGCACGACTGACGTTGCCGCTTCCGACAGGCCTGACCGGCCTGGTGATCTCGTGGCAGACATTGATACTCGGAACCAAGACGACGCCGCTGAGCAACGCGCTTCAGTTCACGCTCTGACGGCACGGACTCCCTGATCGTCGCACCCGCCTGTTGGTGATCCTCGAACGGCTCGTCACCGAGGCCGACGGCCTCGGGGCGCATCGCTGAGCGACGCGTTGAGCAGGGCTAGACCTGCTCGATTTCCCAGTATTCCAACTCGACCGGCGTCGCCCGACCGAAAATCGTGACGATCACCTTCACGATTCCCTTGTCCAGGTTCACGTCCTCGACGGTGCCGTCGAAGTTCTCGAAGTGCCCCTGCTTCACCTTGACTCGATCACCCTTCTTGAAGGTGATCGACAGGCGAGGCTTCTCCTTGGACTCCTGCATCTGATCAAGGATGCGATCGATCTCGTCTGGGGACATCGGCACGGGCTGGCCGCCGCCACCGACGAAGTCACCTAACCCGGGAGTGTCCTTGAGCATGAACCAGACGGAGTCGTCGAGGTCCATCTGCACCATCAGGTAGCCGGGATACAGCTTTCGCTTGGTGACGCGACGCTTGCCAGCCTTGATGTCTGAAACGGTCTCGACCGGCAGCAGCACTTCGGGCACGCGGTCCTCGAGGCCTTCCTGCTTGACTCGGCGCAGCAGGTTCTGCCGGATGCGCTCCTCGCGTCCGACCTGGACTCGAATGATGTACCAGTTGAGGGCCATGAGGGTCAGGCCCCAAAGGCCCAGATGCGGTTGAACAGCCTGCCGAGCAGGAAGTCCGACCCGGCCAGATAAGTCATCAAGATGATGACGCAGATGATCACGATGATCGACGCACGCCGCGTCTCGTCGAAGCTGGGCCAGGCAACCTTGCGCAGCTCGCCTTCGGTCTCGATCAAGAAGTCAGCGATCTTGGCCTTGTTCAGGTAGCGGATCAGCAACCCGGCCGTCAGACCCGGAATCACGAGCAAGCTCACCGCGACGTTCCACGACACGTCACCGACGACCGGCAACGCAAACAGCTTGGCCCGCATCCCATCGGGGGTCCACGCGTCCAGCTGGTAGCGAAGGGCCATACACCCGTAGAAGACCAGGAGGAAAACCAGCCAGAACACCGCCATGCGAGCGAGGCGCCCCTGATCAGGTTTGTATCTCATGGCTGTCTGTGCCCCCGACCATCTGGAGTGTGCGAACTGACGAGTTGTCGAAAGGGCCGTCCAAGACTGGCAGGGCAGCGAGGATTCGAACCCCGAACCGATTGATTTGGAATCAATTGCGCTACCAGTTGCGCCACTGCCCTAGACCAAGGGTCTCGGGTCGGACCCGGCGAGCCAGGTCGAAACCCTGTTCTTGAACTCTGCTCTGCGGATCAAGTCGGTCATTCGACGATCTTGACCACCTGGCCGGCGCCAACCGTGCGCCCGCCTTCACGAATAGCAAACTTGAGCTGCTCAGTCATAGCGATCGGCGTATGCAACTCGACCTCCACGGTCACGTGGTCGCCAGGCATGCACATCTCGGCGTCCTTGAGGTCCAGGCTGCCGGTCACGTCCGTCGTCCGGAAATAGAACTGCGGCCGATAGCCATTGAAGAACGGCGTGTGACGGCCTCCCTCTTCCTTGGTCAGCGCGTAGACCTCGGCCTCGAACTTCGTGTGAGGGGTGATGCTGCCGGGCTTGCAAACAACCTGGCCACGCAGCAGGTCCGTCTTCTTGACGCCACGCAGTAAGAGGCCAACGTTGTCGCCAGCCTGGCCGTCGTTGAGCGTCTTCTGGAACATCTCGACACCCGTGACCGTGGTCGTCGTGGTGTCGCGGATGCCGACGATCTCGACCTTGTCGCCGATGGAGACGACGCCCTGCTCGATACGACCGGTACCCACAGTGCCACGGCCTTCGATCGAGAACACTTCCTCGATCGGCAGCAGGAAGGTCTTGTCGACCGCGCGGGTCGGCTCGGGGATGTAGCTGTCCAAGCTCTCCAGGAGGTCGAACACGCACTTGCAGTCCGGGTTGTCGCGGGCCGGATTCTCAGTGTGCAACGCCTGGAACGCCGAGCCACGGATCACCGGCGTATCGTCGCCGGGGAAATCGTATTTGCCCAGCAGCTCGCGGACCTCCAGCTCGACCAGGTCGAGCAGTTCCTCGTCATCGACCTCGTCACACTTGTTGAGGAAGACGACGATCGCGGGGACGTTGACCTGCCGGGCCAGGAGCACGTGCTCCTTGGTCTGGGGCATCGGACCGTCGTCGGCCGCGACGACGAGGATCGCCCCGTCCATCTGCGCCGCGCCCGTGATCATGTTCTTGACGTAGTCAGCGTGACCAGGGCAATCGACGTGCGCGTAGTGCCGGTTGTCCGACTCGTACTCGACATGCGCAGAGGAGATGGTCACTACACGGCTTTCGTCGCGAACGGTTCCGCCCTTGGCGATGTCGGCATACGCCTTCGCTACGGCCAGACCTTCTTGCCCAAGCGTCCGCGAGATCGCGGCCGTCAGAGTGGTCTTGCCATGGGCAACGTGTCCGATGGTGCCCACATTCACGTGGGGCTTCGTGCGCTGAAAGACTTCCTTCGCCATGTCCGGTCTCCTGTGGCCACCCGCCAAGAGGCGGAGACCTATCTTGTTGGAGCTGCTGCTGGGACTTGAACCCAGGACCTCCTCCTTACCAAGGAGGTGCTCTACCACTGAGCTACAGCAGCGACTGTGGTCTGATGACCGTGCACCAGGCTCGACGACTCCTTGCTCCCGAAAGGCTGGAGCGGGTAGAGGGAATCGAACCCTCACCACCAGCTTGGAAGGCTGGGGCTCTACCATTGAGCTACACCCGCAGCTCAAGCGGGCCGAGTCGTCAAACTTGATTCAGAGTCAAAAGAACGAACGCAGAACTACGCTTTCGAACAAGCACTTCCGAAAACGACCCGTGGTGGGCAGAACAGGATTCGAACCTGTGAAGGCTGTGCCATCAGATTTACAGTCTGACCCCGTTGACCGCTTGGGTATCTGCCCTCAGATCGAGCCCCCGGGGCCAACGCGCGTGACTGCCTGGAGCTAGCGATGGGACTCGAACCCATAACCCCCTGTTTACAAGACAGGAGCTCTGCCAGTTGAGCTACGCTAGCCCGGGAACGCCGACCCTAAAGGACGAAACAGGGTAGTCACGCCCTGCGACAGATCAAGGGCTTTCCGACCCACCGCGGATCGCGGCAGCGCGAGCCGCGTGCGCCTGCCCGCGGGCGACGAAGTCATCGAGGGACGCGCCGCCGAACAAGTCGAGCGACGCCTCCGCGAGAACGATGGCGACCATCGCCTCGGCGATGACCGAGGCCGCAGGTACGGCACAGACATCGGAACGCTCGAAGGCGGCGGCCGCGGCCTCTCCGCTGGCCAGATCGACCGAGTCGAGCGGCCGCCGCAGCGTCGCGATCGGCTTCTTGGTCGCCCGCAGGACGAGCGGCTCACCGTTGCTGACGCCCCCCTCGAGGCCACCAGCCCGGTTCGTGGGCCGCTGCACGCCGGCGGCGCCGTCAGGCAAGATCGCGTCATGGACCTGGCTGCCACGCAGCCGACCCACGGCGACGCCGGCGCCGATCTCGACCGCCTTGAAGGCCTGGATCGACATCAACGCCTGGGCCAGCCTCCCATCGAGGCGTCGATCCCACTGAGCAAAGGTGCCGAGACCGGGCGGCACTCCGGTCGAAACGACCTCCACGACGCCGCCGAGGGTGTCACGATCCGCCTTGGCCTGGTCGATCGCCGCCTTCATCGGCGCCACCAAGGCCGCATCCAGAACGCCGACCTCGCTCGCCTCCACATGATCCCGCACCACCGCCAGGTCCACCCGGTGCAGCGCGGCACCGGCCGCAAGCCCACTCGCCACGTCGCCGATGCGCACGACGTGACCCAGCACCTCGCAGCCGAGCGCGCGCAGCAGCAGCTGGCACACGGCACCGGCTGCGACCCTCGATGCTGTCTCGCGCGCCGAAGCACGCTCGAGATTGGCCCGCACGTCGTGGTCGCCGTGACGCAAGCAACCCGAAAAGTCCGCATGCCCCGGCCGCGGTCGCGTCAGCTCCGGCATCCGCTCGATGCTGTCGTCACGGTTCCCGACCCAGAGACAGAGCGGGGCTTCGATCGTCCGACCACCGCGCACGCCCGACAGGACTTCGACCTGGTCCTGCTCGATATTCTGCCGCCCACTGCGGCCGTAGCCGGACTGACGTCGACGCAGTTGGCGATCGATCCAGTCCTTTTCGATCGTGAGCCCCTTCGGCAGACCCTCCACGAAGGCGAGGCACCCTTTGCCATGCGACTCGCCCGCGGTCAGGAAGCGCAGCGACATGTGCTACGCCTGCCGCGCTACGGCACCGCGCTTGGCCGCGGCGGCAGCCTCGACGGCGGCGACCAGCTCGAACAGGTCGAAGGGCTTCTTCATGACCGCATGCACCAACGGAGAAGCCACAAGTCGCGCCCGATCATCCTCGTCGACGAAGCCAGACAACACGATCACCCGCGGCGAACCCGTCAACTGCTCGAGCCGCGCAAGCACCTCCATGCCCCCCAGCCCTGGCATCCTCAGGTCCAACAGGACCACCTCGACATCGCGCCCGGCATCCTGCTCGCTCGCCAGCAGCGCCAAGCCACGGCGGCCATCCTCCGCACGAACCACCTCAAATCCACGCCGGGCCAAGAAGCCGCCCAGCAGATCAACGACGTCATCGTCGTTGTCCACAATCAGCACGCGGTACGAAGGCTGGGACAAGTCGAAGAGGATCGAGGGAGGGAAGCCGAGTGTCAACGGGGCGGGTAAGGCACCGGGCACGACGGTCGCTCTGTCCTCACCCCAGCGGTTGCAGCCAGCTGACGTCGTCGAAGGAGACTTCCATTTCGAGGCTTCCGACTTCGGCCTTGAGCATGCGGCGCTTGCGGTCGACGCGGAGGACCTTGCAGCGGCGCTGGAAGCGAGGCACGTACACCATGTGGCCCTTCTTGACAGCTTCGATGTACTTGTCGCGGCGACGACCGAGCGAGGACCCAGAGAGGAGCGCTTCCAGTAGGGACAGCATGCCGCGCGCTTTCTCGTCGTACGGGCGCGGTGCGTTGAGGAAGTGCTTGAGTGGCTCAATCAGGAGCTCGCGCGCGGCGCGGAGTTCTTCGTCGACGAAGTGTTCCGCTTCCTCCTGCATCCAGGTTTCGCGGCGGTCAACCTCCTCGGCCTTCTTCTCGAGGGCAACGACGTCGCTGGCGGCACGGCGGCGTGACTCGGCGGCTTCGCGGCGCTGCTCTTCGGCAGCACGCCGGGCGCGCTGGACACCGGCAATCATCTCCTCCAGGCGCGAGTCGCGGTCGCCAATGATCGCGCGCGCCCGGTCGATGACTTGGGCCGCGATGCCGACCGCGCCCGCCACATGCAGCGCCTGGCTGTCGCCGGGGATGCCTACCTCGAGGCGGAACAGCGGCTGCAACGCATCCGGGTCGAAGGCCATCGAACCGACCTCGGCGCGGGCGTTCTCGTAAGCGAAGTCCTTGAGTCGCGACAGGTGCGTCGTTGCAACGGTCGGCACTTCCCTGGCAAGCAAGGCCTCGAGGATCGCGTAGCCGAGCGCACCACCCTCCTCCGGGTCCGTGCCGGCGCCCAGCTCGTCGAGCAGCACCAGGCTCTGCGCGGTCGCGTGGTCGAGGGCACGTCCGACGCGTGTCATGTGCGACGAAAAGGTCGACAGGCTCTGCTCGATCGCTTGCTCATCGCCAATGTCGGCAAACACGCCGTCGACGAAGGGCAGCGCCGCTTCGCTCGCGGGAACCGGGATCCCGGCCTGTGCCATCACGGCCAGGAGGCCGACCGTCTTGAGCGCGACCGTCTTGCCGCCGGTGTTCGGACCCGTGACCACGAGCATCGCGTAGGGCTCACCCAGGTCAATGTCGAGCGGCATGACGCTGGCCTCGGCCTCGGCGCGACTCTGATTGCCCAGCCAAAGGTCGATCAGCAGCAAGGGGTGGCGGGCGCTGACGAGCCGAAACGCACCCGTCGGGGCGACCGCGGGGACGGTGAAGCCCAGCTCCCGCACCAAGCGAGCGCGCGCGTTCGTGAAGTCGATCCACGCCAGGCCATCGAGGGTGCGTTTGAGGTCATCGGCCCGCTCGCGCAACACG
>PVBE012783462.1_pt1 | contig 10417 bp, 8 predicted proteins | sample 1631181 | NCBI WGS metagenome assembly PVBE01 (sample SAMN08397723, study PRJNA350692) | Marine metagenome, whole genome shotgun sequencing project. | isolation source: water | place: Pacific Ocean | collected 2012-04 | reverse complement strand
GCCGTCCAGAGAAGGACCCCGACCACGCCAGACAACAGAATTACCGCCCACCGTGTCAGACCAAGGTTCCGGGAAAGCTTTTCAAGCCGTTCTTCCGTGGTCATAGATTCCTCCCCAAGTAATGTGTGAGCGTCTGGAAGTAGTATACCCCGTCTTGGGGAGAATCAACTCCCCAAGTTGAGGAAGGTTGGTTTGTCGCCCGAGTTGGCACATATATGGCACAAGGATTTGGAGGGGGGTGCGGGGCTTTCCAGGTTTTCTTGCCGCGATTGGCTTGATCGTGACTGCCCGTTTTCTCAGATGGTCCGCCGGTTCGGAGCTTCCCATTTCGTGGAGAGGCCGCGTCCCTTCAGACACAGCCGGTAGAATCCATTCATAACCTGCATCGCACTGATCGAGACGGGTTTGTGGGTCTCTCCAGAATGATCCACCCACACGGGCGGAAGTGTGAGGCGTTTGCCTGCCCCATGACGCAACACGACCCGGCTGTATGTCGCATCGATTCCCCTCCAATCATTGGTCCACTCTTCCCTGAGCGGTTTCTTTTTGACCCACTGCATCACCACCACGCGGTCGTCGTTGATTTCAAGCAGGGTCGAGACCGGGGAGGGGAAAAAGTGACGGACCACCCGGGTTGCCGACATCAACCCAGCGACGAATCCCCCGATGGCGACAAGAGGCACCAGCACTGGTTGGATGAGCGTGATCCTGATGTCGAATATTCCAAGGATGTAGGCGCTTCCGAAGATCCCACCGCCGATGATGGCCGTCATGGGGACGAGGAATGAAAGAAGGCCCACCGCGATTCGTCCCACGCTGTGGCTGTCCATGCCTCGCTTGACGCTGGCATAGTTCTTGCCCGTATCATTCGCCGGGCCATCCTTACCAGGAGCCTCTTCCGTTGTCATGTATCCCTCCCGGGTCTCGTGTGCGTACCATGGGAGTAGCATACCCTGCCGGAAGGCGAATCAACGCCCCAAGTTGAGGAAGGCTGGTTTGTCGCCCCGGTTGGCACCAATATGGCACCAGGATTTGGAGGGGGTGCGGGGCTTTCAAGACTTCCTGGCAGGCTTTGTCATTCGATGGAGAAGGACCGCGTGGGTTTTGCCAAGTGAAATAAGATCACTTTTCAAGCCAGAAGAACATGAAGGCCAGGGGGCCATATACGGCCAAGACCAATAAAATTACAATAAAAGTGATAAAGGCAACTATTCCCCAATAAAGGCAGGTAACTGGAAACAACGCCTTTTCCATGACCCCCAGGCTTCTGGACCGGGAACAGCGGGGACAGTCCCTTTGGATGCGTCTTCCTCGAGAGACCCAAACAAACCCGCAATTCATGCACTCATATTCTCGAGGAGGCATCAGGGTATTACTTCTTTATTAGAGAGATTATCATCCCAAAAAAGCCAACCCCACTGATCAAACTACCGATCAAGGAAATTATCGTCATTATTCCCAACCAGGCGAATAATCCACCTGCAGACTGAAGGGCAAATGGAAGAAGACCAAAATATAGAATAAGGGTCCCAATCCCGGGAAGAATCCAAAGCCAGAAGAAAAACAAAGCTCGTTTAGACCATTTCCGCCTGTGAGCAATTTCAGGATTAATCTTTACCCGCCTTCTGGGAGCCCGGGAGATTCTTTGATTATCAGGGTCCCGTCTCACCTCAACAGAAGGAATATTTCTAACCTTGATATTCCTGCGATTTCGGGTGTACCGGCCCATCCCTGGATTCCCTAAAGAAGATACTCATCCCCGCGTTCAAGTCTACCACATCAAGCGAAGGAACCGGATAAGGCCTATAATATGACTCCCTGGGAAGAGTTGATTGGATCGAAAATGATGCAACCAAAGTAACTTTTGAGGTGCTCCAGGTTCGGGGTAAGTAACCCCCAGCCAAGCCCCCCGAGAATCAACGCCTCAGGCTTGAGAGTAAATGCCATTACCCCTAGGATTAGAACATGTGGAAGGAAAAAGAGTATGCACCCAAATGAACCGCCGACGAACAAGAAACTGGTGTTGGCTTATGTGAGGGATTATGGACCTGTCTGTGATGCCTGTATTTCGGAGGGAACACAAATCAGTCCCCATCAACAGGTGAATATGCTTTGCAGGGAAATGGACAGGAAGGGGGACTTGGTACGCTCAAGGTCTACAGATTATTGCGCGAAGTGCAGAGAGTTACGACTCGTTAACAAACTGAAGTGATTCGGGAGTAATAACCTTGTCAATTGCAGGCCAAGAAGGGCGTTTCCGGAGTCCTCGGGAACGCAGGCTCCAACCAGGCGCGCACCAGGGAGTAATGGTACCGGGGGGCGGAATTGAACCGCCAACCTACGGCTTATGAAACCGCCGCTCTAACCGTTGAGCTACCCCGGCAGGGGCGTGACATATTACAATCTCCGTCCGCGCGTTCCACCGTTTTTGGCGATTTTGGCCGGTCCGTATCTTGACGCTGCATACCCCGAAGATATGATCGACCCCTCTCCCTGGTCGCGCGACAATCCGCGCCATAAGAATTCGATTCCCGATTATAGGAAAAGCCCGATGAAAACATTCTGGAGCATGGCCGTTCTGTTCGGCCTCGGCACCTCCTTGTCAGCCCAGGAAAATGTCGACTCCCCCAAGGTCGAGGCGGAGAAAACCGTCCTTCCCGACGGGGAAGATTTCAGGGTCTTCTGGGAGAACGGAACCCGCATCGAAAGCGTCGACGGCAGGTTCAAACTGAAGTTCGGCGGCCGGATCCACAACGACTGGACTTTCATTTCCACCGACGACGACATGAAGGACGCCGGGTTCAACGGCGACAATGGGACCGAGTTCCGGCGCGCGCGTCTCTTCCTCTCCGGCACCCTCTGGGAACGGGTCATCTTCAAGGCGCAGTACGACTTCGCCGGCGGGTCCGCCGACTTCAAGGACATGTATATCGGGGTAACGGGCCTCCCCGTCGTGGGAACCTTCACCGTCGGCCAACAGTTCGAGCCGTTCGGTTTCAACGTTCCGAACTCGAACTACTACACGTTCATGGAGGGCGGCCTCGATTCCTCCATCTCTCCCCAGCGGAGCACCGGGTTCAAGTTTCACAACCAGGCGTTCGAGGACAACCTCCAGTGGAGCCTCGGATATTTCTGGGGCGACACCGATTCCAACGGGGACGACGAGGACAATGACGGTGTAAACGTGATCACCGGCCGGGTCAGCGGCACCCCGATCTACGAGGAAGGGGAGATGCTTCTTCACCTCGGCCTTGGACTCAGCAACCGCCACCTCCGTGGCGATCCCACCGATTTCGAGAGCACGCCGATGTCTTCCATCGAGGATGATTACATCGAGACAACCACCAACCCGGAGGACCTCCTGCTCGTCTGCTTCGAACTCGGATTCGTATGGAAATCCCTTCACGCGCAGTTCGAATACGTCCACTACGACGTCAGCGCGATCGAGGGTGCGAGCGACGCCACCTTCTCCGCGTGGTACCTCCAGGTCGGCTACTTCCTCACCGGGGAGGTGCGGCCCTACTCGCGGAAGAAGGGGATGTGGAGCCGCGTGACGCCGCGGAAGAACGCTTTCGGCGGGGAGGACGGGTACGGAGCCTGGGAAATCAAGGCGCGGATCCAGATGATCGACGGAAACGACGATGACGTGACCGGGAACGAACTCACCAACATCGCCCTTGGCGTAAACTGGCACCTGAATTCCGCCACGCGCGTCATGCTCGAATACGTCTTCTCCGACCTCGAGAACGACGCGGGCGACATCGGAGGTTCCAACATCGTCCAGGTGAGATTTCAAATCGATTTCTGATCCCGTCCGTCTCCCGGCTATACTGGAGAACGATGCAACCCATCGACCCGGATGAAACGATCCTCCTCCGCTGTTCGAAATGCGGGGGAAAAGTCACCGGCGAAGAAGTTTCCTCCGGGGGGCGATGCATCTGTTCCTCCTGCCTGAAGACCGCCACACGAACGGGGGACCCGCCCCCGGAAGTGGAGGAGGCGAGGCAAGAACCGAAAAACCGGCTGGGAAAATATATCCTTGCCGGCCTTCTCGGTCGGGGCGGGACGGGCGTCGTCTACAAGGCGTGGGACGACACGCTTCGTCGATGGGTCGCCCTGAAAATCCTCGACCGTGAAGACGAGGAGGAGGAAGACCGTATCCGGTTCCAACGCGAGGCGCAGACCGCCGCGTCGCTCGACCATCCCGGCATCGTGGGGATCCACGAGGTCGGGCGCGCCGAGGGGAAGGACTACATCGCGCTGGAGTATATCGAGGGGAAAAACCTCTCGGAGGCGGATCTTCCCCTTCGTCCCGCGGTCCAGGTGGTCCTCGAAGTGACGGAAGCGGTCGCCTTCGCCCACGCGAACGGGATCATCCATCGCGACCTCAAGCCCCACAATATCATGATCGATCCGAAGGGGCGCGGACGCGTGATGGACTTCGGCATCGCCAAGCGGTTGGAAGGAGGGGATGCGCTGACCCTTTCCGGCGTCATCATGGGAACGCCCAGCTACATGTCCCCGGAACAGGCCGAGGGCTCCCTCTGGAACGTCGATCATCGGGCCGACATCTACAGTCTCGGCGCGGTGCTTTACAGCGTGGTTTGCGGACATCCCCCCTTCCAGGCGGACACTCCGCTCCGAACGCTTCGCAAGGTGGTGAACGACGAGGTCGTCGCACCTTCGCAGGTCCGGCCGAATGTCCCGCGCGAACTCGAAACCATCATCCTGAAATGCCTGGAAAAGAAACCGGATCGGCGGTACGCGGCTGCGGATCTCCTCGCGGCCGACCTTCGCCGGTGGATCCTCGGAGAGTCCATCCTGACCCGGCGGGTTTCCGTCATGGTCCGGATGGGCCGAAAGGTGAAACGGGTGCGGATGGCTGGCATTCTCTTCGGCATCCTCCTGGCCGGCGCCGGCGGGGGCCTCTGGTTCGCGTTCTGGCCTTCTGAAAACGTCCCCGAACCGAAAGCGGATCTTCGTTCGGAAGCCCGGCCATTTTTCGACGCGGGACGTCTCAAGTTCGACCGGGCGACCCGCGACCTCTACCGGGAAGGGGCGGACCTCGTCGCCCGCGCGGAACTGGTCCGGGAGGTGATCGGGGAACTGGAACGGGCGATCGAAATCGATCCGGGATACGTCGAGGCGCTCTTCCTTCGGGGCCGCGCCTGGATGGACCTCCACGAAAACCGGAAGGCCTTCGAGGATTTCAGCCGGGTGATCCGCTTTTCCTCCGGTTCCCCGGACGCCCACTACGAGCGGGCGAAAGCGGGCCTGATGATCGTTCAAGAACTGAGAGAGGACGCCCGCACCCGTTCCCGGGTGTCGCCGGAACTGGAGAAGGTGAAGGAAGCTGCGAAGAAAGATTTCAGGAAATACTACTCGTCCGCGGATCCCGACCGGGAACGGGTTCTTTACGTGAAGGCTCTCCTGGAGTATCTCGGCGAGCGACTGGAGACCGCTTTCGAGATTACTTCCCGGCTGGTCGCGATGGGAACCAACAACGAGGAGGTCTGGTTCCTGAGGGGACTGATCTCCTGGGCGCTGGCAAAGGAAGGGGAGAGCGCGCGCTATGCCGATGCGAAGAAGGAGTTCTCCGAGGCGATTCGGAAACGGATCAACTATTTCGACGCCTACAACAGCCGCGGAAACATGCTCGCGGAACAGGGCGATCTCGAGGGCGCCATCCTGGATTTCACCCGTTCCACCCGCATCAACCCCTCCTTCGCGAACGCGCACGCCAATCTCGGGACCTGTCTCGTCTCCCTGGGCCGGGCCGCGAAAGGGATTCTTTCCCTGGAAGAGGCCCTGCGCATCCGGGAGGACCATGTCCAGGCTATGGTAAATCTCGGGCTGGCGTACAAGGTCCAGAAAAATTACAAGAAGGCCCTGGAACTGCTCGACCGGGGACTCGAACTCGCTCCGGAGTACGTGAACGGATTCTCGATCCGGGGAACCGTCCGGAGGGCGGCGGGGGATCTTCCTGGCGCGATCCGGGATTACACGGAAGCGATCCGCCTCCTCCCGGAAAATCCCAATGCATACGTCAACCGGGCCACCGTGTATGGGGATCTCAAGGATTGGGAGAGTGCGCGGGCGGACAACGATATCTTCCTCCGGCGGTACACCGCCCGGGACAGGTACTGGTTCAACGTTCACTACAACCAGGGCATATTATGTTACCGCCTGGGGGAGGACCGGAAGGCGCTCCGATACCTGGAAGTGGCGGCGACCGATCCCCGGTTCCGTGAGAAGGCCCTCGGTTGGATTCTCCGCGTGAAAAAACGGCTGGGAGAATGATCCTCTCCATGATTTCCTAGACGGGAGGGGGGCTCGGTTTCTACAATCCGGACCGTGCCGGTCAAGACCGAGACGTTTTCCGTTCAGACTCGGGGCCACAACGATATTCTCGACGTGACCCCGGAGGTGCAGGCCGCCCTCGACCGGTCCGATCTGCGGGCCGGAACCGCCACCGTGTTCGTCCCCGGTTCCACGGCGGGACTGACCACGGTGGAGTTCGAGCCGGGCCTGGTGAAGGACCTCAGGGAAGCGTTCGAGAAGATTGCTCCGGCGGGAAAGGATTACCACCATCACGCGACGTGGGGGGACGACAATGGAAACTCCCACGTGCGCGCGTCCCTGCTCGGCCCGGGAATCACGGTGCCCTTCACGGAGGGGAGACTGGTCCTGGGAACGTGGCAACAGGTCATCCTGATCGATTTCGACACGAGGTCCCGGAAGCGGGACATCGTGGTCCAGATTCTTGGGGAATTAAATGAAGACTGCCTCCGAACGCCGGACGAAGGTGAAATTTCCCGTTGATACCCTCCTCCTCTTCTCCTTTACGGGCGACAACAAGCCTGCGGGGAAGTGGGACGCGATTGATATCAAGCTTCAACAGAAATTCAACGCCGCCGCGAAAGCGGAAGGCTATACGGGAAAGGAAAAAGAGACCTTCTCCTTCCTCCCCGCTGATGGGAAACCGGCCGCGCGCATCGTCGTCGCGGGACTGGGCGAACGGAAAAGATTCGACGGAGAGCGGCTTCGCAGGTCGGCCGGGTTCGCCGTGCCGAGGCTGAAGGCGGCGAAATCGATCGATGTTCTCCTTCCGATGGAACAGAGGCTCGCGGTCGAGTCGGGCGACCAGGCGCAGGCCGTGCTGGAGGGCCTCGTCCTCGCGCTCTACCGGTTCGACCGGTACAAGTCGAACGCGTCCGACAACGGGCGGGCCACGGAGAGCGTCCGGGTCATTGCCGAGACGGACCGCCAGAGGGACGAGATCAGGGCCGGACTGGAACGGGGAGAAATCTACAGCCGGGCCACGATGCTGGCGCGCGACCTGGTCAACGAGCCCCCGAGCAGTGGCAACCCGCGGTGGCTGGCGGCGCAGGCCTCCGGAACCGCGAAGAAGGGGCTCACCGTGAAGGTGTACGACGAGAAGAAGATCAAGCAGATGAAGATGGGGGCCGTACAGGGCGTCGCGATCGGGTCGACCGAGCCCGCCCGGTTCGTCCACATGACCTGGAAAGTTCCGGGCGCGAAAAAGACGATCGCGATCGTGGGCAAGGGGATCACGTTCGACTCGGGAGGTCTCTGCCTGAAGTCGGCCGACGGGATGTTGAACATGAAGGGGGACATGGGGGGCGCGGCCGCCGTCGTCGGAATCATGAGCGCGCTTCCCGCTCTCAAGCCGAAGGTCAACGTGCATGGAATTTTCGCGGCCACCGAGAACATGCCGGGCGGGGCGGCCTACAAGACCCGGGACGTCCTGACGGCCCGGAACGGAAAGACGATCGAGATTATCAACACGGACGCGGAGGGGCGGTTGATCCTCGCGGACGCGCTTTCCTACGCCAGCGACCTGGATCCGGACGAGATCATCGACCTGGCCACCCTCACCGGCGCTGTCGTCGTCGCGCTCGGGAACGATATCAGCGGAATCTTTTCCAACGACCAGGACCTGGCGGGGCGCATCTCCGCCGCCGGCCACCGGGCGGGCGAGAAGGTCTGGCAGTTGCCTCTCGAAGAGGACTACATGGAGATGATCCGAAGCGACGTCGCCGACATGAAAAACTCGGGCGGCCGGTGGGGGGGGGCGATCCTCGCGGCATTGCTCCTTCGGGAGTTCGTAGCCGACGGGATCTCCTGGGCGCACATCGACATCGCGGGACCCGCGTTGCGGGACAGCCAGAGCGGTTATCGTTCGGCGGGCGGAACGGGTTTCATCGTGCGGACCATGTTGCGGTATCTTCAGGATCTGCAGGCGTAGCGACGGGGTCCGCCGTGACCACCCGGCGGAAGAGTTCCACGTACCGGGGCGCCATCACCTGCAGGGAGAATTCCTCCTCCACGGAGGCGCGCGCGGCCGCGCCGATCCGGTCCCGCAGGTCGGGGTTTTCCACCAGCGCGGTCAGGTTCTCTTCCCACTCGGTGAGCGTTCCCGCGAGAAAGCCTGTCACCCCGTGTTTCAGGTAGAGGCGGTTCGCCGCGATGTCGGAGGCCACGACGGGAAGGCCTGTCGCGGCGTAGGCGAGGATCTTGGTGGAGATTTTTCCCCGTGTCCACGGATCTTCCACCAGCGGCGCGATCGCCATGTCGAACGATTGAAGGTCCTGGATTTCCTCGTCGAGGCTGAAGCTTTTGTGCTCGATCGGGAGTCCCTCCAGCGAAAGGGCCTGCTCGGAGACAATTTTCAGCCGGACCCCCTCGAATCTCCGGCAGAGCCGGGCGAGCGGTCGGCGGAGAACGTGGAGGCTGGAGAGATTCGCGGACGTTCCCATCCATCCGATCGTCAGCGAGCCTTCCATTTTTGCCGGGGGACGCATTTCGTACCGGGTCGGATCGATGACGCTGGGCAGGATGTGGATCCGGTCGCGGGCGTTCGATTCCCGGAAGGCGGTCTCCGCGAGGCACTCGTTCGTGGTGATTACCGCGTCGCAACCGAGCATCATCCGGCGGAACCGCCTTTCCTTCGTCTGCGAACTCCGGACGGCCCGGTCCTCTCCCCGCTTGAGGGTGACCGTATCGTCGAATTCGAAAACGAGTTTCCTCGCGTATTTCCGGAGGCGGTTGAAGACCATGCGGGTGAGGAGCCGTTTCTGAACGACCACCAGGTCGTACTCGGCGGCCATCTTGACGTGGGAAAGCCTTCCGAGCATTCCGTCCGGCATGTCCTCTACCGTGGACTCGATCCCTTCCTTTTCGAGGAAGGGGAGGAGTTGCATCACGCGCCAGCGCGCACTGGGGGAATCTTTCTTGAGCGTGAGGAAAAGAATTTTCATCGTTTCGAGGATTTCGTCTCGTTCAGCGCCGCGTCGATGTTGGCGAGGCCCTCCACGAGGGTTTCTTTCTCCACTCCGCAGGAGACACGGATGAAATCGCGCAGGGAGAAGAAGTCGCCGGGAACGACGAGGGTGGAATACTCTTCCCGAAGAAGGTTGCCGAGTTTCATCGTGTTGATGTCGTGGGAAAGGCGGACCAGCGCCATCGTGCCTCCCTCGGGTTCGAACCAGGAGACGTCGTCGCGCGACTCCACCCATTTCCGGATCAGCGCCAGGTTCGTCCTCGTGATCGACTTCGTCCGTTCCAGGAGGCGCGCTTCGTTCCGGAGGGCGAAGAGCGTGAGGGTCTGCGTCGGCCAGGCCGTGCCCCCGGAAACGTAATCGGCGACCCCCTTCGCCTTCTCGATGATCTCTTCCGGCGCGATCATCCATCCCCCGCGAACGCCGCCCAGTCCGTACACCTTGGAGAGCGAGCCGATCGAGATCATGTTCGGCCCCAGCGTGACGGCCGCCTGGAATTCCGATTCCAGGGATCCTTCGAGGTAGACTTCGCTGCAGAGAACGGTTCCTTTCGCGTCCCGGAGAATCTGCCCGATCGTGGTCAGCTTGTCGGCGTTGGTGCCCGCCCCGGAAGGGTTGTGCAGGTTGGTCATGATCAGCGCGCGGGTGGTTCGGGAGACTTTTCTTTCCACTTCCTCCAGGTCGACCTGGAACCCGCGTTCGAAGCGGCGTTCCAGCATGGTGACTTCCGCCTCCAAGTGGAGCGGAACCCGGTAGAGGGGTTCGTAGTTGGCGACTCGAGGAGGACCCGGTCTCCCTGTTCGAGCGTCGCGGCACAGGCGAGGAAGATCGCCTGCGTCGCCCCGTTGGTGACGAAGACGTTCTCCCGGTGCACGCCGTACTTCGCGGCGAGCAGGTCGTACAGTTCGTCGCACCCGTCCTCGTGGGGGCCGCCCAGTTCGATGTCGGCCAGGTCGAAACCCAGTTCCTCCTTCGTGAGGGGAAGAATGTTGCTCTTGGCGAGGTCATGCCGGGTTCGGCCCATGAAATGGCGGGCCCACGTGAGGTAGTCGATTTTTTCGAACCTCATGTTGATCTCGGCTCCCGGGAAGCCGGGTAGGGATGCAACGTCATTC
>PVBE012225727.1_pt1 | contig 10417 bp, 9 predicted proteins | sample 1631181 | NCBI WGS metagenome assembly PVBE01 (sample SAMN08397723, study PRJNA350692) | Marine metagenome, whole genome shotgun sequencing project. | isolation source: water | place: Pacific Ocean | collected 2012-04 | reverse complement strand
CACTTCCGTCCACTTCCGTCCACTTTTGCTAAGAGTTGTTTAGCACATTTGGTGAATTAAGGCTTCCGGTAGTTCCCATATAACCTACATGGAACCTTTCTCGCTGGGCCAATCTTTGCTGGGCCATTCGCTAAGGAAACAGTTGAAGATCTTCTCAACACATGGGCCGGGCAAATAAAGGATGCCGTGCAGGAAGCAGACGAAGCTCACAATGACCAGCCTTCAATGTCAGAGTGGCTCCGAGCCATTGAAAAACTTAAAGACGACCTCGAATACGCCCGAAACCAATAAAGCAAACAATGTCGTATCAATTCACCATGATGAACGGTCACGTTTTGCTCAACTAGGATTAGAAACAGGAAAAGAGGGATTATGTCTGACGGATTACTAGTACTTTTTGATGCCATCGCAGTACTAATCATGGTGTTTTGCTTGTATTTCCCCCGCCACGGCCGCAAAGAGATGATCGTCGCCCTTTTTGCAATAAATATTGGCGTGCTCGGAGTTTCGTTCACACTAGCGGACGCAGCGGTAAGCGCAGGCCTCGGACTGGGACTCTTTGGAGTTCTCTCTATCATTAGACTCCGCTCTAATGAACTCGGCCAACAAGAAATCGCTTATTACTTTTGCTCACTTGCTTTAGGACTAGTTGGTGGCGTCAACGTCGATTCGTGGATCTCCCCAATACTGATGGGAGCTATCCTCACTGCAATCTTTATAGGAGACCACCCTAAGCTTTTCCCTGAAAGCCGACACCAAATAATGCGCATCGACAAGGCATACACCAACGAACAACAACTCCGCACTGACCTCGAAGAAATGCTGAACGGGACGATTAGAAGACTACAAGTCAAAAGAGTGGATCTAGTCAATAACAGTTGTGTCGTTGATGTGCGCTTCACAATCAACGACTCGAGCACAGCTCCCAACTAAATGGGGGACCAATCGATTCACCCATCTTTAATAGATACAGAATTCATCGCTTCAATTGATCTCGAAGAAATGAACAAATATGCGAAACTCCAGACACGAATCGACAGAAAATACATCATTACACCAGAAGTATGCAACGCACTCTTAAGCGGAACTGGCATAAATAGCAAGACACTTGAAATTAACGGTCATAGAAGTACTCGTTATCAATCAACATACTTCGACACACCAACCTTAGATCTCCACAAAGCCGCCGCGTACAGACGAAGACCACGATTTAAAGCACGAACTCGGTACTATCAACAAACAAATACAGCAATGCTAGAAGTTAAAACAAAGGATGGCCGAGGAAAAACAGTCAAAACACGAACTGAATATGACGCAGAGTTACTCCACTCTCTCAATAGACAAGGGAGACAATTCATCAACACAATTGTTGAAGAAAAAGAAATAGTGGAAGATCTTCGGCGAACTCTCACAACCAACTATCAGCGAACAACAATTGTCGATCTCACTACCCAGACAAGAATGACGTGCGACGAGTTCCTAACCTGCACTGATTGGGAAAACAACACAATCTCATTACCAATGATTATTCTTGAAACAAAATCCTCCCAACATCCAAGCCCCTTTGATACATGGTTATGGGACCATCATTACCGTCCAGATAGAATTAGTAAATACTGCACAACTCTTGCAGTACTTCACCCTGAACTCCCGTCAAATAAATGGCACCAAACGATTAAAAATTTCTTCTTACCAATCGTTCACTAGAGAAAACTTAACCAACTGTTCTCTCAAGATTAAGAGCAACATAACGCTCACGTTACCTAACTGACTAAAACTAAACACATCTCGCCCATACAAGTCCTGGGCGGGTCAATAGTGGATCATTGACCCGCCCACGGTTATAAGATTTTCTTGATACATAGGACAAGAACAGCCATGTGCGCTACATTTCTACAGTTCCCAAATAAAAAGGAAAATCAATGGACTTAGGACTCAACGGAAAGAAAGCACTTGTTACCGGTGCAACAAAAGGACTCGGCCGCGCAATTGCTGAAACACTGCTCGCTGAAGGATGCTCTGTAGCTATTTGCGCTCGAGATGCTGATGGTGTCTCTAATGCAGTAGCCGAACTTAGCGAACACGGAACCGTATGCGGATCAGCAGTAGATGCAGGAGATATGGATTCTCTCACGAATTGGATTAATTCCTCAGCTGATGAACTCGGCGGCATAGATATTTACATCCACAACACTTCAGGAAAACCCCAGAAAAAACTCGAAGCATGGATCAACAATTTCCACATAGACCTCATGTCACTGGTCGGTGGAGTTGGCGCAGCTAAAGAGGCGCTTGCCGACGGAGGTGGAAGCCTTATAAGTATTGGAACAACAGCAACTGCTGAACACTTCGCATCGGGATCAGGAAGTTACAGTGCGTTCAAAGCAGCTGTCACCAACTGGACGCTAGGACAAGCACAAGTCCTTGGTGCGCAAGGAATACGATGCAACGTTGTATCACCCGGTCCGATCATGGTTGAAGGAGGAGACTGGGATGGAATCAAGCAAGGAATGCCTGAATTCTACGAAGCTACCCAGAAAACGCATCCTGGAGGAGATCTCGGTTACCCAGAAGATGTTGCAAATGCTGTAGCGTTCCTTTCAGGCGATGTAGCGAAACATATTAACGGTGTGAATCTCACAGTTGATGGCGGTTTCTTGAAGAGAGTCAATTACTAAACCCTTTACATCTAACAATTGGTTCGGGCACGTCTGAATTTATAAAAGAGTCGGATAGGATTTATCCCGTTCGGGGCTGTAGCTCAGTTGGCTAGAGCACCTGCTTTGCAAGCAGGGGGTCGGGGGTTCGATTCCCCCCAGCTCCACACTAAAAACCCCAGCGTATGACCTATTTTTTCATGGTTTACGTTTAGGGTGTTTTTTGTTTGGGTAGCCATTTGAGTAGCCAATCTACGCTTTCTTCTCGTTGGTTTAGGTATACGTTACAGCTTTTGGTACCCGTCGGACATGTTTTTGTGCCCTGCTTGTCTTTAATGATGTGACGTAACCTATGTTATGCCGTTATTGATAGATTTTTATTTTGGAGCTTTGTTGGCTTGCTGCTGTTGTTACATTCTGAGAGACGCTAGACGCATCTTTTTAAGCTACAGAGGTCTGTTTTTCCAGCTTTTTTCTGGGTGATGATTATCTTGCTTTTTACTGCTATTGAATCTTTGTTTCGTGTTTGGGTTTGCCGTGTTTGTAGGTGTAGCGCCCTCAACCCGTTTCCTCTTTGAAGAGGGAGATGGTTTTGGACGAGTTCCTTTTTCCGTCACCCGGCCACCGCTCTTTCTATTTTTCGGAGGTTTTCCCATGCCCTAATAGTAGAGCTAGTGGTGGTTCTAACTGTGGACTTTCTTATTCAAAACACATAATCCCTAGAGTCTCCCCATCAATAACAAACATATTCACAATCTGCTACTGAGAGCTAAATATGCGGAGATGCTCAATACGGGCTCGTGAATTAGACACAGATCCGTTTCTATCCATTTCGTCATAAACCACATAGATGTCATCATCAACTGTCTGAGTCATTACCCGAAAGGCTGGATCACCGTTATTTAGGGTCAAGGTATCCACTTCTCTCCAGTCCTTATCAAAGATAGTGACAAAGCTGGGACCGATTTCCTGAGATCTTTTAGGATCTCCATGTTCCCCTTCTTCTATCTCCATGGTGTAACCGACGATCCAAAGTTGATGAGTCTCATTCCAACTAGGTCCAACAGGGAAGTATGTGTCTAGCTCTCGTTCAATGATCACACGCGTCGATTCGTTGATTACATTCAAGTCAAGATCATAAGCAAATGTTTGTATCCCCACACGTTCTGCAGACCCATAATCACGGTTTGTGCTAAAGGACTGCAACCTTTCTTCTACAAATCCCATCTGTCCGGCAGGAACAAAAACCACTGATGTGCCAGTTACAAATGACCCGGATTCGGGTTTGATAATTGCTGAACCGGTTTCTTCAAGAGCTTCATTGAGACGATAAACAGCAGCACCCCAAGTGCTCGGATCCTCATTATCGGGTTGGGAGAAGAACTGTGAGTACAAGTTCTCTCCATCACTGGTGAATCCCATATCTTCGTGCCGCTCTTCGGTTTCGTCACTGCTCCCTATCATTATCGGACCAGTCTGATAATTAAAAGAATCGTCGTATTTGACTATCGCCGCTTGCCCTTCACCTTTAAGAATGGCCAATAGATAAATTGAATCATCCACTAGTACTAACTTGTGATCCCCCAAATCTCCATTCCAATCCACAGGCCCTTCTTTGTTAACATCAATAATAATTTTTTCATCATTTCCTCCATGGAGATCTCGATCAAATATCTGCCGGTAAAGATTTTTACCTCCTGTTAACGATTCTTCAGCTAACTGGTAGGTGACAATAACTTCATTGTCTTTGATCAAGACATTGGTGAATAATGCCCTTCCACTGTCATTGAGGGTTCTAATTTCTCCAGTGCGCTCAATAATCCAGTGAGTTTCGACTTCAGATTTCGTTTCCTGTGTAGAGCTATCTCCACAGCCCGCATGTCCAACCATTAAACCTAAAGCCATTAAGGACACAAGAAAACGCTTCATGAAATTAATCTAACACGCGCCAGCGGAGTTGGGTTTGTAGACGGAAGGCGCCCTGTTTATACTCGGAACGATTGTGGTATCTTTAGCAATGACACCCCTCCCGCATCGGTAATGTTAACGCAGTTTTAGCAGTACCTAAACTCTATAGATGCTGGCAGATAGGTATCTAATTGTCCGTAATTGACAAGAACGTAGAATTGGTTGAAGCTAAAGCAGCGGACGGAAATAGCGTTGATTCAGAAAATGTAACATCGAAACTCAATGAGTTGAGAAGCATAGGAGAGTAAAGAAACGCAAGGAAGTATTTCTTCGGGGAGGGAAGTATGACAACAGTAGAAAATAATCCATACGAAGGGAATCGCAGGTATCACGACCTGTATCCCGAAATGGGAAAAGGAGAAGTTTCCATTGAGCCCTATTATTCAGAAGAATATTTTCAGCTTGAGCGGGAATATATTTTCAAGAAATGCTGGGTCAACGCATGTCGTATTGAGCAAATTCCAAATGCTGGGGATTTTTTCGTAAAAGAGTTGCCGGTGTGTGATACCTCGGTGATTGTTGTGCGGCGGAAAGACGGCGGGGTCAACGCGTTTCATAATGTCTGTTCCCACAGAGGAAACAAAATGGCATATGAGGAGACTGGGAATGTCCGGTCGTTCTACTGCCGGTTCCATGGATGGACTTATGACCTTGAAGGGGACCTCGTTGTTGTCCCAGATGAAGAAGACTATTTTGATCTTGACAAATCCTGTTTAGGACTAACTCCGGTTAGCGTCGGGAATTGGCAGGGTTTTATTTTTGTAAATGTTGATCCTGAACCGAAAGAGACATTAAGTGATTACCTTGGGGATCTCGCTGAAGGACTAGACGGGTACCCATTCGAAGAGACTTCGGGGCAAGTTTTTACTTTTGAAACTGTAGTGAACGCTAATTGGAAGTTAGTAAAGGACGCATTTCAGGAAGTGTGTCACACTCCATACCAACACAACAGATCTCTACCTGACGCGTATATCAGTGAAGCAAATCCGTATACGAGATTTGTTGATATGGCTGTGGTTGGTCGCCATGCGCGGGCCTCACTGTTTGGGAATATGGGACATCAACCAAGCCCTCTGGCTATGCACGCCTATAGTCACGGTGCGACCATAGCAAGCGCGTCCATGATTGATGGGGAAGAGGTTTCAGCGGCACTTGCTCCCCCTGGAATCAATCCAACTGCAAGCCCAGATTGGTCCTTTGAACTTCAAGTGTTTTTCCCTTCTTTCTTCTTGGCGGTAACGCATGGTAGTTATTTCACCCATCAATTCATTCCGCTTGCTGTTGATAAGACTCACTGGTTTTCAACAACCTGTTATCCCAAAGCAAAAACTGCAGCTGAGCGCTTTAGTCAGGAATATAGCCGGGCCATGTTCCGTGACATTATGAACGAAGATGGCCGGCAGATTGAAGAAACTCAATCCATGATGAAATCAGGAGCTAATAAATCTTTTATTATTAAAGACGAAGAACTCTTTATCCGTCAAGGTTTGTGGCAGGCGCAACAGATGATTATTGAAAACGGGGGGGGATTGAATAATGACTGATATCTCACTACCTAGCGGTTTCGAAGACCTTTCTGAATGGAAGGATTGGGATTTAGAAACGATGACTTTACGTAGTGCTAAACGTTCTTCGTCTACGATGGAAGAACTTCAATCGTTCTACGATGCATTACTTCCACGAATGGCAGAAATTCTGGAGTTTCTAACAACTGTCAAAATGTCTGAAGATATGAAACCAGAGAATCTTTCTCTTCTGAACCTTTCAAAATCTATGGCAGAAATAGCACCTGCGGTTGAACAGTTCTTTGAACCTACGATCTCATTTGGTTATGACACGTCGCGTTGGGAATCTGGCGGCGAATAATAGGTAGTGGAGTTTAGAATCAGCTTCGATCCTAGTATTTGCTATGGGTGGACTAGGTTCCATTCGTAACTCAGGTATAACAACGGGACACGATTTGGAAAATAGAAATAGATGTGAGAGAAACCCTATTAGTAATACTGGTTCGCTAGATCAACTACATAGAAAGTGACTGTAGACAAATCTTTAATAGAGGTCTTTTTTGAGATTTATTTTCTAGAACTGGTATTGTTCAAAAATATCAAAAGGAGCATTAAATGAGCACTAACCTTCCAGGTCGACTGGGTAACCCGAACATGGAAATTAAAGACGACCCAAGAGCAGATCCACGAATGATTGCTGCGATGGGGCTTATAGGTCTTGATGTCGCTCCGCCACAGTCTCCAGTTGGACCTGATTCACCATTGGAAGACATCCTACAACTCGTTACTGAATCCGAAGTTGGCTTTAACGCATTAGGTATGGCTCTCACTGGAGCTACCCCACCTACAGAAAACGTGACATCGTATACCGAAGTTATTCAAGGTGTTGATGGAAACGACATAAATCTCTATATTCATAAACCAGAAAATTTTGAAGATCCTCTCCCAGCAATAGTGCACACCCACGGGGGTGGGATGGTGATGCTGCAAGCAGCGAATGTCGGTTACCAACGATGGCGCAACGAACTAGCTGCAACTGGCCTTATCGTTATAGGCGTTGAATTCCGCAATGGGGGCGGAGTACTTGGCCCTCACCCATTCCCGGCTGGCTTGAATGACTGTGCATCCGCTGTGCAGTGGGTTATCGCACAATCAGAACCACTTGGTGTTTCCAAAATCGTTATATCTGGTGAATCAGGAGGGGGAAACCTATCTATTGCTACCACTTTGAAAGCAAAATCAGAAGGGTGGCTTGATGGTATTGCTGGCGTCTATTCACAATGCCCTTATATTTCAAACCTTTATCATGATCCGCCACCAGAACTTCTATCACTAGTTGAGAATGATGGATATCTACTTAACGTCGGACACCAGATGGCGACTATAGCTATTCCTTACGACCCTGATGGGACTAACGCCACGAACCCATTGGCTTGGCCGTATCACGCGGAAATCTCTGACCTTGAAGGACTCCCCCCATTTGTCATATCAGTTAATGAACTTGACCCTTTAAGGGATGAAGGCCTTGCCTTTTATCGAAAGCTTGTTAGGGCAGGTGTTAGCGCCTACAGTCGAACAGTTAATGGAACCTGCCATGCAGGGGACTGCTTATTCCTAGACGCTATGCCAGATGCATATAGGGCAACGCTAAGAGATATCAAAGGGTTTGCGGAGTCGCTTTAATAACGAGTTAAGTCTTCGTTAAAGGTTTATAACTTATTTTAAGGAACGGCTACTAGGAGATCCCATTTTTAGCTTCGTTCCTCCCAGATCAACCCCATTTCAGCGAATAGTTCCATAACATCTTCAACTACTTCAGTACTGCCAAATTCTCGGTAAAGAGCGTTCACGTTGAGGTAAACCCTCTCACTCTCACCCCAATCAGCGTAAGAGCCGAGATCAATATCTCGCACAGCATCATGAACATTCATCCCAGCTTCATAACGTATCTTTGCTTCATCTCTTAACATCACCCAGTAATCGCGTACCGCTCTCGCCCCAGCCGCATCTGATATGGGTCCATGACCAGGGACAGTGATGGCGTCCATAGAAGCGATCAGGTCACAAGCAGCTATCCAATTATCCACAGGACCAGCCCACATCAGAGGAGTTCCCTCTATGAAAAGAATATCTCCAGTGAAAACCACCCCACGAGACGGCGCATACGCGAGTACATCTCCACCCGTATGTGCAGGACCGACTTCGATCAATTCAATTTCAATATCACCAACAGTTACCGCCATGTTCTTAGTGAACGTTTCTGTCGGCATCGTCATAGTTATGTTCGAAAAATCAAACGCTCCAAAGGCATGCCTTATGTAACGCCCCAGCGGAGAATCATCATTTTCAAATCCGCGCACCATGGCACCAAGTGCTGCAGGTGGCAGGTCAGCCATCTCTTCAGCCGTTGCTATAGAAGCAATAATTCTCTGCGTTGGAACTAGCTCATTTCCATGGCAATGATCTCCATTTGCATGAGTATTTACGAGAATATCAACATGTTCTTTAGCTGTTGGAACAACTCGTTCCATTTCTTCCAACATGGTCCTTGTAAGTGAAAGGTCAAAAAGGGTATCAACGATCATTGTTTGCCCATTGTCCGAAATCAACCCCGCGTTGCTCCACCCCCAAGACCCATCAGGGGGCAGCCAAACATGTACTCCGTCAGCAACTTCAACCAGTCCTTGCTTCTGACCACTAAACACTCTGCGCCTCCCACCTTCTTAATCACCTTTATTTAGAAGACTACAAATAAACGAATTCTTGTCAAGAATCCGCTTATTTACATATTCGCTCATGGGAGAACCTCAGAGACCGAAAACGCTTAGGATAACAACTACTTTACCCTTGTACCCCGCCCCCAGTTGATGTAGACGTGTAATATACGTCCACGAAATCAACGCCAGGATTCCAAAATTCCATACCCACCGTTTTTATTTCAAGAACTGATCCAGCCAAAGGCGTTCCTGCCGCTACACAAACAGATTGGTATTGCTGAACCCCTTGTATGACCTGAGATGGCCCCACTGGTATCAATTGACTTCCCTTTTTACCTTGCATGATGATGGTCCGCGGATGGTAGTTACAAGACCAAGCATCTAACTTCTGAGTAGCCATGTAGTCAGAAAAATCACCGTAATTAGAGATAGCTACGTTACAAGGACCATATAAAGCATCGTATTCACGTATCCATGGAGCAAAATCCGTAGTGGATTGCAAGTTTTCAAAAATACCTATGAGCGAATCAGCTTGGGTAACTAATTTTGACGTGTCCTCAGAACATTGGGAAAGATCAGAGGCATCAAACGCATCTACAGCCACTTCAGGGACTCTACGATTCCATTCCGATGAGGTATTTGACGTATTCGAACCAGCGCAAGCTCCCAGTAAACCTATGACAAAAAATAAGGAGATAAGTTTAGAGTTATTTAATCCGATGAACATATCGTAACTTGCTGATCCAACTCGGACACATTTAACTACGCAGAATCCGAGCTCTTAACAGCTAGTTAGCTTTGTCCGTGCTACAGATACTTCTTCTCCGGTTACGGGAAGGGTGTACTTGTCAAGGAGTTGAATCTGGATTTGCAACCAGTCGCAATGAACGCTCGCGTTAGGCGGGAACCAGCCACTACCGTAGGGGGAAGATGCCCAACTCTTAGCTCCACGCGACTGATTCGCCCCATCGTCGGCCACGAAGACAAGATCAGGGTCGTTTGCAAGCACTTCCCTTTCAGATTCAGTAAAAACAATTCCAGCGGAACACGCTCGCACATGCATGTTGGCTAATGGGAGCACATGTTCAGCATCTAAATCACTGGGATTCGTTGTTGTTCCCTCAACATAGACTAAGTTCCATAAACCCCCAGCCACCGACCTATTGCTATCCGAATACGTTACATCGGTGAGGCTTTCCTTACGTAACTCGTTGTGCCTAGTATTTAAGCTCTTACCTGCGGGTTCACCATCTTCGGGCCCTACTGAACTCCAATGCGGCCATTCATCCCGATCATAGCTTCCAGTACATGAATCGTCGTATTCAACAACAGCAAGGCCTTCAAGTTTCACTAAAGCAGTAGCAGCACTGTCAACTCCAATAAAAGCTTTCATACGACTCGCACTGTCAATAGGAGGTTCCGGCTCAGGAGTCGCGACTGGAGGAGGTTGCTCTGGTATTTCTTCGGGTTTGGTGTCTGGTATTTCTTCGGGTTTGGTGTCTGGTATTTCTTCGGGTTTGGTGTCTGGTATTTCTTCGGGTTTGGTGTCTGGTATTTCTTCGGGTTTGGT
>PVBE011508757.1_pt1 | contig 10418 bp, 5 predicted proteins | sample 1631181 | NCBI WGS metagenome assembly PVBE01 (sample SAMN08397723, study PRJNA350692) | Marine metagenome, whole genome shotgun sequencing project. | isolation source: water | place: Pacific Ocean | collected 2012-04 | reverse complement strand
TCGCGTCGCTCGAGCGGAACGACGATGCGGTGTCGGTGCTGGAGCAGGGAGAGCAGTATGAGACCGCCGCCAAGTTCGCCGAACGCTTCGGTGACTTCGCGCGCGCGTCGCTGAACTACGAACGAGCCGGACAGTTACGCCTCGCCGTCGAGACGGCACTCCGCGGGAGCGATCAGGAACGTGCTGCGCTCCTGAACGAGCGCATGAACGCGAGCGCGGGCAGCGCGGCCCCGCCGAAGCAGCTCCAGGCGGTGGAGTCCGCGGAGCATTGGGAGAGCGCGGTCTCGGACATGGTCCCCAGCCGCGGCGAGGTCATGCGGGGCGCCGAGTTGCGAGCCCTGCCGCCCTACGCCTACCGCGCCGCCGTCGCCCACGCCGCCGGAGGGTCGCTCGAGAAGGCCGTACACTTCTACGAGATCGCCGGGCATCAGACGGAAGCCGACATGCTCCGCCGGCGCGTCCCGCCCATCAACATGCGCCGCCTGGATGCGGCTCGTGATCGGATGTTGGCGCGAATCCAATGCGACGAGCCCGGAGACTGGCGCGCAGACGCGACAGCGCCGCCTGCCGCTACCGGCCCTGCTCTTCCCAAGACCGACACCCCATTGGGCGCGCCGGCGCTGGTCGAGCAGGCGCCGAAGCCCAAGGACGAGCAGACGTCGGAGTCGGAGTCGAAGTCGGAGTCGAAGTCGGAGTCGAAGTCGAAGCCTGAGTCGGAGCCGGACTCGGCCCCGGAGCCGGCCCCGGCCCCGGCCCCGGCCCCGGACTCGGCCCCGGAGCCGGCCCCGCAGCGACTCACGATGGAGGTCCCCGCACTGCGGCGATACGACGTCCTGGAGCCGCTGCCGGACATCCCCCTCGGGCAGCTCGCCCGCACGCGAAACAACACCACGGACACGGAGTTCGTGCTGCATTTCCTGCCGCCGGACGTGGTCGACGGCGACGAACGGAAGAGCCGATTCGAGAAGATCGCCCGGTCGCTGCGCGGGCTGCGGCACGAGAGCCTGGTCTCGGTGTTGGGGCACGGAATCGTGGCGGGAAGGCCGTGCCTGGCACTCGAGCTGATCGACGCCCCGACCTTGGAACAGCGCCTCGCCGCCGAGGAGCCGATGGCGCTGTCCGAGGTCTTGAAGACGACCGAGCACGTGCTCGAAGGGCTGCTCCACGCCCATTCGCAGGGCGTCATCCACGGGGCCCTCGATGCCTCGTCGGTGCGGCTGCCGACCGATGCGAAGCCCAAGCTGGGGCATCTCGCGGCCGGCCTCCTCTTCGATCGCGCGTCACTGGCTGAGGCCATCCCGTCGCTCGCGCCGGAGTTCGTCGCCGGCGCGGGTCCCGACGAACGCGGCGACGTGTACGGGGTGGGTGCGATCCTGCAACGCATGCTGTCCGTCGCGTCGGTCGGCGACGGCGATGCGGCGCTCGAGAGCGTGTGGGAGGATCTCGTTCGCCTGGCGAGCGAGTGCTGCACCGACGATCCGGACCTCAGGCCCGAGCTGGTGGTGCTGCTGGCGCGCATCGAGGGGACGCAGTGGGAGCTCGGCGAGGACGCCGAGACGAAGGCCGACCAGGCCGCGAGCCCGGAAGCGGGAGCCGATGCCGAAGAGCAGCAGGCCGATGTCGAGCCCGCTGCGCAGTCGGGTGACGGCGCCGCCTCCGACACGGATCCAGGAACGGAGCTCGCAGAGGGGGCCGACACCGAACCCGAAGGAACGCCGGACGAGCCGACCGGACCCGCCGACCGGAACGCTGACGACGACGCCTCCGAGACAAGCGCCGAAGACGAGGCCGGAGACGTGGGGGCGCAAGAAGACCAGGAGTCCGACGGCGCGGAGTCCACTTCGGACGGCAGCGCGGACACGATCCCGCCGGCCGATGCCGCCGCGGACACGATCCCGCCCACCGCCGGCGGACCGGAGGCGGCTGGCGAGCCAGACGCCGAAGACGGCGCCGCAGGCGAGCCGGAGCCAGACGGGGACAAGGCGGCCGCGGATCCCGAAGACGGCTCGGGTGCCAAGAAGAAGCCCGCGCCGCGCTCCTCGCGCAAGAAGCGCGGCCGGCGGCGGAAGCGCTGAGTCGAGGCTACTCCTCGACCGGCCGAACCGAGATGTCTCCGAAGACCGCGTCGGTGTTGTGCACGACGAAGAGCAACGAGCCGGTCTGCGGGTCGTCGACGTCCTCGGTGATCGTGGCGTCCCAATCCGCGGGCTCGGCGGTCGCCTGCTCCCACATCCGGACGCTGTAGGTCGAGCCACCCTCGGCCGGGCTCTCCACCCGTACGCGCAACGCGTAGGTCGTATCGTGCTGAAGGTCGCCGTTCACGTTGTCGACCTGCTCGTCGAAATTCCCGATGAGCTGCAGCTGCTCGACGGCGCCAGTCCAGCGGTACCAGGTGAACGCGCCTGCCGGCCAATACCCCGTCCTCGGCCTGGTGCTTCCCGTCGCCGTATGCCCCGGCCAGCGGAGCCCGACGCCGATCAGCTGCACGGACGCCTCGACCCTCTCGAACACCGTGATCGAGAACGTGACCTCGTAGTCCTGCCAGGACACGTCGCCGATCGCGAACAGCCGATCGTAGCCGATCACGGCCGGGCGGGCGCCTTCGTCATCCCACGTCCACAGGCCGTCGACGACCTGGACAACATCCTGGATGTTGGTGACTTCGCCCCAATCGACGTCGTAATTCAACGGCCAGACGTTGCCGTCGTCGTACTCGACCGTGATCGTCCGGCTCGACGTCTGTTGGCTCGTGTCGGTGGCCTCGAGCACGATCTCGTTCGTCCCCGGCGCCAGCTCGTCGAAGCCCAGCTCGATGTTGAAGTCACCGAACTCGAGAAGCCGGGCGTTGTCGGGCCCGACGTTCAGGGGCTGAACGGGCCCGCCGTTGAGCGTGTACGTGAGCGTTGCGCCGCCCGTGGCGAACACGTTGCCAAGCACGTTCGCCCAGAGCTGGGCGCGACCGAGCGCCCCGAAGACCTGCTGGTCGCCGTACCAGACATCGATGACGGGCAGGCCGCGAACGGTCCAATCGAGCTCGGTGTCTTCCGATTCGGTGCGATTCCCCTCGCCGTCCTCGGCGACGACGCGGAAGTGGTGCGTGAGGGTGCCGTCCAGTCCGTCGATCGAGAATCGATGGAGGTAGCGTTCACCCTCGACGGCCACGGTGCCCAGCTCGTACTCGGTCGTGAGCCCGTACTCGATGATCGCGGTGGCGGGTTCGTCCGTCGCGACCTCGACGTGCATCGAGCGCGCGCTCATGCCGAAGGCGATGTCGTGCACGCTGGGCGCGAGCCCGTCGTCCGGCGTCGCCCCGTCCTCCTCGGCCACCGGAGCTGCGGTGTCCATGAAGTAGTCGACGAGGACGGTGTGCCCGGGAGCGCGGCGCCCCCCGCCAAGTGCGTTGCCACCGAACACGCCGACGGCGGTGACCGTCATCGGCTGTTGGAACGTGGTCATCAGGTCCCAGGTCTCCCCGTCACGCGACACGGATTGGGTCCACGTGTCACCCGTCCGGCTCACGCGCAGGTAGATCGGTCCGGGCCCGTCGGCGATCTCGGTGTTGCCGGAGGGCTCCGGCCTGCCGTTGAGCGTGCGCGACGCGAAGACGCTCAGCGCGCCGACGTTGCGATGGAAGTCGAAGCGGAGCCAGCTATCGGGGTCCTCTTCGACGAGGATGCCCTGCATCTGGATGTTCTCGACCGGGGTCGACTCGAACTTCACTTCGAGCTCGAAGTCGATGTCTTGCACGGGTTGCATCACCCGTACCCCATCGTTGGTGGTCCAGACGTCATGGACCGGCCCGGGGGGGACGAAGAGTTCGAGCCGGGCGTCCGCCGTTCCCGTCCCGGTGATGGCGACCCGTCCCCGCCCGACCGGGTCGATGAAGCTCCACAGCCCAGGGTCGAGGTTGCTGGCGCTGAAGTCGTCGGACCGGGCCGCGGGCTCGGCCGCGCCCGGGTCGAGCGTAGTGACGACGTGTCCGTCGGAGACAGCGCTCAGCCCGTCCGCATTGGTCGAGACGATGCGCAGCTGGTACTCGGTCGACGGCTCGAGGCTCTCGATCGTGATCCGGTGCGCGGTCGACAGCGTCCGTCCGACCTCGGTGCCCAGCTCGTAGTTCGCCGTCAGGCCGTAGGCCACGACCGTGGTCGCCGGCTGGTCGGTCGCCCAGGAGACGGTGATCCGCGTCGTCTGAGCCTGGAGATCGAGCTCGGAGATCGCCGGACCGTCTCCCGGATCGACGTCCGGTGCGACACCGGCGTCGGCGTCAGCGCCGGCATCGGCAGACGGCGAGTCCGGGCTCGACTCGTCGCCGCAGGCAGCGAGCAACAGGGCCGCGGACAGGATGCACCACCACGGGGCTCGAATGGCTTCGCGGCGGTCGCCGGATCGCCGCTCGAGCGCGCCAGGGCGCGGGATGTCGGAGTGGGCGTGGTCAACCACGGGAACCTCGGTCGAGTAGGGTTGGTCGTCGAAGGCGCCCCACTCTATATGAGTCCTGGGGTCGTGCCGAATACTCGTACGACCAGCTCGCCGGGGCCGACGAAGCCGACCCGGCGGCGTCGCGCATAGACGACACGAAGCCGTGGCTCCGATTCCGCCGCCCGCGTTTCGCCGACGGGGAGCGGCATCGGCAGTTCGGGGATCGGAAGATACTTCGATGTCGGCAATTCCCGCGATACATTCCGTAATCGTTTCGCTGACCCTGAGCTCCGACCGACTGCCAGGGCCGTCGGATGTCGGCTTTTCCGGTACCGACGAGAGGCCGAGCAGACCCTTGACGAACTCCACTCAGCCGGACGCGCGGGACCCGAGCGCCGAGCGAGAGAAGGCGGACCAGAGGTTGGTCCAGAGCATCGCTTGGACGGGGGCGATGCGTTGGTTGAGCCAGGTACTGACCTGGGCGATCACGCTGATGGTCGCGCGGATCCTCACGCCGGAGGACTACGGCCTGGTGGGGATGGCGGCGGTCTTCTTCGGGCTCGTCAACCTCGTGAACGACTTCGGGCTCAGCACGGCGATCGTGGTGGTGCGCGACCTGGACGGCCAGCAGGTGGCGCACATCAACGGGCTCGCGGTGATCATCGGGGTCTTCTCGTGCGCCACGTTCTGCGCGCTGGCCGTTCCGATCGGCGCATTCTACGGCGTCGACGCGCTGCCGCCGATCGTCGTCGTCATGAGCCTGTCGTTCCTGATCACGGCGTTTCGCGGGATTCCCCAGGGGATGCTCGAGAAGAACCTGCGGTTCAAACGAATCGCGCTGATCAACGGCTTCACCGCGATCGCTACGGCCGTCTCGACCCTGGTGATGGCCGTGTCCGGATTCGGCTACTGGGCGCTCGTGTTGGCGAACCTGGTCACGGCGCTGTCCTCCACCGTCCTGATGTTCGCGTCGCGCCCGACGCGCATCGCCTGGCCGCGTTTCTCGGCCCTTCGCGCCGCGACTGCGATCAGCATCCACGTTACGTTCGGGCGTCTGGCGTGGTTCGTCTGGTCGAACGCCGACTACGTGGTCGCCGGCAAGGTCCTCGGCGAGACGGCGCTCGGCTTCTACAGTTTCGCGTTCATGCTGGCGAGCCTGCCAGTCGACAAGATCAGCTCGATCGTGACCAAGGTCAGCACGGCGTTCATGTCGGCGGTCCAGACCGAGCCCGCGGATCTGCGTCGCTATCTCCTGAGCCTGACCGAAGGGCTGGCGTTGGTCGCGTTCCCGCTGGCGTGGGGTCTGGCGCTCGTTGCCGAGGACTTCGTGCCCTTGTTGCTCGGCGACAAGTGGCTCGGGCTGATCCCGCCCCTGCAGATCCTCGCTTTCTACGCCTCGGTCCGCGCCGTCGACCCGGTGCTGGCCCCGGTGCTGAACGTGACGGGCCAGACCCGGTTCGGAATGCAGATGAGCATTCTGTTCGCGGTGATCCTGCCGATCGGCTTCATCGTCGGCAGCCGGTGGGGAGTCGTCGGAATCGCCGGCGCCTGGGTCGCGCTCCACCCGCTCTTCATGGGGAGCCTGCTCTGGCGCGTAACTCGCGTGATCGATCTGCGTTTCCGCACCTACTTCGGTGCAACGTGGCCGGCGTTCAGCAGCGCGTGCCTGATGGCGATCGCGGTCGTGTTGGTGGGGCGGATACCCTGGCCCGAGGGGCTGCTGGCCGTCGAGTTGGCGGCCAAGGTCGTGGCCGGCGCGGCCACCTACTGCGGATCGATGCTCCTCTTCTTCCGCTCGCGATTGAAGAGCGCGCTCGACACGCTCAGGCACGTCAAGCGTCGGTAGGGTCCCGAAGACGGCCTCGCCGTCTGAGCGTGGCGATCACTTCTTCGGCGTTGTGCTCCCAGGTGTAGCGCTCGATCACGTCCCGCCGCGCCCGAGCGCCGAGCGCCCGCCGTCGCTCCGGGTCGCCCACCAGGCGCTCGAACGCCGCGCCCATGCTCTCCGGTCCCGACGTGTCGAACAAGACGCCGTTGCAGCCGTCCTCGATCACCATCTCGATCGGCTCCGTGGCCGAGGCCGCCACCGCCAGCGATTGAGCCATGTACTCGAAGAGCTTGATCGGAGAGCGAAACGCGTTGCTGTGCGGGATCACCCCGATGTCCATGGCCGCCAGGTGCTCGGGGATCGCCGCCCGGTCGACCCGCCCGGTCCGCAGGATCTTCGCGTCGACCCCGAGCCGCCGCCCTACCTCTGCGAACGACTCGCTCGGCCCGTCCCCGACCATCATCAACGTGATGCCCCGTTCTGCAGGGCGGAGCGACGCGAACGCCTCGACCATCCAATCCAGGCGATGCCAGTCGAGGAAGAGCCCGACGAAGCCAATGACGATCTCGCCCTCCAGGCCGTAGCGGGCACGAACGGCCGCTCCACGAGTCCCGCCGGTTTCGGCCGCCGCGACCTCGGACGCGGGCACGCCGTTGGGCTGCACGAGGATCTTGTCCCCTTCGACGCCCATCTCGATCATGCGCCGCTTCAGGTGGGGGGACACGACCACGATCACGTCGGCGCGCGAGAACGTGACCCGGTCGGCGAGGCGAGCGAGGGGCGCGAGCGCGGGTTGCGCCCGGACGCGGTCGTCGCCGACCAGCTCGTTGACCTCGACGACCAGGGGGATGTCGAACGCTTTCGCCAGCCCCGCCGTCGAGCACAAGAAGAAGGCGTGCCGCTCGTAGATGAAGTCGATGCCGTGGGTCCGGATCTTCCGGGCATTGGCCGCGAGCGAGGCGGCATTGTAGCCGATCTCGGCGGCCTCGAACGCGACCCCGGGCGCGCGACTCGCGAAACGGCGCAGCAGGCCCGCCCGAGCCGAGCCCGTACTGGCGTCGTTCTCGACCGGCTTTCGGGGATCGCGACCCGAGGGGTTGGAGAACACGAGCTGATGCCCCATCGACTCGAAGGCGTTGGCGACGCCCGCGATGTGCACACCCTCTGCGCCGCGGCCCTGGGTTCGGAAGTGGTAGAGGACGTTCATCGGCGTCGGGGCTTTCCGTGGGTTGAGGACCGGGACCGGTCGGAGCGGCACTTCAACGATCGCAGCTTCACGACACGAGCGAGTCGTACAGGCGTTCGTACGCGCGGGCGGTCTCCGCGAGACTGTAACGTTCCGCGACGCGTTCGCGACCCGCTCGTCCCATTGCGGCGACCCGCGTCGGGTCGGCGCGGAGCTCGGCCAGAGCACCGGCGAGTGCCTCTTCGTCGCCGGGCGGGACGAGGGCGGCCGTCTCTTCGGGGACCACGACGCGCGGGATTCCACCCACCGCGGTCGAAGCGACGGCCAGACCGCTGGCCATGGCCTCGAGCAACACCAGCGGCAGCCCCTCGGAGTCGGAGGAGAGCGCGAACACGTCGAGGGCCGGTAGCAACGAAGGCACGTCGACCCGCTCGCCGGCGAAGTGGATCGAGGCGCGGCAGCCGAGCGTGTCCGCCAGGGATTCCAACGCCCCGCGTAGCGAGCCGTCACCGACCAGCACGAGGACAGCGCCCGTTCGGAGAAGCGGCGCCGCCGCGCGCAGCAGGAGTGCGTGGTTCTTCACCGGCTCGAGACGACCCACCGTTCCGACGACCCACGCGTCCGGTCGCAGTCCGAGGGTCGTGCGGGCCGCCGCGCGGCGCGTGGAATCGGTGCCGAAGCTCGCCAGGCGCACACCGTTCTCAATAACGCGCATGCGAGAGACCGGCGCCTCCCGGTGTTCGCGGGCGAAGGCGTCCGTCGCTTCGGAGACGGAGACGAAGACATGCGCCCATCGGCTCACCGCCCGCCGGAGCCACATGCGGCGGGCGCGCTCCAGCCGATTGCCGTGCTTGGTATGAACGACGGCGGCCCCAGCGAGCCGCGCGGCGGGCGCACCGTAGATCAGGGCCAGAGAGTTGTGGGTGTGAACGACGGCGGCCTCCGAACCCCGGATCTCGCGCGCCAGGCGCGAGTAGAGCGAGGGGTCGAGCCCCGAGCGTTTCTCGATGACGCGGAGCGGAACGGCGAGCTCTCCGCACGCGTCGGCCAGCGGCCCGCCCTCGAGCGCGAGGAGGCTGGCCTCCCGACCCGCCTCGCGCTGCTCGGCCGCCAGCCGCACGGCGAGGCTCTCGGCGCCGCCGACCCGCAGACTCGACACCACGTGGACTATCCTCAACGCTTAGCCCTTCGCGACGAAAACAAGCCGTCACTCTGGCGTCTGGTCCGGAGCTTGGCAAGGACAGCCGCCTCGTGAAACACTCCGCCGAGACGCAACGGCCCACCGGACCGTCGAAGACCACGGCTTCCGGCTGCCGGCTCCTCGACCGCGTTCTGGTCCGGGGTACGGCCCCGGGGTACGCTGCGGCCGGATTCCCCCCGCCCACAGCCTGCTGCCGTTGGAGGCGTTCGGCGGTCCGAAGAGTCGAGGCGACGACACCGACATGCTGCGCTACATCGAGGACAAGCACCTACGGGCGTGGCTGGCGCCATACCTGCGCGACCTGGCTCGGCGGCCGTTCCGGTCTCGTCCCGCGGGGCCGCTCCATCTGATGCTGGCAGTGTGCGACCACTTCGAGCCGCTCCGGCGGGACGCCTCGTTCGAACGCGGTGACGAGCTGGTCGCTGCCTGGGAGACGCGGTACCCGCGGTGGGCCGATGAGTTCCGCGACACCGACGGCAGGCCCCCACGGCACACCTTCTTCTATCCGATCGAACGATACGAACCCGCATTCCTCGAGCGGCTGGCAAAGCTCGCCGCGGGTGGTTTCGGCGAGGTGGAGGTGCACCTCCACCACGATGGCGACAGTCGGCAAGACCTGGAGCGCGCGCTCCGCGACGGGGTGAGCGCGTTGGCCGATCAGGGGCACCTCGGGCGCGACGGCGACGGCCGACCGCGCTATGGGTTCATCCACGGGAACTGGGCCCTGGCCAATTCGCGCGCCGACGGGCGCTGGTGTGGCGTCGACGACGAGCTTCCGCTCCTCTTCGAGACGGGCTGTTACGCGGATTTCACCTTCCCGGCCCCGAACGAGTGCCAGCCGGGCATCGTGAACCAGATCTACTGGCCGGTCGGCGACCTCGACCGCCGACGGGCGTACGACGAGGGAGAGCGCGCCCGGGTCGGGCGGACCTACGACGACCGCGTCCTGATGATCACCGGGCCCAAGGCGCTCGTGCCGCGCCGGCATCGCATGCCCATCCGTATCGAGACCGCGAACCTCTACGGCGGCGACCCGCCCACGGCGTCGCGTCTACGGGTCTGGCTCCGCCAACACATCCACGTCGCCGGCCGGCCGGAGTGGGTGTTCGTGAAACTGCACACCCACGGCGCCGTTCCCGAGACCGCCGACGCGTTGCTCGGCGACGCGGGGCGCGCGTTCCATCGCGCGCTCTCCCGCATGGAACGGGAAGGAACCTGGCGCGTCCACTACGTAACCGCGCGGGAGATGTACAACGTCGCCCGCGCCGCGATGGACGGCTGCGACGGCGACCCCTCGGCCTTCCGGGACTACGCCATCGGACCTCCGCCCGCCGCGTCGGGCTGACCTCGGATGGCGCACGACCGGGGGCGGTGTTACGCTTTGCAGGTGTCAGCGACCTCCGGGTGTGGCGTTCCGATGAGACGAAGCCACCGGCAGCCGGGAAGGTCGCGGCTCCCGATCCGATGACTGCTCCCATCGGATGCCGGGCTGTGGCACCGGAGTGCGCGGCGGGACCCGGGTGGGCTAGGAGCATGGCTGAAGAGCGACATGAACACGATCGCACCGACCAGGTGGCCAATCCGAAGCCGGCGCGTCACGACCGGGATCGTCGCCTGCCTGATCTGCCTGGCGTGCTGTAGCTGCGGCGACGATCCCTCGCCGATGGACGGACAGTCCGACGGCGAGGTCGACGGGACGACGGGTTCGGACGCTCCGGATCTCGATGGCGACACGGCGCCCGGGCGCGATGGGGACGACCCTTCCGACGGCGACGATCCCT
>PVBE011354391.1_pt1 | contig 10418 bp, 5 predicted proteins | sample 1631181 | NCBI WGS metagenome assembly PVBE01 (sample SAMN08397723, study PRJNA350692) | Marine metagenome, whole genome shotgun sequencing project. | isolation source: water | place: Pacific Ocean | collected 2012-04 | reverse complement strand
CGCAGCACGTAGAAGGTGGGGTTGAGCTCGGCCGCGCTCTCCATGCACCGCCGAGCCAAGTCCAGCTCCCCCTGCAGCTCGTAGTCGCGCCCCAGGACGAACAGCGCGCCCGAGTTGTAGGGATCGGCCACCAGCGCTTCACGCAGCAGGTCGCGGCCTTCGCTCGAGGCGGGGGGAAGGGGCTCGCCGTGTCTCTGGGCCAGGATGCGCTCCTGCACGAGGGTCCAGCCGAGGTTCATCTGCGCCTGGGGATCGTCGGGCGAAGCCTCGAGCGCGACCCGAAGCTCGTCGACGGGCCGGATCTCGGTGGGGATTTTCAGGAGCGAAGGCCGAGGCCCCACCGCTGCCGAGGGCGGGGGACCAGGGACAGGCTCGTGGGCTGCCAAGGGTGGATTGCCAGGCTCCACCGCTTCCTGGTCGCAGCCTGCCAAGCTGAGCAGGCCGAGCACGGCGAAGAGGGACGGGGCGTTCATGGCGTCATCGCGGGAACGGGAGGGGAAACCGGGTCCGACGAAGGGTATCACGGGCCCCGCGGTGCCGGTCCTCGGCTCTGGTAGGATGGCTGCCCATGTCGCAGCCCTCCGAGCAACGCGCGAAGCCCTGGTTAGTGGCGATGGCGATCCCGCTACTGCTGCTGGCCGTGCTGCTCCTACAGAACGCCTGGGTGGTGGACGACGCCTACATCAGCTTCCGCGCGGCCGAGAACCTGGTGACGGGTCACGGCCTGACCTGGAATCCGTCCGAGCGGGTTCAGGTCTTCACCAATCCACTCTGGACCTTGCTGGTGGCCGGGGGACGCGCCCTCACGGGGGAGCTCTTCTTCACCTCCATCGGCCTGTCGTTGCTCTGCGGGCTCGGAGCGATCGGTGCGACGATCTGGACAGCCACCCACGGCCTACGCGAGCAGTCCTGGAAGCCATGGCTCCTGCTCGCGGGCCTGGCAGCCTCGAAGGCCGTCCTCGACTTCGCCGGCTCCGGCCTCGAGAGCCCTCTCTCCTACCTTCTGCTGGCGCTGTTCTTCGGGCCCCTGCTGGCTAGGGAGCGCAGCGACGAGCTGACGCCCACGGAGCTGACAACGAGCTTTCTGCTGGCGGCGCTGGCCTTCGTCAACCGACAGGACACCCTGCTGCTCTACGCCCCGGCCTTGTTGCTGCTCCTCCTGCGCCAGCGCACCCTGTCGTGGCCACGTAGGCTGCAAGTCGTCACCCTGGCCACCCTGCCCGCCAGCCTGTGGATGGCCTTCTCCCTGGTCTACTACGGCTACCCCTTCCCCAACACGGCCTACGCCAAGCTGCTGACGGTGGGGCTTCCCTGGTCCTGGCGCATCTCCCGTGGCGGTGCCTACCTGGTGGACAGCCTGCGCTGGGACATGGCCGGCTGGCTCGTGCTCGTCATCGTCGTCTGGTGGGGGCTGCGGTACCGACATGCCGCTCGCCGCACCGCCGTCGCTGGTGCGCTCCTATATGCCGTCTGGGCCGTCACCTCCGGAGCCTCGGCCACCCACATGGGCGGACGCTTCTTCGCGCTGCCGCTGTTCGTGGCCCTACTGGTCTTCATCCACGCCCGGCTCGGCAAGCAGCTCGTCCGCACCATCGTGGCGATCTTCCTGCTCTTCGCCCTGCTCAGCCCCCGCTCGGCGCTGCGCTTCGGCACACCCGCGTACAACCCACGCACACAACCCGAGAGCCGCATCGACACCAAACACTCGGCCTTCGAGCGGGGCTCGGCCTTGCTGAACTGGCGGCCCGGCAAGACCATGCCGGGCGACGAGTGGTACCGGTTCGGGCTCGGCCTGCGGCAACGGGGGCCGCTGGTCCACCTGGGTGGCGCCTTCGGTGGCCAAGCGGTGGGATACGCCGCCTACGCCGCCGGCCCACAGGTGCACGTCGTGGACTACCTGGGCCTGGGCGACCCCTTCCTCGCCCGGTTGCCCGCTCGGCTGCCACCCACGATGGAAGGCTGGAAGTCAGGGCACTACCCGCGCCCTATCCCCGACGGCTACCTGGAGTCGGTCGAAACAGGCGAGAACCTGGTACGAGATCCGTCCCTACGCCTCTACTACGAGCACATCCGCACCATCACCCGCGGCCCACTGTGGAGCGTGGACCGGCTGGAGGTCGTCATCGGCATGAACCTCGGACGCTGGGACGGGCTGCTGGAGTCAGCTGGAGAGCCGCCCTAGGGCTCCTTGGGCAGCCAGATGGTGTCGGGACGGGAGAACATGCCGCTGGGCTGCAGGAAGACCTCGGGGTCCTCGAAGATCGGCCCTCCGAACTCACAGTGAGCCATGGTGGAGGACTCCACGGCCCCCTTGTCGGTAGTGTCCAACACCACCGCGTCCCAGGTCCCCCTGCGGAAGCTGTTTTCGACCTGGGCGAGCAAGCCGTCCTCGACCTCGGGCCTGGCCTTGTACGCCCGGGAGGGCATGGTGAGGTCCAGCAGGCCCTGGTAGTGGAAACAGGTCTGCTTGCCCGCCTGGTGGAGGTAATGGCCGTGGAAGGGCAGCAGCACCCGCGGGCCGAGACCGTCGAGGACCTGCATGAACCGCTCTCCGGCCTCGCGGTCCGCCTGGGTCGGGAGGGCATCGCGGGGATCCCAGAGCCACAGGCCCAGCTGCAGCCCGAGCAGGCAGGGCAATGCCACCCGTGCCCACGGTCGAGCCACGCGCCACGGCACCCCCGCCACGAACACCACAAAGAACGCAAACATGGGGATGAGCACGTTCTCGGCCCCGCCGAAGTGCAGGCGGCTGGACACGGAGAAGACCACGGCCGCACCCAGGAACCACGGCACGGGATCCGCCTTGTGCCAAGCCAGCCAGGAGCCTCGGGCCCGCATGTACAGCCAGGCGGACGGGATCACCAGCAGGGCGACCCCTGGGATGCGCCAGAGCAAGTCGTCGCCCAGCGTGTTCAGGGCGTACCAATGCATGCCGTGGCTCGAGGGGATCTCGAACAGGTAGTAGCCAACCCAGCCATCGCTCTCGATCCAGAGCCATGCCGACCCGGCGACCAACGGAGGCAACGCAACGGCCGCGAACAGCAGCGCCTGTCGCCAACTGCGCAGGAGCAGGAAGACCCCGCCCGCACCCAGGAACAGCAGGGCGTTCTGCTTGGTGAAGCAGGCGGCCACCAACAGCAGCGCCGCGACGACCACACCCCAGGCCCGGCTCCGCGCCAGGGCCGCACAGGCCCCCAAGACCAAGACCAACAGGAGCGTGTCCACGCGCACCAGGTCGAACCAATAGCCGGTGACGGGGTACAGACCTGCCAGGCAACCAGCGGCCAACAAGCCCTGCACCCGCCGCTCCGACGTCCGCGCAGCCATCCAGGCCACCAACAGCGCCGAGCCCAGCGTCGCAACCACCGAGATCGCCCGCCCCACCAGGAAGCCGTGCCCGACCACCAAGCCGGCCATCCACACGACGTAGTGGTACAGGGGCGGGTAGACGTAGGGGATGAAGTCGAGGCTCGGGGGACCGTACAGAGGCAGGCCGTGCCGCAAGCGCAGCACGTGATCGAGCATCCCGCCTTCCATCCACTCGAGCTCGAAGGGGTAGCCCAGACGCAGCGCCATCACGACGGCCACCACCCCCAGGTGCCACAGGGCAAGGAGCGCCACCAGACGTGGCAACCAGCAGGCGGCGCGCCCCACCGGCGGGTGCGCGGAGGTATCGGAAGAGGCGGCAGCGGCGGCGGAAGGAGGGCTCATTGGATCGCGGCAACCTATCATGGAGCGAGGGTCGTCCAGCGCCTCGAGATAGGATGCCGTGCGAGCCCCACCCTCCGGAGCCCACGCTGACCAGCCCCGCCCCCGATCTTGCCAGCGCTTGGTCCGACCGCGGGTTGGTGGCCCTCACCGTGGCCCTGTTCGCCCTGCCCCCCCTGGCGGACCTGCTGTACAGCGGCTCGAGCCAGCTCTTCGCATACCTGGCCGCGGACAGCTTCTACTATCTGGCCGTGGCCCGCAGCTTCGCCGAGCAGGGCACGCTGTCCTTCGACCAGGTGAACCCCACCAACGGCTTCCACCCAGCCTGGCAGCTGACCCTGGCAGCCATGTTCGAGCTCCTTTCCGCCGCCCAGATCTCCGACGAGAGCAGGCTGGCGACCGTCCTCGCTCTCCAGGGAGCTTGCATGGCTGGGGCCCTCGGGCTGCTGGCCAACTCTGTCGGACGCGCCCGCAGCCGCGTTCCGGGCACCGTGGTCCTGTTGCCATTGGGGCTCTACACCCTGCTGACAGCCTGGATCGCCCCATGGCAGGGCTCCTGGTGGGGGTACCTCAACGGCATGGAGAGCGGCTTTCTGCTGCTGGCCTGGGCCATCCTGCTGCGCCAGTTCCTCTCCCCCGGCTTCCTGGTCACCCAGCGCTCGGCCATCGGCACGGGCCTGGCCATGGGTGCCATGGGGCTGGCTCGTCTGGACCACTTCGTCGCCCTGCCCGCCCTCGCCCTGATCCTGGCCCCTCGCCTGCTGGTCTCCCGAGATCGCACCACCTGGCGCTGGACCGGCCTGGCCATGGGCATCGCCGCGACCCTGCTCGCCACCTGCATGCTCTTCGCTCGCGTCGTGGGCGGCAGCTGGCTGCCCGTGAGCGGAGGCATCAAGTCGACCTTCCCGATCCCGTCTGCGCTGGCCGATACACTCACGGACCTCGGGCCCCTGCTCTCGGACGCCGCCCGCCACCCCGAGCTCTGGCGGCACGCGCAGCTGCTGATCCCTGCCGCCGTGGCCGCGCCCCTCCTGCTCTTCCTCCTGCTCCGCTCACGACGCGGCTCCCTCGCCCCCTGGGACCTCGCCCTGGCCTTCTCCGCCACTCTCACCCTCCTGCTGACCACCTACGACGCCTGCTTCGTGCCGCGCATGGAACAGGGCCACTGGTACCTCCCGGTCTGCACGACGCTGGTGACCCTCGCCGCCATCCGCGGCCTTGACGCCTGGGGTCCCGGTCGCCGGCTGCAGTCGTCCCCATGGTCGGCCCTGCCCATCGCATTGCTGCTACCCATGTTCTTCGCCGCGGCGCACTGGGGCTCCGACCGCAACGTTCGCTATGCGGAGTTTTCCGAGGTCGAGGGCCCCCTGGCTCGGGAGCACTACGGCGAGACCCCACCCTCCCTGGTAGAGCTGGACGACGGGATCATCACCTGGGCCACGGGCTTCCCCGCCCTGTCGGGCATCGGCTACACCCTGGACCGCGAGGCAGCGGAACACTTCGCGGCCGGCACGCTCCTCGACCTGGCCCACCAGCGCGGCTTCGACCGGCTTGCCCTGTGGACCTATTCCCTCAACCCCGGCGAGTTCGGCCCGGACAGCCCCTCCAGCGCCATCCAGGAGCGGCTTGGCCAGAGCTTCTTCCTCTCGCCAACTCGAGTGGCTCCCTTCCGCTGGACCGTGGACTACCGCTCTCCCACCGGACGCTTCTCCATCTACCGCTTCGAGCCGCGCTAGGTGACCGCAGACCCCATGCTCCTCACCAACCCCAGCCCCTTCTCCACCCTCGAGCTGGCGCTCCGGCTGCTGGGCCAGCTGGCGGTCCCCCTGCTGCTGGTCCTGGGGGGCTGCATGTTGGCGAGCGCGCTGGTACGCGAGGGCACACGGGGAGAACGGCTGCTGGCTGCCCTGCTGCTGACGGTCGCCGGTGGAAGCCTGTCCACGGTCCTCCTCGGCTCCATGGGGATCCTCGGTCCCGCGACGATCGTCGCCACGGCCTTGCTCTGGGTGGTCGTCACATACGCCGCCCAACGACGTGCGGGCCCCCCGGTAAAGCTGCCCCCCCTGCTCGTGGGCACCCCCTGGGTGACGCGCCTGGCCCTGGCAGGCCTGCTCGCACTGGCGCTGCCCTACGCGTGGCGGGCCCTGGGCGTGGTCATCGTGGACTGGGACGGTCTGAACTACCACGCCTACAAGTACGCGCGCTGGCTGCAAGAGGGCTCCATCGTGCGCATCGAGGCGCCCAATCCCTACGACTGGACCGCCAGCTACCCGGCGGCCCACGAAGCCTTCGTCGCACAGCTCACGGGGGTCCTGAGCAACGACATGCTGGCCAAGACCCTCAACATGCCGCTGCTGGCGGGGCTGGTGGCCGCCATCACCGCCCTGGGCACCCGCCTGCGTCTCCCGGCTGGGATCTCTCTGGCCGGCGCGCTCATGGTCGTAGGTACGCCGGCGCTGTTCGGCTGGGCTGCCACCACCTACGTGGACCACCTGCTGGTCCTGGGCCTCGTCGCAGCCCTGCTGTTCAGCTTGCGGGCGGACCACGATCAGGGCGATTCTCTGCCCTGGAGAGACCATGTTCTAGCGGGGGTGGCCATGGGGCTGGCCTTGGGGGCCAAGTACAGCGCCCTGCCCATCGCCTTGCTGCTGGCGGCCGTCCACGTGGGTATCGGTCTGCGGAGGGTGAACAAGCTGCGCTTCGCCATCGGAGCCTTGGGCCTGTTCGCGGGCACGGCGGCGCTGGTGGGGGGCTTCTGGTACCTGCAGAACTGGTGGGTCACCGGCAGCCCCGTCTGTCCGGTCCCCATCGGGCCCTTCGAAGGCGCCATGGATCCCAAGCGCAGCTGGGAGGGCTCCAGCATCCTCGGCAGCCTTCCCTGGCTCTGGGAAACCCAGCGCCTCTACCATGCGCTGACGGGCCACGGCGCCCAGGGCTGGAACCACATCGGCCTGGGCCGTAAGTGGCCCCTGCTGGTCGGCCTGGTGGGCCTGGGCCTGCCCACCATGTTCGCTGCGGGGCTACGCGACCTCTGGAACCGCCGCCCAGCCTGGGAACGCGGCTGGCTGCTCGTGGCCCTCGTGGCGGCCACCATGCTGCTCACGTGGCTACGCCTTCCCTACTGGAACGATGACGGCGCCCTGCTCTCCAACACCCGCTTCGCCATGCCCGGCATCTGCGTTGCGGCGCTGGGGGGCGCGGCGCTGTTGCACTGGTTGCGGCTGCCCGGTTGGGTCCTGGGCCTGGTGGCGCTGGTAGCGCTGGGCCTGGACGCCTCCGTGCTGGACCTGCACCTTCCCGGCATCGACCGCTGGCGCTGGTGGGTGCTGGGCGGCGTCGGAGGGCTGGCGGTCGCACTGTCGTTCCCAGATCGCTGGCTCCGACCGGCTCTGGCACCAGCCCTGGGGCTGGCCGCCCTGGCTGCCCTGCTGGGAGCCTGGCCGCTGTTGTCCTGGCGTGAGAGCCAACGAACCGACCAATACCTCACCGAATCCGAAGCTCATGGCACCCGCATCGCCGACTACGTGCCGTGCCTCGAGGCCCTGGACGAGCACGGCCCGTTCCACACCGCAGCGCTCACGGCCGACACCTTCCCCAGCTACTTCTACCCCTTCCTCGGCCCCTTCTGGCAGCGCCGCGCCCTGTTCGTGCCCGTGCGGCCCGGGCTACCCGGAAACACCTACCTGGGAGGCCGCCCCTCGCAGGCACCCTTCGATCCCGACCTCTGGGCCGCCAACCTGGACCGCGAAGCTGTCGACGTGTTGGTGGTCAGCCGCCTCGAGTCCAACATGCGCTGGGCGCGGGAAGCCAAGGAAGCCGCCGCCATGGACTGGCCCCGGCGCTACCAGGACCGTACCTGCCGGATCTACGAGCGTGCGCCATGATCCCCGTCACGCTCCACCAGATGCAGGACGCCTGCCCAACCTGGGCCGAGGTGCGGAGCATCGACGAGGACATCGACCTGGCCTTCGAGCCCGATCCCACCGCCGACGAACCTCCGGTCTGCGGCCGCGGAGGCCCCAGCCTCACCCCCCTCGAGGCCTACGCCTACCGCCACCTGCTCATGGCCCGCGCCATCGACTTCGACCGCCCACTGCCCTGGACCGAGCTGTCCCTCTACGACTGGATCGTGCAGACCGCGGACGGCATCCGCTACCGACCCGACATCGACAAGCCCTTCTGCTGCGACCCGCCTCGGGTCGTGAACCTGACATCATGCGACGGAGGCTGCCCTCGATACCACGTGCCGTCACCAGACGAGATCGTCCGCCAGAGCTGGGCGCCGGGCGTGCACCTGGGCCTGCTGGTCCACGAGATCCGCCACATCGAGGTCGGAGCCCACACCTCAGACACCATCTCCGACCAGAGCTGGGCCGACCTGAACGGCTACGGCGCCAGCGCCGCCCTGTACTGGTGGATGGCGGAGTTCGCTCCCCACGCTCTCCTGGAGACCCCAAACGTTCAGCACGGCCACTATCGCAACGTCTACCGCTTTGGGACGCGTCAGCTGCTGGACGTTCGCATCGTCGACGAGGTGGACCTCGAGCAGGCGATCGTCACCTATGGCTGGACGCCGGACCCACGCCGGCCCGCCGAGAAGGTCTCCCGGACGGCTCGCCCGCTCCCGCAGCTGCTCACCTCCTGTCCGAGCATCGCCGAGGTCCGCGCCATCGACAGCCACCTCGAGATCCACGTCGATGCCATGGCGCTGGGTGGGCGCGGCTGCTCCCGGGATGACGGCTCCGTCAACCTCGATCGACTGAACGAGCGCAGCTACCAGGCCCTCAGGGTCATGTCCCAGGTAGGGGAACCGGGGCAGCTTCCGTGGACCGGCGCCAGCCTGTGGGACTGGTTCGCGGACGTGGTCACCATCCTGCATGTCGACCTGGGGAACCGGGGAGCGAGCGCATCCCACGAACGGGGCACCGTCCGAGTTCAGATCCCGACCCACTGGTACCCAGGCCTGCGCGAAGACGACCTGGAGGGCCTGGCCCCCCTGCTGCTGGAGATGATCCGCCAAGCCCGGGCCACGGAGATCGCAGACGGCTCCACTGGGGGCACCACGCCCGACCAGGCCCATGCCGTCGTGCGACGCTTGCTGGGCGATCGCTTGGGCGCCGATCTGGCTTCCCCTGCACCCGAAGCAACCAGCCAAGGTGAGCTGCACTTCTACAAACCATCGGACGATCCAACCATGGACGGCTACGAGATTCGCATGGTGGACGGTGTGTTGACCATCAGCAACGTGCCGCCGGTGCAGGACGGAGACCAGGTGGAGCGTGCCGAGGACGAATGACGGCAAACCCGCCGTTGGACCTACCTCCCTGCCGCGATATCCTGCGCTGTCTCCCCTACCCGGAGCCCAGCACCATGCTCCTGGCATCCGCCGCCCTGCTGCTCGCGACCCTGTCCCCCCCCGCCCACGCGGACTCCGATCCCGTGCTCGACGCACTGAGCGACGAGTTGGAGCGCGCCATGGTCGCCCTGGCCGACCAGGACTTCCCGCCGTACCATGTCTCCGCCGAGCTCACGGACATACGGGGCGTGGACATCTCCGCCGAAGAAGGAGCGCTACAGGGCTACTGCCCAGTGCACCAGCGCCACCTCGACGTGGACCTGCGAATCGGCACCCCCGCGCTGGACTCCAGCCACGCCCTGCGCTCCGGCGGCAACGATCGACCACGACGCCACGGCCGCCCGGTCCCGATCGGAGACGACCCGCTCCTGATCCAACGGGCAGCCTGGCGCGAGATCGAGCGGCGCTACGCCGAGGCCCGCGAGCGCTGGGCCAAGGTGGAGAGCGACCGGCAGGTGCTCGTGGAGGAAGAGCCCTCGCCCGACCTCGCCCCCGTGACCGCACTTCGCGATCTGAAGCCAGCGATCCCCTTCGCGCCCGATCTGGAGAGCTGGGAAGAGACCCTACGTCAGACCTCCGCCGTGCTCGCCCACAGCACAGTGGTTCACGACGGCGCCGTGCGCTTCACTGGCCAGACCGAGACCCACTGGTTCGCCTCCTCGGAAGGCGCACGGCTTCGTCACCCCGTGGCGCGCTACTCGGTCATGGTCCAGGTCAACACCGTGGCGGATGACGGAGCAGCCCTTCACCTGCTGCGCAGCTGGAGCGCACAAGCCCCCGACCGTCTCCCCACCCGCGACGAGCTGTTGGCCCAGACCCGCCAGCTCGAGGGGCTCATCGCCGATCTGCGAGAGGCCCCGGAGCAGGAGCCCTACACGGGCCCGACCCTGCTCTCTGACCAAGCGGCGGCGGTATTCTTCCACGAGATCCTCGGGCATCGTCTCGAGGGCCACCGCCTCAAGAAGATGGACGACGCCCAGACCCTTCGCAGCATGGTGGGGGAGCAGATCATGCCGCCCTTCCTGTCGCTCTACGACGACCCGACCCGCCAGCGCCACGGGGGCACGGACCTCAACGGTTTCTACGCCTACGACAACCAAGGGGTCCCGGCACAGCGTGTTCCGCTGGTCGAGCAAGGCGTGTTGATGGGCTTCCTCGAGAGCCGCTCGCCGTCGGCCCAGGGCCTGACCAGCAACGGTCACGGCCGCCGTCAGCAGGGCTACGACCCGGTGACCCGACAGGGCAACCTGATCGTCGAGGCTTCCACGGCCGTGACCGACGCGGAGCTGAAGGCCGAGCTGCTGGAGCTGGCGCGCGCCCAGGGCCTCGAGTACGCCCTGCTCATCGACAGCAT
>PVBE010968857.1_pt1 | contig 10418 bp, 10 predicted proteins | sample 1631181 | NCBI WGS metagenome assembly PVBE01 (sample SAMN08397723, study PRJNA350692) | Marine metagenome, whole genome shotgun sequencing project. | isolation source: water | place: Pacific Ocean | collected 2012-04 | reverse complement strand
ACTGGCCTGGCTTTGGCCTTCAATGCAGCAGAGGGCTGGTTTGGTGGAACAACACCACTGGTTGCGGCCTGGCTGATCGCGATGACCGGCAATCCAATGATGCCGGCTTTGCCGGCGATGGCGGCAGCCTTGGTGACCTTGGTGACCGTCGTTGGATTTACTCGCGAGACGGCCTTCCTGCCTTTGGAAACTTGATTGGCTGCCTCGATCAGTCCCTAGAGAATCGCCCCCAGGAATGGCTCGGCCAACTGGATTTCAGCGGCGAGAGTGAGTTGCTCATAGGTGCGATAGCTGCGGGTAGGCGGTGACGAGTTCCTCGGCACTCAGCACATCCCCTTTGCCATCCGGTTGCCAGATCACTTCCAGAGCCATCAGATCCGTTGAGGAGATGGATCCCAGCACGCGCAGGGTTTCGCGCAACTGCTCGCCGGTGTCTGCACCACTGAGCTTGATCCCGTTACGGGAGGCAACCAGCAAGGTCACCGCGATGAATTCGCTGGTTGCGTCGGCATCGCCGCTGGTCTCTTGCGCTGCGGTTTCAGTGAGGCGTTGCCCCCCCACATTGGTGGTTAATTCTGCTTTCAGCTTGCTGCGTTCCGTCATCGAGAGCCGGTTGAAGGTGGCTTCTGAAGACGAGAAGGGCACACTGCCCACTTCAACGTTGGCGTAGACCCATAGCTCAGGCTGACGCAGCAGAGCCAGGGAGGTGTCCTGCAGAACCCGCTGTAGACCGCTTGAGCTGCTCGTATCCGATGAAGCCGCCAATTGGCGCAGATCATCCTGTAGATCTTTTGCCGTGGCCAGCAGGCCGATCTGAACCTGGGAGAGGGTCACTGGACCGGGTGCACGCTGGGCGATGGCGCCGCCATTGCCACTGCCCAGGTAATTGGATCCACCACCACCACCATTACGTACGGCGTTGACCAGAACGCCCACAATCGCCATCAGGATCAGCAAGCCGAACAGGCCACCCCCGCCAAACCCGAAGATTGGAATGATGAAGGGGAATCCCATCCCACCGCCTCGCCTGTAGCCACCGCCGTAGCCACCGCCATATCCGCGGTTGAATCCACCACCGGAGGAGCGGGGCATCGAGGGGGCACGGAAGCTGCCGCCGCCGATTCTGCCGCCTCTTGCCGCCTGGCTGGGTTCAGGTGCGATCAACAGCAGGCCGATTACAAGCAACGGCGTCAGCAGCAGAGACAGGCAGCGCCTCAGTCTTGTTTTCAATTTTGAATTCAAGGGGCGGAGGGGCATGAGCACCAAAACCGGCTCAGTGAAGATTGAGAGACTCTAGGAACCACCGCCGACGATGGTGACAATTTCCAGGATGTCTCCATCGCTGACCTGTTGCTGGGTCCAAAGAGACGGGACCAGGATCGTGCCGTTGAATTCAACGACAATCAGGCGTGGGTGATGCCCCAACAGCTCGATCACCCTGTCAAGAGTTGCGGGCTCTGTCTCGGGCTCCAGCAGCCTTTGTTCTCCATTCACTGTTATTTGCATAGCAGCCGTGTTAGTTGCATAGCAGCCCTTTTACTTGCATGGCAGCCCTGCCATTAGCTCTCGGCTTGCTGCGCCTGGATCAGAGGCCTTGATCACGGCGGTGACAACAGCCACCCGCTGGGCTCCTGCCTGGCGCACATCCCCCAGGGTTGAGCTGTCGATGCCACCAATGGCAAACCAGGGAAGGCTTGCTTTTTGTGCAGCCTCCTCGACATAGGAGAGCCCCACAGGCTGGCGATTCGGTTTTGTTGGGGTTGCATTCACCGGCCCCACGCCCAGGTAATCAACTCCCTCTGATTCTGCCCGTTGCAGATGGGCAAGGCAGTGGGTGCTGCGACCGATCAGTCGTTCACTGCCCATCAATGACCTGGCAACCTCCGTTGGCAGATCATCCTGGCCGAGATGGACGCCATCGGCATCCACGGCAAGGGCCAGATCGATCCTGTCATTGACGATGAACAGAGCGTCCTGTTGCCGGCAGAGTGCTGCCAGTTCTGTCGCCTGCTGGAGGCGGTTGTGATCCGTGTCGTCCTTGCTGCGGTATTGAACGATGCCAACGCCAGCATCCAGGGCGGCAGCCACGACCCCCCCCAGGTTGTTGTGAGGCGCGGTGATCAGATAAAGACGGCAGGTTTGCAGCTTGTTTCTGCGACGCATCCCCTGGCTGGCCTGAAGCACGGTCACCTCCATGTCATAGAGGCCGTAGCGAATATCGGCAGCGGTTTCTGCCAGCTCGGCATCCCCTTGGCGGGAGAATTCCTCCAGTACCCGCAGGGCTTCCTGAACCCTGGCGCAGTTGGCAGCCACAACCTGTTCACTGGTTATGCGTTCACCCTGAGCTGGATGGCTGAGGCCGGCCCCCTGATCAGCGGCGGTTGAGCGTGCTCGCTTGTAGCGGCTGTGATGAAGATGACCCAGTCGCTGCCGCCAGTCCTTCAGGGAGATCACCAGGTCCTTGCGGTTCAAGCCGAAGCGGCACCAGTCCTCCACCACCCTCAGCCCTTCGCGGGCTCGATCCAGGTTGGCGTCAATAAGCCTTTCCACACACAGCTCCGTCATCGGGGTTTGGGACATGGATCCATGGCAATCTTGGCTGGAAGGCATGGGTCTCAATCATGGAGAACAGCGGCTCTGAGAGCACCATGCATGTTCTGGTCTGGGGAATCATCCTTCTCGGTGGCATCGGCATGTTCATCGTCTGGGGCCTGGCCAATGCTTACCCGAATGCAGGCTGAGGTCCTGGATCCTTGGCTTTGATCGAGAGGGTGCTGCGTGCCTCTTCTGCATCTCGTCCGATCTGAAGGCTGAGTTCTTCAAGATCAGCAAAGCGTTGCTGGCCCCTGAGGCGTCGGACCGGCTCCACCACAAGTTCACAACCATTCAGTTCCAGCTGCTGATCCAGCAGGTGCACCTCCACCGCCGATGGTGAATTCGGATCAACGGTGGGTTGTGGTCCGAGGTTCATTACAGCCGGCAGGGGCGTGTCGTCACTGCTGCGCCAGGCCCAAGCGGCATAGACCCCGAGGCCGGGCAGGAATTTGCGGCCATCAACCTGCAGGTTTGCGGTGGGCCATCCCAGGGTCCTACCGATCCCTCGCCCCCTCACCACCCTGCCGGTGAAGCGATAAGGCCTGCTCAGCAGACCTGCAGCGGTTTCAAGGTCACCTTCACTGAGGGCTGCCCGGATCCGACTGCTGCTCACCCGGCCTTGATCATCTTCAAGGATCGGCACCACCGCTACGTCCACTCCGGCAGCTGCTCCCAGCCGGTGCAGCATCTCAGCATCCCCCTGACGGTCTCGCCCGAAGCGGAAGTTGGCGCCCACAGCAATGTGTTTGGCCTGCAGCGCGTCGATCAGAACCTGATCGACAAAGTCTGCGGCGCTAAGGCAGGCCAGCTCCTGGTTGAAGGGCACCAGAACGAGTTGCTCAATGCCCAGTGGTTCCAGCAGGGAGAGTTTCTCCACCGGCAGGTCAAGCCGCAGACGGGTTTCGCTGTAGAGCACTTCCCGGGGATGGGGCCAGAAGCTCACCACACTGGGGACTCCCGGTGCCTTGTTCACAACCGTTTCAATCACCCGTCGGTGGCCGGGGTGGAGTCCGTCGAAACTGCCAAGAGCCAGTGCTGTCGGCGTGCGTGCCTCCTGTGGTGAGCAGAGGGGAATCAAGGGGGGGTGCACAAGTCGGCTGTTCAGTGGCAAGTTTGGACGACTGCAGCATGCGCCGCATGGCCGATCGACTCGACCTTCAGTTGCTCTCGCTCGGGCTTCGCCGCGTGGGCTGGATCCGATTCTGGATGCAGACCGTTCTTGCGGTTGTGGTGGTGGGGGTGCTGGTGTTCAACAATCTCGGGGGCAGTCTGGCCCGTAACACCGAGAGGGCCCTTGGTCTCGGTCCGGGGCTTTCGCTCACCACCCTCTCGTTTCTGGTGCTTCTGTTCAGCCTCTGGCAGGGGTGGTTGATCGTCGGTAAAGGGCGAGCCCTTGATAGTCCGGTCAGGCCAAGCCGTGGTGAGACCAGCCGATTGCTCAAGCGCGGAATCTTTGCCGATCTCCTCGGTCTTACCTTCGCTTCGCTGGGCTATCAAACCCTGGCGGGAAGCCTTTTTGTGCAGGCGTCAATGCAGACACCGGGCATTTCGATCGGTTCAGGTGCCAATGCAGAGAATCTTGCAATCACCTCGCTGGAAATGCTCTCGGTGTTGAGCAACACCCAGGTGTTGTTTGCCCATCTGGTCGGGCTGATCTTTTCACTGTGGTTGCTGCGGCGGATCTATCGCTCAACTTGAGTCATTGACTGCAGCTGGTTGTGTTTCAGGTCCGTTCGTTCTGATTGTCGATCAGGTGCTTTTGATCACATGACTTTGATCAGGTGCCTTTGATCAGTTGCCTTTGATCTCTGTAGTTGAGGGCTTGCCCTCAGATCGGTTGCCTCGTGATCGTGTGCCTGGATGCGATGAGGGATGAGAGTTCAGTTCTGCAGGCTGTTCGTTTAAGTCATCGGTTCCGGTGCCTATCCCTGGCTTGGTCCTGAGGTTTGCGCTGCTGTGCGCAGCTCCGGCAGGGCTGAGAGGCCGCCTCTCCAGAACAGGTCTGGTTGTATCGGCGTCAGCGATGGTGCCTTGGCTTCGATCTGGGCCACATCGCTGGGCCAGTCAGCAGGCCCCTCGCCAGCGGCCTCGAGATCTTTCACCACTTCCCCCGCCAGCCAGTAGTAGGGGCGCCCATTCGGATCGATCCGTTTGTGGAATTGTTCTTCGTAGCGGCGCACCGAGAGTCGACTCCAGCGCAGTGGTCCCATCACGTCCTCATCACAGGGGGGCACATTCAGATTCAGCAGCAGGTTGTCTGGCCAGCCCTCAGCCAGGGCATTTTCGCTCACATCCATTGCCAGTTCAGCGGCGAACTGGAACTCCCGCCAGCGGAAGCAGGCCGTGCTCACCGCCAGGGCTGGAAGTCCTTCAAGGGTGCCTTCCATGGCAGCCGCCACTGTTCCTGAGCAGAAGATATCCGTACCCAGGTTGGGGCCGTGATTGATGCCGGAGAGCACCAGGTCGGGGGGTTCCGGCAGCAGTTCGTTGAGGGCCAGCTTGACGCAGTCGGCAGGTGTGCCATTGCAGGCCCAAGCGCTGACGCCAGCCGCGAAAAGCTCATCGGCCTGTTCGGCTCGGATCGGCCTCTGCAGGGTGAGGCCATGGCCTGTCGCCGAGCGTTCCTGATCCGGGCAGACCACGCTGACACGATGGCCTCGATTGGCAGCAGCAGCGGCCAGACAGCGGATGCCCTCGGCGAACACGCCGTCGTCATTGCTGATCAGAATCCGCAGCGGGGCCATGGTTTCGTGTTGCATTGCTGGGAACCTAGTCGTGATGGCTGCCTACAGTCAGCTGTCGCGACGACTTCGCTGTGAGCGCAACCATCACCCTGCAGCAGCTCACTGATCAGCTTGAGGCCCTGGAAGCCGAGGCTGCTGCTGCGATTGCCGCCGCTTCGGCAGCGGCGGACCTGGAGCAGCTCAGGATCAGTCTGCTGGGCAAGAAGGGACGCCTCTCAGGTGTTCTTGGCGCCATGGGCAAGCTTCCAGGTGATCAGCGCCCCCTGGTTGGTCAACGGGCGAATGTGCTCAAGGCTCAGGTGCTTGAACTGCTGGCACAACGTCTGGACGCTGTCAGATCAGCGGCACTGGCTGAGCAGCTGGCATCTGAAGCCCTTGATGTCACCGCTCCACCGATGGGACTCCCGGTTGGTCACCGCCACCCGCTGATCACCACGACAGACGACATTGTTGATTTGTTCTGCGGCCTTGGATACAGGGTGGCGGAAGGCCCTGAGGTGGAAACGGACCACTACAACTTCTCGGCCCTGAATATTCCCGAGGATCATCCGGCCAGGGACATGCAGGACACCTTTTACCTGGGGGGTGATCGTTTGCTGCGCACCCACACCTCCCCGGTGCAGATCCGTTTTCTGGAGGAGAACCCCCCGCCGGTGAGGATCGTGGCGCCTGGCAGGGTTTATCGCCGTGATGCGGTGGATGCCACCCATTCGCCGGTCTTCCATCAGGTGGAGGTGCTGGCTATCGACGAAGGTCTGGATTTCAGCCATCTGCGCGGAACAGTGATGGCTTTTCTCAAGGCCTTCTTCGGGGATCTGCCGGTGCGTTTCCGGGCCAGCTATTTCCCATTCACGGAACCCTCTGCAGAGGTGGATGTGCAGTGGCGGGGCCGCTGGCTGGAGGTGATGGGCTGCGGCATGGTCGATCCAGCCGTGCTCGAGGGGCTGGGGCTGGATCCGGAGCGCTGGAGCGGCTTTGCCGCGGGGCTAGGGGTGGAGCGGTTCTGCATGGTGCGCCACGGCATTGATGACATTCGCCGGCTCTATACCAGTGATCTGCGTTTCCTGGAGCAGTTCTGAGCGCTCACAATTCAGCCGCAAGCGTTTCCGCCTCAGCTGCCTGGGCTGTGTCGATCTGAGCTGGCTGGGCGGTGCCGATCGCTTCAATCATTTCAATAGAAGAATTTCCTTTTGATCCGATCTGAGCGGCAGGCGTTTTTGGCTATCAACTTTCAAGAACAAACAAGTTGCCAGCCCAGATGAAAACAGCAAAGGTTCTTGTACGTGGAGTGGTTCTTTCAGCAGGGGTCATTGCGTTTGTGCTGGCCATCCCTGTGGCTCTGGCAGACAGGGTGCAGGCAGGGGTGAACCGCCTGAAGTTGCCGATCTCCCAGCCTTATCCCAAGAAAGTCGACAAACGTCTACCTTCTGAGGTGCCGATTCCTAAGACTTGGCAGGTCAAGGCGCCTCAGGATGCTCCCAATGTTGTGATCATCCTGCTCGATGACGTGGGCTTCGGAGCTCCATCAAATTTCGGTGGCATGGTCAACATGCCCACGCTGCAGAAGCTGGGAGACAATGGTCTGAATTACAACCGTTTTCATACCACCGCCCTTTGTGCTCCAACCAGAGCTGCACTCAAGGCAGGCCGTAATCACCATGTGATGAACATGGGTTCGATTCCTGAAATCGCAACCGGCTATGCAGGCAACACCACTGTTGTTCCCGACTATGCCCAGCCTGTCGCCGAGATCCTCCGCTTGAATGGCTACAACACCGGAGCCTTTGGTAAATGGCATGAAACGCCTGGTCGTGAGACCACTGCCGCTGGGCCTCAGACCCGCTGGCCGACACGCCAGGGATTTGAGAAGTTTTACGGATTTGTTGGTGCGGAAGACAATATGTGGGAGCCATCTCTCCATGATGGCGTCACCGTTGTTGATTATCCAGATCGCGAGGATTATCACTTTCTCGAGGATATGACCGACCAGGCGATTGGCTGGATGCGTCAGCAGAAGTCTATAAGTCCGGATAAACCATTTTTCATCTATTACTCTTCCGCAGGTTCTCACTCTCCTCATCATGTCGGAAAACAATGGATTAATAAGTACAAAGGCAAGTTTGACAAGGGTTGGGATGTAATCAGGCAGCAAACCCTTCAGCGGCAGATCGCTGCTGGTGTGATTCCAGCAGATACAAGGCTGGCCAAGCATCCTGATAGCGTTCCCCAATGGGACAGTCTGAGCGCAGCTCAGAAACAGATCTATGCAAGGCAGGCGGAAGTTTTTGCTGCCTATACAGAATATTCAGACTATGAGGCTGGTCGCCTGGTGAAGGCGATTAAAGATCTTGGTGAGTTGGATAACACCTTGATTTTCTATATCAGTGGTGATAACGGTACAAGTTCTGAAGGCAACACCACAGGCCATTGGAACTGGAATCATTTCCTCAATGGAATTCCGGAAACCGTTGCTGAGCAACAGGAGAAATTAGATAACTGGGGAGACCACACCACTTATCCCATGATGCATGTGGGTTGGGCGATTGCCTTCAATACACCCTTTGCGCTCACCAAACAGGTGGCTGGTGATTTCGGTGGCACCAGGAATGGAACCGTGATTCACTGGCCGGAAGGAATTCATGGGAAAGGTGAGCTGCGCGAGCAGTTTTCCCATGTGATTGATGTGGCGCCAACGATTCTTGAAGCCACCAACATTCCCATGCCTCAGCAGGTGCATGGCATTGCTCAGATCCCAATGCAGGGAACAAGCCTGATCTATTCCTTCAATCAGGCCGATGCGGCGGAGCGGCACACCACCCAATACTTTGAAGTGGTGGGAAATCGCGGCATCTATAACGATGGCTGGCTGGCAAGATCCACGGCGGGTATTCCATGGGAGGCACCAAAAAAACTGCACAGCATTGCAAAAAATGATGGCTGGGAGTTGTATGACACCAGGAATGATTTCAGCCTTGCCAATAATCTGGCAAGCGAGTATCCAGAGCGGCTTGAGGCAATGAAGCAGCTCTTTCATGAGCAGGCTGTTGCCAATCAAGTCTACCCACTGGATGATCGATTGCTTGAGAGGCTCGTACCTTCTGTTGCTGGACGCCCCACAAGCATGGGCAACAGAACCTCTCTTGATCTATACCCTGGTGCCTGGAATATTGTTGAAGATGCGCTCTTGAATGTCAAGAACGTTTCCAACAGCCTCACTGCCAATGTTGATGTCAATCGATCTGAATCCAACAGTGGTGTGATCATGTCCCAAGGGGGTCGCTTTGGTGGCTGGTCACTTTATATTGAGGATAATGTTCCTGCCTATGCCTACAACTACGTTGGTGAGGTTTACACCCTGAAAAGTAATAAAAGACTTGCACCTGGCAAGTCCACCATTCGCTTTGAAATGGATTACGACGGTGGTGGTGCTGGTAAAGGTGCTGAGGTGAGGTTGTTGGTTAATGGTGAGGTTGTGGACAAGGGTCGCCTTGATGCCACGGTGGCTTCCCGTTTTTCCATTGATGAGGGTGCTGATGTTGGTCTGGACCGTGGATCGCCTGTGACCAACAGACAGATCGGTGACAGGCGATTCAGTGCCTACGACGGAACAATCGACAAGGTGACACTGGAGATTTATCCAGAGAAAGGTTGAATCATCGGCATGAATGTCTTTTCATCATGAACGTCTCTTCCTCAAGCTCGCCAGTGCCTCCAGCAGGCATGGTGATCATCCCAGGTGGTTGTTATCAACTTGGTTCCGAACGGTTTTACCCGGAGGAGAAGCCTTTGAGGCAGGTCCAGATTGATCCCTTCTTGATCGATGTGGCTCCGTTAACCAATGCCGAGTTTGCGATTTTTGTGGAGGCGACCGGCTATGTCACGGTCTCAGAGCGCCCACCGGACCCTGCGCTTTACCCCAATTTGCCCCCTGAGGAGCAGATTCCGGAATCCGTCGTGTTTCAGCAACCACCAGCAACAGTGGATCGCAGCAAGCCCCTTTCCTGGTGGGCTCTGATCCCTGGTGCCAACTGGCGTCATCCCCAGGGCCCCGAGACGGACATCGAAGGCTTGGCTGATCATCCAGTGGTCCATGTTGCTTATGCCGATGCCATCGCCTACGCCTCTTGGGCCGGCAAGCGCCTGCCCACAGCAGATGAATGGGAGGTTGCGGCTCGTGGTGGACTTGTGGATGCTGATTATGCCTGGGGCAATGAGATGACCCCGGGCGGCAAGTGGATGGCCAACATCTGGCAGGGGGCCTTCCCCTGGGTGAACCAACAGCTGGATGGTTGGTTCTGGACATCACCTGTGGGCAGTTTCCCTGCCAACGGTTATGGACTGTTAGACATCTGTGGCAATGTCTGGGAATGGAGCAGTACAAAGCATCCTGTTCCAGAAGGAGAGCAGGAACGGCGCGTCATTAAAGGAGGCTCATTCCTCTGCGCTGATAACTACTGCCACCGTTACCGTCCTTCCGCACTACAAGGCCAGACTTTCGATACAGCAACTTGTCATATGGGTTTTCGCTGCGCAAAGGAATTTGGTTGATCAGGATTTCTCAGACCATGAACTCTTTAGCTCAAGAGTTTTTTAGATCATCAGTCTTTGAGAACATTGGCTTTTGAGATCCAGAGGTGTGGAATTTGGCTTCACGATCGGAATTTTAATTTGCCGAGGTCTGTTAACAAAATCATGCCTAGGATGAAATGAAAGCCCCCTCCTATGATCAGAACCTGGCCAGGGGCTACGCTTTTGAGTCCGTAATTGAACAGCAGCAGACCTGCTGTGATGTTATACAAACAGATCCCAACCTTTGCATTGAAAGCCGGACCGATTTGATTATTCTTCTCCCAGCAAGCAAGACCTAGACCAACCAATGCCAAACCATAGAGTCTTGCGATCGCTATCAGGGGGTGTGCCAAGGGGGTGTTGAACAAAGCCTCCATGATCAAGCTGGGCACAGCAACGATGCCTATCCCCGTAAGGATTTCCACTCCAGCTGAAAAACGGTAAACGCTTCTGATGGGAGGCATGAGACCTTTCCTGTGGGAGCTGAACATGACATTAACAAGCTGGTTT
>PVBE012849074.1_pt1 | contig 10419 bp, 5 predicted proteins | sample 1631181 | NCBI WGS metagenome assembly PVBE01 (sample SAMN08397723, study PRJNA350692) | Marine metagenome, whole genome shotgun sequencing project. | isolation source: water | place: Pacific Ocean | collected 2012-04 | reverse complement strand
TCAGGACAGGTGATATTTTATCGGGCTTGGTAACTGGTGCGTCCGCAGTTTCGATATTGGCTTTCGATGGCCTCACGTCACTAACCAGTGAAGTTTTGCTGGTGCGGGTTATAATGGGGCTCGTCTTGGTTTGTTCCTGGGCCTCGAGCACGGGGATCTTGAAGTCGCTTTCCAGTTGGTCTGCAACCAACGCAATGGGGGTTTCCGAAATTTGCGCTTCGTCCGGCATACTCTCGAGGGCGAGCTCCTCCTGGGCGAGGGCGTCGATACTGATTGCAATTTCAGGTGACTGTGGTTGGCCGCCGGCCTCGAATTCCTTTACGATTATCCAGTAGATGAAGAGCAGCAGGGCAAGCAAGTGCAAGGCAACTGAGCCGGCCAGGCACTTGTGGTAGAGATTGGAGATGTCCTGCCAGTGCTCGAGTATGTATATGAGAGCGGCGAGTGCGAGCAGTGCGAGCAGAATCCACCAGATAATATTGCTCAGTAGCCCCATGAACTGATCCCAGCGGGAGTAGTCCGTCATGCTATAAACTTCGCGCGAGGTAGAGCGGTAGAGCAGATAATCTTCCGAGGATTCCCCGGAGGTTCCTTCTGCATTTGGGTTTCGGCTGAACAAAAGATCAAAGCCGTCCATGCGGATTGCGGGGTCGGTGACTTCCCCTTTGTCAAAGTAGAGGTCGACCTTTTCCGGAGCCAATTCCTTCCCGTTGACAACGCGGCTCAAATACAAACTGAAGCCAGATTCGTCGTCGCGGTCGCGGTCTGATGCGAGGAAAACGTAGTCTCCCCGAGTGGTCAGGGCGGCCTGCAGGTCATCGCCTTCGGAATTCAGGTCGCCAACCGGTTGGGGGTCGGAGAAGCGAGGCATGGTGACGGTGGTTTGCTCCGGTTCATCGGGGGCTGTCTGGTTGCTGTCCTCGATCAGTTTGGCTACCAGAATATCCTTGTTTTTTCCGTCTTGGTCGGAGGAGAAGAAAAGGCGCTTCCCGTCGGAGCTTGGGGCAGGGCCGAGCTCGTCCTTGGCCGTGTTGACGTCGTCGCCGAGAGGTTCGGCCACGCTCCAGCCCTCGTTCGTTCTGCTCGCAACGTAAAGATCGTACCCGCCTTGTCCATCTTCTCGGTCGGAAGCGAAATAGAGGTGTTTGCCATCGTGGGAAAATGAGGGGCCTCGGTCATTGGCCAAGCTGTTTAAGGTCAGCATCGGTTGTGGGCGCGACCAGATGCGTCCGTTCCACTGAGAGGCATACAAGTCGGTGCCGGTGACGTTGTTGTCTCGGCGTACGATGACCATGGTCGTGCCGTTGGGGGAGAAGGTGGCTTCCATTCGCTCGCCGGCCCGGTTGTCAATATCCACCTTGTCCGGATCCGGCTGCCCTTTTTCTACTCCGCCGAAACGAATGGGTTGGTCGGGATCTTCCCACAACACGTATCGGACCTTGTTTTCCTCCACCCCTACAGTGGTGTCGGCGTCATCGGTGTAGTATGCCCAGACGTTTTCACGCAAGTTGCTCCAAAGTACCCAGGAAATGGAAACAAAGGCAGCCACGGCGGCCACGGCCAGAAGAATCCGGACGACGCGGCGGTTTCCGCTGACTGGTTCTTGGTTTTTGTTTTCCATCTAAGTTTAAAGTTTGGCTACCCGTTGTTATGCGGCCTTTTCCTGCTCGTCTTCGGGTATGATCGGTTTCCGGAAGGCACGGAGAACGAGATAGACGACGAGGGCACCTGAGAGGACAAATCCGAATAGCCAGCCCGCGTTCCTGCCAAACCAAGCGCCGTCCGGTGTCTGTGAATAATCAAAACGCCTGATCACGCGCTTGCTCCTGGCATCAAAGAGTCCGTATTCGTTTCCTCCTCGATCTGAGTTGAAGAGCAGGTGGAACCCTGCCATGCGGACAGCTGGGTGGGACTCGTTGTCCTGGCTGTTGATTTCCTTGCCCAAGTTGACTGGAGGCCATGCGACGCCCTTGACCAAGCGCGACCGATAGATATCCGAGCCCCCGAACCCATCTTCACGGGTGGATGCAAAATAAAGAAAGTCTCCGTGGTCGGTGATGACCGGTGCGGTGTCCTCTCCAGGAGAACTGAGCAAAGGCAGATGCTTGGCCATGCGGAAGACTGGTATCTTGGGCAAGTCATCGCCCTCGACTACGTCTGGGCTTGGTCCCGCCGAGTCGGGCTCGAAGCCGAGTCCGTAAAGTGGAGTGTAGCGGTAATGGGCCTCAAGGCAGAGGGCAACCAAGGCTGTTTTGACGGCTTTGCCCATGGAGTTGGAGTGTGATCCCTTCAGGTCCCATGATCCGTCCTCGGCCTGGGTCTTGACGAATTGGGCATGCATGTTCTCGATCCATTTGCGCCAAGTCGGGCCTTGGTGTTGGTAGGCGGCCAAGGTGCCATAGTAGCCGTAGTAGATGTCATTCAGGTCGAAACCGTTTTTATTGAGGATGAGGGGAGACTCGAATGCCTTGGCTGCATTGGCGGAGGAGCCCAGCAGCTGGGCGCAGAAGAATCCCACTGCGTTCATTGCTTTTGAGCCTCCGGTTCCTTGGGAGTCAGTGTACCCATAGCCGCCTCCATCTTTGCCACCGCTCACGTGATCGAGAAATTCCTTTATGCCGTCCCTTGTCTTCTTGGGAATGGCAATGCCTGACATTTCACCGCTGGCCAATGCCATGACCATCCAGCCGGTTACCGAAAGATCACCCTTGTCCCCGGGTTTGTATCGCCAGCCACCTTCCTCGTGTTGGCTTTCTTGGATGAACTCGATGGCACGGTAGGCACCGGTTTCCAGTCTTTCCTCGAGCTCGTCGGATATCTCGTCGCTCACTCCGGTGTCCTTGGTCACACCATATGCCTCGACCAGGGCAAGGGCTCCGATGCCATGGTCGTACATGTTGCCCTTGGGCTTCTTTCCCCGCAGGTCGCCGTCGTTGGCGTCTTGTTCGTTGAGCAACCAGTCGATGCCACGCCGAACGTTATCCCGGTATTGGCATTGCACGTCATGTCTTTCGCCACGACCATAAAAGGCAAGCAGGCTGAATGCAGTGGCTGCGACGTCATGGCCTCCCTGCCCGCCGCTCTTCGCAATGTCCCAGCGACCGTCCTCTTCCTGAAGCGAAGCGAGCAAGGCCAAAGCCTTGTCGACAGCGGCCTCGGATTCTTTCGAACCGCCGAGCTTGGCCATTACCTCGGTGTCGGCAAGAGCGCCTTCGCGCAAGGAATACAGTATGCTGAGCTGGCGTTCGCTAAAGAGGCCGCGTATTTGTTCGACGTCGGCGGAAAAGATATCGAAATCCGCCTTGCGATCGTCGACGTTCTCCAACACTTTGGCCTCGGCGGCTTCCTTGGCGTCTGCTTCGCTGATGTCAGTGGCTTGATGGGGTTGGTTGGAGGCAAAGAAAAGAGTCATCCCATCAGGTGTGATGGCGGGATCAATTTCATCGAAGGGAGTATTCACCATCTTGGAGAGGGGAAGTGGCCAGGCATATTCCGCCCCGTCCCATTTCGATATCCAGATGTCCGAGCCTCCCTGTCCGCCCGGTCGGTTGCTGGCGAACACAAGCAGATTGCCATCGCCGCTGAGGGCAGGGGAGTTTTCGTGAAATTTACTGTTTAGGGCCCGCATCGGGCGTGGTTCGCCCCAGTTGCTGCCGTCCCAGAGACGAAGGAAGAGGTTGGTGTTGTTGTTGTCCACGCTGTTGACGTAGACCATGCGGGCGCCGTCAGAGGAGATCACTGTCTGGTTGATGAAATTGTCGTCCGCAATTTCGCCGCCGACGGGCTTTGCTTCATCCCACAGTACGTAGCCGAGCTCGACGTCGCGGGCCACTTTCTTCACCCGAATGTCATCGGTGTAGGTGTGCCACCGCCAAGGGCGCAAGTAAGACAAGCTCCAGACAAAGGCTCCCACCACGATGGCAAGGGCGCCCCACGCATAGATTTTGTAGCGTTGCCGCTGGGTCAGGCCGAGAAGGATTCTTTCATCCTCCTCTTCCTCGGCTACTGGATCTTCCTTTTTTGGCATGTTGGGCAAAAACGTTTATTGCTCGGTTTTCACTGCGATGTTGGCTCGCGGCACACCGACTTTACGGCAAATGGATATAACGTTGGCCAGATAGAGGTGCTTGGCGTCCTGGTCACAGCGAATGAGTACCTTGAGGTCAGGTTTCTTGTCCACTTGCTCCTTTGTCCAGGCGGAGACCTGTTCCTCGGTGAACTGTTGGTTCATCACCACGTAAGCACCGCTTTTGCGAATGTTTATCTTGGCGAGATTGCCGGTTGACTGGGTCAACGATTGATTCCTGGCATCCACCGGCAAGTTCACCATGTGGTCGATTTCCTCTTCCTTGAAAGTGGTCGTTACAAGGAAGAAGATAATCAGGATGAACATGACGTCGATCATGCTGGAGATATTGATTATCTCCCCTTCTCCCGAAGAGCTTTTGCGTCTGCAGTTCATGACTGGTCGGCTGACTTGGCGGTTGTCTTCTTGGCGGCTAGTTTCTTTGCGGCCGGTTTCCTGGCAGCCGGCTTCTTGGCGAGACTAGCAACGAGAGCATGTTTGGAAATGAACTCGGTGCCTGACTCGTCAATGTGATCAATTGCCCGGTCGGCCCGGGTCGAGATCCACTGAAAAAGTAGGAGCACGGGGATTGCTATGGTGAGCCCGGCTGCGGTACTGATAAGTGCTTGGTAGATGCCGTCGGCCAACTCCGCGGTCTTGGCGGCTCCGCCTGCATCGGCGGTTTTCTGGAAGGCGTCGATCATCCCGTACACTGTGCCCAAAAGCCCCAGCAGCGGGCAAACCCCTGCGATAACCGAGAGCGGGCGCACACTGCGCTTGATTTTTTCCGCTTCGCGACTACCAGCATCCTCGATCGCTTTGCCAATCGCCTCATGGCCTTGGTCTCGCCACTGGACGCCGGCCTTGAATACATGGGCGAAGGAGTCGGGATGGCTGTCGCAAAGTTCTTCGGCGGCCGCTCCGCTCTTGTCGCTTTTCCATGCCTCGGCGAACTCGCTCATGAAGCCGGCTGGCAAGACGCGGTCCTTGGTCAGCGAAATGAAGCGCTCGATGGCCAGTGCCACGGCCAGTATCGATGCGAGGCCGAGAGGCCACATGACCGGACCGCCTTTTTTGATCAGCGACCACATGGTGTTATCTGCTTCCGCTTGCTCGGCGACCCCTTGGGCCATTGCCATGGAGGTGAAGGCCAGCGTGGCAAAGGCCACGAGGGAGAATAGGTTAAGCCAGCGCATGGATGGTAATGGTTTACGGTTGTTTAGTTTCATGGTGTTTGGATTGGACAGTTTGTTTAGCCGGAGCGCAATTGGTCGAGGTATTGGCGCGCCACCACGGCGGCCTTCTCCTTCCCGTAGCGGGATATGACGTCCTTGAAGCGCTGGATGGCCTCCTCTCGTTTTTTCTGAGCCAACAGGACGCGTCCGATTTCGAGTACGGACTTGGCCTGCCAACTGGGGTACTTCTTGTAATTGATCTCGATGTTCACGAACTCTGCGATCGCTTGTTCGTATTTTTGCATGTTGAAATGACATTCACCGGTTTGGAACCGTCCGCGTACTGTCCAGAGGTCGATTTTCTTTTGGTCGCCGAAAAGTTTTTGGTATTCATCGATTGCTGCCTTCGAGTTGTTGTCATTCTCAAGAGCAAAGCCAAGCCCGAACTGGGCGTTGCGCAACCATTTGCTGGTGGAGAAGCGCCCGATGAAGGTGCGATAGGTCTTGGTTGCTTCCTTGTGTTGACCTGTAATGGCTTGGGTTTCGCCTAGGCGCATCATGACGGATTCAGCCAGATCGTCGTCCTTGCGGAGGAGTTTGATGGCGGCCGCAAAATGCTCGCGAGCGACCACGACTTCCTTTAGTTTCAGGCGCGATTCGCCGGCTTGGAAGAACATGGAGCTTCGCAATTTCGATTCGGGATAGTCGACCAGTAGTTTCTCGAACTTTACGGCTGCTATTTCGTGGTCGCCCTTCTTGAAGTGGGCACTTGCCAATTGAATCTCAATCGGTTCCTTGAGGGATGCATCGGTCATCGTGTTGAGCGTTTGGGTCAGCTCGGCGATGACTTTTTCCTGGGCTCCGACGTCGAGGTTGAGCTCGGCCATTTCACTCTGCACCTTCACCACAAGTGGGCTCTTGGGGTGGTCCGCGAGCAATTTCTCGTAGAGGGCGGTGGCTTCCTTGTCGCGCTTGCGGGCCCGTTCGGCCCACGCCCACTCGTAGAGGGCTTGGTCGGCAAACTCGGACTTGGGGTGATTGTCGGTGACTAACTTGAAATAATTGGCTGCCGACTTCCAGTCTTCTTCCTTGGTCGAGGACAGGCCTGCATAATATATTACGAGAGCCAGTTTCTCGTGCTCCTTGAATTGGTTGAGCATTTGCGGAAAGTGCTTGGCGGCTGACTCGAAGTCTTCTGCATTGATCAAGGCGATGCCACGTTGTAGGGCGGCGTCGGCTCCGAGCGGGTCGCTGGCCGGCACCTTGGCGAAGTGTTCCGCCGCTTCCCCGTGTTTCTTCTCGGTGGTGTTGACCCAACCTAAATAATACCGCACGCGCGGGCGGTGCACGGGAGCCGTGCTCTTGAAGGGTTCCTTGTTTTCCTTGTCTTTTTCAATGAAGCGCTCGAGGGCGGTGCGGGCCCGTTTCAAGTCGCCTGTTTGGTAGGCGAGGCGTCCTTGGTCGGAGAGAGCCAATGGCATATGGGGCGTGACCTCCGGATAGTGGTCGGTGAGAGTCAGGAGATGGTCGAGCGCTTTTTCCCTTTGGTTGGAGCGGTCGTAAGCCACCGCCAGCTGGATGAGGGCAGTGTCCAGATTGGGCCCCGGGGTCACCTTGTGTTTCTTGCCGTTCTTGATTTCCACGCGCTCGTTCACGAAATCTTCCAGTGGCTTGACCGACTGTTGCCATTTTTCCTGACGGAAGTAGCAGTCGCCCACGACGAAAGACAACTGGGCGAAAAGCCTGCCTTCCGGTTTCTTGGCGAGCAGGGGGCCAGCGCTTGCAAGCGCCTTGTCCCACCGCTTGGCGTTGTGATGCACTTGGGCCAGGCGCATATTGGCGGCAAATACGTTGGGATGTTCCTTGTGGGCCTTGATGAACTCGGTGTAGGCGGTAGCCGACTCGTCGCCTTTATTGAGCAAAAACAAGTTTTCGCCCTTGAGGAAACGGGCATCACCGGCGAGCGTATGATCGGCGAACTTGGAGATGAAGTCATTGGCGGCGCTGAGACTGTTGGTGTAGTCCTTCAGCTTGTGCAGGCAAGTGGCTCGCTGGGCGATGACTTCGGCCATTTGTCCGAACTTGTTTCGCTTCTCGATATGGGCAAAGGCAGTCGCTGCCTGTTTCCATTCAGGTTCCTTGATGGCCATCAGGGCATTGGCGTAATCAAATTCTATTTCATCAATGACGGGTGAATTATTGAAGCGCTTGATAGATTCACCGAGTATTTCCGCGGAGCGCTTGTAGTCGCTGCGGCGGGAGTAGTTTCGGCCCCACCAGAGGGTGGCCTTGGCTGCGATCAAGTCGTTGCCGACAGCAATTTCTGCAAACCTTTTGTCAGCGCCTCTGTGATCCTCCAGTTCGAGGAGGCAGCGGCCCAGATAGAACTTTGCCTCATCGATGTGGGCTCCGGGCTGGCCGGTGGTATTTTGGTTCTTCTTCCCTCGTTTCGGTTTCTTATTTGGATCACCTGGTTTGGCCTGTTTGAGGTATGTCTCGAAGTCTGTTTGAGCCACCTCGTATTTTTTCAGCAGGAAGCGAGTCAGGCCCAGTTGGTATTGGCACTCGTTGGCATCAATTCCGGACAGGCCGGGGAGAGCTTCGGCAAATGCGGGTTCCGCTTTGTCGTATTCGTTCAAACTGCTATGGCACTCGCCCTTCAGGTAGGCAGCCAACGTTTTCCACGCGGGCGAGGCCTCGAGCTTTGCCACTTGAGCCAGTGCCTCGGTCGCTTCCTTGGCCTTTTCCGTTTGATAGTAGGCGAAGCCGCGCTGGTAAAGTCCGCGGGCGGCTTGGTCGGGTTTGGGGCGAGACGACGCCAGTTTAGCGGTCCATTCGATCACCTTGTCCCATTCCGACTTGGCGAATGATACGTCACAAATTGCGGCGAGGGCGGCAGTCTTGAACGAGGCCGTCTTTATGTTGTTCAACTGGTCGGTGAAGAGCTTGCTGGCCTCGTCCTTCTTGCCGGTGTTCAAGAGACATTGGCCTTGCAACATGATGAGTCGCTCGCGATCGATCGTCCCGTCCAGCTTCGGCTTGGACAACAAGGTGGCGAGGTGTGGCATGGCCTTGTCGTACTGCTTCATCGCGTAGAGGCTGAGGGCGAGTCCGCGGCGGGCGAGGTCGGCTTTGGCGTGATTGCCATTCGCCTTCAGGAATCCCTCGAACTGGGAAATGGCGACTGGGTAAAGCTTTCTATTATAGGCCGCGTTGGCGATGAAGTATTGTTCCAGCGCGGGGTCGTCCTTGGCTTGGGCCTGAGCCGGAACCAACGGTGCAAGGGCCAACAAGAGGCAAATGAATCCCTGTAAAGTAAACCGGCGCATAACCAAACGAGGCAAGGGCTTAATCCCTTTTCCTTTCCATGAAAGGTCGTACTACGGGGTGTGTCTGGCAGGGTTGCATCTTATTGCTAAATAATAGCAGGTTGCAGGTTGGAAAATATTAGCTACTACAACAAGCCCCAAATACAAAATTTCTTCAGTTTTTATCTCAAGCCCCTAGGGGAGGAAAACCGTACAAATGTTTATTTTGGTAGGGCCTGGGACTTGCTACGTGCCCATCTTCCCCAGACGCGCAGGTACTCGGGGATGACTAGTTCGCCGTCGCTGTCGGTGTCGAGCGCCTGAAAAACCGCCTTGGCCAGCTTGTGGTCCTTGAGCTTTCCGCTGGCGAGGAATTCCTTGCGGGTCAAGCGACTGTCCTCGTTGGCATCCATTTGCAAGAAAATCTCCTTTGCCTCGTCCGTTATGATGCGGTTTATGACGTATTCCTCCTCGGACACGAAACCGTCTTGGTTGGAATCGGATGCCCGGAAGATGCCTTGGCGGGCTTGGAGCGTCATGTACCTGCCGTTCTCGACGTATTCCTTTTTGGAATGGCGCTTGTCACGATCGGCGTCGAGAAACCCGAACACCCGCCGGTAGTTGGCCCGTTGTTGTTCGGTGACGCCCGCGACCCCCTTGAAGGCAAAGAGCTTGAGAATGTGTTGCGGGGAATGCCCGGCGATCTCGATCTTTTCAACGCCCCGATCCTTTTTGGGTTTCCCTTGAGCGTGGGCAAACAGCAGGGCAGAGCAGCATAGCAAGAGGTGGCCGAGTGGTTTCTTCATGCCTTGTACGCTGCAGGTGTTGGCTTATTCGTCAATTTGGTTGTCCGGCGCTTGCTCTGTGTTTGCAGCATCCGCCATGGCCAGTCCGGCGATGCGGCCGCTGGTCCAGGCGGCCTGGAAATTAAATCCTCCGGTTATACCGTCGAAGTTCAGGCATTCGCCGGCGAAGAAGAGGTTCTTTGTTTTGCGGCTGGCCATGGAGCGAAAGTCAATTTCCCTGAGGCTGACTCCACCGCAGGTAACGAACTCCTCCTTGTTCATGGTCTTGCCTTGCACCTTGAATCGGGCGTCCACCAGTTCCTCGACCAATTTCGTTTCTTGTTTTCTGGAAATTTGGGCCCACTGGGTATGCTCCGGAATTTTGGCAGCGGACACGATGCGTTCCCAGAGGCGGCGCGGCAGCTCATCGAAGATTTTCTTTTTTACGAGGGTTTGCCCTTGGGTAGTCCTGCGCTTGCCAAACTCTTCGCCGACTTGTTGTGCCGATGCGTCGCCGAGCCAGTTGATCGCTATCTCGAATTGGTATTCACATTCTTGCAGGGCGAGGGCCTCGACTGCGGACAGCCGCAGGATGGCGGGGCCACTGAACCCGCGGTGGGTGACCAGGAGGGGGCCGCGCTGGGCGTTGCCCTTGGGCAATGCGCGGACGCTTGCGTCTTGCACCGAGAGGCCGGCCAATCCGTCTATGCGCTCATCCGAAACGTCGAAGGCGAAGAGGGACGGAGCCAAGGGTTCTATGGTGTGCCCGAATCCCTCGATGCTTGATGAGATGGGCGAGCCCTTGAGTGAACCGGTTGCCAGGCAGAGTAAGTTCGCTTGTTCGGTGGAGCCATCGCTGAGGTCCAGCGAAAAGAACCCGTCGGCATCGACTTTTGCATGTTTCAGACCGATTCCTTGGCGTACCTTGACTCCGGCTTGGCGGGCGGATTCGAGGAAGCAATCAATGATGGTTTGGGAATCATCGGTGTCCGGAAACATACGTCCATCGGGCTCGGTCTTTAGCATGACGCCTCGTTCCGCGAACCACTGGATGGTATCCTTGGGTTGCCAGCGATGAAAGGCCG
>PVBE011945018.1_pt1 | contig 10419 bp, 5 predicted proteins | sample 1631181 | NCBI WGS metagenome assembly PVBE01 (sample SAMN08397723, study PRJNA350692) | Marine metagenome, whole genome shotgun sequencing project. | isolation source: water | place: Pacific Ocean | collected 2012-04 | reverse complement strand
CTTCAACGCACAGGGCCTGGCCAACACGCTATGGGCCATGGCCACGACGAGCAGGGTCCTGCCTGAGGTCTTCGACTCGCTGTGCCGGGCAGCGGCAGCGAAGATGCATGGCTTCAACGCGCAAGAGGTTGCCAACACGCTGTGGGCCATGGCCAAGACGAGCAGGGTCCTGTCCGAGGTCTTCGAGTCGCTGTGCCGGGCAGCGGCAGCGAAGGTGCAGGACTTCAACGCGCAAGAGGTCGCCAACACGTTGTGGGCCAGGGCCACTGCAAATCTGTTCTTATCAATGTGATGCTTTTTTTTTCTGTGCTGTGAAGTACAGAGCTTGTGCAGTCGTTAATGCAGTAGTACTACTAGTAGTGCTAGTACTACTAGCGCTACTAGTACTGGTAGTGCTACTAGTACTGCTAGTGCTACTGGTAGTGCCAGTACCACGAGTAGTACTACCAGCGCTACTAGTACCACTAGCACTACGAGTGCTACTGGTACCTCTGATCCTAGAGGCGTCCGAGGCCTTCGATTCCAGGGCGGTCCAGACACTGGAGAGTCCCAGGAATCCTCCTTCCATGGAGGACTGGCTGCGATGAGAGTCGTCCGAGGGCTCTGGCGGCGACTCTGCGACAGCGCAGTACGCCCGTCCCCAAGGGTTGAGGAAGTCGATAGACGTGTATATGTGAGTACATGCATGAGTGTAGACTTCCATAGATGCCCTGTCTAAAGGCGCGGGCTACCTAAGGGAGGTGTTTGGGGGGGGAGCATAATTAGGTGCTCAGGCCTAATTAATTTTCCTTCCTCCACTATTCTCCTCTGTAGCGATGGCTACCACCAACGCAGCCCCAGTTGAGTGGGCTTCCTACGGCCTCTGCACGGATTTCGACTGGGCCGAGGGGGGCCAGATCAAAGACCTGGTGCAGCAAGCCGAGGCGCTGGCCAAGAAGGCCCAGGTTCCTGATTGGGTCCGTAAAGCCTACATGGCGGACGTCCAGAAGGCCGCGGTCAAGGCCAGGAAGGACGCCCTGAAGGCCAGCGGCTCCTGGGTCTCCCGAGCGAAATGGCGAGGGATGACCGACGCGGAGCGGGCCGAGCACAAGGCGAAGCAGAAGCCCGAAGAGGCCGAGCCGCCTGTGGCGCCGACCAGGCGGTCGCCTAGTGCTCCCCCACAAGAGGGCGAGCGGGGCGACTCGCCGATGACTTCTGGACACGACTACATAATGTGGGTGTGTGTCGAAGTCGAAGACGAGCAGGCACCGGCGGGCGCGAGGCTCGACTGGCTGCACGTCTCGGAGTTGAAGGGCCAGCGCGCGTGGGCCGATCCCAACGAGGCGCAGCTGGCCCTTCAGCAGAGGGCGGTGGAGCGGGCGCTGCAGAAGGGCAGGGCCGAGTCCGCTCGCCGGGCGCAACGCTGCGTGCGACGGGTAACGTGCCGCACCCAAGGGATCCTTCGGGGATCGCTTCGGTGCTTGTTGCCAGCGTCCGCGTAGTGCCCTCTCGGGGATAAGTTCTTTCTCCGGGAGGGAAGGGAGGTCGGGGATAAGTTCCTTCTCCGTCCTCCGCCCATCGCCGAGAGCTCGGATCGGGATAAGTTCCTTCTCGGTCAGGAGCTAGCGGGCGAGTGGGAGCACGTAAGGCCGAGCAAGAAGAGCCGGCACGCCTACGAGCCCGTGGAGAGGGCTGGGTAAACAAAAAAAGAAAAAAAAAGTGGGCACGCCCAAGGGTCCCTGGGTGGTCTCTTGGGGTCCACAAACTAAGGCCTCCAGGTCCTCCTACGGTAGTTTCTCATCGAAGGCAGGGTTGCAGCCCCTGAGTATGGTGGTGTATGACCTGGATTGGAGGGTGGAGGTGCATTTGAGGATGATTGAATTCACGGTAGTCTTGATCGCGAGACCGATTGCTGTTGGCTTGTGTTGGGAATATCTAGATCTCTTTAAGTTCCTCAGAGATCACCGTCTCTGTCGTGAAGCCCAGAGAACAGTCCACGAAGTTCGATCGCCTCATGAGTGCACACATGTTGATCGTATACATATGACTACATGAACACATGGATCGACGCATGCATGTTTCCCCCCCCAAGGGGCTGGTGGGTGAACATGGGGAACTGGACGCCACGATACAGTCTCACAGCCGCAGTGAGAGCTTGTGTTTGTTTCTGTTTGGGGTCCCAATGGGAGACAAACAAGTTAGTAAGACCCTGGAGTGGGCACGCCACGATACAGCTTCACAGCAGCGGTAGCGTCTCGACTGCACTCCAGTCTTCACTTAGTGGTTTGGTTCTCTTAGTCTGACTAGGTCGAACCAAACGATAGGTGAGACCCAAGCGAACGAAGAGCGTTAGTCTAGTGGGTAATCCAACTTAAGTAGATGGCCTTAGAGGCCGACTCCTTAAGTTTAAGAAGGGAAGCCCTGGGGCTCGAGCCTGCAGCGCTTCCGACGCCGCGAAACTCCACTACCATGGTGCGTAGAGTCAAGGAGTTTCTGGCGGCCGAGGGCTTAGACACGCCCGAAGTTATCGAATGGGTGGAAGCTGAGGAAGTCGAGTATATCGACGACCTGGCACACTGCTTCCGCTCCGCGGCCCACGTCCAGGAGGAGGCCCCAGCGCTCCTGGACGCCTGGCTCGCCGCAGCGGCCAGGCGCACCGAGGCCTGGCGACGCACCACGGACTACGCCAAAGCCGTGAGGCAGCTGCGGGAGGCGAGCGCAGCCATAGTAGAGGACCACACAAGGGGTGTCCTCAAGGCGCAGGAGAGGAGCCCAGGCCTCCTCCGTGGGCGCCCGCGCCCCAAGGCCGTCGCCAAGGCCAAGACCAAGGACGAGGCCAGCCGCAAGGCCGCAGCGAGGGCGGCGGTGGAGCTGAGCCTGTCGTGGGCCCCGCAAGCGGGACTCGCGCGTGGCCTTCGCTTGGACGACCCCCTCATCCAGCTGGTGAAGGAGGTTCACGAGGCGCGGATCGCTGCCTTCGAGCCCAGGGGCGTCTGGGCGGCGATCAGGAACTGGCGAGCCTGGAAGGAGTACCAGGCCAAGTTCCCGCGGAAGGAGACGACGGTGGAGCTCATCATACTCCTCTCTGCTTACCTTGCTAGCAAGCAGGCGAACACTGGTCCTAGGGCAGCGTGGAACCAGTTCGACTGGCTGAAGAGGCACCTCAAGGCCGACGTGCCTTTGGACGAGGTGGCCAAACCAGCAGCGAAGGGCGACGACGGAGTCGTCCGCGAAGCTCAGCAAGCGGTGGCCATGCCGCCGGAATTCCTGATGGCCTATGAGGACATCTTGGCGCGGATGATCAAGGACGGAGACTGGAGGCGAGGGCCATTGGCAGCCTCGCTCCAGGTAGCTTACACCTTGATCAGGATAGCGCACCTCGGGAGAAGCCAGTTTACACACGAGAACGAGGTGTGTTACTGGCTCGAGGCCTTCCGAGGAAAAGGCAAACGGGCCGGTGCGAGGCGAGCCTTCAAGTACGCTATGGTCAAGCGGGGCTTGATGGGCGTCAACGTGGGGCAGGTCCTGTACGAGATCTGGGACAAGCACTCTAGGAAGGCAGGATACCCACTGGACTACGTAGCGATGGACCCAGAGACTGGCGTCCAGATGCAGTCCAACCATATCCAAGCCGTCATGAGGTCGGTGGCTGCCTCGTTTATGCCGGACCCGAAGCAGAGTACGATGGTGCAACCGTACAGCAATCGACGCTTCGGGGGCACCCTCTGCTCCATCACGAACACGCCGCCCGCGGACATAGTGGCCTATGGAGGGTGGGCCGGTGTCCCGGAGTTGGCCAAGGTGATGACGGAGGCTTCAGACGTCCTCATCTCCTGGAAGAGGTCCATGCCACACCTCTACTCCGACCGGAAGGCGGAGGACGAGGAGACCCAGAAGCTCCTCCACGTGGAGATGTTGAAGGGGCTCATTCAAGTGCTCCAATCCCGAGATCAGTCCAGCGACCGGGCTGCGAGCTGGGATAACGTCCAGAGAGTCTCGGTGGAGGTCACTGAGGACGGGGATAAGGTCATGAACGTGGTTCGGCAAGAAGCTATGGCTACAGTGGGCAACATGCGCAAAGCGCTCAAGAACGTTCCCGTCTATGGCACCAAGGACGCTAGCCGTAGGCAGTTCACGGTCCACGAGGTGGCGAGGAAGCGTCTCGCCTTGGACGTCCCTATCCGCCTTGCCAAGCTCTTGAAGAAAGGTGAGCACCAACCGCCTTCCAAGGTCGCTCCGGGATTTGGCCGGAGCCTCAAACCCAAGGACGTCGAGCCGCCGCAGGTCAAGAACGAGTGGGTCTTGACCCTGCGCTCTAAGTACCTGCATCGGGTAGAGGCCTTGGGGAAGGAGGAGTTCGCGGTTTGCAAGTGGCGGAAGGGCACAGCCAGGAATGTCTCGCTCACCTCGACGAGGGTCATCTGGCGTGGATCGCATTCGGAAGCGATGGCACTGACCGTCCCATGTTGCCCAGACAAGAAGTGCCAGTTCTGAGCGCGCGTAGGCTCGTTGCGAGAGGCCGATAGTGACGAGTATGTGTGCCTAGGTCGTGGAACAAAAGAGGTTCCTGCCCGGCATGGCTCGTCGGTCGGCGCATCGAGACGCACACGCACCGAGGGCGTGGGCGGTAGCCGCTTAGCCTCGAGCCCGCTCGAAGCTCCCCTCGCCTTCTCCCCCCCGCTCTTTGCTGCCGCGCAACCCTCTCGATCTCCTTTGGTCAAGGCGCCATGGCGATCGTCGCAGCAAACTCAAACCAGCTCAGCTTCGATGGCCTAGCTCTCGTTGGCCCGGCGCGCCCAGCGAAGGAAGCCGTTGACGCGCTCTACGCGAAGCTGGAGCAGGACTACGGATGGGGCACTGAGGTCTCCACATACCTGCGCGAGGAGATGACCATCGAGAGTCTGCACGACGTCCTCCATAGCTTTAAGCACGACGAGGACTGGCGTGAGTTCTACGCCGCAGACATCAAGCTCTCCAGCGGGAAGCAAGTTCCTCGTGCCCAACGGTCCCGGGTCTCACAGCTCCATGAGAAGCTTAAGAAGAATCAGGATCAGGCCCAAGCGATCCGGGACAAGGGCGAAGAGGCTGTGGAGTTGGAGAAGCCGCTGGGCACGGAAGTACTTGCCAGAATGCGGAGGGCCTTCTGGAGTCGGTACCGGATCAAGATCCACATCTCCAAGATGCCAGGCGATCTCCTTCTCTCCAGGATCTCCAAGGAACTGGAGAAGCGGTTCCTGCACGTCACGGATCTCATGAAGATCAAGGGTGTCGTGTGGGAGCGACAGTCCGAGGCCAAGAAAGAGCAGGTAGGTACCAACCTCTACACGGATGTGCGGCCGGAGAATCAAGACGAAGTGAGAGCCGACACCGTCTGGAACTATCTGGACGTCATCGAGATGTACCTGCTGGCCATGTCGATTGTGGGGGCGACGCCCATAACCCCACAACCGGGGGCGGAGGAGGACATGGCCTCCGACCCGTCGGACTACGTTGTCTTCCCCTACCAGTGGGCATTGAACTACAAAGGTAGGGCGCAGGCCTTTGTGAAAGCAGCCCTCAAGAAGCACACTCCGACGCAGGTCTTCGAGATGCTGAAGGACCGTGACCGCGCGGAGAGGCAGAAGTGGGTGGACAAGATCCGTACGACGGAGACGACCACCATCGGGAAGATCTTCGCCGAAGTCTACGCGTCGCGGCGTGAGGACTGGAAGTTCAAGGGCCACGCGGAGGCTAGGAACGCTGACTCCACCCGCCCAGGCCGCGAGAAGGATCTGGAGAACCAGGTCAGGCAGCTGCGCGAGCAGAACGCAGTGCTCCGTACAGCTAAAGGCCAGATCAAGCCGACGTCCAAGGGCGGAGGCGGTGGCAACGGCGGAGGTGCTGGCTCCCAGGGCAAAGGAAGGCGCAAGGGAGGCGGGGGAGGCGGTGGCCGTGGATGGCCAGTGACGCTCGATACCCTTCGCAACAAGCGCCCCATTTGCCAGGACTGGAATCAAGGCCGGTGTGCAAAGAAGTGCAAGAAGAATCCGCCTGAGGAGCACTGCTGCAACGGCAAACTCCCGGGGAAGGACGACATCGCCTGTGGCCACCGGAGCCACACGAGCCGTGATTGCCCTCGATGCGAGCGGGCCTGAAACACCCCCGGCGCCGGTGGGCGCGGTGCTGGGGAAGTCGTCGCCCCTTCTACCTCTCCTCGTCCTACGGCAAAGACACCAGTCCCTACGGCGGCCCACCACGGCCAGCAGCAGGCCAAAGGCAAGTACGACTTCCCGACTGCCGTGGGCCTCATGTCCGGCCCCAACGCACCGCTCGAGACAGCCTTAGCGTGGTGCGGCTGGGGTGTCCGCACGTACGAGTTGCTAAGCACGCCCTTCGATCCTCCGAAGAACTTGTTGGATAGGCGGGTGCAGCTCGAGGCCGAGACGGACATCGAAGTCTGCGACCTGCTGACCTTCCAGATGGATTGCAAGACCCTTTCGAGGGCACGCAACATCCCTCCTCGAGGCGCTGCAGCCAAGAAGATTAGGTCACTCCCGTTACGATCAGACGATCACGTCCGGGGCCTACCTTGCCTGAAGAAGCAAGACCGGCGGGAGGACAAGAAGAAGGTCGACGAGGCGAATGCCTTGATGGACTGGGGCTTAGGCCAGCTCCACAAACAAATAGACAAGGACGACGGCGCTCTCATGGAGAACCCACAAGGGTCCTACGGATGGGACTTCGAGCGGGCCGCGGAACTCCTCGAGAAAGGCTGCGAGGACTGGGACCACAATGCTTGCGCCTTCTGCGCGGCGAGGGCCAAGAAGCAGAGATGGCGAGGGAACATCCGCCAGCTTCGAGAGCGCCGCGCCGAATGCAAACATGTGCATTCAGCCGACGAGTGGCACTGGGAGCGAGCCGAGGGAGGAGATATCAAGCTCCAGACTCAAGAGGAAGCCGAGTACACCGCGCACCACGCGTTCTACGTGGCGGTGCAGTGCTCGATATGGGCCGTCCAGACAGGTCGAGCCGTCCTCAAGCTTCCCAAATACAAGATCGTGCCGCTGGAGACGGGCTCCAGAGTGGGCTGGTCCAAGTACCCACCGCAAGCGCTGCGGTCCTGGGCCATGCCCGGGTTCGGTCTACGCCTTCACCTCACGCCACCTATGCAGCACACGGGCTTGGCGTACGAGGGCCTCCCCGCGATCGAGGCCGTCCACGACTCTCCCAAGGAGCTTCCGCAGACCAGCCTCTATGTGGGCGCGGGAGATGCCCTGCGGAAGCTGAGTCAGAGCACTTGGCACCAAGCCTACCAAGGCATGGAGGCAGAGGAGCCGGTCACGAGGATCTTTGAGTTCTCTACGTGGTTTCACTGGAACTCGAAAGCGTGCGATATCCTTAGGAAGGACGCGCTGAAACAGCCCCGCTACGACAAGCTGGTAGTCGACGAGCAGCCGGGTACCCCGACGCATGCCGAAGTGGTGTCCCGGTGGATGTGGACTATCCGAAGGGAACACGACGCTGCGGCACCGGCAGCAGCACCGGACCGGAAGCAGCCGCAGGTCGTCCCACCGCGGAGAACGGTCCCACCGACGAATCCAGTTCCGGTGCCTACCAAGAGGGTGGCCAAAGGAGTCGCAGCACTGGGCTGCCTCCCTACAGTCCGTTCAGCGTGCGAAGCACACGTACACCAGGCGTGGCGGTGGAGCGACGTCGAGATCCACCGAGCCATTCGTAAATTCTTCCCGGAACACCTACTGCGGGACTGCCCTCTCCCGCCTCTGGAGGACCTGGTTAACGACGAGCGGCTCGCGGCGTGGCGCATCTGGGCGGACGTGGAGGGCGTCAGCAAGACGCCGATCCAGGCGCAGGCGCGCGCGACGGGCTGGGAATCCCTGGCGATCCAGAAGCAACGCGCCGCTACCGGGTCAAAGCGTGCAGTGGACCCAGTGGTTGGCTTCGGCATGGGCAAGCAGGACCACTTCCGGGCAGCGTGTCACGTAGGCGACGAGAAGCTTGACCCGTATGCCATGAACGCGAAGTCAACGCCGGACATGCGTTTCGCTGCTGAGCAGACCATGGGAGCAGCGTCCCAGTTGAGGGACACGCGCCAGGCTTTCACTGGTGTGGTCAAAGAGCTTCAGTCGCGTACGAACCCGCTGAGCAGGCGACTCTGGGCCTGGCAACCACCCCACGTGGCGCAAGTGGCCGGGAAACTCAACCTCGGGTTCATCGTGGTGGTTTGCCTGTTGATACTCTGGGCCGACGGGCAGATGCCGTACAGGTTCGTGCAAGGCTTCCAAGGAGGTGGGAAGCTAGAGGAATCCTGTCTCTGGGAGCTCGTCGACGAGCCAGAGCCATTGCCGGAGGCTGAAGTCTTCGAAGCCTTCCGGCGGAACAAGCAAGAGCTCCTGAGCCGACCGATGGACAAGGAGGCTCAGTTCCTCTATGACTCCTGCGAGAAGGAAGTCAAGAAGGGTGTGGCGCTGAAGGCTGTTCCGGAGAGTGCCCTCCGCGCGAAGTACGGGGCCCGAGCCTGCTCGGCTATCCCGTGCTTCACGCACACCCAGGCGTGCGGGAAGAAACGACGTATTGATAACGCCAAGAAGTCACTCGACAACGCGGCGACTCAGTACACGGAGAAATTCAGGCTTCCGAACGCTTACGCGCCCGGCCTGTCAGCGAGGCTCCTGTTCCAGGCGGGCCGGAAACTGGGCCTGCAGGAGGAACACGTCTGGGAGCTGCTGGAGCTGGAGTCGGGCGGCGAGGACCTCCCCGACGCATTCCGGAGCATCCCGTTGCTCCAGGAGTACCTGCGGCGCAACATCGTCATGTTGCGCCATCCGAACACGAAACAGCTGCTCTATTACCAGATGCTCGCGGCTTTGTTCGGGCAGGGGTCATCGGTCTATAGCTTCGAGAGGTGGAGTGCCTTCCTCGAAGCGGCACCCAGGCGGTCGCTTTGGCTCCTCTGGGTGATGTATGTCGATGACGGATCTCTGGTGGATCTCCAGGCCGCCAAAGGATCCGGACAGGCGCTAGTCCACGCCTTCTTCGACGCGGTGGGAACGGGGCTCTCTCCGGAAAAGAGAGCGTGGATGGCCCGCAAGAACACCTTCCTAGGCGTGGAGCACACGTTAGCGGAAGTGCCGACCCACCAGCACGTGAAGTTCTGGCCCAAGGAGACCATCGAGCAGGAGCTCAGGGCCCAGATCAAGAAGTTCCGTGCTACAAAGGCCTGCCCGCCAGGTGATGCAAGCAAGTTCCGCGGCGTGGCAGGATTCGCTGCGGAAGCCCAGTTCGGGCAGCTGGGCAAGCAGCCGCTCCGCCCCTTTAAGCAGCGGCAGTACTGGGACCGCCCTCCGTGGACGTTCACCAAGACGATGGAGCGGGCGGCCCAGTTCATGGAAATGCTCCTGGACAAGAAGCTGGAGCGTTCCGTGAAGGTCAGGCCGGACGGGCGCCCGGCGCTGGTCGTGGCCAGCGACGCCCAGGTCGAGGCGGGGGAGCTCCCGGGTGGGGGAGTGCTTGTCTACGACCCGGAGACGCAGCGGCGGTACGGAGGGTATCTACGGTTCCTCGACGCAGCCTTGGGCCTCTGGGGCACCAGTATGGCGTGTATCGAGGACGGGAGCCAGCCCATCCAGCTCTGCGAAGCTGCTATGGTGCCACTCACGCTCTTGGAGTGGCCGGGCCGCTTTCGAGGACGACGCATGGTCTGGTACATTGACAACACCAGCGCCATGGCGTCCTTCGTCAAGGGTGCGTCCAAGTCTGAGCAACTTGAGCGCATCGTGGGCTTGTTCTGGATGTTGGCCTGGCATCTAGACATCCAAGTCTGATTCGAATGGGTCGACAGCGACTCGAACTGGAGCGACGGGGCGAGCCGCTACTTTGCGGAGGACCCCTTTGCGCTCGAGAACGGATTCCACATGGTGCAGATGCGGCAGCCGAGCAGAAGCTGGAGCTCGGACTGGCCCTCCTTGTGGGAGTTCGCTGCGCGTGCTACCGCCTGAAGGAGCAGGCGTTGGGGGAGAGTTCGGCGGAAGACGCGCAGAAGGAGCAGGCGTTGGGGTGAATCTGCGCGTAGGCGTCGAAACTCTCAGACCCATCTGTGTGACCGACCAAAGCCTTTGTCGGAGCAAAAACAAAGTTTTTGTGTTCACACGTCATGAAGCACATAGCGTGAGCGCATGAAGTACTCTCCAGCCCATATATGAGTCGTATTGTGGATTGATCATGTTCGAGTCTCAGAGGCAGGCCGTGGGTGACATGACATCCTCATAGGACTCTATGGAGGGGGAGAGAGAGAGAGAGAGAGAGAGAGAAAGGATGACCTCCTTATCACACGAGTGTGAAAGTACCTAGAGAAACCACTCGCCCAAACGTCTTCTAGGGCTCTACAGACTATCCTCGGAACTGCCTAAGAAAGTCCGAGTCTAAGTAAGAAACACTCGCTCG
>PVBE011377320.1_pt1 | contig 10419 bp, 6 predicted proteins | sample 1631181 | NCBI WGS metagenome assembly PVBE01 (sample SAMN08397723, study PRJNA350692) | Marine metagenome, whole genome shotgun sequencing project. | isolation source: water | place: Pacific Ocean | collected 2012-04 | reverse complement strand
GCGTATTTTCCGTGGTCGCCCAGCCCGGTACCGTGATCTGCGGCGATTATTACGATGGTCTTGTCCAGCAGTCCGCGGGCCTTGAGTCCGTCAAAAAGCGCCCCGGTGGTCCTGTCGGCGTAGAAGATCGCCCCGTCGTAGAGTCCTTCATGACTGTCGCCCCAATCGGGCGAATTGGGATGGCGTTTCCACGGATAGTGCGTATCGGTCATGTGCACGTACGCGAACGTACCTGCGGCGCGGTTGTTGTCCAGGTAGTCCAGAAGCACATCGACCTTTTCGCCGGCGTCCTGCTCGCCGTAGCAGATAACGCGCCGATCGGGCTTTTGACCCTCAGCGTCAGAGCGCATCTTCTCGGCGCCGGATATCCACTGTTTCAGATCGCCCTGGTTGAGCGTATCTTTCAGGCGCTGGCCGGTCTGAAGGACTTCGACCCGCTTCTTCAGATCATCCGGCATGTCGCGAAGGAAGGCGACTTCGGATATCCCGTTGAAGTCCGAACCGACAACGTTCAGATGCAGCGTGTGATATCCGCCGACGAGCATCTCGTTGGTGAAGAACGGTCCAATTCCGGTCTTCTTGAGCATGTACCGCGAGGAGTACCTTCCTGTAAACAAGTGGCGCATCGAACAGCTTGTCGCCGTGGCCTGGGCAAAGACGTTGTCGAACCGGATCAGGCGATCGCTCATGGCGTCAAGCCTGGGTGTCGTCTTTCTCTTGTACCCGTAGAAACTCATGTGGTCCGTGCGGCAGGCGTCCCATATCAGGAATATCACCAGCGGTTTTTCTTTGCGAAAAGCTTCGAGTATCGGCGAATCCAGCGGCGGGTCGGCCGGCGTGACGACCGGGGCCTGGGCCGCCGGCATCTCCCATCCGGTCCCGTAAACTCTTCGCCAGCATTCGAGATTGTTCTTGGAGACCGCAGAATGCTCGTACATCATGTTGCGGATCGTCGAGTGGTCCTTGGTCGGAGACATCGCCGACAGCATCGTCATGACGGCCAGCACAAACAGCACAACTATCATCGCCGAACGCACCGGCCAGAGGCGGCTTCGCGGCGGGAGCAACAGGCACGCCGAATACGCCGTCACCAACGTTATCACCACCGCCAGGAATATCGCTACGCGCGTGGTGTGATCCACTGTCTTGGGAAAACTTCCCAGGAACAGCAGCGCGATGATCACGGCCGATATCCCGCAGGCCAGAGCTATCGTGGACATGTCGCCCAGGGTCGAACGCCGGGCGTTCGCACGTCGGCGAATTCCCAAACGACCGGCCGGACCGATGCCCAACAGTATCCCCGACAGGAGAATCGTTCGCATCATGTCCTTGCCGTCTCGGGGCGTGTTGTCGCGGCTGCACAGTTCGATAATGTTCCACGCCACGAGCGAACCGTAGATAATACCCAGAATCGTCATCCCGCAGTTGGACAAATTGAACAGACCCAACGCGACGATCTCATCCTCGAAGACCCACGCCAGCCCGTGGCGAGCGTAAGCCAGCACGTAAATCCCGCCGGCCAGTCCGATCAGGCTGGCGCCCAGCCCGGGACGTGTAAATCGTTTTCGCAGCAACTTGAAGGATCCGAAAACAACCAGCCCGACAATCGCCAGAGAAAGACCGTGCCCCGCTCCGACCAACCACGACGCCGACAGGCTCACCCGCCAGTACTCGCCCGCCGGGAGAATATCTACATCGGTGGTCCAGTCAACTTTCGCGGTGTGATACTGGCCCTCGGCGGCGGATATCCGCTCGGCCACGCCGAGCGTGTGGAACTGCGTTTCGACGGCGCTTATGAACATTCCGGCGATACCGGCGATCAAGACCAGCGCCGGAATGCACGCAACTAATCGCGTCATGCTCACGCCGGCCATGCAGTCGTCGAATCTGCGGGCTCCTACAGACCACGACCCGGAGGCGATCCTTGCGGCGCGGTCCTGAAAACCGTTGATCGCCCAGGCGGCCCAACCGGCGGTCAGGAAGATCGCGGCCCACTGGCCCGAGGGCGAACCGGACTGCGGCATCCGCTCGGGGTCCAAACCGTTAAGCACGCCGGTGACCAGCGGTCCGACAGACCCCAACAGCATCAAACCGCAGACGCCCAGGACTCTGGCCTGAGCGACGTTTCGGTCAATGGCCTGGCGCCAGGCCAGGAACAGCATCGCACCACCGGCAAGGAGCCCGCACAACAGGCCCACAACGATCAGCACAGGGCAAATAGTCTGTATTGTGTGCATTATGTCCGACTCGCCGACCGGGGCGGCGCGGTTTATAAGCAGAGTGCAAAACGCCTGGGTGACGATCGTAGCGCCGGTGAGGACGAGCATAGCGAAGACCGCGCCGTTGCGAATGGACTCGCCGGGCGATCTTCCGACCCGGTCAAGCGGGCTGGTGCTGATTGACGGTGATTGGCTGGCCATGGTTATCCTATGGTATGCACGACCAGCGTATTTGTAACGCCCGTCTTTCCAAGCGGACGCCCAGAAATTACGATAATGTCGTCGCCGGCGCTGGCCAGCCCCAACTCGATTGCGAATTCAGACGCCAGTTTCAGCACGTCGGCCGTATGCTCGACCAGCCCGGCCTGGGTCGAACGCACGCCGTAATACAGGCACATTCGCCTGACAACTTCCGGATCGGGAGAAATGCCCAGGATCGGGCACGTCGGACGCTGCTTGGACAGTATCCGGGCGGTATTCCCGGTTATGGTGAACGCTGCGATTGCGGCGATGGGTTGAGCGTCGGTTATGCCTTGGACCGCCCTGGCCAGCGAGGCGACTGTCTGGGGCGCCCGCAAGACCTGCACCGAATCGGTCGTCCGGGCCTGGTCGTCGTATGACTGCATCTCGGCGGCGATCCGGTCCATCATACGGACGGTGGCGACCGGGTGATTGCCCACCGCAGTTTCGCCAGACAGCATCACCGCATCAGCCAGGTCCAGCACCGCGTTAGCCACGTCCGAGACCTCGGCGCGGGTCGGGGTCGGCGATACGGTCATCGACTCGAGCATCTGCGTGGCGATTATGCACGGTTTGCCCTTGATCTGGCAGAGGCGTGCGATGCGTTTCTGCGCCGCGGGAACCGCCGGCAGGTCCATCTCCACGCCAAGGTCGCCGCGGGCCACCATGATCGCGTCGGCGGCGTCTATTATCGCGTCTATATTCGCCAGGGCCTGGGGACGCTCGATTTTGGCGACTATCCGGGCGTTGCAGCCGGACGATTCGAGAAGTTGGCGCAGCTCGTTTACGTCGGAGGCGACCTGTACGAAAGACAGCGCCACATAGTCGAAGTCCTGGGTCGCAATCCACGCCGCGTCGGACCGGTCCTTTTCGGTAAGCGCCGATATCTGCAGCTGTGTTCCGGGCAGGTTCACGCCCTTGCTGCCGGCCAGCACGCCGCCCTGGGTGACTTTGCATATAATCTCGTCGGCGCTGACCGTTTCGACGACCTCCAGGCGTATCTTGCCGTCGTCCATCAGCAGAGGCTGGCCCGGGCGGACCTGCTGGGGAAGCTCCTCCAGCGTGGTCGATATACGCTGGGCGGTGCCCAGAATGTCTTCACGCTGGATTACGATCTCCTGGCCCTCGCCCAGAAGCACCGAACCGCCGTCTATCCTTCGCACGCGGATTTTCGGCCCGCACAAGTCGCCCATAACGGCAAGGGGCGTCTGCAGTTTGGCTTCAACGGCGCGAATATTGTTCAGCAGCGATTTTCGCTGCTCGTTGTCGCCGTGGGAGAAGTTAATGCGGAACACGTCGACTCCGGCGCGGGCCAGGCGCTCGATGGCGTCCTGCTGGCAGGTAGCCGGACCGAGCGTGGCGACAATTTTAGTTCGTATCATCATGATGGGCCACATTGTAGCGTTAGTCGCGGTTTAAGCAAGGTCGCCGACGACTTTGAGGCATGCGACGCCATGTCGTTCTCCGCTGCCGTTCATTCCGCATTCCGCATTCACCACTTACGTTCAGTCTATCCATCCCCCGCCCAGCATGCGCTGACCGTCATAGACAACAACCGCCTGCCCCGGGGTAATGGCGCTGACCGGTTCGACGAACTCCACGGCGAACGTGTCGTCGCCGGTGAGCTTCACCGAGGCGGCCTGTCCGGAGTGATTGTAGCGAATCTGCACCATCGCGGAAAACTCGCCGGAAACGTCAGCGTGCCAGTTGGCGCCGCTGGCGGTCAGATGTCGCGACATGACTTCGTCGCGCGGACCAATTGTCACAGTCGCCGCGACAGGGTCGATCTTCGTGACGTACATCGGAACCCCCGCCGCCACCCGCAGACCGCGGCGCTGGCCTATTGTGAAGCGTCCGTAGCCTTTATGACGCCCGAGCACGGCTCCGGAGCTGTCGATTATGTCGCCCGGCCTCAGGGCCGCGGGAGCCATCGATTCGAGTATCGCAACGTAGTCGTCGTCGGGTGCGAAGCATATTTCCTGGCTGTCGGGCTTGTCGTGAACGACCAGGTCCAGTTCCTGTGCTATCCGCCGGACGGCCTGTTTGTCGGCGATTTCACCGACCGGAAGGAGTATCCGCCCCAGCACGTTGCGTGGAATTCCGAACAGTGCGTACGACTGGTCCTTCCCGCCGGCCGCGGCGCGACAGATCGCCCGCTGGCCTTCAAATTCTGTGATGCGAGCGTAGTGACCGGTGGCGATGTAGTCCACGCCCAGCGAGTCGGCCCGCTCCAGCAGACGCCCGAACTTGATCAGCGTATTGCAGTGAATGCACGGGTTAGGCGTACGTCCGGCCGCATATTCAGCCGCGAAATCAGCGATCAGCGGTGCAAACGCATCGCTCAAATCCAGCACGAACAGCTCAATGCCCAGCATGTTGGCCACCAGGCGGGCGTCGGCTGCGTCCGCCGGAGAGCAGCATCCGCGAGACGCCGTGTCGACGCCGCCGGCGGTTCCGAGGCACATGAACACGCCGGTCACGTCGTATCCGGAGTCGATCAATCTCGACCCGGCGACCGCAGAGTCCACCCCGCCGCTCATTGCTACTATTACTTTCTTGCCTTTTTCCGACATGCGGGCATTGTACAGTGCAGCACGCATAAACCCAAATGCGCTCTAAATAGAGTTTTTTCTCCTGTGATTTGCTATTCATATTCTTTGTGTCTATAATCGCCCAACACACGGAACCGGGCATACAATGGGCTTTTTATCTGGAACAAAATCAGTACTGACGCTTTCGGGCTTGTCACGCAAGTGGCAGATCACCATATGTGTTTTCCTGGGCATGGCGCTCGGGGCGAACATCATAGTCGCGCGTCTCGGCAACGCCTCAGCGTATCTGTCCGAAGCCCCCGAGGCATGCATGAACTGTCACGTAATGTCCGATGCGTATGCTTCCTGGCAACGGGGCAGCCACGCCAACGTCGCTCTCTGCGTAGATTGCCACGTACCGCACGACAACCCCGTTGCTAAACTCGCGTTCAAAGGCCTCGACGGCATGAAGCACTCGTACGCCTTCACGGTCGGGTCGGAACCGCAAGTGCTCCGCCTGTCCGAAAGCGCCGTGCCCGTAGTCCAGGCCAACTGCCTGCGATGCCACTCGAACTATTTCGACATGGTCCGCCTTCCCGGTTCAGAGGAACGAAAGTGCTGGGACTGCCATTCCAACGTTCACGGTGAGGTTCACGGTTTGTCGGCCTCACCACGCCAGCTGAGAATCACGCCGCCTCCGGCAGGACTGTAAGTCCAGAAGAAATAAAACGATGACTGATGAAACCAAAACAAAGAGACTACCCGGTTGGGCCGGCGGCATGATCGTACTGCTGATCGCCGCGGTTGTAGCACTGGCCGGACTCATGGCCACCTCGATCACCGAACGACGATGGGAAGCCCAGCAACCGATACTGGTCTCGCAGACGATCGGGCAGTTCGAGTCCGACAATTCCGTCTGGGGCGCCGATTATCCCAGGGAATACGACGCCTACAAGCGGATGAGCATCGACGACACCGAGACCAAGTACGGCGGCGGCACGCCCAGAGATTACCTCGACGCCGACCCCAGACAGGTCATCCTGTTCGCCGGATACGGGTTCTCAAAGGACTTCCTCCAGGCCCGCGGACACAGTTACGCCATTGACGACATCAGCAAAACAAAGCGGGTTAAGCACCCCACCGCTGAAAATCCCGATGTCTACTATCCGGGCACCTGCTGGACCTGCAAGAGCCCCGACGTGCCGAGAATGATGGGCAAGTTCGGCAAGGAGGCCAATCCCGCCGAAACCGATCCGATCAAGCTGATCGCCCTGGGAGCCAAGAAGTTCTACGGAACCAACTGGCACGTGCTGAAGAAGGATGTGAAACACCCGATCGGCTGCCTCGACTGCCACGACCCCAAGACCATGAAGCTCAGAATCACCCGCCCGGCGCTCCGTGAAGGGTTCAAGGCGATGGGCAAGGACATCGACAAGGCCACGCACCAGGAAATGAGATCGCTGGTCTGTGCCCAGTGCCACGTCGAGTACTACTTCAAGACCGACAAAGACGCCGGAAAGAAGCATTATCTGACCTTCCCGTGGAAAAAAGGCACTTCGGTTGAAGGGATGATCGAATACTACGACGAGGCCGGCGTGAAAGACTACGTGCACCCGATCTCGAAGGTCGAAGTCATCAAGTGCCAGCATCCCGACTGGGAAATGTACAGCACCGGCGTACACGCGTACCGCAAGGTATCCTGCTCGGACTGCCACATGCCCTACCGATCCGAAGGCGGCATGAAGTTCACCGACCACCACGTGCAAAGCCCGCTGCTGAACATCGAAAACAGCTGCGCCGTATGCCACCGGTGGTCTGAAGCCGAACTCAAGGCTCGCGTCGAGTCCATCCAGACGAAGGTCGCCAACGCGAGAATCACCGCTGAAGACGCCATCGTCGCAGCACACTTCGACGTGGCGGCGGCGATGGAGGCCAAAGCCACCGACGTCGAACTGGCGCCGATCCGCAAGCTTATCCGCCACGCACAGTTCCGCTGGGACTACGTGGCGGCCAACAACGGCATGGGCTTCCACTCGCCGCAGGAGTCAATGCGGATACTCGGCGACGCGATCAACAACGCCCAGACAGCACGCATTCACCTGGCCAGACTCATCGCCGCCAAGGGCGTAACCGCCCCGCCAATACACCCGGACATCTCAGACCGCGAGAAAGCAATGGCGACAGTGAAGCTCTTCCAAGCAGGCAAGCCGCCCAAACTCCTGCCCTGACGCCAAGGGCGGAGGTTCACAATTGGTTCACAGTTTTCCAAAGCGGCGCCGCTGGGCGACCGGCTTGACACTCATGTCGCTGTATACGCGTAAAACATTGCCCTATAGCGTGTTATGCCCAAACTAACGCCGCCGCACCATCCAGTATTTCGCTGAGTTCGTATATCACAGCTCCTGCGGGTGTGATGTATGGAGCCGGGCGGGATCCCATGATTCTATCTCGATGTGCAATAAACGCCTAAACCTCTGCGTCTTTACATGCCGAAACTGTTTGCATGCGCGGTATGCGAGTCCTAGAATGTAGAAACATCCGGCATTTTATCCGGCGTCGGGCGAAGATCACCGCGGCGCGGAACTGAGAACAAGGAGCGTCTTCATGGCAGATCACGGAATTAACAGACGGGAATTCATCCGCAACAGCGCCGTCGCGGCAGGAGTAGTCGCCGCCGGGCTGGGAGGCAATTTCGTGGCCCAGGCCGCCGACACCGCTGACGTCAAAAAGACACGCAGCTACAATCCCGAGATGGCCTACCGACGCCTGGGCGCCACCGGGCTGTGGGTCTCGGGCGTATGCCTGGGCGGACACTGGAAGCGAGTCGCCGAGGTCACCGGCAAGAAGATCCCCCCATACGGGCCGCCCAAAGACCCCGAACTCAAGAAGATCCTCTGCAAGAACCGCTACGATGTCCTGACCCGATGCATGGAAAAGGGCATTAACTACGTAGACGCATGCACCGAGGGCGAGATCTCCGTATACGGGCCCGCACTCAAAGGCCGACGCGACAAAATGTACATGGGTTTCGCGATGTGGCCCCACTGCCCGCGAAACAAGAAATACCGAAAGGCCGACGCGATCCTCAAGAAATTCGAAGAGGGTCTCAAAACCGCGCAGCTCGAATACGTTGACGTCTGGCGCCTGGTGGCCGACAGCGGTAAGGGGCACACAGAGGCCGACGAACTCGAATTCATCAAGGCCTTCGAGACCGCCAAGAAGCAGGGCAAGGCCCGTTTCACCGGCGTGTCCTCGCACAATCGAAAGTGGCTTAAGCACCTGGCGGAAACCTATCCCAAGCACTTCCAGGTCGTCCTGTTCCCGTACTCGGCCCATACCAAGGAAATGCCCAAGGATTCGCTGTTCACAGCCATCCGCAAGCACGATATCGGAACGTTCGGAATCAAGCCGTTCGGCAGCAACTCGCTGTTCAGGGGCGCAAAGACCGCTGAAGAAAAAGCCGAGCGAGCACGCCTGACCATCCGATACATACTGGCCAACCCCGCCATAACCGCCCCGATTCCGGGCCTGGCGTGCCCCGAAGAGGTCGACAACATGGCCCTGGCGATGAAAGAGATCAAGAAGGAGCTGACCGCCAAGGAATCCGCGCAAATCAAGAAGCTCGGAGCCGAGACCCTGGCCAGCCTCCCGCCCGAATACCAGTGGCTCAAGAAGTGGGAGTACGTATAAACCCTGGCAATTGGGAGTTGGCAATTGGCAATTGGCGACGGATAACGGCTGGGACTAACAACTAAGACTTTACAATCCGCAGGCAACGGCTGACTCCGGTTAGTCGTTGCCTGTTTCTTTAATACCGGGTAGAATCCGCCCGACTGACGCCCGCGAGCCATCGCCGTTTGTCGTAATTTGGAGTGCGGCGACCCGGCGCCGCTTTCACACATCGCGGAGCGATGGCCGTTCGCCGTAAGCCGTCCTCTGTGTCCTCGACTTGGACGCTGTCGCCGCCGTTGCCGTATCGCCGTTGCCCTAACATAGTTTTCGCCGTTCGCCGTCGCCGTTAGATTCTTCCGGGAGCCTAAAAATGCCAGACGTCCCCCACGACCACACGCAAACTACCCCAAAAAAAACCAAACGCGGACCGCTGCGAAAGCTGATCGGTTTTCTGCTGACAGTTGCGTGCTTGATTGGCGCGGTGTCGCTTTTGGTCCTCGAGGCCACCGAACCGTTCGGCCGCCCTGAAGGCTGCGTCATGTGCCATGAAATGCAGCCCGTACACGATCGATGGGCCAAATCATCACACTTCGCAAACGACAGCGGCGTAACTGTAGACTGCATCAAATGCCACCTGCCGCCCAGAGAAGACACCTTCACTCACCTCTGGGGCAAAGTCTCAAAAGGCGCCTCGCACGGATGGACCCATTTCTTCGGAAAGTTCGATGAGCAGACCTCACGAAAACTCGTCCGGGACACCCTGGCCAACCAGCGATGCACCCACTGTCACAACAATCTGGCCGCAAAGTCGTCAACTCCCGCCGTGGGAGCCGTACACAAAACCGCACTGGCCGAGACCGAAACCCGCACATACGCGTGCGTAACGTGCCATCAGTACCTGCACTCGGCGGCCCCGCCTCCGGGCGAGCAGAAATTCTACGACCGGGCCGACAACTCAAAATGCTTTGACTGTCACATTTACCTGGCGAAAGAGAAAGAACCGCTCATCGTACGCCACCAGGCGGTCAATGTCGGATGCGTCGACTGTCACGGAAAGTCCCAGCCCCACATGGACGACGAATCAGGCGAGACCGCCCCCGATATAATTTTCGCCAAAGATGTGATCAACGTGTCCTGCTCAAAGAGCGGCTGCCACAGCGAGAAGAAGCTCAAAGAGGTGACATCTCACAAGCCCTGGTACGCCGGAGCCGACGGCGACAAGAAGACATGCACAGACTGCCACGGAAAACACCGCATCCCGGACCGCAATAAGAAGTGGGACAAGAAGACAAGAAAGCTAATCTGGAACGACGGCTACGACGTAGATCCAAACGCCGAACCGGAAGACGAAGGAATGCGAATGTGACGACCGCGGATTAATATCCAACAGCCAACAAGGAACGCCCAACCCCCAGGTAACGGGCGACACTACAATACGGCGTTTCCCACGGAATATGCGGAAGGCACGAAAGTAAGAGCCGTCGCCAATCCTGTTTAGCGGCCGACACCCGCGTCGGCCTGGCTTGCACTCCGAAATTTGATCCAGGTGTTATGAGAGTTTCGAGTAGACTTTTAATCGAAAGGAATTCTCATGAAGCGTAAGCGTCACACGCCATAGCAAGTGGTTCGTAAGTTACAGGAAGCCCAGGCCGCCCTGGCGGCTGGTCGGGAATTGGCGGCGGTCTGCCAGATGCTCGGCATCAGCGAGCAGACGTATTATCGTTGGAAGAAGAAGTACGGCGGCATGAAGGCCGAGG
>PVBE010673340.1_pt1 | contig 10419 bp, 15 predicted proteins | sample 1631181 | NCBI WGS metagenome assembly PVBE01 (sample SAMN08397723, study PRJNA350692) | Marine metagenome, whole genome shotgun sequencing project. | isolation source: water | place: Pacific Ocean | collected 2012-04 | reverse complement strand
TTCCATGCAGATGACATTGATAACATTTCTTCAAGTTTAGCATCTACTTCAATATTCTTAAAAGCCTTATCAAAATCATCTTTACTTATTAAAGAGTTTTCATCAATTCTGCCTTTATATACATTAAAAGCTAGATCACAATATAAACATTGTGCTGATTCTACAATAGCAGTATTAGCACTGCCACGACTTGTTTTATTTTCTCCAGAAGGCTTCTCAAATGTTTTAGGAACTGACTCTTCTTTTAATACAATTTTAATTCTAGTTTTATCTTCTATAAACTTACCTAGATAAACACTTAAATAACTTGAAGTCTTACTAGAATCAACACGCCACTCAGATAATTTGTCTTCTAAATCAGCTGCTGCTGTTCGCTTTTGTCCTTTAGGAACAACTACAGTCAACGTTGCTTTAATCGGTGATGTCTCTTTATCATTAACACTTATATCAAATCCACTATCAAAGCAAGCATAATCAGCTTTAATAATAACTTCAGCAATTGCAATTAAAGCAATTTTAATAACACTATCTGAAGACATTGTAAATAAAAAACTATTCTCTTTTTTATTTATCCTTCTTTCTTACAGCCTTCAATAAAGCTTTAGGGTGTATCGACACCCCAAGCAAAGTTTCTCTCATAGCTTTCAACATCTGTTGATCATATATCTCCTTTTCGTCGGTTCTCTGACCGAAAGACTTCAAACGTACCTTCTGGATAGCGCGCCGACAGTTTGTTAACATTTCGGATAACGATGTCATCAAGTGAAACTCCAAGGGCCATACATGCTTGTGCAATATACCACATGACATCTCCAAGCTCGACAATCATATGTTCGCGATTTGATTCATTATAGGGTTTACCCTGGAAACAAACCTTCTTAACAATCTCAGTAAACTCACCACCTTCAGCACTAATACCAACAGCAGCAGTTAACAAACGTTGGATATCAACACCCTCATCCTCAAGTTCACCAATGCGTGAAATAAAACTATCTGTGTAACGAGACGCATCAGAAGTCACCTCATTTACAAACTCAAAATAACGAGAATAATCTACATTAACTTTCGGTTCTGCAACAGGAACATTTTCTAGTGCATCACCAGTATCTGGATCAAAGAGATCAACAACTTTACTCATACCTTAAAACCATCAAAACTACGGAACTTTTTATCTAAGCGGTCAGTGTGATCATTTTCCTGACCCGAATCAACAATGTTCTGTTGAGCACTGTCTTCAACATCATACAACTTCATCTTCGATCTGTCAATACCAATAACGAATCTTTTGTTAAAATTGTTATCATTGTATCGATTCTTCAATTGCTTGACCATGATCTGATTCATATCTTCCAGTTCTTCTGTAGAGATCAATGCAAACATAAGGTCAGCAGTAGCAGGAAGACCGAAAGATTCACTGGTATCGGTAAGTTCAACATCAGAACTACCATATCCAGCACGAGTTGTTTGTGTAGCAGAAACAATTGGTACGTTGTACTCTACAGCGAGACCACGAATTTCTTCTGCGATTGCTTTAATAAAGGTATATGAGTTGACAATACCACCTTTAAATCTACTAGAGGAACAGATATTGAGATAATCAATAAAGATAATATCTGGAGCAAATCCCTTCTTCAATCCAAGTTCATTCAACAAACTCTTGAAATGACCTGAATGTGCAGACGCCGTAGGATACTCTTTGATAATAAGTGTACCTTGCGTCTTCTTCAATACCTTCTGAACTTTTGTGTCATACATTGGTTTGGGTAGATCAACCAAACTTCTAATATCTATATTGAAAAGATTTGCATCAATACGTTCTGCAATTCTTTCCTCCGCCATCTCTAGAGTAATGTACAGTACATTTTTACCATCCAACAAACAACTAGCAGCTTGGTGACACATAAACAGTGACTTACCAACACCAGTTCCTGCAAGTGCAATGTTCAATGTTTTACGAGGAAGTCCACCCTTTGTAATTTTATTGAACATCTGTAGATCGAATTCGATCTTATCTTCTTTATGATGATAGAATTCATATCGAGCATCTGCATCACCAAAGTAATCGTGACCGACATGATCATCGAACGATATACTTAGAGCTTCAGAAAGAATAGATGGAATTGCATCACGACTCTTTGTCTTATCATTACCATCAGCAATCTTCACAGATTCCATCAAGGCAAGATAGATTGCACGTTCTTTACACCACTTCTCAGTGGTATCAATTAACCATTCTTGTTCTAGTTTTTCTTCGCGAAAAATATTCAGAACTTCAATACATTCTTTAAAGATATCTTCCGAGATATCTTTTTTGTTCTCAATCTCAATGGAGAGAACAGATTTAGTCGGAAGAGTTCCATACATTGTGATGTAAGAATTAATCTCATGGAATATAATCTTCTCTGAGAATACATCGAAGTATGTATCTTGAATGAAAGGAATAACCTTTCTCATATAGTCTTCATTGTAAATCAGATTAGAAAGAATCTTATGTTCAATCCGGTCGATCATTCACCATCACCTTCAAACGAACCATAACTATACTCCTTAAAAGCGCATTCGTCAAGTGCCTGCATTATCTCTGGCGTGAAATATTTTTCTGGATCTGCTAAAACAGTCTTTGCATATGTTTTAATACCATTGATTTCATAGCGTCCACCAGATTTAGTGAATACACCATACTTCTCACCCAGTTCTAGAAGTCCATAATATTTGTCAAGACCACGATGATCATAGAACAAACGAGTTTGAACAATAGAATTCTCTTTTGTGAAACGAGACTTGAATGACTTACACTTCACAATATTACCCACAACATCCGTACCATCCTTCTCCTTGGACTTAGACAAATAGATGATGGTAGAGGCAGCATATTTGAGTCCAGAACCCCCTCCCATCTCCTTCATAGGGACGTAGGCGCCCACCACGTCATAGGTGTGGTTAGTGACGATCAGAGGGATACCAGCGGTCCCTAGCTTAAGTGTGAGAAGACGGAAGATGGACTTAGTGATCTGTGCCCTAGTCATATCCCTGGTCTCTTTACCAGCGGTTGCATCCTCCAGTTCTTTGGTAGTAGAAAGCATACCGAGACTGTCCAAAACAAACATCAATGGTGGACGATCTTCTTTTTTAGTTTTCATGTACTCATCAACAACCTTAATCGATTGAGTACGAAACTCCTGAACAGTAGTGACAGGAACCAAACCAATGCGAGAGGTATCAATATCCCTCTCTTTCATCATAGATCTAGTTACAGCAGATTCAGACTCAAAGTAAATTACTTCGCCAGTCGGATTCTGTTCCAGAAAATATCGCACCATTGATAGTGCAAAGAATGTTTTACCCGTGCTTGATTCTCCAGCAAGAGCAGTGATTTTATTTCCTGGAAGTCCACCATAGATACTACCACTCAATAGGGCGTTGAATATGTAAGAACCAGTGTCAATAAACTGGTCGCAGTCAGCACCAACAACACCGTCCTCAACAACTCCAGCATACTCATTATCCAACTCTTTAATTACAGATTTAAGAAAACTCATAAAATACTCCTTGTTAAAATTATTCTACCATCAAACGAAGAAAGATTCAAGACTTCCACGTCTCTCAACTTGCCATCCGATGGTTTCTACTACGTTCTTCAATGGTTCGACAAAACTTTTTTCAAATTGTCTGTCATAATCAATATACTTATCTAGGTTCAACTCTTTAGGTAGAGTTTGTAAATAAGCAATGATATTCTCACCAATTGGATTTGGAGTCTTCAAGTATACAAACTTGATTTTCTCTCCCTCCTGAATCAGTGGATATTTATTCTGCAATTTCTTCTTAGAAATAAAGTGATTATACAGAATAGCACCACGCACTTGAATGGGTGTACCTTTCTTGTACAAATCAGCAGAACTCCGGTATTTGTCTAGACCATTACATCCTCTGGGAAATGAAATGTTTTCAACACCTTGTTCTCTAGATTCTTTACGAACATCATCAATGAATGAAATTAGATCATCATTAGTATTGTTAATGATGATAGTAAATGCTTTCTTCAATTTATCTCTGAAGAATGCAGGAGTTGAAGATCTTGCAGTCTCCAATCCCATGATCTTCAGTTTAGGTTTCTCATAACGAACACCCTCACTGTCCCACACATTCAAAATGTATCTCTTCTTAGCAGTCCAGATTCCACGGTCAGCAATGTTCTCCCGTTTCATCTGCATCTTTTGATCGTATGCGTTTACTTTCTCGGCCAGCGTTTGGTAAGAACTTTCAATATACTTTTCAAGTTCCAACTGACAGATCTTGTCAAGGAACGTAACAATCTTATCATTAGAAGCCTTTCTCCCACCGTATATAGTTTCGACCACAGGACCCATATTAAGATAGATACTATCAGTATCAGAAGCAATAACATAATCTTCCCCATCCGTTTTTAACAGTTTATTTAAATAACTATTCATCTTAGTTTCAATCCATCGGATAGAAACCTGACCAGACAAAGTGATCGCTTCTGCATTTGCAATTCGGAAATACCTGAAGTATTCATTACCAATAGCACCATAAGCAGAGTTCAAAGAAATCTTCTTTGCCATCTGGATATTGTTACACCGTGAAATCTCTTTAGAGAGATCTGTTGATGGTGTATTTTCATATGCTTGTTTTGCAATAAGCATTTTCTTTTTAAAGATGACACGATCATCATACATCTTCTGCATCAGTTTAGGAAGAAATCCCTGAAAGTCTTTCCTGTACTGAGCACCATTTGCACATAAAGAATACTTCTCATTACATACAACTGGTTCACTCAAGATTTTATCCACAGTAACTGTAGGATGTTTTTCATCTACCAAAGTTTCTGGTGAGATGTTGTATTGCATAATAAGGTGAGGATAGAGAGAGTTAAGGTCAAAACTTACAACCCAGTCATACATACCGGGAATAGGTTCTTTGACATATGCACCAGCGTATGCAGAATCTTTCTTATGTATAATCTTTGGCGGGACAACAATATTGTCTTTCTTTAGATAATTAAAGATAATATTGTCCCAAGTTTTGACCTGTGAATATACGTCTTCATAGTTTTCCTTTGCGTCATATGCCATCGTCAGACACAACTCAATCAGTTTCATCTTGTCTTCCATACGGTCAACAAGTTCTACGTCAAGAATGTTGTAATCAATAAACTTTTGCCAGTTGTTTGTGTAAAATGCTTTGAAGTTCTCAAACTCACTGTGATCTAGTTTTTGTTGACCCAGTTCAATAAACGCGATATGATCAAGTCTATAGGATTCTTGGTTTGTATAAGTGAACTTCTTATATAGATCAAGATAATCAAGACAAGAAACTCCACCAAGATCGTAAGCAATATTTTTTCTTCCGTGGATGAAAAACTCTCTATAATTAATAAGATTCCATGGGGAAAGAGAACGCATATGTTTCTCGGAGAAAACACGTTCTAACCGCCGACAAATGTATGGGATGTCATATAGATAGACATTCCAACCAGTAACAACATCAGGAGTATTTTGAACCCAGTGATTGAGAAATTTGTCTAGAAGATCTTTCTCATCATAACAATATATAAATTCAACATCGTCACGATTATTATCGTACTCTCTCGTACCCCAAACAATAAGCTTTTTACTATTTAAATCCTTGATGGTTATACAAAGAATAGATTCTGAAGCACTTTCTACATCTGGGAATCCATTCTCACACTCAACCTCAATGTCAAGTGTGATGATGTTCATCACCGACATATCAAATTTGATTTCTTCCTGTGGAAATTTATCAGCAATATACTGATAGAGAAATCTTTCATAACCACAGATCTCAAAATTATCAACTTCAGAATACTTCTTAATAAAATCTCTGGCCTCCCTCGGGTTCGAGAAAGTGATAGGTTTAACAAATTTATCATCCAGCGTTTTAAACTTGCTTTCCTTTGGGGATGGTACAAAAAGGACAGGGTTAATCTTGTCCCTAAACATCATACGGGCCCCATGTTGATAACCACGATAGAGAATTTGATCTCCTACAAGTTGAACGTTGGTGTAAAAATTCATGAATTAATAGACTTCTTATAAAGAGTTTCTACTTCGTCAGATGGAGTGGATATTGTTATGATACGATTTGAAAAGATCAAAGTATCAGTTTCATCAGTATACAAAGGCCACTTCCTGAATGTTATTGTACCATCAATGTCAATAATCTCCCTACAGTTCTTTAAAAAACATGAAGGTTCTTCATCCAATTCTTCCACGTCAGCTACAACAATTGTATCATTAATCAGTTCAATTACATGTAGGTTCATAAGGGCTCCTAGTTTCAGCTATTCTACCACAAAAAAAGAGGGGCGTCAACTGGATTTTGCCAGTTGTACCCCTACGGCGACGATATTCAATTCTGTTTATTCAATATCATACATTTTCAACTTTTGATGATCGGGAATAATTCTTTTCAGATCAACAATCAACATACCATTCTCAAATCTAACTTCTCCAACTTCAACATCATCGGATAAGTTAAAACCTCTAGCGAAGGTGCGAGTTGCAACGCCACGGTGCATGTACTCCACGTCATCAGCTTCCTTCGCAGACTTGGACTTGATGATCAACACATTGGATTCTGTAGTGACTTCAATGTCATCCCGTGACCACCCAGCCAGTGCTAATTCGATACGCCATTTGACGTTCGATTCTTTTACAATATTATATGGAGGATATGAACCACCAGGATTATCCATACCATATGAATGTAACCTGTGGAAAACATCATCAAGTCCGACACTGTATTTTCCCACAGCATCAAGAATTTTGCCCATGTCACTGGACGTGTAACGTGTAAGTCCCGTCATTTTATGCTCCTCTAAAAGCGAGTTTTTTTGTGTGATCCCCGAAGGCAATCAAATTTATTTATAAAAAACATAAAAAATGGTACGATGTGAAACCCGTACCATAGTATGGTATTTTCCGAATGGAGTGTGCCGTACGAAGGACACATAATTATTTATACTTGACTAAATAGTATATAAGGTCTATAATAGACCTGTCGTTCATCCGACGTTGAGTCGGACGCAAGTAAGTCGCGCAACGGAGCGTTGATCCTATGTTACTACCTTTGATGCTGTTCGCAGCACAACCACAACTGTCTTGTCAAGACTATGACTGGTTAGCAAAAGGAGTTTATAAGTCAGAACTTCTTAGTTCTTCTGAGAAGTTGGAATTTATTTCTCTGTTCATTAAAGGAACAGATCCTGTTTGCTTTAGAGTTGGAACAAAGGACGCAAACGACTAAAGGAACGGGTCTAAAAATCCAACTACTTTAGGAGTAAAATCATGGCAAAAGTTACTTACCGTGGAACAGAGTACGATACTGCAGAGTATCGTAAGCATGTGATTCAGGAAGAACAGCAGAATCGTAATCGCGATCTGATGTATCGTGGTATCAAAGTTTCTAAGAAACTAGTTTCTGCATAGTATATCAAAAAACCGTCTTTGGTTTCTATAAATCTGGGAAAATTTTCCCAGATTTTTTTTGACCACTAGGCATTTATATTTGTTACGAAATCAACACTAATGGTATAAATATTAGTAGAATTATGAGGTAATCCGATGAATCAAAATCACCTACATCATGGGGTTATATATTTGGAGGATATGTATGCACAACCTATTATCACGGAGTCAATTTACCGAATGGCGACACTTTGAAAACACAGTAGATGAGTTAGACACAAATGAAAATCAAATCAACGATTACTATGAGTGTTTAATTGAATGTGATATGCTAGACCAGAAACAATGTAAACAAGTATGCAAAAGCGTATTCATGTAAAGATTATGGAGGGGTTGCACCCCTCCTTTTTTTATGCTATAATGACAGGAGTCTAAGTCTGTAACATAAATATGGATAAAGAGAAGTTGAAGCTCATCGTCAGAAATTTAAAATCTTTAGTAAATGCTTTAGAATCGGAGGTGTATTCAAACCCCGATGCGTATAAGAGTCGGGAGAATGATCCACGTCTAGGTTTTTATCAAGGGAGAGATGACGATGACGGATATGCAGACTGATTGGAGATATAGTGAGGATAGAATGTGTCTTAGACAAGATGCGTTTTTGTTATTGATGGGGGAGTATTTTAAACTTAAAACCATCAAGTACCTCTATGAATTTTGTGATCACTGGGTCAGTCAAGGTAACCAAACTACTCAAGGAATACAAGAAGCATTCAAGAAGTACTTAGATGACACGATTAAAGGACCAAGTAAGACTAGCGAAGAAAGCACTTAAAAAACCAGAATTATTTTCTGAAGCTGACCTTCTTTATATACAGAGACAATTACGTTATGCTAAAAAAGCATTAAAGATTAAACGAAAAGTAAGAAATAAAAAACGAGGTTTATATAATGAATCAAGTGAATCTAGTGTCAGTGACACCAGAAGCAGAGAAGATGATCGGATATGTTGCAAGAGTGAGCAACCCAGCAAACCAGAAGAATCCTAATATTGCTGGGTTGATATCTTATTGCATTGCACATGGGCATTGGAGTGTCTTTGAGCAGGCATTCATGACGCTTGAGATTCATACTTCTAGGGGTATAGCAGCTCAAGTTTTACGACACAGGAGTTTTACGTTCCAAGAATTTAGTCAGCGGTATGCTGATGTAAATCTTTTGGATGTTGAGATTCCTGTACCAGAACTTCGTCGTCAAGATACAAAGAATAGACAGAATTCTTTTGCTGATATTCCTCCAGGCATTACCAAGGATTATCAAATCAAGATCAAGAAACACTTTAAAGATGCTAAATTTTTATATCAGAATCTTCTTGACGTTGGAGTAGCAAAGGAATGTGCTAGGTTTGTTCTCCCTCTTGCTACACCTACAAGACTTTATATGTCTGGCAGTCTGCGGAGTTGGATACACTATATAAATTTACGTTCTGCACATGGAACCCAAAAGGAACACATGGAGATTGCAGAAGGATGTAGAGGAATTTTTACAGAACAATTTCCAATTGTATCAAAAGCACTAGAATGGGAGGCTTGTGATGAAACCAGTAACAGTTGATGAGTATAAAGAGTATGGCAATGAGTTTTTTGACAAATATTTTTATGTTTCCAAAGAACTTGGAGAAGGTAGTAAGGCAGAAGATGTTCTTAAAGTAATGGAAGTACTATCTGCTTTAGTAATTAGAAAAAGGAAGGATGATAAATCCCCACTTGGATTCAATAAAAAAACTGAGGAGGTTGATTAATGCCCACATATCCTGTTAAAAATAAAGTTACTGGTGAGGAAATGGAACTCTCTATGACTATGAAAGAGTACTGTGATTGGAAGGATGCCAATCCTGACTGGGATAAAGACTGGTCTAAGGGTTGTGCTTCTCAAGGGGAGTCTGGCGACTGGCGTGATAAAATGAACAAGACACATCCAGGTTGGGGTGACGTTATGAGGAACAAAGTTTATAAAGTTCCTGGTGCAGTAAATGATGGATATAAATTTTAATTATGCCAAGATCTAGAGGAAAAAATGTACCAGTTCCAGTAGGTATGTCAAAGAAACAAATAAAGCGTAGAAAACCTATCAATGAGACCTATCTTCTTGATATTGAACCACTCACTAATAATCAGGAGTTGTTCTTTGCGGAATGGAATGATGGAAAAAATCTTTTTGGTTATGGTGCAGCAGGTACGGGTAAAACATTCATTGCATTGTACTTAGCAATACGAGATATTCTGAGTGAGAATACACCATACGAGAAACTTTATATCGTTAGGTCACTCGTTGCCACACGTGAGATTGGATTTCTTCCTGGTACTCATGAAGATAAGGCAGAACTATATCAGATACCATACAAGAATATGGTAAGGAACATGTTCCAGATGCCAGACAATAATAGTTTTGACATGCTATATGATAACCTTAAGCACCAAGAGACTATTTCTTTCTGGTCTACATCATTCCTTCGTGGTACAACTCTTGACAATGCTATTGTTATTGTTGATGAGTGTCAGAATCTTAACTTCCACGAGCTTGATTCTATCATGACCCGTGTTGGTCAAGACTCTAAGATTATGTTCTGTGGTGATATCAATCAATCAGATCTTGTCAAGACTAATGAACGTAATGGTATTCTTGATTTCCAAAAGATTCTAGAGGAAATGGAAGAGTTTTCTATGATAGAATTTGGAGTTGAGGATATTGTTCGGTCTGGATTGGTTAAGTCTTATATTATTAGTAAAATGGCATTAGGATTATGAAATTTAAACACAATCCTAGATGCTTTCCTCTTGATAGCACAGCAAAGATGGTTGATGGTAAGAGAGTTTATGCTACACCTAATGGTGAGTTTTATCCTTCAATTACTACAGTCATTGGTAACAATGCCAAGAAGCAAGCAGGTCTTGCTAAGTGGAGAGCA
>PVBE010243101.1_pt1 | contig 10419 bp, 11 predicted proteins | sample 1631181 | NCBI WGS metagenome assembly PVBE01 (sample SAMN08397723, study PRJNA350692) | Marine metagenome, whole genome shotgun sequencing project. | isolation source: water | place: Pacific Ocean | collected 2012-04 | reverse complement strand
CTACCCGCTCGAGCTAACCGCTTACCCTGGCCCGCAGTTCGACGGTGTGCGCGGCCTCGGTTCGCCCCGTGTAATACGCCCATTCGAAGAGCTTGCGTTCGATCGGCGATGCCACGGTGACCGTGGGTGCGGCGCTGGCAGGGGCAGCGGAGTGGTTCGCTTTGTCGCAGCCCCAAACGAGGCCCGTCGCAACGACCATAAGCAACCGCGCGACGTGCGGCGACGTTATGCATGTCATGGGAGACGTTGTAACCAGAGCGCGTCCTAGAAGCAAGCTGGATCGATCGCCCGACGGCAGGCAGGCGGCGCGTCCATCTTATGCGTTACCACGGCGTCTTCGCCCCTGACGGTGCGAGTCGCGCTGCCCGACGGCGAGGTGGAGTTGCGTGCCAAGACCGATCCGGCGGCGGACCGGCTGCATCGCTTGCTTGGGGTCGGACCGTCGGTCCCAACGGCGTTGGTCGCGAGTGTCGGGACTGGTGGACAATTTGGCAAAGGACGACAGATGGAGGTCGCCTTTCGGCTAACCCCGAAGCGGCATAGCTCCGGAGGCAAGGAGCGAATAATCGGCATCAGTCAAACTCGCGATGGTCCAGGTACAGGAAGCGCGGCAGCACATTTAGGAACTGATGCGCGAATAAACCATTATGGCTTGGCATCGGCTGCAAAAACGTAGCCTTCGTCTTGCCGTTTTACTTCTGTCTTCTTGACCGGCCCCGACAACTACCGAACGACGCATATGCACCTCATCGCCGACGTTCGCGAGGAATGTTTGTACTTCCGTCGGGTGACCCTGAACGGTCTGTCGAGGTACGGAGGCCGCGACGCCAACGTGAATGGGTTTCGGGCCTAACCGAAAACCGAACCAAAAGCAGGCTAAGCGACCGGTAACGTGCCTGAAACCAAGCAATGACGCTGTTTTAGGAGTGGTCCCGCAGTTTGTCAAAGAACTTTACACGCCGACCTCGGGCCTCTCACGCACCTAAGCCCATGAAAACTAGGCGTTATTATGCAATGGGCGACATTTTGGGCGCGAATTCGGGACGAAATGAGGCTCAAAGGTTGTCAAGAAACTTTACAAAACCCGGTAATCTTTTTTACATTAGCCAATGTGTATCGTCTAATTCGTTGATAAATAAGAATATTCTTTCTTGACGCAAATTTGGCGCAAAAATTGCATTCAATAATCAAATCGGGACCAAATACATTCATCAAATTTGTTAGGAAGCGTAGAAATGAACAAATTAAGGCTACTTTTATTGTCGATTTTGCTCACCGCTGCGGTCAGCGTCCAAGCCTTACCCATTTACGTCGGCAGTTACGACGTTTTTAGCGGCCCGTTCTGGGGAGGAAACCCACCGGTGTATTCTGCCCTTCAGGCAGCTGACTTGGTATTCGGAGCTCCGGTCGGCGGATTCTACGAAATATCGACCCTCGGGATTGATCCTAACCTTATCGATAACATGGGTTGGTACGACGTAATAGGGCAAGGACCTTCTACGTTTGCAGAAAGTTACAGTCTGGACCTTGGACCGAATGTCGGATACGGAGGTACTGGTTGGATATCAGGCAACGACGTATCTGCATACGTACGAGATAATTGCGGCGACGATAGAGCAGGTACCTGTATCAATTACGTATTCTTCAACCGTAGCATCCCCGAGCCGACGACTCTCGCCCTTATGGGCTTAGCCCTTGCGGGCCTCGGTTACCAGAGGCGTAAAGCAGCGTAACCGTCCCAAGGCGTTTATCAGATTACGAAGCCCCGCCTCAGTGCGGGGTTTTTTCTTTTTCGCCCTAGCCCGCGTTTCTCACCAGTTCGGCGCGCCGAGGCCCTTCGAGGTGCTTACCTACCGAGTAGTTCGGCGATGCGCTCGGGGTTGAGATCCTTCCCGCTGACGATGATGTCGTCTACCTGGAGCGCCGGCGAGGTCCTGATATTATTGCTCGCCATCAATTCGGCGGCTGCCTCATCCATCATCAAGTCCTTGACGGTAAATTCGATGCCCTGGCTTTTGAGGTAGTCTTTGAGCCGCTCGCACGGCGCGCAGAGCGGTGTCGAATACACAATCACGTGGCGGGTCATGCTCAGATCTCGCCCTTGTCTTTTAACTCTCGGTAGCGCTGCTTCCCTTCTATCCAGTTGTCGTATGCCTCGCCTTCCAGGAACGGTTGCTCTTCGCTGAAGATCAGCTCTTTCCATTGCGTGCCTTTTGACCATTCGAATGGCGCCACCACCGTTGTGCGCGGTTGTTGGGCCTGCGCCAACAGATCGAGCGCCCTGCCCACGATTTCGCGCTGCATGGGTTCGTCATACGGCTCCCCGCAGGGGTTGCCCAGGGGGAAGTCGGTGAATACCAGCCTCGCCACGCCGCAATGTTCGACGATGTCGCGCGCGGTCGCGATCACGACCGTCGGCAGTCCGTGCTGTTCGAGGTAGCGGGCAACCAGACTCACGGTCTGGTGGCACACGGGTCATATCGGGACCAGCACGACCGCGTCGACTGCGTCTTCGCGGCAACGCTTCAGCACCTCCGGAGCGTCGATCTCCAAGGTCCGGCGCTGGCTGTAGGCGGTGTAGACGCCGTGGGCCCGGGGCGCGATGTCCGCGCAATGCCCCGACGCCGCCAACTCCTGCAGCCGCGTAATGGGGAAGAAGGAGTTAACGTCGTCCAGATGCGTCGCGTTGACGTCATAGTGTTCCTGCGGACTGTAGAGCGCCTCAACCGAGGTATCGGCGGGGATCGAGTAGACGCTGCCGACGAGAAACTGCTCGTGCGGATCGGCGCCGTCTTCGTTCGCCTTGATGGCGATGTCGCTGGTCGATACCAAGGCGATCCGGCATTCGGACAAAGGCCGGGTCAGGCGGGTAAAGGGCACCTCGTCGAAGTGTGCCCACTGGTACGGTTTCTCGTAACCGATGGACTCGTAGTAGGCGCGCGTTTTGTCGATATAGCGGACGTAGCTCACGGTGCTCCTCGTTTACCGCCGCCGGATCGCGCGGCGAGAAGCCTGCGTTACGCCGCCCACGAGAATTTCGCGAAGTGACCATTGTTGCCGGCACCGTCGAGATCGAGATCGAGCCCAAAACAATCCAGGTGGGTTTGCGCCGATTTCGCCAGCGCAAGCTTCGTGTTGGCGGGATGGCCGACGTTGTCGATGAAAATCGGTTCGCCGTTGTCGAGCCGCGACAGCACGCCTTCGACGACGAACTTGAGTTTGTCGCGTACGGTTACCGAGCGATTGACGCCGTCCATCTGAACGTCGATCGGCTGGTATTCGACGCCGCGAAAGTCGGTGACCAGGTTTTCCCGGATCATGCCGGGAGGACCGCCCGCTTCACCGCTGGCGATGGCCGCAAGGGCACGGCGTTGTTCGTCGTTAGCGTCGTCGTCGACGATGGCACCGAAAACCCAATTGCCATCGGCCATGACCTTACCGGACTTCACGACGAGCACGAATTTGAGCCCCGTCAGGTCGACGCCGTCGCAAGCGCCGTCGTCTATGCGGAATACGAGCAACGCGGTGCAATGGTCATAGGTGACCTCACCCTGGGGATTGGTGAATATGCACGGGCATAGATAATCGCAGTTGCAGCTTTCCATGTACTCGCCGCTGATCGCCCAGGTCGGTTGTGCCATCGCCTTATCCTCCTGCAAGCATTTTCGAATGAACTCGTGCCGAATCGATGGTAACTCAGAATACTCGTGCCGTGCTATTTTCGAAAGTGTCCCCAAATCGTCCGGCGGTGAGCCTTGTGGCTAGCCGTCGCTGGTCGGCCCCGCCAACGGCCGTGCTTGCGGCGGTGAGCGAACGCGGCTTCGAGCTCGCGCATAGCGCTTCCCAGGTTTTCGGGACCCGTGAGACAGTTGACGCTCCTTCTTCGCCCGTCTACTATTTCGGTATATCCCACCCCTAGGGGGTAGGGCTACGAAGGAGAAAACCGATGAAACTGAGTATCAAAGGGATGAGTTGTGGTCATTGCGTTACTGCCGTCACCAATGCCTTGGAAGCTGTGCCCGGAGTGACAGAGGTGAGTGTGGATCTGGAGGCTGGGAGCGCAGAGGTCGGCGGCGACGCCGATCTTCAGATCCTGATCGATACCGTCGAAGAACAAGGATACAAAGCCGAAGCGCGGTGACACAGAAGAAACCGAATGGCGGTTTACGGCTCGGTGAGCAGCCGCGGCAGGATACGCGGCGCCGGCTGGCGTCGATCCGGGGTCACGTCGAGGGCATCCAACGGATGCTCGATGAAGATTGTACGTATTGCGTGGATGTTTTGAAGCAAATCAAAGCGGTCCAGGGCGCCTTGGACAAAGTCCGCGACGTCGTCCTCAAACATCATTTGCACGACCACGTCGTCAACGCGCAGGAACGGGGAGACGTCGACAAAATCGTGCAGGAGTTAATGGAAATTCTGAAATATCGCTGAGCGGCCGAGTTATCGACGTCATGAACGAGCAAATCATCGTGGGAGTTGGTGGTATGAGTTGCGCCGCTTGCGTGCGGCGCCTCGAGATCGCCTTGGGCAAGGTGCCGGGAGTCTTGGATGCCGAGGTCAATTTGGCGACCGAGACCGCTGCCGTCACCGTTGCTGATCGATCGGTCGACTCCGAGCAGATATCGGGGGCCATCGAAAAAGCAGGTTTCATCCCGAGACCGAAGAAGACCGCCACGAATACCGGGATCGCCGCCGACCAAGCTTCGTCTGAGGCCGAAGCCACCACGCTGCGCAAAGAGCTTTCTTTTGCCGTCGTGTTCACTTTGCCGTTGGTATTGATCGCCATGGGGCCGATGGTATCTGCGCCGTTCGGCGATCTTCTCCGTGCCGTCGCGCCGGTCGCGCTATGGCATTGGTTCGAACCATTACTGGCGGCTCCCGTGTTGCTTTGGGCCGGGCGGCGGTTTTTCCAACAGGGTTGGTCGGAGCTGAAACACCGCAGCCCGGGTATGAATTCGCTCGTCGTACTGGGAGCCGGTGCCGCTTTTTTGTACTCCTGCCTGGCCCTCGTGGCGCCGAATGTTTTTCCGGAGGGAACTGCACACCTGTATTTCGAAGCTTCGGCCGTCATCGTCACGCTGATCCTGGTCGGGCGCTACCTGGAGGCGATTGCGAAGGGCCGGACATCCAACGCCATGCGCCAGCTTCTGCAATTGCAGGTACGCACCGCGCGCGTCGTCCGCGACGGCGAAGAACAGGATGTCTCCGTCGAGGCGCTCGTCCTCGACGACATCGTCAGCGTTCGGCCCGGCGAACGGGTAGCGCTCGACGGGGTCGTGGTTGAAGGCCAGTCCTATGTCGACGAAGCGATGCTGACCGGCGAACCTTTGCCGGTCAACAAGGTCGTTGGCGCGGAGGTTGTCGGCGGCACCGTTAATCAGTCGGGCGGGTTCCGTTTCCGCGTGACGCGCATTGGCAACGACACGGTCCTGGCCCAGATCATACGGCTGGTGGAAGAGGCGCAGTCGGGGAAACCGCCTATCCAACGGGTCGCCGACCGAATCGCCGCGGTCTTTGTTCCCCTGGTCGTTCTGACAGCACTGGTCACCTTCGTTGCCTGGATAGTTTTGGGGCCGGCGGCGTCTTTGAATTATGCCTTCATCGCCTCGGTCAGTGTCTTGTTGATCGCTTGCCCGTGCGCGATGGGCCTGGCGACACCGACCGCGATCATGGTCGGCAGCGGTCGCGGTGCGGCCCTGGGGGTTTTGTTTCGCAGCGGCGGCGCGCTCGAGTCGTTAGCAAAGGTGGACACCGTTTTTCTGGATAAGACCGGTACCCTCACGAGCGGCATCCCGAGCCTCACCGATCTGCACGTATACGATTTCGATGAAGATCGCCTATTGACCCTCGTGGCGTCGGCGGAGGCGCGCAGTGAACACCCGCTGGGTCGCGCGCTCGTCGAGGCCGCGCGCGAACGCGGTCTCGATAGTGTCGAGGTATCGGATTTCAGTGCCGAGGTGGGCCAAGGTATTTCCGCTTGCGTCGACGGACACCGGCTGCTCGTTGGCGCCGACAGGCTCCTGGCCGACGCAGGAATTTCGGTGGTAGAAGAAGAGGCCGTTGCCCTAGCGATGAGTGGACAGGGAAAGACGCCGCTTTATGTCGCGATCGATGGCAGGCTCGCCGCCGTGATGGCCGTGGCGGACCCGCTGAAGTCCGAAAGCAAGCCCGTGATCGAAGCTCTGCACCGTATGGGGCTGGAGACGAACATCATCAGTGGCGACAATCAAAAGACGGTCTCGGCGATCGCTCGCGAGCTACACGTCGACCGGGCGATTGGCGAGGTACTGCCGGGGGATAAGGCGGCGGCCATCAGCCGCTGTCAGGCCGCCGGGATGAAGGTGGCGTTCGTCGGTGACGGCATCAACGATGCCCCGGCATTGGCCCAAGCCGACGTCGGCATTGCGATCGGTACCGGTACGGATATTGCCATGGAGGCCGGAGAAGTGATCCTGATGTCGGGCGAATTGACCGGCATGATCAACGCGATCCGCCTGTCCCGCCGCACCTTGCGGACTATCAGGCAGAATTTCTTTTGGGCCTACGCTTACAACATCGCGCTGATCCCGATCGCGGCCGGCGTTCTTTATCCGGCGACCGGCATATTGTTGAACCCGATGCTCGCGGCCGCGGCCATGAGCGTATCGAGTCTCCTGGTGCTGACTAATTCGCTGCGCTTGCGACACTTTAGGTCGGATGTGCAACCTGCCTTGTGACCTTAGACAGAGATGATCCGATGACAGAAGACACCCCCGATATTGCCGCTGCGCTGGGCGTCGAAGAGGTGGCGGCGTTGCCGACCGTGTTTGCCGATGACTTGCTCAAGGGCCAGGTCGTGTTGGTCTCCGGTGGCGCCGGCGGTATCGGTTTCGCGACTGCGGTGTTATGCGGCCGCCTCGGCGCGACGATTGTGTCGTGCAGTCGCGATCCGAAAAAGATGGCATGGTTACGCGACAGCCTCGAAGAACTCGGGATCGCTTCCTTTACGCGTCCATTAACGATTCGCGATCCGGATCAAGTGGCCGACTTGATGGCGGAGGTGTGGGAGCGCTACGGGCGGCTCGACGTGCTGATCAACAATGCCGGCGGCCAGTTCGCAGCCCCGGCGCTCGACATCACGCCGAAGGGTTGGAACGCGGTTATCGATACGAATCTCAACGGTTCCTGGTACATGATGCAGGCCGCGGCCCGTCAATGGCGCGATCAGGAGCAGCCGGGATGCATCATCAACGTGGTCGCGGTGCTCGGCATGTGCAACGGCAGCGGTATTCCTCATACCGTTGCGGCGCGCGCCGGCGAGATACATCTGAGTAAGGCGTTGAGCGTAGAGTGGGCGCCGCACGACATCCGCGTCAATTGTGTCGCGGTCGGGGTCGTCGCCAGCCCCGGGCTCGCCAACTATCCGGAAACGGCGCGCCCCAGCTTCGATCACAACCCGATGCGGCGGGCCGGCAGCGTTCATGATATTGCCCAGGCCTGCGTGTATCTGGCGGCGCCCTCGGGTCATTTCATCAATGGCACGGTGCTCACCGTCGACGGTGGAGCCGATGTCTGGGGCGAATACTGGCCGCTCGGTCGGCCGGACTATTTTGAGGTCGAATACTGAGCCGCGCTAAATAGCTGTTCCAAATTATCGATCAGTTTCGGAATAAGGGCCGGCGGCCGTGCATCGTCACTTTCATGCCGTCCCCAGATCAAGCCCGGGGTGACGGGCGTGGGTATAAGCACGAAAGTGAAGTTTCTTTTGGAACGCCTATTTAGTCCTGTTTTTGCGAGGCACTAAGCGACTGGTCGAGATCCCAGAAGATATCCTCGAGGTCTTCCAGACCGACCGAGATGCGGATCATGTCGGGGCTGATCCCCGCTTCGAGTTGCTCTTCATCCGTCAACTGCTGGTGGGTGGTACTGGCCGGGTGGATGATCAAACTCTTGGCATCGCCGACGTTCGCCAGATGCGAGTGCAATTTGGCGGCCTCGATGAACCGGCGCCCGGCATCTCGCCCGCCCTTGATGCCGAAGGTAAAGATGGCGCCCGGTCCCTTCGGCAGATATTTTTGCGATCGTTCATAGAATTCGCTGTCCGGCAGGCCCGCGTAATTAACCCACGGCACGAGCGGGTGGTCGTTCAACCACTCGGCCACGGCCCGCGCGTTATTCACATGCCGCTCCATCCTCATCGATAGGGTCTCGAGACCCTGTAGAAACAAGAAGGCGTTGAACGGACTCATGCAGGTGCCGAGATCGCGCATGATCTCCACGCGCGCTTTGAGAATGTAGGTGAAATTCCCGAACGTCTCCCAATAACGCATACCGTGGTAGCCGGGCGATGGTTCCACCATCTCGGGGAAGGTGCCGTTGTCCCACGGGAATTTACCGCTGTCGACGATGACCCCGCCGATGCTGGTGCCGTGGCCGCCGATAAACTTGGTCGCGGAATGCACGATGATATCGGCGCCGTGCTCGAAGGGCCGGCACAAGTACGGCGTGGCGAAGGTATTGTCGATCATCAACGGGATCTTGTTCTCGTGAGCGATGTCGGCAACCGTTTCGATATCGAAGATATCGGCCTTCGGATTACCGATGATCTCGCCGTAGAAAAGCTTGGTCTTCGGCGTCATCGCCCGGCGAAAGCTATCGGGATCGGCGGCGTCGACGAAATGGACCTTGATGCCCATGCGCTTGAAGGTCAGCGCGAACTGATTGTAGGTGCCGCCGTACAAGGTGTTCGACGACACCATCTCGTCACCCGCCTCCAGCAGCGTCGTGATCGCGGTGAGCTGACAGGCCTGGCCCGAGGCACACGCCAGCGCTCCGACGCCACCCTCCAGCGTCGCCACCCGTTCCTCGAAGGCGGCGGTCGTCGGGTTTCCGATCCGGGTATAGATATTGCCGAATTTGTTCAGGGCAAACAGGTTGGCGGCGTGGTCCGAGTCCTCGAACACATAGGAACTCGTTTGATAGATCGGCATCGCGCGAGCCCCCGTCGTTGGGTCGGGCACTTGCCCCGCGTGCAGCATTTGCGTGTTGAAACCGAAATCGAATTTTTCAGCCATTGCTGGGTCCTTTCATTGTTCTGGTGGGTAGGCGTTAGGCGGCTCTAAACGGATGTTCCCAAAGTCGCTTCACTTATATCGTTGCCCAACTGCCGTCTCCCCGGACTCGATCCGGGGCCGGTATCACGGTGATGATAGTTGGCCATCGGCCTTCAATCGGAAACCGCTCGACGTTTTTGGAACGCGTATCTAGACGAAATGGGAATCGTCGCGGTTCGCCGTGATTACGCCGCTGTTCAAGCCGACGACGTCGAGACCGAAATCCTTCTTCCCATAAAAGCGGCAGTGTTCGATCTTCACGCAGCGGTCCATCACGACTTCCATGCCCTCGGCGCGGGCCTTGTCCGCAGCTTCTTCGTTGATCACGCCGATCTGTAGCCAGAAGACCGAAGCGCCTACTTGCTTGGCCTCGTCGACTATCGGCATTACGGTTTCGGGACGTCTGAATACGTCGACGATATCGACCGGTTGTTCGATCTCGAGCAGAGACTTGTAGCACGAGACGCCCAGGATCTCCTCATATTGAGGGTTCACCGGGTACACGGTGTAGCCTTTGCTCAGCATGTGGACCATCGCGCGATAGCTGGCCCGCGTCGGGTTGCCAGATACCCCCACCATCGCGATGCGGCGATATTTGAGAAGGATGTCCTTAGTCCGTTCGGATAAAGACCCAGTCATGATGCCTGCGTATTCCGGCATGTCGTGTCCCCGTTTACTGTGTTGTTCGGAAGGCCTGGTGACGAGACGATAGGGTAGAGACACTAATTCGTCTATTGAGTCCGGTCAAGGGTGGACCCCGAGGTGAGCCGCCGCGGCATCATGAATATCGACAGTGCTATGAACGATACGAACGAGTACGTTGTCCGCACTAAGAGGCGACAATTCGTCCGTGGTATTTCCCCCAACGCTATTCAGGCAACGTCTCGCCGGAGCCACCAAAATCCGCCGGCATGTCTTTGAATTTGGGCAGGCCGTCTTTCATAGAGACGGTTTTTTCCGAGTAGTACACGTGCAGGCTCGGTGTGTGTTCAATCCCCGGCACCGTGTTCAGATAAACATCGGCCATGTTGAGGCCCGGGTGAGCGGTAAAAATATGACCGCCACAGGTCTTGCAAAACTTGCGATGACTGTTTTCTGTCTTGGCAAAGGTGCCGATGTTCTCCGCACCTTTCGTGACTGTGACACTGTCGGCGGGCCACAGGCTGAACGCGTTGATCGGCGCCCCGGCCCACGTTGTGCAATCGTTGCAATGGCAATAGCCCATGGCCTGAGCCTCACCAGAAACCTCGAATTCGACCGCGCCGCAGAAGCAAGCTCCTCGTTCCGCCATGATGACCCCCTCGTAAAGTTGAGTAATGCTCGG
>PVBE012056168.1_pt1 | contig 10420 bp, 11 predicted proteins | sample 1631181 | NCBI WGS metagenome assembly PVBE01 (sample SAMN08397723, study PRJNA350692) | Marine metagenome, whole genome shotgun sequencing project. | isolation source: water | place: Pacific Ocean | collected 2012-04 | reverse complement strand
GGCAAGCTGAACCGCGATGGCGCCTACGCCACCGGCTGCCCCATTGATCAATACACTCTGTCCCGACTGGATTTGTCCCTCATGCTTAAGGTTGTGCAGAGCGATGTATCCGGAGGTAGGAACCGCGGCGGCCTGTTCGAAGGTGATGCCAGCGGGCTTGGGCGCGAGCGAGTCTTGTGGAGCGGACGCGTACTCGGCAAAGGCGCCCCCATTCCGCCACTGGAGCCTTCGGTGGGACTCGCCGAACACCTCGTCACCGGGCGCGAACCGCGTGACATCCTTGCCGACCGAGTCAACGAGCCCCGCCAGATCGGTTCCTGGAACACGGTCCTTGGGTTTCAGGAGACCCGCCCCATCAGACGCAGGACATAGGGCCGGCCGGTCACGACATGCCACACGTCTGCGTGGACCGAGGCCGCGCGAACCTGCACAAGAACCTCGTCGTCGCCGACCACCGGCTTGTCGATTTCGCGAAGGTGTAGAACTTCGTCGGGTGAGCCGTACTTGTCTTGGACGATCGCCTTCATCATGGTCGCCTTCTCGACGGATGCCTCCACGGTTGATGGCTGACCATAGTTTCCGAGGTCCGCCTTGGGTAGAGTCGGGCCGCAGCCGGTTGAGCGTAGCGCATCCGCGCTCCAGTCAATCGCTCAGCACGAAAGAGGTGTCAAATGGGTAAGCAAGGACTACGACTGGCGGCCCTCGTTGTGGTCGTGGTTGCCGCGGCAGGCTGTACCGCCGGCCCCAACCCTGCCGTCGACACCGCCGCCGCCGATGGCGACGTCGCCGGCTTCTGGCTCGGCTTGTGGCACGGCTGCATCGCATGCGTCACCTTCATCATCTCCCTGTTCGACGACAGCGTTCATATCTACGAAGTCCACAACAATGGGGCGTGGTACAACTTCGGCTTCGTGCTCGGAGCAAGTATTCTGCTCGGCGGCAGCGGCGGCGCTGCCCGTCGCAGACGCAACTAGACGCGGCCCCACGCACTGCTCCCAAGGACGGTAGCAACGAGGGCGTGTTAGCATGCCGCACCCGAGTCCCGCCGGGGGGACGGGGCCGGGAGGCGGCGTAGCAAAGGCATGGGCGAGACCCTCTATCGGCTTGGCGTCGACATCGGCGGAACCTTCACCGACTTCGCCCTCTACGACCAGACCGCGCGCACGGTCTCGATCCACAAGCGGCTGACCACGCCCGAGGATCCGGCGCGGGCGGTGATCGAAGGTGTCGAGTCGCTGCTCGCCGGCGCCGCGGTCGCGGTGACCGACGTCGCCGCCGTGGTGCACGGAACGACGCTGGTCACCAACGCAGTGATCGAGCGCCGTGGCGCCAAGACCGGGATGCTGGTGACCGCCGGATTCGCCGACCTCCTCGATATGGGGCTGGAGACCCGATACGACCTGTTCGACCTGCGTCTTGCCTTCCCGGCGCCGCTGGTGCCGCGGGCGCTGCGGCGCGAGATCGACGAGCGGGTGCGGCACGACGGCAGCGTCGAACGACCGCTCGATCGCCAAACCGCGCTCGATGCCGCCGCCGACCTGGTCGAGGACGAGGGCATCGAGGCGCTCGCCGTCTGCCTCTTGCACGCTTACGCCAACCCCGCCCACGAGGAGGCGATTGGCGGGGCGCTGGCCAACGCCTTTCCCGAGCTCGCGGTTAGCTGTTCGGCGGCGGTGCTGCCGCGCATGCGCGAGTACGAGCGCTGGACCACGACAACGATGAACGCCTACGTGCAACCGATGTTCGGGCGCTATCTCGACCGCCTGGTCGCCGGCCTCGGCGGCATTGGATTCGCCGGGCGGTTGTTCATCATGACCTCGGCCGGTGGCATGCTGACGCCCGAGACGGCGCGCCGCTTTCCGGTTCGCGCGCTCGAATCCGGCCCCGCCGCCGGGGTCCTGATGTCGGCCTTTCACGGCCGTGCGCTCGAGCTGCCCGAACTCCTGTCATTCGATATGGGTGGGACCACCGCCAAGGGTGCGCTGGTGCGCGACCACGCGCCGATCCGCAAGTACGAGATGGAGGTCGCACGGGTCCACGGCTTCAAGCGCGGCAGCGGCCTTCCGGTGCGGGTGCCGGCGATCGACATGATCGAAATCGGCGCCGGCGGCGGCTCGATCGCCGAACTCGATGAACGCGGCGTGATCGTGGTCGGTCCGCGTTCGGCCGGTGCCGATCCTGGACCCGCCTGCTACGGCCGCGGCGGCACCCAGCCGACTCTGACCGACGCCAATCTCTTGCTCGGCTATCTCGATCCGGACTTCTTCCTCGGCGGCGAGATGGCGCTCGACGTTGAGGCGGCCGGGCGGGCGGTCGGGGCCCTGGCTTCGCGCCTGCGCGTCGAGCCGGTGCGCGCGGCCTTCGGCGTCCACGAGACCATCAACGAGGACGTCGCACGCGCCTTCCGCGTCCACGCCGCCGAGCGTGGGTTCGACTATCGGGCGGCGGCGGTTGTCGCCTTCGGCGGCTCGGGTCCGGTCCACGCGCTCAACGTCGCGCGCAAGCTGCGCGTGCCCCGCGCGGTCTTTCCGGTCGGCGCCGGGGTCATGTCGGCGTTCGGCCTGCTGGCGAGCCCGCTGTCCTTCGAGATCGCCCGTTCCTACCGGGTGGTGCTCGACGAAATCGATGCGGGCCGCTTCGCCACGACGATTCGCGCGCTTGAAGGCGAGGCGGCGAGCTTTCTCCTGGCCGCCGGGGTGGCGCGCGAGGCGATCGCCGCGCGGCGGGTGCTCGACATGCGCTTCCGCGGCCAGGGCCACGAGATCGAGGTCGCGCTACCCCAAGAGCCGGACCTCGAATCGGCGTTCGCGCTCTTGCCGTCCCTGTTTCGCCGCGCCTACGCCGAGGTGTTCAGCTCGAGCCCGCTGGCCGAGGCCCTCGAAATCGTCAACTGGAAGGTCGAGGCGCGCGGACCCGAGAGCGGCCTGAGCACCGAGTACCGCGTCTTGGCGCCGCCGGGAAGCGGGCCGGCGGATGCCGCGCGCAAGGGCGTGCGCCCGGCCTACGTCTCGGCCGCGGGCGAGTTTCGCGACTGCCCGGTCTATGACCGCTACGCGCTCCGCCCCGGCATGAGCGTCGACGGTCCGGCGCTGATCGAGGAACGAGAATCGACCTGTGTGATCGGCGCCGGCGATCGCGTCGCCCTCGATGCCCGCGACAATCTGATCGCCGAGCTTGCCTACGATGACGAGGCGCGGGCATGAGCGCCCCGACCCTGGACGCGGTCAGCCTGGGCATCATGTGGGACCGCCTGGTCGCCATCACCGACGAGATCGTCTCGACCTTGGTGCGGACCTCGTTCTCGACCATCGTCCGCGAAAGCTACGACCTTACCGTGGTCGTGCTCGACGCCGAGGGGCGGCTGGTCGCGCAGGGGAGCTACAGCATTCCCGTCTTTATCGGCACCGCCCCGGTGACCCTGGCCCACATGCTCGAGCGCTTCCCGGCCGAGACCCTGGCCCCCGGCGACGTGGTGATCACCAACGATCCCTGGATGGGCACCGGCCACCTGTTCGACATCAACGTCATGCGGCCGGTGTTTAAGGCCGGGCGCATCGTCGCCTACACCCTCAGCATCACGCACCTGCCCGACGTCGGCGGCACCGGCTTCAGCGCCGCCGCCAGCGAGATCTACCACGAGGGCTTGCGGCTGCCGATCGCGAAGCTCGTCCGCGGCGGCGAGATCGACGGCTTCATCCTCGATCTCGTCCGCGCCAACGTGCGCGCTCCCGACCAGGTGCTGGGCGATTTGATGGCCAACGTAACCTGCAACGAGGTCGGGGCAGAGCGGCTGATGGAGTTCATGGACGAGTACCGGCTCGACGACCTCGGCGCGCTCGCGGCGGCGATCCGCACGCAGTCCGAACAACTGACCCGCGAGCGCATCGCGGCAATGCGCGATGGCCGCTACCGCAACCGCATCGAGATCGAAGGCATCGAGGACGCGATCGAGCTCGCCTGTGAGGTCGAGGTCTCGGGCCAGGATATCGCGATCGATTTTGCCGGCACCGGGCCGGTGGTGGGCCGCGGCATCAACGTTCCCTTGTGCTACACCCGGGCGATGGCGCTCTACGCCGTCAAGTGTGTCACCGCACCGGCGCTGCCCAACAACCAAGGCGCGACGGTGCCGGTGCAGGTGACGGCACCGGCCGGCTCGATCCTCAACGCGCTGCCGCCCGCCCCAACCGGTGGCCGCCACACCATCGGCCACTTCGTCACCCCGCTCGTTTTCGGCGCCCTCGCCGAGGCGGCGCCCGAACAGGTTCAGGCCGATTGCGGCAACATGGACCTGATCACCTTTCACGGCTCCCATCCCGATGGCGGGCCGATCGCCACCATCTATTTCGCGGCCGGCGGTTTCGGCGCGCTCGCCGGTCACGACGGCGCCAATACCACGCCGGGGCCCTCGAACATGGGCGTGGTTCCGGTCGAGGTCTGGGAGAGCTTGACCGCAACCACCATCGAGCGAAAGGCGCTCCTCCCCGATTCCGGTGGCCCCGGCGCAGCCCGCGGCGGGCTAGGCCAAGAGGTCGTCATCCGCAACGACAGCGGCCGGCCGATGACCGTATTCAGCATGGCCAACCGCACCGAGTTCCCCGCGCTTGGCCTCGCCGGCGGCGGGCCCGGCGGGCGGCGCGAGCACCGTATCGATGGCAAGGCGGTCGATCCCAAGGGCACCCACACGCTGGCGCCGGGTGCACGGCTTACGCTGATCGAGGCCGGCGGCGGCGGCTTCGGCGATCCCGCGGCACGCGAGCCCGCGAAGCTCGCCGCTGACCTCGCCGAGGGCTTCGTCACCACCGAGGGCGCAAAACGCGACTACGGCTTCGAGCGCTAGAGGCCGACGGCGCCGATCTGGCGCATTAGGTCGATGCGGTCCAGCGCCTGCCAGTGTCCGGTCGCCTTGCCCTCGACGATGGCGTAGATGGTCATACCGCAGATCTTGAAGGCGCGGCCCGAGGCGGGAAAGCCGGGCAGGTCCCCTTGGTGCGTGCCCTCGCAGGTCCAGCGTACCGCGACCTTGTCACCCTCGGCGAGCATGTCCTCGATGGCGAATCGCTGATCGGGAAAGGCGGCGCGGGTTTGCCCGAGGCGCTCCCTGAAGGCTGCGTGGTCCAGGGTCTTGCCGTCCCACGAATCGAGCGGGTCGCGGTGGACCGCGTAGGCCGGGGCGATCAGGTCCGCGACCCGCTCGGCGCGCCACTGGTTCCAGATTTCCTCGACGATGGCGCGCGCGATCGCCTTGTTGTCCTCGGCTCCCATCATCGGTCCCCACCGCCTCCGTGGCCGTGCGCGCCAAGCCATGCTAGCCTAGGGGTCGTTGTGGAGGCCACCCGGCACGGCCTCCTCTCCCCTGAGCACCGAAAACGCACGTGACATCGGTCTCCGTTTCCCGCGCGCTCCACTTCGTGCGCGCCGACCCTCGGTTGCTGGCCTTCGGCCTGCTGCTTACGCTGGGCTCGAGCTTCGGCCAGACCTGGTTCATCGCGCTCTTTTCCGCCGAGATTCGCGCGGCGTTCGCGATCGGCAATGGCGAGTTCGGGGCGATCTACTCGGCCGGCACGCTGGCCAGCGCGCTGCTCCTGACATGGTCGGGCCACTGGATCGACCGCCTTGATCTGCGGCGGTGGACGACGATCGTCATCGTGTTCTCGGCGCTGGCCTGCGTGGCGATGGCGCTGGTGCAAGGCGTGTGGATGTTGGTCGTCGTCGTCTTCCTGCTGCGCTACCTCGGCCAGGGACTGATGGGCCACACCTCGGTCACCAGCCAGGGGCGCTACTACGAGACCGCGCGCGGCCGCGCGCTGGCGACAGTCGCACTGGGTGGACCGCTGGCCAGGGCGACACTGCCGCTGGCGGTGGTCGTGACCGTGGCGGCGATCGGCTGGCGACAGAGCTGGATCGTGTTCGCCGCGGCGCTCGGGCTGGCGCTGTTGCCGGCGTGCCTGTGGTTGCTGCGCGATCACGACCGGCGCCACGATCGCTACCTCAACGGTGGCGGCGGCGAACCCGCGACCCAGGGTGGCTTGGCCTCCGCAGCGGGTCACTGGACCCGCGGCGCGGTGCTTCGCGATCCTCGATTCTACGCCCTCCTTCCGATCGTCTTGGCGCCCTCGTTCATCGGCACCGGTCTCATTTTTCACCAGGTCGTTCTGATCGAGGCCAAGGGCTGGGCGCTCGAGAACTGGGCCGCCGCCTTCATTGGCCACTCTGCGGCCAGCGTCGTCTCCGGCCTGACGCTGGGCGCCGCGATCGATCGCGCCGGAGCCTCGCGCGCGCTACCGTGGCTGTTGCCGCCGCTGGCCTTGGCCTGTCTCTGGCTGACGCTATCCAACGACGCGTCGGCGGCCTGGGGCTACATGGTTCTCGCCGGCATCACGTCGGGGATGACCATGGTCTTCTTCGACGCCTTCTGGCCCCACGCCTACGGCACCCGACACCTCGGCTCGATTCGTGGGCTCGCCTTCGCGTTCATGGTGCTGGCCGGTGCCTTGGCGCCGGCGCTCATGGGCGCGGCGCTCGACCGCGGCATCTCCATCGAGGCGATCACCCTGGTGTGCGCGATCTACTGCGCCATCGCCAGCGTGGTCGCGGTACCGGCGATGCGCCTTTACCGCCCCCGTTGAAGTTCGCGGTCAGCGCTGGCCTCGAACTCAGCCGATGAGCAGGGGGTGGCTCACGAAGTTCTGATGGCCGCGCCCCGCCCTACGCCGGTGTACCATAGCCTCAATCGGACCGAGGGGGCGGGCGATGAAAAGCGCGCAGGGGCGTTGGGCGATGCGGGCATGTGCGACGGCTTTTGCCGCGACCCTGTCCGCTGCCGCGGCGCAGGCCGAACCGTTCGACTATGTCCGCATTGGTGATAACGATGGGTTCGGCTTCGCCAACATGGCGCACCTGGTACGCGCCGTGCCGGGCCCCGAGACGTTCCCGGCCGATAGCGACGGCGACGGCCGCCTCGGCGAGAACGAATTCCTCCCCGATCTCAACCGCGACGGCGGCGTCGCCGTGATGAGTCAGGACAACTTCGACAACCGCAGCGCCGACGAGATCGCCGATGCTGAGCGCTCGTGCGTCGGTTGCCTGTCGATCGGCGATCGCACGCGCGGCTCGATCTGGACGGACCTGTCGCTTTCCGCCTCCGCCCCGCCGGACAACTGGCCGGACGCCGACGGCCCGCAGACGCCCAACAACGCGGTTTTCGTGTTCGAATTCACCGTCGGCCGCGACGACATTCCCGAACACTCGCCGATCTTCTTCAATCTCGTGTTTGGCGACTACGATATCGACCCGGCGCTGATCGGCGTGCAGCTGCGAGACCGCACGGTGCGCACGCTATCGCTCGCCAACCAGGGGCCGCTCGATGGCCTGATCCAGGGACGCTCGACCGTGCTCGAGTTCGACGAGGTCTTCGCCGAGGACGAGGACGGCAACTGGGCGGCGCTCTTGGGGGTCGTCTTCTTCGCGCCCAACGACCCCTACACCGCGTTCGACTACGTCGAACTGAGCCGCTTCGAGTTGGTCACCGCCGGGCTCGCGCCGTAGCCCATTGCCGCCATTCTCGCCACCCACGCGTGCGACCGGGTGGCCTAAGCGTGAACGCCCTCAAGCGGCGATCGGCCCCTCGGGCCCGAGCATCAGGCGCTCGACGCGACCGCCCTCTACCAGATGGGCCTGGATAATCTCGTCGATGTCGGCCGTTGTCCGTGGCCGATACCACACCCCCTCCGGGTAGACGACAAAGGCCGGGCCCAACTCGCAGCGGCCCAGGCAGCCGGTGCGATTCACGCGCACGCCGGCCACTTCTAGCTCCTTCACCTTGTCCCGCAGGTGATCGACGAGCGGCTCGGCGCCCTTGGAATGGCAGCAGCCCTCGGGGTGGTCCGGCGGGCGCTGGTTGGTACAGCCGAAGACGTGACGCTCGAAGTAATAGGGCGGGTCGCTTGGCAAGCGCTGCTGTTCGGACATGGCGCACCCTCCGTCCGCATGAAGCTGACATCATCCCCTTAGTCCACGGGCCGACCGCAAGCTGCCCTGATCTAGATCAAGAAGGATGCCCGAGCACCGGAGGTGGATCGGCCGTCCAGAATCGGGGGCCGGGAGGGGGCGAAGAATCTCAGTCGGCGACGTCGGGCATCTGCTCGACGCCAACCGTCTCGTGAACGGCCGGGGAATAGATCTCCAAAACCTCCAGCTCGTCCGAGCACGAGATCTCGTTGTGGACGATTCCGGCCGGCTGCAACCAAGCGTCGCCCGCCTTGAACGTGAACTCTTCCTCCTGCCCCTCATAGACGAACTTGATCCATCCCTTTAGGCAGTAGTTGAACTGGAAGTCGCAGAGGTGCCGATGCAGACCCGTCGTATGGTGCTTTTCAAACTCCTCCTTCTTAACGCGGATCAGATGAGCACGAAACTGGCCACCGGTCGCCTCCTCGATGCCAAGGTCACGGTACATCGCAAACCCCCGCAGCCCCGCCTTCCAGACCGCCTCATCTCCATAGTTGACGCAGAATGCCTGGTCGTTCCAGGATTTGAGCCTGGCGTTTGGCTGCTCACTCATGGCGTCCCCTCCCCTGGTTGGTGTTGCTCGATCAAGGATCGTCGCTCGGGTGGCGCAATGCAATCCCCGCATAGATGGCTTCGTCCAACTTGTTGGAAAGCCGGGGACCGCCGTCCGCCTGTATCGTGGTGCCGGTAAGAATGCACGCCTCGTCCGAGGCTAGGAACAAGGCGACATGGGCGATGTCCTCGGGCGTGCCGATCGCGAACGGATACTGCTCGCGCAGCGTCTTGATCGGCTCCAGCTCGTCGGGGTTGCCCATGCGTTGCCGGGACCGCTCGGTGGCAATCCCGCCGGGGCAGATCGTATTGACGCGAACGCGATCCTTGGCGTACTCCCCGGCCAGCGCCTGGGTTAGGGCGATGATGCCACCCTTCGCGGCCACGTAGACGTGGGCACGGAAGGAGCCGCTCGCCACCGCCACCATCGACGAGGTGTTGATGACCGAGCCGCCGCCGGCCTTGATGATCTCCGGTATCCCGTGGCGGCAGCACAGGAACGTCCCAAGCAGGTCCAGCGACTGGGTATAGGGCCACACCGACATCTCGACGTCGGTGACCGTGGTGTCTTCGACGATCGAGCCGCCCGCGGAGTTGTACAGCACGTCGAGCTTGCCGTAGCGCTCGAGTGTCGCCTGGATGGCGTTCTTGACGCTATCCTCCTGGGTGACGTCGGTCTCGACAAAGCTCGCCTCGCCGCCCGCCTCCCGGACGACTCGCTCGGCCGCCTGTCCGAGTTCGGGCTTCAACTCGGCAATGACGACCTTGGCGCCCTCCCGCGCGAAAATCTGAGCGGCGGAGCGCGCGATCCCCGAGCCCGCCCCGGTAATGAACGCTACCTTGTTCTCTAGTCGTGCCATGGTCTTGCCGTCTGACATCATTTTGCCGAGTCACGAAATCAATAGCGTGCTACCGGCCGAGCCTACCATGAACCGGACCGGACCCGTGCCACCCGCCAAACCATTGGCGCCGGCGCGCCACCCTTCGTAGGCTCCGATCGCCACCCCGCGGAGGAACTGATGACATGAAAGGCAGACTTGGCGAACTGTTGGAATCCACCGACGTGCTCTACACCATCGTGTGCCGCGATGCGACGTTGACGGACATCGAGCTGTTCGCGCAGGCGGGCTATCACATCATTTGGCTGGACCTCGAGCACAGCGCCATGTCGACAACCGAGGCCCTCAGGCTCGGCCGCGTCATCACCCATCTCGGGATGGTGCCCTTGGCGCGCATTCTCGAGCTCAGCCGAACCCACGTTCAGCGCCTGCTCGACGGTGGCTTTCAGGTGGTGGCGCTGCCCGACATCCGCAGCGTCGAGCAAGCGAGACAGCTGGTCCAGCTGGGCAAGTACCCGCCGATCGGCCGGCGTGGCGCATCCTCCAACTCGGCTGGCACCGGCTTCACGCTTGGCTCCGATCCGGCGCACACGCTGCGCCAGGCCAACCTGGCCACGCATCTGATGACGATGTTCGAGAGCGACGAAGGCTTCGAGCAGCTCGATGCCTTTGTCGAGATCGACGGCATCGATCTGTTTGCCGTCGGGCCGTCCGACTGGTCGATTGGCCTCGGTCTGTTCGGAGAGGCGGCCCTGTCGTACCTTACGCCTAAGATTGAGCGCATTGTGAGGGCGGTCCACCAGGCCGGCAAGACGATGGTGATGGCGCCGACGAGCCCCGAGCAGGCCCGCCACTACTACGATCTCGGTGCGCGGATTTTCAACGTGGGAGGGGATGTGACGCTGAAACGCCGCGCCCTGTTCGACACCATCGGACCTTTCAAGGACACGTTTCCCGAATGAGTGTTGTGGTCGGTAGCGCAAGGGATGCCGTGGGAACGACAACGCGCCGGCGCTCGATCG
>PVBE011781949.1_pt1 | contig 10420 bp, 6 predicted proteins | sample 1631181 | NCBI WGS metagenome assembly PVBE01 (sample SAMN08397723, study PRJNA350692) | Marine metagenome, whole genome shotgun sequencing project. | isolation source: water | place: Pacific Ocean | collected 2012-04 | reverse complement strand
TCGTCCACATCGGGATCGTCGTCATCGGTCAGCCCGTCGCAGTCCTCGTCGGCGTTGTCCGGGTCACAGACTTCCCGTCCAAAGGGGTGGGAATCGGGGTCTTCGTCATCGCAATCCCCATCGACAACCACAGTCCCCTCGGGCTGTTCACAGGCGATCACCGGGTCGCCCCCCCAGTCATCGGCGTCCTGGTCCCAGTACCAGGTGTCTCCGTCTGCCAGGTCGTCATCCTCGGCATCGATGAGACCATCGCAGTCGTTGTCCAGCTCATCACAGATCTCCGGCAGGATGCCGGCCACCGCCGGATCCAGATCGTCGCAGTCGGTACCGCCGGCCCCGATGATGGTGTCTCCGTCTCCGTCGACATCAAAATCCGAACCCCCACTGCAGTCCTGGTCCACGCCGTCGTACCAGTTCTCCTCCTGGTCTGGATGGGCCCCCGGATCCTCGTCATCGCAGTCGGTGGAACAACTGCTGGGCCCATGGGCCTGGTGACCGTCGCCGTCCTCATCCACGCAGGTGTCGCACTCGTTGCCAATGCCATCCTCGTCGGTGTCCAGTTGATCCTCATTTGCCGTGTCCGGACAGTTGTCGGCGGCATCAGCCAGTCCGTCCTCGTCCGTGTCCAGCTCGATCGACAACGCAAAGGCCCCGACCCATCCCCCCCCTCCGGTTCCCGAGAAGAGCAACTCGATGGACCCCGACTCGGCGTGGTGTTCCTGCCAGAGTTCATCGGTTCGACGACTGTCCGAGCGACTCCCCCCCGGCTCGCTGTCCGGGGCGTCTCCGCCCACCCCCACCAGGGTGTCCGTGTCATCGAATCCAAAAGACCCCACGGTCAGGTTCGCGCCACCCGGTGCGTCGGTACAGGACACAGAGGCCAGGTCGCCGTCGTCTCGACCCCCGGCATAGGTGGCCGCAAGGGTGCCCTCGATCCAGGCGCTGGCGTCCTGGTCATCCGCACAACTGTCGACGATCGCAAAGGAGACCACCACCTCCGCCATCGTCCCCCCGGTGGGGGTTCCCGGCAGGGTCAAGGCATCCTCGTGCCACTCGGTTGTTCCGAAGCTCACGAAACGCCGCCCGGTTCGCTCCGGATCGGTCCAGGTCGCCGCAAGCATGCTGCCCGCAAGCCCGCCCGAGTCCCCATCGGAACCCGCCGCCTCCTGGTAGCCATTGCCGCCCCCCTGCAGGACCGTACTGTCCAGGTCCAGGCCATAGAGGCGGGTGTACGTGGTGGAAGCGATGAGCGTGCCAGCCTCTGACAACAGCGCATCGCCGATCTGGATCTGGGCCGCCGGGTCTCCGGCAAAACCATCCCCTTCCGCAAAGACCGCCAACCATGCTTCCTGGAGAGAAGCCCCGGCAGGAATGGTCAATTCCAGGTCCTCCCCCACGAACCAGCTCGCGGTCTCGTCGGTGACAACGGCCGAGGCATCGACCGCAAGGCCCCCTGCCACCTCTCCATGCACGGCGAAATCCTGGGCCTGGGACAGGGCCATTCCCGCCAGGGCCAGAATCATCCCGTCACCCGGAAGCCAGCCCGTCCCGAATCGTCAACAGTGGCCACATCCTGACCGGGGAAAGCAGGCACTTCAAATCCTCACTTTGCTTCATTCCAGACCGGTACAGCATGCCATGAAGAGGCAAAGTCGCGGGATAGGTCCATGAACATCTCCTCCCGCTGAGTACACGGCAGACACTCCAAGCCCATCGATGTCCTCCCCTTCCGCTCCTGCCGATCTCGTCCATGCACTGGGCCCCTTTGCCCGCCGCTGGCGACTACAGCGATCCATCACCGCCCTGGGACCGGCCCTGATCCTGGCCCTCCCCCTTGGGTTCTGGTCTGGAGAGCCTCTCTTCTCCTGGACCTGGGGCATTGCCCTGGCCATCGGCATCGGGACACCACTGCTGGCAGCCCTGTGGCCCCTGGGGGACGGCCGGGTGGCACGGGAGGCGGACAGGGTGGCCCACCTGCACGGGGTCTGCGACGCGGCCCTGCACCTGGCCGACCTGGATCACCCGTCCGCCGAATCGGTCTCACTGGACGCCCAGGACGCCCTGGCAAACGCCCTGGCCGAACCCCTTCACTGGCGGCGAAGCGCCTGGCTGGTGACGACAGGAATCCTGCTGGCCCTGCCAGCCCTCTGGCTCGAGGCCCATCAACAGGCCTTGAAGGACCAGGAAACCACCGCCCTTCTGGAGGACCTCGCCCACCTGGAGGACGAAGCCCTGGCAGACGGGGATGAAGCCCTGGCCGAGGACGTGGCGGAACTCCAGGACATGGTCGTGCAGATCCTGGGTCGAGATGTCGCCGAGGAGCCCGAGGCCGAGACGAAGCCGGAAGAGGTGGAAGAACCCGAACAAGGCGGAACAGCGGCCTCGGACCCGGACATCGAGGGCGTCCAGGCCGCCCTGGATGTCGCTCGCCACCAACTCGGTCCCGAGGACATCGCACGCCTGACGGAGCAACTCCACCAGTTGGTCGACGTCCGGGATCGCCTGCACGAGATCTCCGAGACCACCACCACGGGCACGGTGGCCTGGCGGGACCAGGCCAGTCCCGCCCTGGAACGGACACCTCCTGAGGCCCGGGATGGTGGCCAACTGCCCCTGGATGACTTCCAGCGAGACCTGGACATTCCCGGCCTGGACCTGGCGAACACCGAGAACGAGGCCCTGCCCAAGGAACTGGGGGATGACAGCCTGGGAAACATGGAGCACGAGATGGGCCTGACCTTCCAGCAGACCATCGACGACTTCATCGAGGAATACGCCCAGGCCATGCTCCAGGAACTCCAGGACCTGCTGGAGGAAGACGCAAAGACCCCCCCCAGGGACCAGGACACCACAGATGCCCTGGCCAGGCGGACCTTTGAAACATCCGAGGAGGGGACCCCGGACGAGCCAGGCGCCCAGGCCACTGCCGCCGCCGTCCAGGGGGGGCAGGCCCTGGCCCGGGCAGGGACCACGGGCACCGCGAACACCGATCCGGGAGGGTCCGGCGCCGGAAAGGGCACCGGCGGCGAGGGCGACCCCGTGGAGATCGACGAGGCCCGGGGCCAGTTGGCCCCCCTGGAAGCAGACGCCGACCTGGACCAACTCGCGCCCAGTGCGCGACGGGACCTGATCGCCGCCGTTTCCCGCCACGCCACCGCCGAGGACGTGGGCCTGGGGATCGATGCCCTGGCCGAGCCCTACTTCCTCGAAGTCGACCAGTCCCTGGATGTCGAAGGCGTCCACCCCGCCATGCGCTCCGTCATCGAGACCTACTTTGAATCCCTCAAGGGAACCCCGAACCAGACACAGGCCACACCATGAACCCCACTGAATTCCAGAAGCACACCGCCGCCATCACCACCGAGATCCAGAAGGTGATGGTGGGGTTGGACGACATCATCCAGGGTCTGCTCACCGCCTTGCTTGCCGACGGCAATGTGCTCCTGGAGGGTCTCCCCGGACTGGGCAAGACCCGCCTGGTCAATGCCCTGTCGACCTCGCTGGCCCTGGACAGCTCTCGGATCCAGTTCACCCCTGACCTGATGCCCGCCGATGTGACCGGAACCTACCTGGTGGTCGACGACAACGCCGGTGGCAAGCGCTTCAATTTCCACCCAGGACCCGTGTTTGCCAACGTGGTCCTGGCCGACGAGATCAACCGGGCCACCCCCAAAACCCAGGCCGCCTTGCTGGAGGCGATGCAGGAACGGCAGGTGACCCTCCTCGGCGAGACCCGGGCCCTGCCGGAACCCTTCCTGGTGGTCGCGACCCAGAACCCGATCGAACTCGAAGGCACCTACCCCCTGCCCGAAGCGCAACTCGATCGCTTCCTGATGAAACTGCACCTGACCTTGCCCGACGAAGACGCGCTGATCACCATCGCCAACCGCACCACGGGCACCGAGGAGGCCACGCCGGAGCCCGTCCTCGGCGCCGGTGGAATCGTGGAGATGCGCCAACTGGTCCGGGCGGTGCCCATGACGCCGGAAACCACCCGGCTCGCTGCGCGCATCGTGCTCGCCACCCACCCCGACCGGGACTCGTCCCCGGAGTCCGTGCGCCGGTTCGTGCGCTTCGGCGCCTCCCCACGAGGCCTGCAGGCCATGGTCCTGGCCGGCAAGGTCCGTGCCCTGATGACCCGAGGGGACAGCCGGCAGCCCGTGCTGGCGCCCGAGGACCTGGTGGCCGTGGCACCTGCCTGCCTGCGTCACCGGATCCACCTGGGGTTCGAGGGGGAGGCAGAGGGCGTGTCCCGGGACGATCTCATCACCGAAGCGGTCCAGGCTGCCCGTCACTCGGTCAAGGGGCAATAGCGGTTGGCGAGCCCACTGCCACCGGATCTGCTGGGCCATCTCGAGGCCCTGCGCATCGCCACCCGACGGACCCACGGGGCCCGCGGAGTGTCCCGAAACCGGTCCGCCCACACCGGGGCTGGCATCGATTTCGCCGATCACCGCTCCTATGCCCCCGGAGACGATCTGCGCCGGGTGGACTGGACCCTGTACGGACGACTCGAACAGCTGATGGTCCGCGTCTTCGAGGAGGAGTCCGACCTGGTTGTGCACCTGCTGGTCGATGTCTCCCGGTCCATGGGGCTGACCGTGGGAGCGCCGGATGCAGATCCCAAGCGGGACCTGGCCCAGCGACTGGCGACCGCCCTCGCCTATGTCGCCCTGGCCCAGCTCGACCGGGTGGTGGTCTGGCCCTTCACCACCCAGCTGGCCAAGCCCCTGATGACCCGCCGACGCAAAGCAGAGGCGGTCCGCGTCTGGCAGCACCTGGACTCCGTGGACCTTCCCCCTGGCACCGACCTGGCCGAGGTCACCCAGCGCTTCCTGAGGGCCCGTCCCGAGCGGGGCCTCGTGGTGGTGATCTCGGACTTTCCGGACCGGGGCTACCGGGCACTGGGGGGGGTGCTCCAGGCCCGACACGATCTGGCGATGGTGCACCTGCTGACCCCAGGCGAACTGGGTCTGCCTCTTCCCCCGGACAAGGACCTGGAGCTGGTGGATGGCGAGACCGGCGAGGTGCTGTACGGGGTCCGCCCTGACGACGTGGTTCGCATGCGCACGGCGCTCCGCCAGCACAGTCATGGCCTGGCCGGGTGGTGCCGCCGCATGGAGATTCCCCTGGTCCAGACCGTGACGGGAAGCCCCACCGACCTGTCCTCGCTCCTGCTCCACCACTTCCGCCGCCACGGGATCCTCCGGTGAGCACCTTGTTGCCCTGGGAGCAGGCCTGGCGACTCTTCGGGGTCTGCGCAGCGATCCTGTGCATTCTCTACTGGCTGAAACCCCGCGCCCTCCAGGTCATCGTGCCCTCGTTGTCCCTCTGGCGACAACAACTCGGTCGCCGGAGGGATCCCCGGTGGCGGGAGCGCCTGGCCCTGTTGCTGCAACTGGCTGCCGCGGCCCTGATCCTGCGGGCCCTGGTCCAGCCCCCTGAACCCACAGCGGCGCCCATCGTGGACGAACAGGTGGCCGTGGTGGCCGTGGTGGACGGATCCGGATCCATGCGGGCTCGTGGTCGACTCGAGGCTGCCGCAGAGCAGGCCCGCACCCTGGGGGGCGGACTGGCCCTCGCCGGCGAACAGGTGCGCTTCCTGGCCCAGCCCGAAAGCGGGGAACTGGAAAGGGGCATCGCACAGCTCACCGCAGGCGTGGGCAATGCGGACCTGGCGGGCGCAGTGGCTGCGGTTCGGGCACAAGGGCATCGTCCCGTGGTGCTCACCGACCAGGACCTGCAGGGGCTGACAGTCGTCGGGGCCCCCACCCAGGACGTGGCCGTCGAGGCGATCCAGGCGAGCACCTCCACCGGACTGCCCCCGCGCCTCCAGATCGCCGTTCCCCTGGCGAACCACGGGGAGGAGAGCCGGTCGGTGACCCTGGCACTCCACGCCGAGGACAGACGGGTGGGGCGGCGAACGCTGACCCTGGAACCGGGAGGCAGGACCCTGGTGCGGTTCACCCTGGAACCCCTGGAGGCCCGCTGGCTCGAAGCGCGCCTGGTGGACCATGTCGACGACCTGCCGGACAATGATGTCTCCTTTGCTCTCCTGCCCGCCCTGAGGCCGGCCAGGGTGGAACTGGTGGGCCCCGGAAACCGCTTCCTGGAGCAGGTCCTGGCGGCGATGCCGGGTGTCCGGGTCAGGCAGAGCCAGCCAGGCGCCTGGCGACTGCCCAGAAAGCCGGTGGACCTGGTGATCTTCGACCGATGTGGGCCGATCCGTCCCCTGGACCTGCCCTCGATCTACGTGGACCCCCCCGAGGGACTCGGCCCGTGGCCGGTGGGGGAGCCCATCGTCGACCCGGTCTTCCAGCGCTGGGACTACAGCCACCCGGTGCTTCAGGGGGTCTCTCTGCGCCACCTGAATGTCGAGCAGGCCCGACCTCTCCAGGTGGATGCCGACACACGGGTGCTTGCCGCCATTGCCGAGGGGCCCGTCGTGGCCGTCAAGGACGGCTTTCCCCGCCAGCTGGTGATCGGCTTCGACCTGACCCGGAGCGACCTTCCCCTCAGCGTCGCCTTTCCCCAGCTGGTCTACAACCTGCTCCTGTGGGCACGTAGCGATGCTGCTGGCGAGCCGGCCCTCCGGGCCCGAACCACCACCGAAGGAGTGCCACTACAGGGCTCAGGACCGGTCACAGTGACGTCTTTGACCGGACAGGGCACCCACACCCCGCCCCCAGGCCTGCCCGCCCTGGGCGCCCTTCCTCCCGGGATCTACCAGGTGGACGCCGGGGAGGAATCCGAACTGGTGGCCCTCTACTGGGACCCTGCGGAACACGGTCGCCTGAGCCAAACCGGCCCCCCCGTCACCGCCCCCCCTTCTCGTGAACAAGATCCGGAACCGGAGGAGCAAGGCGCCCCCTGGTGGCTCCTGGCAGCCTTTGGCCTCCTGTGGATCGAGTTCGGCGTGGTGCCTCGATGACGTCCCTGCAGGCTCTCTGGAATGCCCTCAGGGCCGGAGATCCGGTGATCTTCCAGGAGCCGGATTTCCTCTGGGCACTGCTCCTTTCCCCCCTGCTGGTGCTCCTGCTGCCGGGACAACGCAAGGTGAGCGCTCGCGGCCGAAACCTGGCCTCGCTGCTGGTGCGGATCCTGGCGCTGTCCGCCCTGGTACTGGCCGCAGCAAGACCCGCCTTGCTGACCCAGGCGCCCGCCGTGGCCCTGGTCGTGGCCGTGGACCACTCGGTCTCGATGGCCCCAGAGAGGGTGGCCGCCATGAAGGCCCGGGCCCAGGCCCTGGTGAACGCAGCTGGCGCCGATGTGCCGGTCACCTGGGTCCGCCTGGAGGATATCGATGGGCCCGAAGCTGCCCTTCGCGAGGCCGATGAAGGAACAGATCTGACGGCACTGATCTCCCTCGCTTCCCGGGCCGGAGAGAAGGCCCCGACCCGCCGGGTCCTGTTGATCTCGGACGGCGCCCACAACCGAGGTGACGCGCTGGCCGCCACCGCCGCATCGGCCGCAGGGGCTGGCGTGGAGGTCTTTCCCCTGGCCCCGGAAACCGACCCGTTCAATGCCGGGGTCCTCGAAGTCCGGGTCCCAGACAGCCTGTTGGAGCGCGAACCGACCACGGTGGAGGCAACCATCCAGCTCAGTCGGAGCGGGACGGTGGAAGTCGAACTGCTCGTGGAGGAACGCGTGTTGGCGGCCGAGACGCTCACCGGATCCCCAGGCCGTCACGAGGTGAGCCTGGACCTCGAAGCGCCTGCGGCCGGCACCCACCGGATCTCGGTCCGCACCAGGGCACCCGGCGACCTGTGGAGCACCGACGACAGTCGAGGGGCCTGGCTGGTCACGCGCCGAGATGGACCGGTCTGGCTTCGAGGCCCCGAAGGAAGCGTCGCCCCCCTGCAACAACGCCTCAAGGCACAGGGTCGCAGGGTCCACTGGTCTCCGGACTGGACCGAAAAGCCCCCCCCCGAGTCCACCCTGGTGGTGCTGGACCCGGACCTGGCGGGCTGGCCTGAAGGACGGGCTGACACCCTCATTCAACGGGTTCGGGATGCCGGGGTGGACCTGGTCCTGGTGGGAGACCGAGACGGAATGGCCCACGACACCGACGCCCTGGAGCCCCTGAACCGCGCCTTGCCGGTGAAGTTCGCCCGTCGTCGTGAACCGCGACCCGCCCCTCTGTCCATCGTGTACCTGGTGGACACCTCGGGCTCCATGGACCGTGGAGACAAGCTGAACCTGGCGGTTTCAGCGGTGGTCAGCAGCCTGGACCGCCTTCACCCGGACACCCTGGTCGGTGTGCTCAGTTTTGCCGACCACTACGAGTGGATCGTCCGTTTCACCAAGGCCGAGGAAAAGAAGGCCATCCGGACTCAACTGGAAAAAATGACCTCCAGCGGCGGCACGACCATGTACCCGGCTCTCGGCGAGGCTGGCCGCAGACTGGCCTCGGAGACCTCGGTGCTGCGCCATGCCCTGTTGCTGACAGATGGCCGAAGCCTGACCCGGCTTCAGCAGAACCAGCACGTGATTCGCCGGCTGGTCCAGGACAAGATCACCGTCAGCACGGTGGCGATCAGCCCGGACAGCGCCAGGAAAGAACTGGAGCAGGTGGCCGACGCCACCGGAGGCCGCGCCTGGTACACCGAGTCCTGGGAGGACCTGCCTCGCATCCTGGTCGAGGAGACCGTGATGGTGGTCGGCAAGGACACCGTGGAAAAGGTCGATAGTGCCTGGCCGGTTCCCGACAGTCCCCTGGCAGGCTCCGTGGACTGGTCTGGGGCACTCCCGCTGACCGGTCACAACGCCAGCCGACCTCGGCCCACCGCAGACCTGGGCCTGCTGCTCGGCGAGGGGGGAGACCCCCTGGTGGCCTCCTGGCGTGTCGGAGCCGGCTCGGTCACCGCCTTTGCCTCCGAGCTGGGAACCGGCTGGGGCGCCCCCTGGGCTTCCTGGGTCGAATTCGGACCCTGGCTGGACCAGTTGATCGATGCCATTCGAAACCGCCCTCCCCAGGAGCAAGCCTCCCTCCGGCTGGAGCCGACCGAAGCGTCCGTGGGGCTGCGTCTTGCAGCCAATGACGCCCTGGGCAACCCCCGAACGGGTCTGCAACTCAAGGCCCGAATTCGCGGGGATCAGGGCGAGCGCCGGGTCCCATTGCAAGAGGAAGCCCGCGGTCTCTACCAGGCACAGGTGTCCTGGGAGGGCCCCGTGCTCGTTTCCGTCGACCTGCCGGGCTCGGTCTCCCTGCCCCCCACGGTGCTGCGGGCCCAGGCCTCACCCCCGGTTCCCCTGGAACTGCAGGGAGCCCTGGAGGACCGCGAAGCCCTGGGGCTGCTGGCCAGAGCCACCGGAGGCGTGGTGGAGCCCTCCGCCGAGGAGTTGTTCGGGGACCTGAAGACCCGCTTGCAGTCGTGGTCCCTGTGGCCCTGGTTTGCCTGGCTGGCCCTGGTCGCCTTCCTGGCGGACGTCGCGATCCGCCGCCTGCGCATACCCGGCCTGGTCCGTCGCTCCCAGCGGCTGGTCCAGCCCGTGTCGGACGCTTAGTGACTCGACATGATCTACTCGAGCCTTCGTCTTCTTCACATCCTGTTCATGGCCACATGGCTGGGCGCCACGCTCTTCACCTCCGGTGACATCAAGCGCACCCTGGCTGCAGGCCCCGAACACCTGCCACTCCTCAAGGACCGGGTGGGCCGAAGCACCCGACTTGCAGCGATCAGTGCGCCGCTCACCGTGGTCACCGGGATCGTCCTGATCTTCCAGCTGGGCGAAATGGGGGCAGTCCCGATGGGCATCCACATCGGCCTGCTCCTGGGAATCGCCGCCTGGATCGTGGGCGCCGTCGTCACGGGCGGGGCCTGGAGCAAGATCGCCGCAGGCCTCGACGAGGGCCAGGAGCCCGCCAGCCTGATGCCCCAGGTCAAGCGCATGGCCATCAGCGGACGGATCGTCCACACCTTGTGGCTGGTGACCCTGATCCTGATGGTGTTCCGCAGCCAGATCGGCTGATCGCCGGCATATGGCCTCCCCAGAACGCCCCCTGCCTGTCGACGGCCCTCCGCTCCCCGGCCTGTCCGGGGAACATCCCCTGGTTCCCTCTGCGATGTCCCAGGTGGGCGTGACCGAGGTGCGCCAGGCCCTGCTGACAGCCTGGGAGAACCGGGATCGACTGGTCTATGCCTGGCGAGTTCTGCACAACGGGGTCTGCGATCACTGTGAACTGGGCCCCCGCGGCCTCCAGGACGACGCACTGCCCGGTCGACACCTCTGCCTGAAGCGCCTGGAACGACTGCGCGACGACACCATCCGGGCCCTGAGCAAAGTCGGAGCCAGGTTCCTCGAAAACCTGCTCCAGAAGCCGGGGCACTGGCCGTGGCCGCGCATCCAAACGCCATCCCCTATCGAGAACATGATCAGGGAAGCGGCTCAGATCAAAAACGCGGAGTTGATTGCGAAG
>PVBE011427733.1_pt1 | contig 10420 bp, 6 predicted proteins | sample 1631181 | NCBI WGS metagenome assembly PVBE01 (sample SAMN08397723, study PRJNA350692) | Marine metagenome, whole genome shotgun sequencing project. | isolation source: water | place: Pacific Ocean | collected 2012-04 | reverse complement strand
TGCCCCTTTCAGTTGGCCCAGGTACACCCAGATACTAACACTGAACCTGGACTCGCTTTAGGGGGTAAGGCCAGTCGCCCCGGCTCGGCGATGGGCACGCGTTCGAGACGGATCTCCCCGCGTTGATCGCCCGAGCCCAGAAGGACGCTCTGCTTCAGTAGGGCCGAAAGCTCGCCCCTCAAGTACTCCGCGGTCGCATCGTCCTCGTCTGAACCGGCGACGGAGACACGAACCTCGCGGGAGAGGTCGAAGGCCCCACCACGCAGCACGACACGCTGTGGGCATGGGATGACCGAGACGCCGGCGCGCAACATCTCTGTCTCTTGGGCACGATCGCTCTCCCGGCGAGCCACGGCCTCGGCGTCCGGGGCGAGGGCATAGATGTCTCTCGGCTCCCCGTCGGAGTCGCGGTAGGTCGTCCAGGTGTCGCCCTCCACGTGGACAGTGGCCCAGATGTCGACATACCCCTGCCGGCGGTGCTCTCTCGTGATGAACTCAGTCGCGTCCAGCCGCGATAGATCCTCGAGGTTGAAGTCCTGGCCTCGCGACGCGCGTTGGCCCACGTAGAGAAGCGGGCCGTCGGGGGAATCCACGTGGATCTCAACCTGGTACGATGTGCCCGTGCCGTCCATGGCGACGATGTTGTTGAGGCTCACGAGGTAGCGGCCTGGCAGGGCCCGCGGGACGGCAAAGCGGAACTGCTGCATCTGCCCGGACTCGAGGGCACTTACAAAACCCGTACCCTTGGGTGTGGGATCGAGAGTCTCAAGGCGCTGCCAAAGTACAGGGTCTGTAGGCTGGTCATCTGCTCGTGCGGGCGATGGGAAGAGAAGGGCGACAAGGGCCAGTGCGGCCACCGGTATCTGCATGGTAGTCCTGCGACTTTCGATCAGGGTAGTCAATACCGACTATCACTACCAACGCGGCCTTGGTCGGGGTGTGCCTGCGGAAGCGCGCTCCGATGCCGCGCCGCTGGCCCGTGTGTTCGACGGTCGCCAGCCTCCGTCCATACCAGTATGTGCATTTTGTTAGATATTGCCAATGGCAATGCCAGCGACTAGGGTCCGCGTAGCAGCCCGTATAGGCACCGTAGCGGCGAGTTTGTCGAAGCATCCAAGAGCAGCCTGAATCGGCCCTCAGATTCCAGCCGGTTTTTCAGGTCATCTCCATCGAGTCCGGGAGCTTCACCGGGTCACGTCCTGGGTGTGTGTGATCTCAACACGCCGGTCCTCCAAGCCGGATTTGGAGGTCCGACTCCTCCCCTGTCTCTTTGACTCATTCCGTCCGAGTCGCCACAAGCTCGATGTGGGCGCGGGTGGCCGGGCGGTGACACCGGCCGGCTCGTCGGCAAACGCAGCGAGGCCTCGCCGGATGCGCCTGGGCGGCGGGCTACGCCTCGGCTGCGACTCGGATGGTCAAGCGGCAATCCGGTGGCACCTGTGGTGGAGTCCTCCAAGGACGGGGGGCGGCGACGGACCTCGCAGGGCCATCGTGCTCGGGCCGGGCCTCACCTCGGACGGGCGTCTCGCCGCCAGGGCCCAGGTGGGGCCGGGCGACGTGGTGGTACACACGAGAACCGCCGAACCTTGCGAGGCTAGGGAGATAGATGGGGTGATTCTGGCCAGCAAGGCCCGATCGGGAAGCCCGAGGGGGCCAAGAGCGAGTCAACGGAAAGCCCTGATTTTCGGGCTTTCCGAGGGCACAGATGATATAGTAAAGCGGACCCAAAATCGGTAATCTAGGTTATGAGCCTTGCGCTACTCCCAGAAGCAAGATGCGCCTATCAGGCCCGTAGCGGCCATTTTGAGAGGTGCTAGTTCGCACAAAAGGCCCGAGACTTGCGAGGCTAATCTGAGCCGGTTGGGGCCTTTGGCGTGTGGTGGTTCTCCGGCGCACCACAGAGAACCTCCTCGACGGGGTGTCAGTTGGCAATCGCCCTCGTCAACATCCTCCCAAGCCCCAGATTCAGCGTGGATGGAGTTTTTCGGAGGGACAGCCCGAGGAGAGCCCGTATCGGAGTTTCGGGGTTGGCGGGTTGCGGGAAAGAGGCAGGAGCTACCTTCTGTGTTGAGAATCGATGGGTATCTGCTGCCGTTCGCTCCCGAGGCTATGTCACACGATGAGGGGAATCAGAGCTGAGCCTGAAGAGGCGGGCGCACCATTATCTACTGCGAGCCGGATGGACGGTGTATTCTGCATATCGGCTCAGCCCTTTTCTCGGAGGTCGTCGAACAGCGTCTGCACGGTGTTGTAGAAAACCCCCTCCCACTCTGGCGCCAGCAGGCACTCGTTGACCTCATAGCCGCCCCGCGGATAGTACGATGCGGGCGCGGCATAGTGCAGATACCCGTTGGTCAGCGAGGCGACATAAGTATGAGGGGAGGGGGCCATCTTCTTCACGTTCGACCCGACTTCCGTGAGCACTTCCATCGGCGCGGTGATCAGCACGCAATCGCCGATCCTGAGGCCCTTGATCTCGGCGTCGATGGTTGGTGTGCCGATTCCCGCAATGACTTCCTGGTGCTTCTTCAGCATGGAAATCGTCAACTCGTTGCGGGTCATCTCTTCCATGATCTGGATGCGCTCGAGGTATTTCTGGATCTCCAGCCGGTTGCGCTGGTCTTCTTCGTCCAGGGCGCCGTCTCCGCATTCCGCGGCCTTGAGATAGCGGTACGACAGGTGGGAGGGGTACTCCGGGCTTAGTGCGTAGCGGAGGTAGAGCGGCAGGAACTCCTTGAAGCTGAGCAGGTAGGCGTACGCGGTGTTGAGCGAGGCTCTCAGCGCATCCTGGCGTTGCTCCAGGCGCGCCAGACAGTCGGGAATGTCCGTCCGGAGGGGGAAAGCGACGTTCCGGCGGGCGACTGCGAGCGTGGCCGGTCCGGCGACAGTTCCGGAGTAACCGGCCAGAACGCTCTGCCCCAGCTTGCGGCCGAACTCCGTGACGCGGTTGCGGTTGTTATGATCTGCAATGGCCAGTTCCCAGACATCCCCGCCGGCGCCCTGCAGAAAGAACGCCATCACCCCGCCGCCGATGGCCTCCTCCAAGTACTCCCGGGTGACCCCCACGTGGTCGGCGGTGACATGCCCCTGATTCCCCTGCGGCGAGCCCAGCAGTACGTGAGAGGCGAAATTGTAGACGACTGCGAGCGGGCGGCCATCCAGTCGGTCAATCCTGAGGATGCCGATCTCCGGATCGACCGGCCGCAGGCCCCCGACCTCCTCTTCCAGCGGATACGGGGACAAGGTATGGTCCGTCCCGTTCTTCAGCATGATGGTCCGGTTGAAGGTGATCGTGTTCTCATGGCCCGTTCCGACGCCGATCGTGGCCGGCGCCAGGTTGCCCAATGCTTCTCCCACCGCCGCCGCAACGCGCTCGATCTGCTCCGCGTCGTCGCACAGCATCCGCGGGGTCTGGTGGACATGGGAGGCACAGACGCTCACGTTCGCGACGGGGATGCCGAATTCCGCGGCCAGGCGGGCATGCAGCTTCGGCATGAAATCGTCCGCGCTGTCGCTCAGGATGTCCTGGCTGATGCTCCGAGCACCGATCGCCGTGACATCCATGGTGATTAGCACTATCCTCGTGCGGTCATCGTCCAGCACGAGGGCGCGGGCCGACAGCGGATCGTCGACGACCAGCCGGGCGCCCAGGTACTCGCGGGGAATGTGCTTCTTGGCCTCTTCCGGGAGCACCGCGTCATAGGTCCCGCCAGGTTCGCAGGTGATGTCCACCTTACCGACGCCGGCCTTCAAGAAGCTCTGGCTATCGCTTCCCATGGGTTTGACGTCTCCTTGATTCATCTTGTGCTTGATTGCCAGCCGTGACTTGCCCATATAGAGGCCCGTGTCCTTCCGACTTATTCCATCCGATCCGCCACAAGCCTGATCAGGGCGCGGGGTTGCCAGGCGGTTACGCCAGACGGTTCGTCGGTGCACATAGCGATGCCTCGCCAGATCCGCTCCGAGGCCGGGTCCCGTCTCGCCAATGAGGTTGGGTCGTCAGGCAGCGACTCGGATGATCAGGCGGCAATCCGGTGGTACCTGTTGTGGAGGCCTCCGAGGACGGGGACGGCGATGAGCATCGTGGGACCAGCGGCGTCAGGTGGGGTCTCTATCGGGATTGGCGTCTCGCCACTCAGGCCTTGGTGTGGCCGGGCAACGTGGTAGTACTCCTCGATGAACTCCCTCACCACCCGCTTGAGGTGAGCCTCACTCAGCACGATCACATGGTCCAGCAACTCTCGGCGGAGCGTGCCAATGAACCGTTCGACGTACGGATTCTGCCACGGGCTTTGGGGGGCTGTCCGCACCTCATCGATGCCGCAGTCCTCCAGAAACGACGCAACCCCGTGGCGTAGATCCCATCGTTGTCGCGGAACAGGTACCTGGGGTGCTCGCCGTACGGCATGGCGTTCCTCAGTTGCTGGATCACCCAACCCATCGACGGGCGGCGTGTTGTGGCCAGATGGCGCACGCGTCTGCGTCCGTGCTCAAGCACGATGAAGACGTAGACCGTAGAGAAGCTCATCGTGGTCACGGTGAAGAAGTCGATCGCCCACGAGACATCTACGTGGTTCCGTAGGAACGGCAGCCAGGTCGTCGACGGTCGGCGCGGCTTCCTCGGCTTGGCCATGTACTTCCGCACGGTGTCATCGCAGACGGGCGGATAGCCGAGAAGCACCAGTGTGTCACGGATGCGCTCTGCGCCCCAGAGAGGGTTCTCGCGGCTCAGCCTGCGGATCAGGTCCTGCATCTCACGATCGAGTGCCGGCCTGCCACGCTTGCGAGACTTCCAGCGCCAGTAGAGCCGGTAGCCCTGCTTGTGCCAGCGCTTGACGGTAGCTGGCTTCATCAGCTGCGCGAGGTCCTCCCAGCCGTCAAGGCACCGAGAGAGCACAACCCACACGAAACGGAAGGCCAGCGTGAAGCGAGGCTTCGGTTCCTTCACTTGCTGGACCCGGTCGACACGGTTGGCCAACTGGCTCCGCAGCGCAACCACGGTGGCGGCGGTCTTGGCTCTTGATGACAGGAAGGCGCACACGAACAGGATGCCGTATCGCGCCAACTCAGCGACGGCTCGGGCAAGGTCGACGGCGTTCTGGTGGATGACCTTCAGGGCTGGCATGCTCACGCGTCAGCGTTCCTCGCGCTGACCGCCAACATCCTGCAAAGCCCCAGATTCCAGCGTGGATGGAGTTTTTCGGACGGACACGTGGGGAAGGGGGCCCCCGGCATTCCCCCTAGTCTGGGTGTCCTCCGCTATGGCGCAAAGGGCAGGCCGGGAGAACGGCACGCCAGAGCTCATGTCCCCGAGAAAAGAACACGCCTCGCCTGGAGCCGGCGAGGTACGGCGCAACGTCTTTCGTGCTTGCCCATATCTCCCTGGTCGAGCAGCTCGACGGGTCGAGCTGCGTGATGCCGCGGGCGTGCGCGAAGCAGAGCGTGTCCCCGGCCGTTCGGACCATGGGGCGGCTGAGGACCCGGCCGATGCGGTGCGTCCCGTCGATTCTGCGCAGTTCGTCGCCGTCCATATCGTAGCAGAAGAGCCGTTGCGTTCCGTCGTGGTCATCGGTCCAGAAGAATAGGCGCTTTGCGCCGCATCCCATGCAGACGACGCTCCGGGCGCCGGCGATTCGCCGGCTATGGATGACGGTTTCGCAGTCCGGGTCGAAGATGACCAGGGAGGCGTCGCCTTCGGCCGGCGGAATGAAGCCGTCCGCGATGACGCTCGTACCCACGTACACGTGGTTGGGCCCAGCGGCGAGCCCGAGCACGGAGTGATCTGGCACGAGGTGGCGGAACACCCGCCACGTGTCGTTTCGTGGGTCCACGATCGTGAGGGCACCCCCGCGAGCACCGTACTCGGGCATTGTGCCGACGCAGAGCACACCGCCGCGGCCGGGAACGATTCCGGTGACCGGCCGATACTGCCCGTTGCCGAGCGGCCCGAGGTTGCGAGGGTTCGCGTCGGCGGAGCGCCCCGGCTGCCATGGCTGATCCGGGTCGTAGACCGTCAAGACCGCGTGAGTGTAGGAGACGCTGTAGACCTTACCGTCCTCGGCCTCGGCGCTGCCGTATATCTCGCCGGATCCATCGTGGGCGAGTCCCAGGACCTCGGTTTGGCCCGCCTCAGGCTCGACACGAGTCAGGCCAAGGCCCAGGGCGGGCGAGCAGAAGACGTCTCCGCTGCTGTGCTCGAGCACGGAGAACACGTCTACAGGCGGGTTGTCCGCCGCGAACCGGCGCAGGTCGAGCTTGTCTGACTCGACGTCGTAGATGCCGTAGTACTGCGTTGTGCTGGTAACCAGGATATGCCGGTCATCCAGGAAGTAGTAGGCTGGGACGCGGCTCGGCACCCCGTCGATGCGGTGGGCCACTTCGCACGTGCCGGCGGCCAGGTCCACGGCGAACAGCCATCCTCCGTCCACTGACAGATACAGCCCGCCATTTGGGTCCCGGGAGAGGTCCCGCCCACCGGCGTGCGGGACCTCCAGGACGACCGAGCCCATGAAGGCAAGATCCAGGGCTGAGTATCGGCAGATCTCGACCGTGTCGCGGCCGTTGTCGAGCAGCAGCAGGAAGGCGTCATCGTGCCGGAAGAAGTGGGAATAGGCGTTTGACCGCCCAGCGAGAGCCGGTGCGGTGGTTTTTCGGACAGACCCGTCCTCGACGTCAAGGGTGTACGTGTCGTGCTGCAAGCCGTTGACCACCCCGATAGCCCCCGACTCGGTCAGGCACGCGTCGTAGAGGTCACCGCGGTCGGGCAGGACGGGGTATTCCTGGTATGCTCCCTTAGCGCGGTCATGCGCTACGACCGCGCCCGATGGGTTCGCCGGCATGTAGAGACGCCCATCCGGACCCTCCACAACAGCGTTGAGGTGGGTTGTCGGTCTGGTCGGCCTGTAGCGGTCGACGGGCAAGAAGGTGTCCGTGCGGAGGTCGAAGCACGCGAGCTGGCCCGGCCCGTTCATACCGAACCACAGCGTGCCGTCGGTCAGCTGGTTCAGCTGCCACGCGCCACGGCCCTCGGGTTGCCGGAAGCAAGCGGACCGGTGGGTCTCCACATCCACTCGCGCCAGCGCAGGCGGCCCCTTGGCGTCGGCCGAGTAGAACGACGCGAACAGCGCCGGTCTGCCTGACGTCGGGTCCCGGACGAGCGCAACGCACGCGTCGTTGAGCGGCGCCAGGAATGGAACGTCGCAGATCTTCTCAACAGTCACGTCAGAATCGCTCAACTGTCCACACCCGTGGGTTGCCGAATTCTGGTGAGCCCCAGGCACGAGCACGCGCGAGTCCCGGACGCCCGCGGGGCCTACTTGCCTCGCTCGTAGATCGTCATCCGCCCGAAGCGAGCGGGCGTGTGGAACGCTCCGCCGCAGACCGACCAGTTCGTGTATTCGGGCTCGCCCCCGTCGGCCCACCGGTTGCGGCAGACGTTGATCCGCCACGTCTTCCCATCCGCCACCGTCTCGCTGGTGAGGTTCTGCCACGGGATGGCGATCTCGGCGGTCCAGCTCTCGTTCGGAGTAACGGTGGTGCGGGCGCGCGAGCCGCTCCGCCAGCCCGCGCCGGCCTCCGCGTCGGCGCCCGTGTCAGTGAGCGATTCGTAGATGCCCCCCCGCGTGTCGTACCCCAGGTGAAAACACCTGCCGTCGGTCGGGTCCTCATCCAGGAAGATCTCCAGGGAATCTCCGGACAGAACCGCCGGCCCGCCGCCTTCCCCGTGGACCACGAGGTTCTCGGTCAGCGACTCGGCGCACTCTACGAGAAGGTACAGCGCATCGCGGTCGGCCACGGCTCGGAAGCGCGAATCGGCCGTGGCTTCCTGGTTCATCTCCGTACGGGTGATGGTCTGCCAGGGGGCCGTTTGCCACACGGGATCGTCGCCTCGGCCGTCGACCGTCGGCGCGGGCCCCAGGGTTACGTCGATCTCAGGGATCGGCGGCAGCTGGCCGAGATCCGACTGAGCGTGCTTGAGACGGTTGTTGAGGATCAGCTGCATGATCCCCCGATCCAAAAGGTCGACGCGGCGGGCGTAGACGCTGCCTGCCGGCGCCGCTTCCTGGGCGGCGGTCATGAGAGTCTGCAGCTGGTCGATGAACTCCGGCGCACCCAAGCGCTCCCACCAGATCTGGGCCGTATCGTCGCCGTAGTGATGCGGCCCCATCGGCGGGAAGGTGCCGGACTCCAGTCGGATCGTCGGGTGGCGCCAACGAGACTCAAGGGCCTCAACGAACGCCCGCGCCTCCGCGGCGGCGGGTCCGTAGAACTTGGCAAAATACTCGCCGAGAAGCTCGTCAACGTCCACCGTCTTGTCGTCCCACACCTTCAGCCGGAAGTAGACCCGGAAGTGGTCAACAACGGGGTGCAGCCACACGTTGTCGGCCCACTCGTACACGCCCTCCTTCTCGACCGGCTGGTAGGGGATCTGCATGAACCCGCCGCGGAAGTTCGGTAAGGCGGTCATGTACTTGGCGTCTTCGGCGACCAGGCACGGGATGATGGGTGGGAAGGGATGGCTGCTTCCGGGAGGGTGGATGACGTAGTCCCAGGTGAAGAGCCCGCGCGCTCCGCAGTCCTCGACGAAGCCGTGGATCTCTTCGTAGTCCCGCTGCTTGTAGTCCTCGCGCCAGTAGCGGTGCGGGAACCGGCAGTACATGACCGAGACGTTGGGCGCGAACTTGATCCCTCGCGGCGGCGCCGTGTAGCCCATATAGGCGATGCCGATCAAGTTCGCCTCCGGGTGCGTCTGTCGCACCTCGTGCCCCAGCCGACTCACGTAGGACCAGAAGTAGTCCGACGCTATGCCGATACCGAAGGCCGGGTCGGAGCGGTACCGATCGAGCGCGACGCAGTCCTCGCAGTAGCAGTACGCCCCGCCATCGTTCAGCCCCATCCCGAACGTGCCGCCGTCGTAGGGCTTGGCCGAGTAGTAGGCCCCGGCAAATGGCGCCGGCTTGCCGTCCAGAGAGCTGCGGATGATCTCCAGGTTCTTCTCGAAGACCTCCGGATTGCTTAGGCACGGCTGGACTCCTAGCTGGTAGTTGACCTGCTGCATTTTCTCCCAGCTCTTGGTGCTGAACCACTCCGGATGGTCTTCGCCGAACGCCTCGCCCCACCCGTCGAAGGAATGATTGGCCCAGACGACCGGTCCTCCCCACTGCTTGTTGCGGATCCAGTACAGAACCCCGCTGCGCAAGTCCCAGTGGTCGTCGTAGTTCCACTCAACCTCCTGGTAGTCGCTGTAGTGCAGTTGCTTGTTCACGGCCCACGGCACGTAGGGAGTGCGGTAAGGGGCGTCCACCTTGCGGCGGCTCTTCATCTCTTCGATCTCAACGGTCGCGCGCTCCGGGATCACCTCGCCCAGCTCCGTCGGCAAGTACCACCGCACGCCGAGGCTCCGCTCCAGGAAGGTGTGGACCGCGTAGCACGTGCCCAGAGGATCGGGCGCCATCTGGACGATCAGCTCGCGCAGGTCCCCGTCGTAGTCGACCTCCCCCCGTCTGGCGTGGTCGCGGCCGATTAGCACCAGCCTGTCCGCCGAGGCCTCGATCAGGTACTCGCTATGCTCGAAGTCGTCGCTCTGGTACCCGAGCGCCCGCGTCGCCTCGCTCTCGCCCACCAGCACCATGGTTCCCGTCACGTTCGCCGGCTCGCGCGCGATCGGGAGCGTGGCCCCGGACATCTTCTCCAGGTGGTACTGAAGCTCGTAGGCCGCCAGTTGCGCCGAGACCGTCGGCTCCTCAGCCAGCAAGATGGTGGCGCGAGGTTGGCCGTCCTCCACCAGAAGAATGGTGTCAGCCGGCTGCGCGCGGGCCACGTGGCCGCTGGAGCCGAGCACGACTGCGCACGCGACAGGCACGAGAACGCGGTTCATGGAGTCCCTCCGATCGCAGATCCGGTGGCTGAGCAGTTCGGGTTACTCTTCCGCGGGCGCAGATCGTCACCTTCTGCATTCAGGGGGAACTCGCGACCCCTGTCCCTTCGACTCGTTCCATCCGCACAGCTCGTTCCCCTACCAAGGCAGATAGTCCAGGAAGTGGAAGTACATGAACCACAACTGCTTGTCCGTCCGAAAAACTCCATCCACGCTGGAATCTAGGGCTTTGTCAGTCTTGCAGATTAGTTGTGGGGCCTCACGGGCCCGGTACGGCTACGAGGTGGTCTCCGCGACCGGCGTGAGGATATCCGCCCTGTGGCGCGAGAACCTGCGCTTGATGTACCACGCTGACCGGGCGAGACTGCTGCGAGACTCCTGACACGTGTGAGCCTCGACACGATTCGCTATCCGGAGACACAGACCACGAAGTCGTCCCGGCATGTGATGAACACGGCCCGCCCGTAGAGCGCGGGCGAGGATGCCACGGCCGCCCCGAGGTTGGTCCTGGAGAGCACCGCGCCACTGGCCGAGTCGACAGCG
>PVBE011027021.1_pt1 | contig 10420 bp, 8 predicted proteins | sample 1631181 | NCBI WGS metagenome assembly PVBE01 (sample SAMN08397723, study PRJNA350692) | Marine metagenome, whole genome shotgun sequencing project. | isolation source: water | place: Pacific Ocean | collected 2012-04 | reverse complement strand
CGAATCCGGGAAGACGCTGTTCTCGGACTCGGCAGAGATCGCGGACGGGCAGGCCCCCGACTCAAGGCCGGCAATGGTGCAGGCGTTTCTGGAGGTCTTGGAGTCCGCCCCGCAGCTTGTGGTCCAGACGTGGGCGTGGGCGGGAACCGGATCGCGGGCCTCACCCCGCTCGATCCGGTGGAGCTCAACGCCGGTACTCACCAGGTGCGTATCGAGGCGGCCCCCCGCTATCGGAGCTTCAAGTCGACCGTCGAGATGGCTGGGGAGGGAGAGGCTCAGACCCTGAATGCCCGGCTCATGCCGCTGTGGGCGGCCGTCACCTTCCAGACGGCGCCGGCAGGTGCCCAGGTCCGTGTAGACGGCGAAAATGTCGGCAGCACCCCGGTTACGACGGACCTGCTTGCCGGCCGCCATGCCTACGAGCTGGACCTCTCCGGGTACCGGTCATTCCGCAGCACTCTGGAGGTGGAGGCCAACGAGCCGCAGACGCTGCCACCAGTCAACCTCACCGGCTCCGATGGCCGCTTGGCGCTGACGAGCCAGCCGCCGGGGGCCGCGGTGACTGTGGCCGGTGCCTATCGGGGCCAGACGCCGGTCGACCTAGCCCTCGCCCCGGGTGTGAATCACCAGATCGAGCTCGTGCTGGCCGGGTACGAACCGACATCCCGACAGGTCCGCCTGGCGTCCGACCAGCAGGAGATCCTCGACGTCGAGCTTCCCGCGCGCATGGGTGAGGTCCTGGTCGCCGCGGTGCCAGCCGACGCCGAACTGCTGGTGGACGGCAAGCCGCGCGGGCGAGCGGACCAGAGTCTGAGCCTGACGGCTATTCCGCACGAGGTAGAGATCCGCAAAGAAGGATACGAGACCTACCGCGGCTCGGTGACGCCGCGGCCGGGTCTGGCGCAGTCGATCCGCGTCACACTCAAGACCAACGCGGCCTTGCAGGCGGAAAAGACGCCTCTGCTCATCCGCACCCCCGAGGGGCAAGCTCTGGTGCTTATCCAAGGGGGGCGCTTCCAGATGGGCGCGTCGCGGCGCGAACCGGGACGCCGCGCCAACGAGACCCTGCGTCAAGTGGAGCTGACGCGGCCGTTCTACCTCGGGATCATGGAAGTCTCCAACGAGGCGTTTCGAGTCTTCGACAAGAAGCACCTGTCGGGCGCTGTCGGCACGGCCAACCTGGAGATCGACCACCATCCCGCAGTCCGCGTCACCTGGGAGGAGGCGGCGCTGTACTGCAACTGGCTGAGTCAGCGGGAGTCGCTGCCGCCGGCCTACAGGAAGGTCGACAACCAGGTGGTGGCGGTGCGACCGCTGACCATCGGGTACCGTCTGCCCACCGAGGCCGAATGGGCGTGGTCCGCCCGTTACGCCGGTCGGCAGAAAGCGGCGAAGTACCCGTGGGGCGACTCCCTGCCGGTGAAGCGAAGATCGGGTAACTACGCCGGCACAAGCTCCGGTCGGCATCTGCCCAGCACCCTGGCCGGCTACGACGACGGCTTTCCGGCTACAGCGCCGGTGCAGAGCTTCGCTACCAACGCCATCGGCATTTACAACCTCGGCGGCAACGCCGCCGAGTGGGTGCACGACATCTACACGATCTATTCCTCCGCCGGGGTCGCTCGGGATCCGGTTGGTCCGCAAGAGGGAGAGCTCCACGTCATCCGGGGCTCGAGCTGGCAGGACTCCAAGGTCACGGAGTTGCGCCTGGCCTACCGGGACTATGGCCGCAAGCCCCGCGCGGACGTGGGATTTCGCATCGCGCGATATGCTGAGTAACTTATCTGTCTGCTCTCAACCCTCGAGCAGCCACCGCATGGCGCACTGGAGCATAGCATGAAGAACCGAAAAGTCCTGCTGGGTTTCCTCCTCATGGCGGGGGTCGCGGTTTCGATCGGCGTCGGCGCCCTCGTAGATGGCGCCGCGGCATCATCGGACTCGACGGACACGCGGCTGGAGGAATTCATACCGACAGAGAAGGTCCCCGCCGACCACGCCATCTCCTTCCCTGTGGATATCTGACATGGACAGGGCCTACCCTCGAGAGTTCATCTTCCAGGCGGCTTCGCTGATCGTGGCCGCCATTCTGGTGCACGCGCTGTACATGTTCGTCGTGCGTCCCCAGGCAAATGCGGTCCTGAGCGCAGAGGCGGCGTTGATGCAGGCTGATCCCGGGCACGTCCAGGAGCGCTCCGTCTGGATCATCATCCGCGATTTCGAGCAGGAGTCCTGTTTCGTGCTGATGTTGTGGGCTTTCGCGATCATGGGCTACAAGAGCGCCCGTTCCTCCCAGCAGCTCAAACTACTGGAGCAGGATCTGGTGCCAGTGGTCGAGGGAACTACGATTCTGCCCGAGGACGCCCGCGAATACGCCCGTCAGATCGAGTCGCTGCCGGCGCCCGACCGGAGCTCGCTGTTGCCCCGGGCGCTGCTCACCGGGCTGCACCGCTTTACGGCGACGCGCAGCATCCAGGATGTCTCCGGCACCGCTCACGGGGCCTGCGAGGCGGAGTCGGAACGGCTGGAGTCGGAGCTGTCCATGGTCCGCTACATCGCCTGGGCGATTCCCTCGATCGGCTTCATCGGCACGGTGCGAGGCATCGGGGAGGCCCTCGGCCAGGCCCACAAGGCCGTCGAGGGGGATATCGCCGGCGTGACCCAGAGTCTGGGCGTGGCCTTCAACTCCACCCTCATCGCCCTCCTTATCAGCCTCGTCATCATGTTCCTTCTGCACCAGCTTCAGCTCCAGCAGGAGCGCTTGGTGATGGATACCAAGAGCTATCTGGACCGGCACCTGATCCAGCGCCTGCAGGTTTCGGCGTAGGACCGCTAGCCTCGGTGAGCACGCTGGCGATAGAAATCCACGACGCCGGGATTCTGGTGAGTGGCGACGGGTATGCGGCGGCGCAACTGCCTGCCGCGAGCCCGGGATACGCCCTCATCGCGGACGGCAGGACAGTGACGGGCGCGGCGGCCGCGGCCGCCGCACGGCTCAAGCCCAAACAGATCAACAGTCGCTTCTGGAGCGATGTGGATGCCGTGCAACCGCCGAGCTCCTCTCCGTCCCCTTCCTCCCCCACGCTCTCCCACGCGGACCTCGCCCACGCTCACCTCTCCGCCATCTGGGAAGGGGTGCGCGGGGATGTCTTGGGCGGGGGAGGAGATGCAGAGGTCTTGCTGGTCATTCCCGGCTCGTATTCGGACCCTCAACTCGGTCTTGTCCTGGGGATCGCCCGGGCGTGCGGCATGCCGGTCACCGGGATGGTCGATGCGGCCCTGGCCGCGGCGATGGGGAGTTTTGAGGCGGCGGGAGAGGAATCACTGGCGCCGGCGTTCTCTGAAAAGCATCTCCTGCACCTGGACCTGCAGCTGCACAAGACGGTATTGACGGAGCTGGTGCGGGGGGCCGACGAGGTCGTGCGCCGTCGCGTGGAGGTTCTTCGTCAGCCCGGTCTCGAGTCGCTGCGCGAGACGTGGCTACGACGAATCGCGGAGGCGTTTGTGCGCCAAACGCGCTTAGATCCCCTCCACGCGGGCGAGACCGAGCAGCGGCTGTACGACAGTCTGCCCGACCTCATGCAGGAGCTGTCTGGCGTCGATACCGCCGTCCTCCAACTAGAAGCTGGTCAGAAGGTGTACTCGGTGACCCTGGCGCGCTCGGAGATCGCAGATGCCGTCGATGCCGACTACCGGGGAATCGCAAAACTGGTCGGGTTGCTGAAGCGCACGGGCGAGCAGACCGCCCTGGTGCTCTCGCACCGGGCCGCCGCCCTCCTCGGGTTGCGGGAGCGGCTGGCCGAGGTCGGCGGCACCCGGGTCGTCCCACTCCCAGACGGAGTGGCCGCTGCCGGGGCGCTGCGCATGCGAGAGCGGATTCGCTCTCATGGGGAGTCTTTGCCGTTCATCACCCGTCTCTCCGCAGGGCCAGCTCGGCCCGCCGGGGCGCCTCCGTCCGCCGCTGTCCCCGCTCGGACAGCGGCGGGAACCGCTCCGACACATGTCCTGCACGGCGGAGACGCCTACCCGATCACAGAGGAGCCCTTCGTACTCGGCATCGCCGTTCCCGTGGGGAGACGGGGAGTCAACCTGCGCGGCCAGACCGCTGGCATCTCCCGCGCTCACTGCAGTATCCGCCGCGACGGCGACCGCGTCATCGTGGAGGATCACAGCACTCACGGCTCCTTCCTCAACGGACAGCGGCTCGACGGCCGGGCCGAGCTGGCCGCAGGGGACGGGTTGCGGCTGGGCAGCCCGGGCATCGAGCTCCTTCTCGTTCGGGTTGTGGATGAAGGCGGGGTGGGAGGGGAGAAAGGTTGAGCTGAGTCATGGCGCGAAGAGAGCTCAACGTCTTCAGCCTTTCCTTCCTGGATGCCATGACCTGTGGGCTGGGTGCGGTTATCCTCCTTTTCGTGGTCATCAACGCCGCTGTCGAGAAGCGCGCCAATGAGATCACCGCCGACCGGCGCGCCGAGGTGGACCTTCTCCAGAACGAGGCCCTGGACGGATTTGAGAACCTGGTGGAGCTGCGCAACTCGATGCGCGAAATCTCGGATCGGCTGGTCATTGCCCGCGGTCTGGCCAGACGCGTCATCGAAGATATCGAGGATGTCGAGGTGGAGCTGGCTCCCTACGAGAACACGACCATCGCCCGCGAGGCGCACCTGAACAAGCTGAAAGCGGACCTGAAGTCGCTGGAGGAGGCGGCCAAGCGACTCTCCGGAGGCCCACCCGAAGAGGAGACGCCGGGAAACCAGCTGCGCAGCTTCGTCGGTGACGGCGACCGCCAGTATCTCACCGGGCTGAAGGTCGGCGGCGGGCGAATCTTCATCCTCGTGGACGCCTCGGCCAGCATGCTCGGCAACCACGTGGTCGATATCATTCGGCGCCGCAACCTCCCCGACAACGTCAAGGTCCGGGCCGCCAAATGGCAGCAGGCCGTCTCCACGGCGGACTGGCTGACCACCCAGATCCCGCGCAGCAGCCGGTTCCAGATCTACACCTTCAACACGGCTGCGTCGCCTGTCGTGGCCGGCACCGACGGGCAGTGGCTGGACGGGGGAGACCGCGAGGTGCTGGAGCGGGCGATGGAGGGGCTGCGCCAGGTGGTGCCCGGGGACGGCACCAGTCTCTATAACGGCCTGGCCGCCGTGCGGAGCATGCAGCCGCGTCCGGACAACCTGATCCTGCTGGTGGACGGCCTGCCCACACAGGGTGAGAAGGCGCCGCGGGGCCGCACAGTGACGGGCAAGGAGCGCATGAAGCTGTTTTCGCAGGCCGTCCGCGAGCTGCCGGCCAGCATTCCCGTCAGCGTCATTCTCTATCCCATGGAAGGCGACCCGATGGCATCCAGCGCCTACTGGAAACTGGCGATCGGACATCGCGGCGCCTTCCTGAGCCCGTCGGAGGACTGGCCGTGAAAGGCCGCCGACGCGCCATCCCCGATTTCACGCTGTCTTTTCTCGACGTCATATCAGGCGGCTTCGGGGGAATCATTCTGTTGCTGGTGCTGACCAAGATGGGCGAGCCCATGGTGCTGGAGCAGGCGCGCCAGGACCTCGGAGGCCTGGTAGCCGAGTTGGAGGAAGAGCTCCACGAGATCCGCGGCGAGACCCGGATTCTCAACCGCGATCTTATTTCCAGACAGGAGCAGCTCTCCGATGAGAAGGCGAAGATCGCCCGCCTCAAGGGCGACCTGTCGCGGATTCAGGGCGAGTTTGCCGCCAGCCGTCAAAACTCCGAGATCAGCGACATTGTCGAGGGGCGCCTGGTAGCCGCTCGTCAGATTCTGACCGAGGAGATGAAACGGCTGCAGCGACAGCCGCGGCGCGTCACGACTGAAAACGTGGTGGGCGGCATCCCGGTCGACAGCGAGTACATCATCTTTATCATCGACACCTCGGGCAGCATGCAGATGACCTGGTCTCTGGTGCTGGAGAAGATCGAGCAGACGCTGAACATCTACCCCAAGGTCAAGGGCATTCAGATCATGAACGACATGGGGCAGTACTTGTTCTCCCAGTACGCCGGTAAGTGGATTCCAGACACGAGCGCCCGCCGCAAGTCCATCCTGTCCCGACTGCGCACATGGCAGCTGTTCAGCAACAGCAGCCCGGTAGAAGGCATCACCCGCGCCATCCGGGTGTTCGCCAGGCCGGACAAGAAGATCAGCCTCTACGTCCTGGGCGACGAGTTCACCGGCAACTCCATCGACTCGGTGGTGGAGACCGTCAGCCGGATGAACCAGAAGAACGTGGGGGGCGAACTCCACGCGCGCATCCACGGCATCGGCTTCCCGACCGTCTTCACCCATGCCGGTGTGCGGGAGTACACCGGCGTCCGCTTCGCCACCCTGATGCGCATCCTCTGCCACGAGAATGGCGGCACCTTCGTGGCGCTGAACAGCATCCGAAAGTGACAGACGCGCGCACTGGTGGGCTACTGACCCTATTGGTGGGTCTTGCGCGCGGGTGCAGAATCATTCTAAATCTGCGAGTCTTCCATTGGGTCTGAGGATCCTCGCCATCTCGCCGATGGCGTCAGCTGGCTCACCGACAGGTCGGTGCCGGTGGTGATACAGCCATGAACATGCGCCCTCGATATGACAAGCCGTAACATCCCGCCAGACGCCGGCATCCGCATCCCCGCCGAGGAGGTGCGTGCTTTCGTAGCAAATATCTTCCTGCAAGTCGGAATGACACCTGAGCGGTCGGCGGAGTTGGCCGACTATCTGGTGCGCAGCGATCTCAGGTGCGTGTTCAGCCATGGCACGAGCCAGGCAATCGGCTATGCCCGGCTCATGCGGGACGGCAAGGTCAATCCGGATCCGCGCCTTCGCGTCACCGAGGATTCGCCGTCGGTAACGACAATCGACGGGGACGGCGGCATGGGATACTTTGCCTGCCGCGAGGCCATGCAGATCACCATCCGCAAGGCCCTGACAACGGGGACGGCTGCGGCGACGACGACGAATCACCATCACTTCGGCGCTGCCGGCACCTGGTCCCGGCTCGCTCTCGAGCACGACTGCATTGGACTGGCGGTCTCCTCCCATCGCTTTTTCCCCAATCCCGAGAGCACCGTTGCCGGCGCTGTCTCGGGCGGACCGTTGAGCATCGCCATCCCCGCCGGAGAGCAGCCACCCTTCGTGTTCGATGCCGGCCATTTCGAGCAGCTCTACACCGAGGAGATCTACCTCGAATCCCCCCAACGCTTTTTCAAGGCGCTCGGCATCAACGCAGCAGTGACCATTCTAGGCGGCCTTCTCGCCGGCATCTACAGACCAGAGGTGCAGACAACCAGATGGGAACCCAACCAGGGCTCTTTCATTGCCGTATTCGACATATCCCGGTTCATGCCGGTCGACCAGTTCAGAGCCGAGATGGACCGCTACATCGGCGATGTCCGCAAGATGAAGCTCCTCCCCCAAACTGAAGTTACCATGCTACCTGGGGGACTCGAGTATCTCTGGGAGCAGGAGAACGAGCGCCTCGGCATCCCGGTCAGTGACCTGCACCGGGAGCGGCTGGAAGAGACAGCCAAGGAGTTTGCTATAGAGTCGCCGTTTGGCCCCTACGAGAATTCCAGATTCGACTCCTCGGCTTCGCCTTCTAGCTGACGGTCCAGCGGTAGCGTCCGTATGCATCTGGATTGGACATCCATCGATCGCTACCTGATCGGCGAGGCCTGGACCAGTTCCCGCATCGCCGAACACGCGGGCGTGTTGTGCGAGACGATTGGGAAAATGGGTGTGAGATAAACAATCCAGTGGGGCGGCAACCAATGCCGCCCCTACTGATGTCTTTAATACCCTCCCGTCGGCAGCCAGGACCACGGTCGTCCCCGCTTGCGAACGAAATTCAGGTCGCAGCCTCTTTCTTGTTGCTGTAGAGACGCGACATAATCTCAGGCTTCGCCATAGACCGCCTGAATCATGGCATTGATGTAGCCGAAGCAGTAAGCATAAGACTGATAGGAGCCCTTCGGATCGTCGCCGGTGTGCGGGACGTGGTCGGGATCAATGCCGTAACAGTAGCCCACGTCCTTGAGCGCCTTTAATACCCGGTAGAAGTCCATATCTCCTTCATCTGGCAGGGCCTCGCGGAAGCTGTAGCGCCCGCCGATGAGGTTGCGGTAGTGAACCAGGAAAATCGTATTGCGGCTGCCAAAGTATTCTATGAAGGGGTAGATTTCATTAGCCGAATCTTCGAGCATTTCAGCGATGGAGCCGACACAGAAGTTCCAGCCGTGATACGGACTGCGCTGAATCTCGATGAAACGCTTCATGCCTTCAAAGTCATTGAGGACCTTGTCAACGCCCTTGTAGCCAGGGGGTGTGGCAGGGTCTTCCTGGGAATTGCCCATTCGAATCTTGAATTCTTCTGCTACCGGAATCATGCGTTCGAGCAGATACTCAATGCGTTCCCAGTGCATGTCTGCCGTGACGCGCCCGGCCTCGCTCAGCCGGGCCTGTTCCTCTGCCGGGATCTTGTCCAGGCGGAACGCGGTGTGGTAGTAGCCGCCGCGACCTTCTTCTTTATCGGTACGGTCGATGGGCAGGATGCACGTGTTATAGCGCAGAGAATTGATGCCGGCACGCGAAGCGGTTCGGATCATTTCGCATACCAGGTCGATTTCCCGGTCGCGCTCCGGACTTTTGCCAAAATAGATGATGTTGGGAAATCTCACATAGATGGGCAGCAAGCTCATGTCCAGCGTCACCCCGAAGGACTCGTGGTGCTCCCTTACCTGGATCAACTCGTCGAGATCCCAACCGCGGTCGGGGTGGAAGGGAAAGATGGCGGCCTTGTGGCGCACGCCACAGCGCTGCAGAAAGCGCAAATCGGCATCGGCTGGCCCAAAGCTCTGTGTGCGCACATACATTCGCCCTCCGGTCGCCGATGTTGGTGATGTGCCTCCGGCGGCAGAGGCTGCCGCCTCGCCGGCTGCGAGACCTTTTTCAAATGGATCGGATTCCTTCATGTGATTCCTTTCGTTGGCGTGGCGTAGATGAGGAAGGGTGACAAATCAGGGGGCCGAGGCATTTCCCCGATGATAGATTGTCGTCACCGCCGAGCTTTCAACCTACGAAGCGCTCTGACACGTCCTACAGTCCAGCTGAATCTCTCCGCCCACCTCACAGTATCCCGTATTTGTCGAACACCTCCCGCGGCGAGGCGCCGGCCGCGAGTTCGTCGCGGACCACGTTCTCTCCCTGCAGCTTCTCCTGTGCCAACCGCAGCACCTGGTCTCGAATGGCGGCGGGCACGACCACCACGCCCTCGTGGTCGGCGAGGATGAGATCGCGCGGCTCGATGCGGACGCCGCCGCAGGTGATGGCCACGCCGACAGCGTCGGGCAGGCAGCGGCCGGCCGAGTCCAGCGGCGAGTAGCCGCGGCTGAAGCAGGCAAAGCCCATGTCGTTCATCAGGCGGATGTCCCGCACGAGGCCGTCGGTGACCACCGACTTGACGCCGCGGTAAGCCGCCGCCGTCGATAGCAGCTCTCCCCACAGCCCGGACCTGGTCTCGCCGTTGGTGGCGATGACGACCACGTCTCCGGGGGACATGAGCTCGTAGGCTTCGAAGATCTTGCCGTAGGGGTCGTCGCTGGGACTCGAATCCGTCACGGCGTTCAGGGTAACAGCGGGTCCGGCGAAACTAGATTCGGGCAGGGCGGGTCGAATGCCGCTGTCCATGGCCTGGTCGCGGTGACCCATCTGATCCATGATGTCGGCCGCCAGGGCGGTGTAGATCGGCTTCCAGTCGTCGTGCATGTCATCCCTCTCACTGTCGAGTTGGGGGTGCTAGCTCAGCGCACAGGCGCGGGGTATGAGGCTGGCGTCAGGTCTCCCGGATCAGGTACTGGCAACGCGGGGCATGAGCAACCGGCGACCTCTCGCCAGGGGCAGGCCGGCGAAGGCGCAGATGTTGTTCCACTGGTCGACGGCCTGAGCTGTTTTGTACTCGTTGATGATGGCGTGCCGGCCGCGACTGGTGTTGTTGTGTCCCGCCCGGTGGACGACCATGACGTGGATGACGGCGACGTCTCCGGAAAGGGCGGCGATGACGCGGCCCTGGCCCTCCGGGACCTGGTCGTCGGCTATGGTGTGGCTCGTGTGCCTCTCCCATTCGCCCTGAAGGTGGCTGCCGGGGACGACCTCGGTGGCTCCGGCTTCGACATCGGTGGGGTCCAGATAGGTGATGACCGCCGCCAGCGCGGGTACGCTGTGGCGCTCGTACGGCCAGTCCTGATGCCACCCTTGGCTGCACTCGTACCCCGGTGGCTTGTTGCGCACTTTGCCATTATGGAAGTCGATGTCGGGGCCGAGCAGGTCTACAATGACCGAGACGATTCTCGGCTCGGTGAACTGGTCGAACCAGTAGTCGTCGGCGAGGGTTTGATCCATCATGCCCACTTCATG
>PVBE010916140.1_pt1 | contig 10420 bp, 14 predicted proteins | sample 1631181 | NCBI WGS metagenome assembly PVBE01 (sample SAMN08397723, study PRJNA350692) | Marine metagenome, whole genome shotgun sequencing project. | isolation source: water | place: Pacific Ocean | collected 2012-04 | reverse complement strand
TGCGCAGCGCTTTGTTCTCTTGTTTCAGCGCCTCAACCAGCGGGGAGAATTTCTCCTTGATGCGCTCGCCGATGGCATCGAATTCTTCCTGACTGAAATCCTGCCGGTTGGGGTCGGGTTTATCAAACACGAACAGACCGGGATTGATCCGCACCTTGTCGACGTGCTTGACCACTTCCAGAGCAATCCGAATGCCGTTGTGATGCACATCGGCCACAAGCGGAACATTGCATCCCTGGGCGCGCAAAGCAGCGCGGATCTCACCCATGGCCTTGGCGTGGGCCAGCGTGGGGGTGGTCACCCGCACGATTTCGCAGCCAACATCGACCAGTCTGCGGATGCCTGCGACAGATCCTTCGATGTCGAGGGTGTCCTCATTAATCATCGACTGAACCGCCACCGGGTGCTCGCTGCCGATGGGCACTTCGCCGACCATGACCGTCCGCGTACTTCGCCGGCGAATCACCGTGTCGTAACGGGGATTGATGGCAACTTCACTGCTGCTTTCGGGAGCACTGGTCAAGGTGCCGGTCATGAATCAGACGGGTTCTGAGCCAAACCTTGGCATAGACGTCAGCGCAATGACTTGCGTTTGTCTCAGTCGTGCCTTGTCTGGCGTTGGACTAGGGCCTTGATTCTGCTCGTATTCAGCGGTTCAGCGGCTCGACAGCAGTTGCAGTCTCCGACGCGCCTCTCTGAGATCCTGCAGGGTCAGATCCTGAGGTGTACCGGGTTCGCGGGAGCGGAAGCGCAAGAGATAGGAAGGATGAAACACAGCCATGAACTCGCGGCCTTCTTGTTGGTGCCATTGCCCTCTCAGCTTGCTGATGCCGCTTCGAATTCCAAGCATCGCCTGCAGTGCGGTTGCTCCTGAAAGCAAGACGAGTGCAGGATCGATCAGGTTGATCTGTTGCTTCAGCCAGGGTCTGGAGATCTCGATTTCCTTGGATGTGGGCTTGCGGTTGTTGGGTGGCCTGCACTTGATCACATTGCTGATGAACAGGTCGCGCTGCTCATCAAGGCCCGCTTCGATCATCAGTTCGCTGAGCAGCTGCCCTGATCGCCCCACGAATGGCACACCACGGGCCTCTTCCTCAGCCCCGGGTGCCTCGCCGATCAGCATCAGGCGGGCATTCGGATTCCCGCGTGCAACCACCAGCTGAGGAGTCGTGATCAAAGCGTCTTCCCCGCTGACACCGATCGGAGCACAAGCAGCAGGAACTTCTGTCCTTCCGGATCCTCCAGCCAGCATTCCGCACCGAAGGATTCCAGCCTCGGCTCTTCTGTGCTGCGGCCTCCGAGTTCAATCACATGCCGTTGCCACGCCTGGAGTTCCAACAGGGGGTCTGCCGCGGTTTTTCTTTGCAGACAAGGCGCCAGCACCGAACCGGAGGCAGGCCATGGACGGTGTCGGGAGGGTGTGTAGATCTGGAGGCTCCCCTGTCCAGGGAGAGAAACAATCCAGTGATGGCTGGCCATGCCCTCTTTGGGACTGGTGCCCAGAAGATCCGCATAGAACCTCGCCAGCTGCTCGGGCCTGCGCGAGGCGAGCACCCAGCTCAGAGCAATGTCGTCAGCATTCATCCCGCCATGATCTCCGGTCTCGTGCCTTGTTGTTTGATCCGGATCTCAGTTGTCTTTGACACCACATCAGGCAGGATGATCAAGCTTCTACCCGCGCATTCACTGGAGGGGTGCCGCTCCGATGTCACGCCCGCCATCCCTCTCAAGCCGGGCTGAAGCCCTCCAGCCTTCCCTCACCCTGGCGATCAGCGCAAGGGCCAAGGCCCTACAGCAAGAGGGTCGCGATATCTGCAGCCTCAGTGCCGGCGAGCCCGATTACGGCACACCCTCATTCATCGTGGAGGCATCAATCCAGGCACTGCGTGATGGGGTCACGCGCTACGGCCCGGCAGCGGGCGACCCTGCCCTGAGGCAGGCAATCGCCAGCAAGATCACCAATGAAAACGGGCTCCCCACCTCGGCCGATGAGGTGTTGGTGACCAACGGGGGGAAACAGGCCATCTTCAACCTGTTTCAGGTGTTGCTCAACCCAGGTGATGAGGTGTTGATTCCTGCGCCTTACTGGCTCAGTTATCCCGAAATGGCACGCCTTGCCGGTGCCCGCCCCATCGCAGTGCCCTCATCGGCAAGCAATGGATTCCGCCTCGATGTTCACGCCCTCGCAGCAGCGATCACCCCGGCCACCCGCCTGCTGGTGATCAATTCTCCGGGCAACCCCACAGGTCGTGTTCTCAGCCTTGAGGAGTTGCAGCAACTTGCCGAGCTGGTGCGCCGTCATCCGCGACTGCTGGTGATGACCGATGAAATTTATGAATACCTTCTTGCCGATGGCATCGAGCATCACAGCTTCGCAGCTGTGGCCCCTGATCTGAGAGATCGATGCTTCATGGTGAATGGCTTCGCGAAGGGATGGGCGATGACCGGCTGGCGCCTTGGGTATCTCAGTGGCACCGCCGCAGTGATCAAGGCGGCCTCTGCACTCCAGAGCCAGAGCACCAGCAACGTCTGCAGCTTTGCGCAGCGAGGTGCCCTCGCTGCCATCGAGGGTCCGAGAGACTGCGTTCGGGAGATGGCCGAGAGCTACAACCAACGTCGGTCCATGCTTGTTCAGGGGCTGCATGCCCTGCCTGGCATCACCCTCGTTCCTCCTGACGGGGCCTTTTATGCCTTTCCGCAGCTTCCTGAGGCCTGCGGCGATTCGGTCAGCTTCTGCAAACGGGCTCTGGAGGAGGAGGGCCTGGCCATCGTCCCCGGGGGCGCCTTCGGCGACGACCGCTGCGTGCGGCTGTCCTGTGCTGTTTCGCGTGAGACGATTTCAGATGGTTTGTCCAGACTCGCTCGTTTGCTTCCGGCGGGCTGAGATCGCGAAACGGTTCCATTCTCCTTCTGTTGAGACGTATGCCTTTTCGACAACGCAGGGCCGTTGCCTTGCTCGCAGTTCTTCTTTGCCAGGGGATCACGGTCTTACCAGCGGTAGCCCAACCAACGCTCAAGGTGGGTGCCATCCCGGATCAGAACCCAGAGCGACTCAATCGTCTCTATGGCCAGTTCGCAGATGAACTCAGTGACCGCCTGAATGTCAAGGTGCGTTATGTGCCGGTCAGCAATTATCCAGCGGCGGTCAGCGCGTTCCGCACCGGTGGGCTGGATCTCGTCTGGTTTGGTGGCCTGACCGGTGTTCAGGCACGCCTGCAGACTCCCGGGGCTCAGGTTCTTGCGCAGCGCGACATTGATGCCCGCTTCCGCAGTGTTTTCATCGCCAATACGGGCTCGGGTCTGCAGCCAATCAGCTCAATCAACGGTCTCACCAGTCTGCGAGGCAAGCGGTTTTCTTTCGGTTCAGAGAGCTCAACGTCCGGTCGTTTGATGCCGCAGCATTTTTTGGCCAAGGCCGGGGTCAAACCGAGTCAATTCAGTGGTGGTCGGGCTGGATTCAGCGGCAGCCATGACGCAACCATTGCGGTGGTGCAGAGCGGTGCCTATGAAGCGGGTGCTCTCAACGAGCAGGTCTGGACCTCAGCAGTCCAAGACGGGCGCGTGAACACCGAGAAGGTGACTGTGATCTGGCGAACTCCTGAATACGTTGATTACCACTGGGTCGTTCGTCCAAAACTGGATCAGCGGTTCGGCAAGGGTTTCACGACGCGTCTTCAAAAGGCAATCCTCAGCCTCGAGCCCACCACGCCGCGTCAGGCGACCATTCTTGAGCTTTTTGCGGCCAAGCGGTTCATTCCAGCCGAGGCAAGTCAGTACAAGCCGATCGAAAAGGTGGGCCGGGAGCTGGGCAAGATCAGGTGACAGCGCTCCTGGAGCTGGAGGAGGTGCGTCTTGCCGGTCCCCACGGGGATCGACTGAACGCTGTCACTCTCAAGCTCCAGAACGGTGAGCGAATTGCCCTTCTCGGCCGTAGTGGGGCCGGTAAGAGTTCACTGATCGGGGTGTCCAATGGCAGCCTGATACCCGCCTCAGGATGCGTTCTCTTTCAGGGTGTGGCGCTCGAGAAGCAAAGCCGGCGCCAGCGCGCGCGGATCGGCACTCTTTGGCAGGACCTGCGTTTGATCGAGCAGCTCAGCATTGGCCAGAACGTCAATGCCGGCGCGCTTGGACGCCGCCGCCTGCACTGGGCCCTGGCCAATCTGTTGTTTCGCGTCGATGCGGAGGCCAGCCGCTCCTGCCTGCGCCAGGCAGGTCTGGAGGAATCCCTGCTGGCTGATGCAGGGCTTGATCGTTCAGTGAGCCAGCTTTCAGGCGGGCAACGGCAGCGCGTGGCCCTGGCCCGCTTGTTTCGGCAACAGCCTGACCTGATGCTGGCGGATGAACCTCTCGCCAGTCTTGATCCCGCCATTGCCTCCGAAGTGTTGGAGAGGCTTCTGACCTCTGAGTTGGATGGCACTCTGCGCAGTGGTGCCCAAGCCGTGGTGGTGTCATTGCATCGACCGGAGCTGATCGACCGCTTTGACCGCGTGCTGGGTCTTCGCGCAGGACGGCTCGTTATTGATGCGCCTGCAAAGGCCGTCTCAGCTGGGGATCTCCGAGCTCTTTATGCACCGTGATCGCTCCGATGCGGCCCACTGCCCCAGCTCTTGTTCTGTTACCGGCTCTTGCTCTGCTGCCGGTGCTGCTCGTGGTGGTGAATGGAGCCCATGGCGGCGGGGCTGAGATCCTCGGCTCGTTCGCGGTCAGCGCCGTCAGCCCTTCCCTTGACCCAGCACTGTTGCGGGCATTGCTGGTCGGCCTTCAGGTGACGGTCGCCACGGCACTAACCGGATGGAGCTGCAGTCTTGTGCTCGGTGTTGTTCTGGGATGCCTGAGTTCGGAGCGTCTCTGGCTCACCTGGGGGGTTCCGTGTTGGCCGGCAACCGTGTTCAGGCGCTTGATGGCCTTGCCCCGCTCTGTGCATGAGCTGATTTGGGGACTACTGCTGCTGCAGGTGCTGGGGCTGCATCCCTGGGTTGCGGTGATGGCGATCTCCATTCCCTATTCCTGCCTGATCGCCCGGGTTTGGCGCGATCAGCTGCAGAGCCTTGACCCTTCTCGTCTGCAGGCCATGCTCCAGACCGGCTCGTCGCCGTTGGCTGCCTGCATGACGGCGTTGTCACCCGTCATGGGCTCGGTGCTGGTGAGTTACGGCGGCTACCGCCTGGAATGTGCTCTTCGCAGTGCAACGTTGCTGGGGGTTTTCGGTCTTGGCGGCCTGGGAATGGATCTGGAACTGAGTCTGAAGTCCTTGCAGTTCCATGAACTCTGGACAGGGCTGTGGTTGTTGACCGGGGTCACCATCGCCTTGGAGCAAGGACTTCACTGCTGGCGGAACTGGAGCGAACGGGTTCAATTCGGACAGCGTCGGGTGCTTTGGTTTGCTTTGGCCGTGCTGTTTTCAGCGGGTCTTGGTGCTGTCTGGCTCGCTTGCCTGTTCCCCGACTCCGGCTCCTTGAACTGGTTTCCTGTGCAATGGCCTGATTTCAGCAGCTTTCAGCAGGCGGCTCTGGAACTCCCCTGGTTGTCAATGCTGTGGGAGACCTTGATCCTGACCCTGCTTGCGGCCGGCATTGCCATCGGTTTGCCGCCGTTGCTGCTGCTGTTGACCCCGGCGCGTTTCTGGAAACGCTGCGTCAGTGGGTTCTGGGTGGTCGTTCGGGTGATCCCTCCACCTCTGGCGGTGCTTTTGCTTCTCTTGAGCAACCAGCCAACCCTGGCCATTGGTGCGCTAGCACTGGGGATGCACAACAGCGGTGTCATGGGGCGTTTGCTCCAGGAGGGCCTCGAAGAGCAGGACAGTTCGGTGCGAGTTGCGCTCGCCAGCAGCGGAGCCTCTCCGCGGGTGAGCTGGTTGTACGGCTTGCTCAGCCCCAGGAGTCCTTCCCATCTGGCCTATGGCGCCTATCGCAGTGATGTGATCCTGCGTGAAACGGTGGTGGTTGGTCTGATCGGTGGAAGCGGTCTCGGCTGGCAGCTGCTGGAGTCGCTCAGTTCCTTCCATTGGGCGGCGGTGTTGTTGTTGATCACCACCTACGCCGCCCTGACTCTGATCGGTGAATGGCTGAGTGATCGGTCACGGAAGCACTGGCTGCAAAGCTGACTCTGTTCAGTCGACCGGCAGTGGATTCATGCGGGCTCCCCGTCAACTGATCGTGATCGGAGACAGCGGGGTGGTGGGCTGGGGAGACCGGGAGCAAGGCGGATGGTGTGAACGGCTTCGCTGCCATTGGATGCAACTTCCTGATGCACCGCTGATCTACGGGCTGGGTGTTCGCGGAGATGGTCTGGAGGCGGTGTCAGCTCGATGGGAACGGGAGTGGTCTTGCCGAGGTGAATTGCGGCGAAAAAAGCCGGAGGCCTTGTTGCTCTCGGTGGGGCTCAATGACACGGCTCGGGTCGGTCGTATCGATGGCAGGCAACCTCTGGATGCGCAGGCTTTTCGCTTTGGTTTTGAACAACTGCTTCGCGCCATTCAGCCCCATGGATCGGTGTTTGTGGTGGGGCTGACGCCCGTCGATGAACAGGCCATGCCTTTCGCCGAATGTCTCTGGTACAGCAACAGCGACATCGCCGTGCATGAAGCGCAGATCGAGGAAGCCTGTCTGGAGGTGGATGTTCCTTACCTAGGCCTTCACCGGGCCATGCAGGCTGAGCCTGACTGGCTGCAGTGGTTGGAGCCCGATGGCATTCATCTCAATGCGATGGGCCATGCCTGGATCGAGCACCGTCTTCGCTCCTGGAGTGCATTGCAGCAATGGGCTGGTCTTCAGCCCTTGCCGCAGGTCATGCCTTGCTGATCAGCATCAGAATCGGGAATGTCAGCCGATGGATCATGCGCCTGCTTGCTTGTGCCGCAGCCGCATTGTTGTTGTGTGGTGTTGCCTCGGTGGTGAGATCTCAGGAAGGGCTTGTGAACTGTGAAGCCTTTTCCAGTGGGTTCACCACCCCGGAAGGGTGTATCGATGGTTCTCAACCCAGTTCAGGGCCGATTCCTGCAAATCAGGATGACGATTGGGCTGATATGCCTTTTGGTTGGTACGGACCGGGAGACTGGATGGATTTTTAGGCTCAGCTGGTGGGGTCTTCCAAGTTGATGCGAGGGCTTTTGAGCAGCTGTGCGAGTGCCCCTAGCGGCCATCCGAGGTTGCGCAAATGGCGAGCAAGAGATCTCGATGCCTCGTAGTAGCCCTCCCCGTAGCTGTGGGAGTAGCCGATCTCCTTCAGCGTGAGGAGCAGCAACCGGTGCTCGCGGCGGGTGCCCTCTCTTGCCTCTAGCAATTGGAAACCTCGCTCTTTGAGCTGGCTGAGGGTCTGTTCGTTCAGATCGTCACGAAAGCCCAGGTACATCACGTGGTCGATCTCTCGATACGCAGTGAAAACCCTTGCGCCGCGGTGGATTTCCAGGAACTGGTAGCGCTCCGTGACGGCAATCACCGCATCCATACACGGGGCGAGCAGTGCGTCCTCGATCTGAGCGATGTTCATGGTGTTGTGCTGCCGGCGGCCAGACGTTCCTCACAGGCCATTTCGTAGTTCCGAACAGCGCCGGCAGGGATCGAACCGTTGCTCTTCAGTTGTCGTACTGACAGCTCAACGCACTGCAAGACCACGCTGGTCAGCTCACGTCCTTCGCACTGAGCCCAGCTGCGCAGCAGCACGTGGAGGCTCGGTGGAACGGACACCGTGAGCTTCACCTGGTTTTCCCGTGGGGGCGCCATCCGCTCGGTCTTTGTGTCGGCTGCACCATAGCTCCCAGTCACCGTAAAGCAACTGCCTAGTAGCTGTGGGGTGGCTGCGGAGTTGCTCAGAGGCCTTTGGAGTCAGCGTCTGGCGCCGTTATGGTTGCCTGCGGTTGCTGCAGGGTGGCTGCCAAGGAGCTCGGCGCTTCAGCGGACCCAAGTGATCATGCGATTGTTGGCGGGCATCAAGGTGATGTCCTGAAGCGTCAAGCCCTCTTCACAGGCTTGTTTCAGTACCGATGTCTGGTCTCGCACCCCCCAGGCAGGATTTCTCTCCCGCAGGGAGGCATCGAAGCTGCGGTTGCTCTCGCTGACGTGATGGCCATCCACGCTGAAGGGGCCATACACGCAAAGCTTTCCTCCGCTGGGCAGCAGTGCCGATGATTGCCTCAGCAGAGCGGTGGTGCACTCCCAGGCGGAAATGTGAAGCAGGTTGATCGCCACCATGGCCTGTGTGGTTTCTCCCAGTTGTTTCGTCAGAACCAGATTTCTGATGTCTAGTTGCAGGGCTGGTGGCATCTTCACTGTCAACTGCTCATGGCGGATCCAGGAATTGATGCTGCGGCAATGCTCAGGATCAGGGTCGCTGCATTGCCAGATGATTGATGGAAAGCGTTTCTGGAAGGTGACACCGTGTTCGCCCGATCCGCTTGCAATTTCAAGGATCAATCCTCTGGCTGGAAGCTGTTCAGCCAGCACATCTCCGATTGGGATCCGGTTGCGCTGAGTTGCAGGAAAGATCAGGCGTTCATCGCCGAAGCCGGAATTCATCAGATCAGTGATGTGGGTCTGGATTGAGTGAGCAGGCGATTCTGTTCATCGTTTGGGGCTTCTTTCGCAATCGCGATCATCCTCGATAAGTTGAAGACATCAATAGGGAGCCTGCGTTGCCGCTCAGTTCGGTTGCCGACTATCTCGACTGGGCGATCAGTTTTGACGACTGCAAGGTGCATCAAGAAGTGATGCTGCTGCGGAGACGCTTTCCTGAGGCAACGCCCTACGAGCTGGCAGAGCAAGCCTTCAGCGACGTGCGTCTGCGCGTGATCACGGCTGGTGCTGCCATGGGTCTGGCCGCGAATCCGCTGCTCAGTGTGGCTGGAGCGCTGGCTGATCTTTCCGTTACCACCCGTGCGCAGCTCTTCGCTGCGGCCTGTGCGGCCGAACTATTGATTCCCGGTTTCCTCGATAGCGAAGCAGCTCGGTATGAATTGCTCGTTCCCGTGCTCGGCTCGACTGTGATCAGTCAGTTGACTGTGGAGTTTGGTCTCAAGGCTGCGAAGACCGCCACCCGAGAGGTTGTGCTCAGATTGATCAACCAGCGCAGCCTGCCGTTGATCAATGGTGTGATCTCAAGGGTTTTCGGGCGCAGGGTGACGCAGAGAGCATTGATTACCAAGACGATTCCCCTTGTGGGTTGCTTGGTTGGTGGTGCCTGGAATGCCATGGAAGCTGAGGTGATTCGGAACCGCACGCTTCGCTATCTCACCGATCAATCCATGGATCCAGTGACGGTTGTTGAAGTCGAAGTGGTGTCTGGCTGATGCAGGTAATCCTGGTTGTATGGCCTACTTGAATCAGTTTCGTGATGACCTGTGGGTCTCAGCCCTCGATCGAACGTCTGCTCAAGGGCTGGAACCCAGATCAACACATCAGTTTGTTGTGATTCACACAGACGTTGTTTGAACTCTGTCGCTGAATGGGTTTAGGTGCCTTATGCATATGAGTTATGAACCTGGGAGTCTGGACTGTCGTCTTCTGATTGATGCCAAGCACCACCTGGAGCTCGCACTTGCTTCACTCAGTGGTCTTCCCCAGAGCGATCACATTCAGAGACAGCTGAAAGCCGTTCATCAGCAGCTTGAGGGCATGCACGATCTCAAGAGGTCTCTTCTGATGGACAACGCCTGACCACTCACGTTTGCTCGCTGAGCCTCGATTGTTTTGATGCACTTCTGGGTGACAATGACTTCACCCACCTCAGCCCGTATGTTCGAAAAGAAGGAGCGCCCTGCCTGGCTCAACTGGTTGTTCCTGGGAATTTTCTTGTATTCGAGTTGGCAGCTCGCCGGTTTCTGGTTTGAGAAGCTGCACGGTTAAACCAGCCGTTTATTCAGTGGCTATCACCTTGGCAGTGGACCGAGTCACCTCGGCTGCTGGCTGAGCTGAAGTTCTATTGAGTTCACGCTCGAGCGCTTCAACCCGACGCTCACGCAAACAATATTTGCAACCGCCAGTGGTCTGGAGATGCCGTTCGGGAGTGATGGTGATTTCCTGAACAGGGTGTTTGCAACAGCGAATTTTGACTGGGCTTTTGTAGCTGCGCCACTGGATGCCGGAGTAGTCGAACTGATCACCGAAGCGCTGTCTTGCTCGCTTCAGGAACGTTTCCAGCGTGATCCTTGCTCCCATGGCTTCAATCTATGGGCTGTGGTCCGCAACCTCGCCCACGCTGTTATCCGTCTTCATGCTCCAGGAGGGCTGCGAGGGCGCCAGAGTGCTCTGCCAAGAGGGTTTGGAGGTGGATGGAGGCAGACGCGGCCGCTGAAGTTCTGAACTGGACCCACTATTCGGGCTGGCTTCCTAATGACATCAGGCAGATGTGGATGGATCGCTGTGTTGAGCAGATCAGCTGGGATCAGCCGCAGGTCCATGTTTATGGACGATGGCATCCTGTGCCG
>PVBE010360016.1_pt1 | contig 10420 bp, 7 predicted proteins | sample 1631181 | NCBI WGS metagenome assembly PVBE01 (sample SAMN08397723, study PRJNA350692) | Marine metagenome, whole genome shotgun sequencing project. | isolation source: water | place: Pacific Ocean | collected 2012-04 | reverse complement strand
CAACGTTCTCTCGCGCAAACAGTAATTCACCCGTTTGTCCGGGCGGCAACTCGTCCAGCTTGTCATCCACCACCATCGCGCTCACGAACGGCAGTAACCTGCCTATGGAATCCGGCCTCGTCTCCGCCTCGTCGTCCCTCAGCACGTGGGTCATGCTTATAGTTTCCGTCAGACCAAAGAAATTGTGCAGGGCCACACCGGGAAAGCTCTTGCGGAGTTCTTTTATCACAGCTTCCGGCATTGGGCTTCCCGCGTAGGCAAGGAGACGAAGCGACGACGAGTCATAATTGTCCAGATTCGGAACTTTCAGAAGCTGCTGAAAAACCGCCGGTGCGCTCATGAACGTTGTCACACGTTCGCGTTCGATGACCGCCATCAACTCATCCGGCCTGGTGGGCGAAGCGAGAATCACCGGCGTTTTCGTGTACGCTGCCGTCGGCAGCGATGTGTAGAACGGGCCACAGTGAAACATGGGGCTTGTCAGCAGGTGTACATCCGCATTGCAGAATCCGTGAGCGTTAATGGCGGCAATAACATTAAACATCAGGTCGCTGTGCCGCATGACGGCACCTTTCGGGATCCCCGTTGTGCCGGAAGTGTGCATAATTATGGCGGGGGCGTTCCTTGTCGTGGGCGGCCCATTCCCATCGGCCGCTTCTCGTTGTGGGTGGCCCGCCCACAGTCTGTCGTGACGGGGCGCGTCTGACAGTTCACTCCAACCAGTCAGGCCACTTTCTCCAGGATCCAGTGCAACTATCATGCGCGGTCCTGGTTCAACGGCTACCTTGAGAACTTCATCTTTGTCCGATCTCACGACGAGGGTGTCTGGTTCGACATTCTTCATTATCCCTGCGAGTTCGTTACTCTTCAGCCAGGTGTTCAAGGGGACAATTGTTCCGCGCACGTGAACGACGGCCCAGTAGAGGAGATAATACTCAAGGCAGTTCGGCAGAGATGCCGCAACCTTCGGGTTCTCGACGCCGGCCCGGGAGAGGCCCGCGGCAATTCCTTTCAACTTTGAGTCGGCCTCGGCGTAGGTGAGCCTGCGATTGCCATCCACGACTGCCACCTGGTCCGGCGCAAGCTGCACGGCCTCGTCCCACATGTCACGTGTGCCCGCGAGAGGCAGTCTCAGGGGCAGTGCGTCTTCCTGTAGCATGGCTTCAAGAACAGGCTGGATGGTATCGGCAACAAACCTGTTGCCAAATTCGTTGGGGTGATTCGTCAGGTCCCAGCAACAGCGGTTTCCCATTATCCGGTCTTGGATATTGGGTACGTATGGGCAACCGTATTGCGAAGCGATCTTTTGCTCCAGCTTGTGGAACTCAACGCCGCGGCCGTCGCACCCTTCTGTTTTGGGAATTCGCTCACCGCTGTCATCAAGGCAATCGCCGAAGACTCCAAGGATTGCGGCCTGGGCTCCCGCATCCCGGACACCAGAGATGATAGTGTCGAGGTCGCCGGCCCATGCGGCAGGTGATCTTTCCGCCCTGTGCCAGTCGTTGGCCCCCAGTTCCACGAGGACAATGTCAGGTCGAGCGGCCAGGACGCCGGGCAGTCGTCGAAGACCATCGGCAATAGTCTCCCCGCTCACCCCCATGTTCACAAACTCGTGCCCGGGAAAGCGATCCTGCAAAACATCACTGAAACGGCCACCGTCGCCGCCGCATTCAGTCAAACTGTCACCAAAACAAACAATCTTCATAGCGTATGCGATGTTTGATACACCTAGCGGAGGGTATTGTCTGCGAAAAAAACTACAAATAACGGCCGCGCTCAAGTAAACTAGCCCGACAATTGTGATGAAGCAGTTCTTGAATATCCTAGTTGTTGGCGCCGGTGGCTTTCTTGGTTCCGTATTCCGTTACCTCGTTTCCGGGGCTTTGCAGAAGCTGTCTCCGGAAGGCGTTTTTCCGCTGGGAACGCTGGGCGTTAATGTCATCGGCTGCCTGGTCATCGGTTTGCTGGCGGGGGCAGCTGAGAACATGCAGGTGTTCGGGCCGCAGGTGCGGCTCTTTCTTTTTCTCGGGGTGCTGGGCGGGTTCACAACGTTCTCATCGTTTGGATACGAAACAATGGCAATGTTGCGTGACGGGCAGGCATTGGCGGCGATGGCCAATGTCGGCCTGCATGTTGTCGCAGGTCTGTTCGCGGTTTGGCTTGGGTTGACGGTCACGGCTGCTGTGTGAGGTGTTTCATGTTTGCGGATAAAGGAAGGGCTGATGACGGTGGCAGATGTCCAGGCCCGGTTCTATGGACGGGAATAGGAAAAGGGCCTTCCGCAGAACCTGTGGATTTTCGGAAGAAGAGTTTAACCGCGGATGGGCGCGGATTACGCGGATAAGGGGAGAGAAATGGAGACAATGAGGCTTCAGGTCCGGTGTGGTTTTTCTGTATCGGAATGTCATACCGAACTGGAATATTGGTCTTCCCTTGAATTCTCCCACTATCCGTGCTCATCCGCGTCCATCCGTGGTTGAAATATCCGGGAATAACTCATATGTATTGCTCACGAACCGGGAAGAATAACGTTATCGAAGATGCTGCGGCGGGCCTCCGCCGCACATCGCGCAGAGAGGAAAGATATGAATACTCCATTGCTTGATCAGTTTTCGAAACGCGGGCGTGATTTTCTGGGTGTTGAATACCCGTTCATATGCGGCGCCATGACGTGGGTCAGCGACGCTCGTCTCGTGGCCGCCGTCTGCAACGCAGGGGGATTTGCCTGCCTGGCTGGTGGTAATACTCCTGTTGATATACTCGAGCAACAGATCGAAGAAGTGAAGTCACTCACCGACAGACCATTTGCTTTGAACGTGATCACCATTGCCCCTGCCTACCGGGAGCAGCTCGAGCTGACCGAAAAGCTCCAACTGCCGTTTGTCATTTTCGCCGGGAGTTTTCCGCGCGGTCAGGAGGTCGAACTCGTCAAGAGTACGGGCGCAAAAGTGCTCTGTTTCGCATCCACCCAATCGATTGCCGAACGGATGCTGGGCTACGGCGTGGATGGCCTTATTCTCGAGGGAATGGAAGCCGGGGGGCACGTGGGACATGTCTCGCTTACGATATTGCTGCAACAAGTACTTTTTGAATTCCCAGATGTCCCGATATTCGTTGGGGGGGGCATCGCAACAGGGAAGATGTGCGCTCATATGTTCCTGATGGGGGCTGCCGGAGTTCAGTTGGGAACACGCTTTGCGATCGCCGAAGAAAGCTGTGCTCATCCCGCCTTCAAAGAAGCATTCATAAAGGCCAAAGCACGGGATGCGATATCCACACCTAAATTCGACAGCCGTCTTCCCGTGGTTGCCGTCAGGGCTCTTCGCAACGAGGGCACCGACGACTTCGGGAGGCTGCAACTGGAGTTGATCCGGGCCCTTGACGAAGGCAGGATGTCGAGGAGTGAAGTGCAGATAAAGGTAGAAGAATTCTGGATGGGGCGTCTGCGTGAGGCCGTACTGGAGGGTAACGTGACACGCGGCTCGCTCATGTCGGGGCAGTCCGTCGGACTGGTCAATAGTGTCATGTCGGTGGCGGACATCATAGGTGATCTCCGGTCCGAAGCGGAAGCCGAGCTGCAGAAGGTCAGGGGATCCTTCCTGGACACATGAGCGCTAAACCATCAAACGTCATCCTGATTGGAATGCCGGGTTCGGGCAAGAGCACCGTCGGCGTCGTCCTGGCCAAGCGGATGTCGCTGGACTTCGTTGATACGGATGTTCTAATCCAGATATGCGAAGACAGAACCCTTCAGAAGATAGTTGACGCAGACGGACACATGGCCCTGCGCGGAATAGAAGAGAGCGTGCTTGTGTGCCTGGACTGCAAGAACTACGTGATTGCCACCGGGGGGAGTGCTGCGTACAGCAAGCCGGCGATGACCCACCTCAGAAAAGACGGAGTCGTAGTATTCCTTAATGTCGATATCGACACATTGAGGGCAAGAGTGTCCGACTATGATACAAGGGGACTGGCAAAGCGCCCCGACCAAACCTTCAAGGAACTGTTCGAAGAACGGTATGTTCTCTATCAGAAGTACTCCGATATACAGATTGACTGCGCAGCGATGACGCAGGAAGAAGTGTGCAGTGAGATTCAGGAGGCGCTGGGCCGGTAGATCGTAACATGCCGTGTGGAGATCTCGTCCACCTCGTAGCGGTGGACGTACCGGGAGAAGTAGGTCCACCGCTACGAGGTGGACCATGCGAATGTGAAGCGAATTGCCCGTATCTCCGAACGACCTCCAACTACATTTTAGGCATGTTCCATTTGCCGTGGATGCCATCCTTGTGCCAGGAGCTTTTGCTGTCGCTACTGGGTTCGCTGCTGACGGGCTTTCTTTGCCTCTCGGGAACCTTGTCAACATCTTCGGCTACCTTGTGCCAGAGTGACGCAAGTGCCTTCACCCGCTCGGGATGCCGGCCCGCAAGGTCGTTCTGCTCTGTGCGGTCGTTGGCAATATTGTAGAGTTCCCACTTGTGGCCATAGAAGCTGACGGCCTTCCAGTCTCCCTGGCGGATTGCCCGGCAGTTGGAGAACTGGAAGTACAAGTAGTCATGCCCCTTGCGTTCTTTACCTTCGAACAGCGGCACCAGGGACTTGCCCTGCAGAGGCTCGATGTTCTTGTTGTCGGGATACCTGGCACCTGCCACTTCAATGCAGGTGGCCATGATGTCGATCAGGTGGCCGGGACTACGATTCCATGACCCTGTCTTGTTGATGTGCCCGGGCCAATGGACAATGAGTGGACTTGAAATGCCGCCTTCGTGTTGCGTCTGCTTGAAATGCTTAAGTGGGGTGTTCCCGATCGTTGCCCAGCTTGCATCGTAGCAGTAATAGGAGCGAGCTTTCCATGGCGGGATATCCATGTTGCGGCTGCGCTCGAACGGACACGCCCCGTTGTCGGAGCACAACATCACCAGGGTGTTGTCGAGCTGACCCTTATTCTTCAGATGGGCCAGCACGCGACCTACATTCTGATCGATGCGGTCGACCATGGCCGCGAATATGGCCATCCGAAAGCTCTCGAATTCCCTGTTCTTCCCGTTCAGCGCTTCCCAGTTCTTGATGTGCTTCGGCAGGGGAGGAAGATCCATCTCCGGCGGGAAGAGTCCAAGCTGCTTCTGTTTTGCAAAACGTCTCTTTCGGACCTCGTGCCATCCTATGTCGTATCGCTCCAGGTACTTCTTGATGTCCTCCTTCGGTGCCTGCAAGGGATAGTGAGGAGCATTGAAGGCGATGTAGTGAAAGAACGGTTTCTTTTCTTTCAGCGCTTCGTCTATGAACTGTATTGCGTAGTCGGCGTTGGCGTCGGTGGTGTAGAAATCCTTATCAAAATCACTCCACGATTCACCGTTCAGACGAAAGGTCTTATCTCCTACGAAGAAGTCCGTTGCCCCGGAAAGGTGTCCCCAGTAACGACTGAATCCACGATCCGTGGGCTCGCCCGTCAGGTGCCATTTTCCGGTCATTGATGTGAAGTAACCGGCCTTGTTCAGCACTTCTGCAATTGTTACCGATCGGCTCAGTTTGCTGTTGCCGGCCTGGTGGCAATAGAGCCCGGACAGCAGGCAGACACGTGAAGAATGGCACTTGGCGGTGTTGTAGAACTGGGAGAATCGCAAGCCTTCATTCGCAAGCGTGTCGATGTGCGGTGTTTCGATCTCGCTGCCGTAGCAACCGAAATCGGAGAAGCCAAGATCATCGACCATCATCAGCAGTATGTTAGGTTTGGCTTCAGGCGCGCCGAGTGCAGTGCCGGCGAGCATCGCAAAAACGCTAATGAGAAACCTGTATGCGGCCATCAATTTGCTCCCTGTTGTTCGGATAGTAGAGCATAGATGTGCCATATCTCTGAGGGGTTGTGAAGCCACAACTTGTGTTCTTTCTCGGCGAGGCGTGCGTGTTCTATGGAGGGACGCGGGCCACCGCGTCCTCGGTCACGGAGGCCCGTGACCCTCCAGTTCCAGTGGAACCGGCGTCTCGCCTGTCTGTAGCCGCCCCGGACGTCCGGGGTGGATCTCCATTGGGCGTTGTTGGATGTCAGCGCCCCGTATATACTTCTGGCCACTTTGGAGGTGGTTGTGAGCAGTAAGAGAGTTCTTGTTATTGGTGGCGGGCCGGCCGGTATGATGGCTGCCGGGCAGGCTGCCGTCGCCGGCTGCGGTGTTACCCTGCTGGAAAGGATGCGCCATTCCGGGCGGAAGCTCTCTATCACCGGAAAGGGCCGGTGTAACCTGACGAATGTTGCCGACCTGTCCGAGTTCTCATCCCATTTCGGGGATACGGCTCCCTTTCTGCGTGCAGCTTTCGAAACCTTCTTTGCCGATGACCTTTGTGACTTCATTAGATCGCTGGGCATTGACCTGAAGGTTGAACGTGGCGGCCGTGTGTTTCCGGCGAGTGGCCGCGCACCCGATGTTACGCGTGCGCTTGTTCGATGGGTGAAAGATGCCGGTGTCGAAGCGATTCACGATTCACGGGTCACAGAGATTGTGACCACTGCCGGGCGGGTGACAGGTGTCAAAGCTCGCGACCTTTTCTTTCCCGCCGACGCCGTCATTCTCGCCACGGGTGGCGCGTCGTATCCGCGCACCGGGTCCAGCGGCGATGGTTATCGACTGGCCGAAGGGGTAGGGCACGAGATCGTTCCTATTCGCCCCGACCTTGTTCCGCTGGAATCCGCCGGAAACATCGGCGAAGCGCTTGCCGGTCTCGAACTCCGCAACGTCAGGATCAGCATTAGCGCTGCAGATCGCCATGTTGAGAATGGGCCCGGAGAGATGTCATTCACGACGTCGGGCGTGACGGGACCTCTTGTTCTGAGCTCCAGCCTCTTTGCCGTGGACGCCCTTCGTGAGGGTTTGCCTACTGCCGTCAGCATTGACCTCAAACCCACGCTTACAACACAGAAACTGGCCGGTAAGCTTGAGCGCGATTCAGAGGCACGCGGACAGTCAACGGTGAGGGACCTGGTCAGACGGTTGCTGCCGCGCGAGCTGGTGCCCTTGTGCCTGAAGGGTACGCGCGTCCCGGCTTCGCGAGAAGCGCGTTCGCTAACGGCAGAGGAAATTCACAGAATTGTATCGTGGATGAAGGGCTTTCGAATCGAAATCACCGGTCACAGGCCGTGGGACGAGGCCATAGTGACGGCCGGGGGTGTGAGCACGCGGGAAGTTGATGAAGCTACCATGGAGTCAACGAAGGTGCAGGGACTTTATCTTGCAGGCGAAGTGCTCGACATCCAGGCAGATACCGGTGGTTACAATTTGCAGGCCGCGTTCTCCACCGGCTACCTTGCCGGGCTTGCGGTTGGAGATCCCGGGCGCGGTCCCGGTGGACGCAACAAAGCCGGCGGGAAGGCAAAACAAAGCCGACGAGGCAAGGCTTCACGTGTCACGCCGGAATCTTTCCCTGCGGGGGCTTTTCTTCCCATGACGAAAGACGAGATGCAGGCGCGGGGTTGGGACGAACTGGACGTCATTCTCGTTACCGGTGATGCGTACATCGATTCACCTTTCATAGGGGTGGCGGTTATTGGCCGCGTGCTCGAAGCGGCCGGTTATCGTGTCGGAATTATCGCGCAGCCGGATCCGGCAAACGGTGAAGACATAATGCGGCTGGGTGAACCGCGACTCTTCTGGGGGGTTAGTGGTGGTTGTATAGACTCGCTCGTGGCCAACCGTACGGCCTCGGGCAGACCGCGCAAAAAAGATGACTACACGCCGGGTGGAGTCAATGACCGCCGTCCCGACAGGGCGGCCATCGTATACAGCAATCTGATCCGCCAACACTTCAAGGACACTCGTCCCGTTGTCCTTGGCGGCATAGAGGCGAGTCTCAGGCGGGTTGCTCACTACGATTTCTGGACAGACAGGATACGGCGTTCAATCCTGTTCGATGCGAAAGCTGATTACTTGTTGTACGGCATGGCGGAAAGGGCAGTGCGAGAACTGGCATCGACCCTAAAGAAAGGCGAAGACCCAAAGGGGATACGCGGGCTATGCTACGTTGGCAAAAGCATCCCCGATGGAGCAGTGCAGCTACCGTCGTTTTCTGTCTGCCGGTCGGATAGTGATGCGTTCACCGGCATGTTTCACACGTTCTACCGCAACAACGATCCCGCTACAGCCGGAACGCTGGTTCAACAGCAGGACTCGCGTTACCTGGTTCAGAACCCACCGGCAGAGTACCTGGGATGCGAAGAGTTAGACGCGGTTCATGAGCTCCCTTATGTCCGCGATGCGCATCCGTTGTGCCGGGAGAGGGGAGATGTTCGGGCGCTTGAGACGATTCGCTGTTCAATAAGCACTCATCGCGGGTGCTACGGCGAATGCAATTTCTGCGCAATCACGGTGCACCAGGGGCGTGCGGTACGATGGCGCAGCGAGAAGTCGATTCTCAAAGAGGCGCGTGCTATCGTGGACCATCCTGAGTTCAAAGGCGTTATCCAGGATGTTGGTGGGCCAACGGCCAATATGTACGGATTCAGTTGTTCCCGCATGAAGAGCAAAGGTTGTTGTCCGGACAAGCGCTGTCTTCATCCGGATGTGTGTTCGGGATTGAAGGTGGACCATGGCAAGCAACTGTCCTTGCTTCGCAAGCTGCGCCGGCTTTCCGGCGTGCGCCGGGTCGTTGTCGCTTCGGGAATCCGGTACGACATGATACTGGCCGATGCGGGGCATGGCGACGAGTACCTGGAAGAGATCATTGCCCATCACATTTCGGGCCAGATGAAGGTTGCCCCGGAACACTCCGATCCCGGCGTGCTGCGAGCGATGGGAAAGCCGGGCACGGATCCGCTGGTTGCGTTCAAACACAAGTTCGACTCGCTGACCGGGAAGGCCGGTAAGAAGACCTTTCTTACCTACTACCTGATAGCGGCACATCCCGGTTGCACGGGGGAAGACATGTCACGGCTCAGGAAGTTTGCTGCCCGCGAACTGCGTGCCCGGCCCGAACAGGTTCAGATATTCACCCCCACACCGTCCACCTATTCGACCCTCATGTACTGGACGGAACGTGATCCATTCACGGGCGAAGCATGCTTCGTGGAGAAGACGGTGAAAGGACGCGAAGCGCAGAAGAACATCCTGCGTGTTGGGAGGTAGGGATGCAGGTCACCGGAGGGGCGAACCCTTCTGTTACATGCGGGCGGGCCATCGTGGCCCGTTGGGGAAGCGGCCCATGGGGATGGGCCGCCCACCAAGTCGAAGCACTCACCACAGTGAGAATCCGAATATGTAGGTAAGGCAATAGTAGATGCCTACCAGGATGAAGATACTGCCTGTTGCTAACCTGGCCCATTTTTCAAAGGCCGCGACCCCGGTGAAGGCCTTCCCTAGTTTCTTTCCTCCAGCACCGATAAGTACGGCGAACACAAGTACGGGAATACCGGTCCCGATGCCATATACGAGCGGGACCAGGAACCTGGAGTTGGCTCTCACGGTAAGCGGTACAAGGCTCCCGAAAAAGAAAGCGGCCGAGATGGGACAGAACGAGGCGGCGAACACCGCACCGAGCAAAGGAGCGCCCCACATTCCCATCATTTCGACACGTTTCTGCAGGCTGTCGGCATCGGCGATGCCGCGACTCCTGAGGTGAATCAACTCAACCAGGATCATGCCGACAAGGATCAGGACAGGGCCAAGCAGCTGGTTCATGTTCTTCTGGAGTAGGTGGGAGAGATGGGGGGCTGCAAGCAGGCTTGATGAGAGCACTATACCCAGCACGAGATAGGTTAGGGACCGTCCCGCGGTATACAGGATTCCCGTAACAAAAACGTGCCGTGCGGAACTCAGCCGCTTACTTACGAATGACACGGCCGCGATATTGGTGGCCATGGGGCAAGGGCTGACGGAGGTGAGGATACCGAGCCACAGTGCAGAGATTAGAGCCATGGTCAACTCCGACATTACTTTCCTTTCAGTCTTCCTCCGCTTCCCCCCGTAGGGCGGACGTCTTCGTCAGTCCGGGACAGGTGAGGACACCTGTCCTGCGGGGGAAGTTCCAGAGTTTTCGCGGGAAACTGAATGCGACTCAGAATCCAGGTAAGCTCGCGTCTCTTCCTTGATGTACTGTTGGAAGGCCGCCTTGTCATCGACCAGGTCCCAGACCTCTTCCAGATTCTTCCAGGCCGTTTGCCGTGAATCCACGACGTTCACAAGCACCACCGACCGCGTGCTGAGTTTGTAATCGCTGACGAAATGATCGTTTTCTGGGTCATCGACGTTCACGATCTTGAAGAAGAGGTCGCCTGACGACACTTCGGGGGCCATGGAACCGGCAATGGTGTCTGCCGTATATGACTCTATTTTCCGGCAGGTTTCGCAACGGGCGTTGCCGTGGAGAATCCTGAGGTCGTACCGCCGCTAGGGTGTCCGCACAAACGGCGACACGCCGAAGGAGGACACCGTCGCGT
>PVBE010355662.1_pt1 | contig 10420 bp, 7 predicted proteins | sample 1631181 | NCBI WGS metagenome assembly PVBE01 (sample SAMN08397723, study PRJNA350692) | Marine metagenome, whole genome shotgun sequencing project. | isolation source: water | place: Pacific Ocean | collected 2012-04 | reverse complement strand
GACGGTCGAAGACCAGAGCTCCGAGGATTGGGACCGCGTGTTGGCGGTGAACGCCACGGGCGCTTTCAACTGTGCCCACCACGCCATTCCCGTGATGCGCGGGCAGGGCTGGGGCTCTATCATCAACGTCGTCTCGGGGGCCTTCTGGGAGGGCACTGCCCACCTCGCGTCCTATGGAGCCTCCAAGGGCGCGTCGGTGGGGCTGATGCTCACGCTGAATACAGAGAACCGGCAGCACAATATCAATTCCAATTGCATCTCACCCAGTGTGACCCACACCCGTCTGGTGGATCGCTGGCTCGTGGATCTATCCAAGACCACGCAAACCACCGAGGAAGACTTGAAGAAGCAGTGGGCGGTTCAGACGCCGGAAAATGTCGCCCCCCTGGCCGTCTATCTCTGCAGCGACCTGGGCCACGCGATCTCGGGGCAGATCTTCGAGGTCATGGACGACCAGATCATCGTGGTCTCGCCACCCACACGGGGGAATCGGATCCTCAGAGGTGGCGACCATTGGGAGCTGGAGGCGCTCGCCTCGGCCATTCCCGGCATCAGCGCCGAAGCCCGTTGACGGGTTGCGGACAGGCTCGCGTCGACAACACAGTCATGGAACACCGTCCGTTGCTTTTTTCGCACTGTTCTCGAAGCCGGTATGCGTCGTCTTCGACGAGCGTGCAGTGAGCTCGGACGGCGTCGCTGCGAGAGATCGCCTCCCCGTGTGACCGGATGGCGAGCCCGGGTTACCATCGAGACGTGCCCGCACTCGAATCTGGATGCCTCTCGGCGCCAAGCATCGTGCCTCGCCGGCATGCACGGCATGGCAGGGCAGGGCATGGAATCGCATGGAATGGAACGGCATGGAATGGAATCGGGACCCGGCCGCGTGAGCTCAGCCCCCGGACGAGTCGAGAGTGAGTGGCCCCTCGTTCGGCTGGCCTCGTTCTGAATGCCCGAGGCCCGATGAAGCGCATCTCCGTCATCATCCCGTCCTACAACCACGAGTCCTTCATCGGCGATGCAATTCGTTCGGTGGCCGCGCAGGCCGTGCCAGACCTCGAGCTCGTGATCATCGACGATGGCTCGACCGACGAGAGCGTGAAGCGGATTCGCGCAGAGCTGGAGCGCACCTCGATCGAGCGGGTGATCTTCCGGCAACAGGAGAACCGCGGAGCGCATGACGCCATCATGCGGGGCATTCGCGAGTCGAGTGGCGGGATCGTCGCGATACTCAACTCGGACGATCGATTCGCCCCGGATCGCTTCGAGAAAATGGCTCCCTACTTCGCCGGACGCGACGAGTTCATCGCCTTCTCGATGGTGCGTGTGATCGGTGCCTCGGGCGCCGCGTTGCCCGACTGGCACCCCACGGCGGCGGGCTACCGCCAAGCGCTCGACGCTGCGACCCGTTGTCCGACGGTGGGGTTTGGTCTGCTGTGCAACAACTTCGCGGTGACGAGCGGCAACTTCGTCTTTTCCCGGAGCCTCTATGAGCGCATCGGCGGATTTTCGAAGCATCGGCTCGCCCACGATTGGGACTTCCTGCTGCAATCGCTCGTCCATGTGGAGCCGATCTTCGTGCCCGAGGCTCTGATCGACTATCGCATCCACGCGAGCAACACGATCCACACGGTCGAGGATCTCAAGGAAGAGGAAGGAAGCAACATCCTGAATCGATTCCTCGCGCGGAGTGGCGAGGGGACCGAGAACCCGCTGGCGCCGTGTCCCAAGAACTGGCCTCTCTACTTCGATCTCTTCACGGCGAGCCACGCGCCCTGGTTCGGCGGCCCTTCGATCCGCAGCTGGATCGACGATTCCGTCGAGGTCGATTCGAGCTGTCCGGAGAGGCCCGACTGGCGCAGCTGGGCAGAGGCCGTCGGCTTCGACCTGGCGGGCGACTACCACTACATCACCGATCCCGGCTCCGATCCCGCGATCCTCGACTCGCTGGTGCTTGCGCGCGAGGTGCTCATGGCCGATTCGCACCCACTTGCGCACGAGTCCGCCGACAGCGCAATGGCGGCGTTGCGGGTTCTTTTCGAGCGATACGCCCACCCGCTGCGTCAGGTTCCGCGTGCACCCTCGAGGTCGGACCGAGGGGGTGATGCGGCAGAGCGCAAAGACCCGGACGATGCGGCACTGGTCTCGAGGACGGCGCCGAAACGCGGCGCGTACGCACAGCGCATTCGATCGGCGTTGGGCCGGCGCTTGCGAGCTCTGGGAACGCTTCGCGGCGCCACGACCTGGGAAATCGAGCGGTCGCGGCTCTTCGACGCCGAGTACTACGTCGCCGCGAACGGAGTCTCCTCGCTCCCGAAGTCGAAGGCGTTGCGCCACTTCCTCGAGACCGGCGCGAAGCAGGGGCTCGCCCCCCATCCGCTCTTCGACACCTCCTACTACATCGAGAGGAACCCCGACGTCGCGTGCTCCGACATGAATCCGTTGATCCACTACCTCACCCACGGTGCCGCGGAGGGACGCGACCCTCACCCTCTATTCCGATCGAGCTTCTACCTCGAGAACAATCCGGATGTTGCACGCAGCGGGATGAACCCGCTCTCCCACTACGTACGACACGGCGCGTTCGAAGGGCGCGAGCCCCACCCGCGATTCGACAGCGAGTTCTATCGAGCGCGTAGCCCCGAGCCGATTCCCGACGACGTGAGCCCGCTGGCCCATTACGTGCTGGTCGGCGCCGAGCTCGGAATTCCGATCAGCCGGACGGAGGAGCTCCACACCCGCCTCGAGCCGGAAACGCACGAAGCGGCGAGCCGACGTCCCAGGCAGGAGCGCGGTTCCCTGGGCGAATCGATGCGGCGCCTGCGATTCTCCGGCTTCTTCGATGCGGCCGACTACTCGCGCGAACTCTACAGCCATGCAGAGGTGATCGATCCCTTCCGTCACTTCATCGAGATCGGCTCGCTCGAGGGGCTTCCCTTCTGCTCGCCTGAGACGCTGACCGAAGGGATGCTCCGAATCGATGAGCGCGGTGGAGTCCGCCCGGAGTTCGACTACCTTCGAGACAGCGAGCCAGGCGCGGACCCCCGAGCTGCGCGCGTCGAGCTGCGCGTGTGCCGCGATGGCAGTCCCCTGTACCGCGAGATGGCAGAGCTGCTCGCTGACGAGCTCGATCGGCTTGGAGCCGAGGTTCGCATCGCCGACGAGAACGACGAGCCGGACACCGGCGCCAGCCACTCGCTGATCTTCGCCCCGCACGAGTTCTTCACGCTCGGGGAGAGGCGATCTGCGCTGGACGAGGATCTGCTCGCTCGCTCGCTGATCTTCATGGCCGAAGCGCCCGGCAGCCCCTGGTTCTCGATGGGGGTCTGGTTCGCGCAGCGAGCGGCAGGCGTGCTCGACGTCAACCCAGGGAGCGCGTCGGTCTGGCAGGAGATGGGCTTTCGCGCACGCTTCCTGCCGCTGGGGAGGGACCAGGGCGCAATCGGTGCGGCCCCGGCCCCTCGCGAGTCGATCCTGTGCGGCGCCCTGGGCCGCGAAGCCGGAAATCTCGTGCCTGCGCCCGAGGACTCGTTCGGTGAGCGTCCGATCGACGTCCTGTTCGACGGCGAATCGAGCGCACGCCGCCGACGCTTCTTCGCAACCGAGGCACCACTGTTCGCGTCGCTGCGCTGTGCGCTGTTCATGCCGACCCCGAATCTGGAGCCGTCGTCCGGGCCGGAGTCAGCCCTGCGGCGCTGCGAGGCGGCCGTGCTCTCGCGTCACGCCAAGATCTTGCTCGGCGTGCGTCGCGAAGAAGTCCCTGTCTTCGATTGGTATCGCGGCGTCGTCCGCGGCATGGGCCACGGCGCACTGCTCGTCGCAGAGGAGGGGATGAGTCTACCCGGGCTGTCGGCCGAAAAGCACTACTTCGAGCGCCCCCTCGCGAAGATCCCCGCCCTGCTTCACTGGCTCCTGGAAACGCCTGATGGTCGTGCGGAAGCGGAGTCGGTGCGGCGGCGCGGCCTGCAAGCCCTCTCCGAGCACTTCGCTCCGGACGATGTGCTGCGTCGATTCCTGCAGGACCGGAAGGGCGCGCCGTCGCGGCACGGCTCGCCGCTGGACGCCGAAGGAGGGAAGGCGAAATGACTCGCGTCTCGAATCTGGAGGGGCAGCGCCCCGAGACGTCATCCAGGGAGATCCTCTTCGAGAGCGGAAACCTCGCGGACGCCCGCGCGACGGTCTGCATCACGCTCTACAACTACGCCAAGACCATCGGCGACGCCATGATGAGCGTCCATGACCAGACCCTCGACGAGCTTGCCCTGGTTGTCTTCGACGATCGTTCGACCGACGACGGCTGTGCGCGAGTCGAGTCCTGGATGCGGTCGTTTGCGAGCCGCTTCGCCGCGTTACGCCTGGCCCGCCACGAGAAGAATCAGGGGCTGGCACGCACGCGCAACGGCGCTGTCTCGATGTGCGCGAGTGAGTACGTGATGATCCTCGATGCCGACAACCTGCTCTATCCACGCTGCGTCGCGCGGCTCGCCGACAGCCTGGAGGGCTCGGACTTCGGTTTTGCCTACTCGATCATCGAACAGTTCGGGCAGGATCGATCGCTTATCAGCGCCTTCCCGTGGAACGTCGACTTCTTGAAGAAGGATAACTACGTCGATGCGATGGCGATGATCCGAAAGAGCGTCTGGTCGCAGGTCGGAGGCTATGCGCGCATGCAGGTCTCGGGCTGGGAGGATTACGACTTCTGGTGCAAGTGCGTGGAGGCGGGCCATGAAGGGCTCCTCGTTCCCGAGATCCTGGCACGCTATCGGCAGCATCAATCCTCGATGCTCCAGACCGAGACCAACTCGATCGCCAACCTGCATCGACTTCGAGACGAGATGAGAGAGCGTCATCCGTGGCTCGAGATCAAGGAGCTCCGGCAGCCTACTGCGGGGCGGAGGAAGGGTCGAAGCCCGCACGCAAAGCTCCTCGAGCGTCGCTGAGGAGCCATGCTGGCACGGCCTGGTCGTGGATGTCGGCTTTTCGGAGAATGAGGACGTCCTGGTGGCCATCCCAGCGGCGCTCGTGGTAGCCGACGATGCGGACACCCGGAACCCCTTCGACGGTTGCGGCTGTGAACGAGGGCAGCGAAAGTGAGACGCCAATGACTGCGTCGATCATCTCCCTGGCGTAGGCAACCGCATCGTGCAATGCCAAGCAGAGACCCCTCGCCGCTCAGCGGGCTACGAGTCGGCGGCAGTGACTCCGCCGCAGGAGCAAGGCGGCGCACCGCGAGTCGCAAGCCGCATGTAGTCGGCTTCGGTGAGAATCCCGACGAGGGCGCCCGTCTCGTCCACCACGGGCAGGCAGCTGCGCTTGGTTCGCAACATATGACGGGCCGCTTCGGCTGCGCAGTTCTCGGGTCGCACCGTATCCACTTCCCGGTTCATCACTTCCGAAACGGGACGGTCGTCATCGAAGTCGACCTGTTTCTCCGACCCGCGCCCAGCGACGAGCAGGTCACGTTGGGTCACGATGCCAATGAGACCCCCGCCGTCTTTCACCACCGGCATGTGGCGGAAGCGCCGCTCGGTCATCATGCGCCAAGCGGCGTGTCGGGCGGAACCGTCGTCGGCTCTGGTGTCATGAGATCGCCGACTTCGCCGGCAGTTCGGCATGATTCCTCGGAAGCCATATCGCCCTCCCCCGAGCACGGGTGCTCTAGCCTTGGTTCTAGCTTTGGCGCGGGAATTCCCTATGTGGCGCTGCGACGATCCCCGGGTCAGAAGTCGTCGCTGCCCAATCTAGTGGATTGCGACCTCGTTGTACACCGACAGGGGCGCCGGGATCGTAGCATGTCCGATGCCCTGATTTCCGGGTCTTGCTTCTTTCTCGTACCTCGTACCTCGTACCGCCACGATCTGCGGAACACGAGGAAGAAGGCGAGAGTACTCAATCCCCTGAGTCGGCATCCTGAGTCGCGAACCGCTCGCCCCTCGCCCGATTCAGTGCCTCGAACTTGGCGCTATCGATCGCGATGAAGAGCCCTGTCGACTCGGCGCATAGCCGGTCTCCGGCATAGACCTCTCCACTGACATAGATCTTCCGCCCCTCCCGCCGGTCGAAGCGCCCCTCGAATCTGAGCTCGGCTCGCAGCGGGGTGGGGCTTCGATAGGTGACCTCGAGCCTTCCCGTCATACCGGGATCCCCGGAGTAGGCGCTCGCCATGCCCAACAGCTCATCGAAGGCCGTCGCGACAAACCCGCCATGCACGCAGCCGGGCGCTCCTTCGTAGGCATGCCCGAAAAATCCGAGCCCCGCGACGGACTTGGTCTCGGGATTCCGAACGAATTCGAGCGGCGGTGCGATCGGGTTGGAGAGCCCGACTACGGGACTGCGGTCGTGGAAGGCCTCCATGCCGGATAGCGCGACCTCCGCCACACCCGGCGGATCCTTCATGATCGGCTTGTCCGCATATCGCGCGGCCATCGCAGCGATCTCCGCAGCGCTCGCGAGAAGGTCCTGCTCGGGTGCATCGGTCGCACTGAGACAGTCCAGAAGGAGCCTCATCGAGGTGGCCAGCTCTCTCTTGGCTTGCCACTGGCTCGAGATCTCGGCGCCCTCCGAGCGGGCGGCTTCGATTCGCTTTGCTAGTGCGTCGGGGGAACACTCGGACTCGGCAGCCATTCTGAACCGTCCTCCAGATCGTCCATCTGGTCATTGCGATGTCAACCAGCCGCCGCCGGCAGACTGCGGAACTATATCGCCTACTACAACGCCGAGCGCGTTCGCAGTCGATTGAAAGACGCGCCGAAGCATCGCTGCGTCGAAGTGTGCCCCCCGTCAAGAGCGAAGCTCGTAGGATCGCCGCGGGTTGGGGATCTGCAAATCGCTACTTGGCGGGAATCGGCGTGGCGACAGAACTCGAGCGACGCGAAACGCTGGACACGGGCATCGGACGGGTTCTGACAAGAGACAGAATGCCACCGGTCGCAAGGAAGCCGATCACGGAGTCGGCATGTGCGAGGCTTCTGCCCACACCACCCGCACCGCCCTCTCGCAGCGGAGTCAGCGCGTCTTCCCCATCACCCGCATATCTCGGGAATCGCGACTACAAATCCAATCCAAAGAATTTGACGGCATTGTCGCGAACGATCAAGCGGGTTTCATCCGCCGGAACGTCCTTGAAGCGCTTGGCTACCAACTCCTGGGAATTCGGGAAGGTGGTGTCGCTGTGCGGGTAGTCGACCTCGAACATGATGTTCTCTACGCCGATATGGTAGCGCTGGGTGAGCCCGACTGCGTCGTCGAGGAAGTTCGCATAGAGCTGGCGCTTGAAGTAGAAGCTCGGCTTCTCCTTGATCACACTCTTTGTCCAGAAGCGATGCTTCGTCCAGACTTCGTCGGCGCGTTGAATCAGGTAACCAAGCCAGCCGATGCCGCCCTCTACAGACAAGAAGCGCAGCTTCGGATGGCGTTGGAGCACGCCACTGAAGAGCAGGGTTGCGACGCTGATGAAGTTGCTGCTCGGCGCGACCGTGACAAAGACCTCTGAGGGGGTTCCTCCGGCGACCGCCAGGGGCAGCGGCGAGTCGCGCATGGACCCCGAAGCAATGTGCATGCTCACCGGGATGCCGGCCTCTTCGACCGCGTCCCAGAGAGGATCCCAATGTTCGTCGCCGATATTCGGCATGTCCAGGCTCTCCGGTGCGTTCGGGAAGGAAAGGGCCTTGTGACCCAGACCGATCCCGCGGTGGAGCTCCTTGATCGCAAGGTCGATGTCCCAGAGCGGTACGATCATCTGTCCGACGAAGCGATTGGGGTCTGTAGCGCACCAGGTGTCCGACAACCAATCGTTGTAGGTCTCGATGCAGCGAAGGGCGAGTGGCTTGTCTTTGATCTGGCTGAAGCCTGCTCCCGCCATCCCTGGCACGCCGGGGAAGAGGACAGAGACCTCGACCCCATCGCGGTCCATGTCCAGCAGGCGTTCTTTCGGGTCGTAGCAGCCCTTGCGCATATCGGCGAAACAAACCGGGGCAACGGTGTACTCTTCGTAGGGACGGCCGGCCATCACCGAGAGTCCGATATTCGGGGTTCGTTCCCCGTCGAATTCCCAGTAGTCCATGTCGCCGTCGACGACTACGCGGGGGGCAAGATCCTGGAATTTGGCCTCCAGGCGCCCATCCCAGAGACCGGCCGGCTCGATGATGTGGTCATCCGTGGAAATCAGACGGTAGTCTATGGCTGTGCTCATCTATCTTCTCCTGATTGCGCGAATGCGACTTTGAGATCCGGTCTCGTGAGGTTGCTCGACTCCTGGGGAGGTCGTGTAGCTGGATTCGAGTAAGGATAGCCTTGGTTTTCAGCAGCGCCGATGGAGCGCTCCCGTGTCCCGTAATCGTCTTCCATCGTCTTCAGTGAGCCGCATCTACGGCCACCCGCGCCACTATATCGTCTATTTCAGCCGCGAGCGCGTCCACAATGCACGGCGAGACTGACCGAAGCGTCGGCCGAGGGCTTCGCCGGAGGCGAGTACGCTTCACCGCGGCGTGTCGGTGGCCTTCAGCAGCGCTTTGTGTGGCGGAATGCCGCGTCGTGACTGCGATCGATCGCGGGAGCTGCCGAAGCGGTGCCGGCGGATGAATCTCGAGTCCTCACGGGTCGGCGGCAGCGCCGGCCGCAGGATGCGCTGCTCTTGCATGTGGGGCCAGGAGCCCCATGTCCCCCTGACTCCCCGGTCACCGCATGAAGTCTGCCATGTCGACGTCGCTGCAGCGAGAGAGATCCTCGAGATCGATCGCTTCTTCGCCGTCGGCACTCGATGGGGGGTATCGCGCAGCGACTCTGGCAGCGACATCTAGCAGCCCGTTGAAGAACCCACGCTGTCGCCAGGCACGCGCCTCCTGATAAGGTGAAGAGCGCACGATCTCTGCGTTGCGAAAGCTTGCCCTGGCCGAGACCGGATCGAAGGGCTGGTTCTGTGTGCGACGCAGCCGGTCTGCGTCGGCCACGGCTGCGGCCATCGTACGCTTCGATTCACAACATTGCGGTCGATCACAGCGTCTGCGCCACCGATCCGACGATGCGCCTGCCACCTTGCAGCCGTCTGTGCTTCGGTCGTGGATCGCGCGAGTTCCTCATGAGTTTGCTGAGTCGATCCCGAGTCGTAGTCCCTGAAGGGGGAAGCGGGGGGTCGGATCCGAGTTGCAAAGGCGCTCGCAGATCGAGCATCATCGAGCGGCTTCGAACGGAACCCCTCAGCCAGGGAAAGAAGAAGGAACTCAATGACCGAATCTTCTGCTGCATCGAAGACTGCCCTCGGCACGGTTCGAATCTGCGACTTCACGGGTCAGTTGGCGGGCGCGGGCGCGACAAAATGGCTCGCCGCCTTCGGGGCCGAGGTGATCCGGATCGAAGACCCCGTAAATCTTGGCATGTGGGACGTGCTTCGCGCGATGATGCCCTTCGTCGACGAAAGGCGCGGACCCGATTTCGGTGGCGGCTTCAACAATCACAACGTCGAGAAGCGCGGGATCACGCTGAACCTGCGCACCGAACGCGGCAAGCAGCTGCTGGCCGAGATCGTGAAGCGGTCGGATGTGGTCTGCGAGAACTTCGCCGCGGGGGTCCTCGACCGCTGGGGCTTCGGCTGGGACCGGCTTCGCGAGCTGCGCGAAGACTTGATCTACGTCTCGAATTGTGGCTTCGGGCATACGGGCCCCTACGGCCGATACAAGACCTGGGGGCCGATCGTTCAGGCCATGAGCGGGCTGACCTTCACCTCGGGCATGCCCGATACGGAGCCCGCCGGCTGGGGCTATTCGTATATGGATCACACCGGTGGCATGTACCAGGCACTGGCGATCTTGCTCGCGTTGATCCATCGCCAACGAACGGGCGAGGGGCAATGGGTCGATGTGGCCTGCACCGAGGCGGGGCTGACGCTGAACGGTCCCGCGCTGCTCGACTGGACGGTCAACGGCCGCCCGGCGCGGCGTCCGGGACAGCCCGAGGGCAACCGCAGCTCGTCTCCGCCGATGGCGCCCCATGGCATCTTCGCATGCCGGGGCGACGACGAGTGGGTGTCGATCGCGTGTCGCAACGACACGGATTGGGAGGTGCTGGCCGAGATCATCGATGCGCCCTGGGTCCGGGACGCGAAATGGAAGACGCTCGAGGGGCGGCTCGATCAGCAGGACGAGCTCGAGCGGGCGATTACGGGCTGGACCCGGGAGCGGGACAAATTCGAGCTCCAGCGTCGTGTGTTGGCCGCGGGCACTCCTTGCGCGGCGGTTCAGAAGCCCATGGAGCGCATCGATCAGGATCCTGCGACCTCCGACTGGGGTCTGTGGCCCGAGGTAGAGCACACAAAGATGGGCTCGGTCCGCGTCGACGGGCTGCCAGTCCATTTGTCGAAGACCGATTGGAAGATTCGTCGCGGAGGCCCCTGCGTCGGCGAGCACACGGACGAGGTTCTCTCGGAGCT
>PVBE012892357.1_pt1 | contig 10421 bp, 6 predicted proteins | sample 1631181 | NCBI WGS metagenome assembly PVBE01 (sample SAMN08397723, study PRJNA350692) | Marine metagenome, whole genome shotgun sequencing project. | isolation source: water | place: Pacific Ocean | collected 2012-04 | reverse complement strand
TGATTCTGGCTCCGTGAAACTCAAGCCTCAGCCTACGGTTAAAATGGACCCTCAATGCCGTCTTTTTCCCTTCACCCATAGGGTTCCCCCGCGAAAACGTGGCAGGGGGAAGCCAACACGCTGATTTTACAACAGAAAGCGCCTTTTGGTCTGCCGAATCTTATGATCCAAATGGGAAATGCGGGTTAATATGTAGCGCAGCCGTTTGACAACCTCTCCTGAGCCGCCGAGTTGCGATCCGACGGCCTCCGGAGCGCAACGCTCATCTCGACACCGATCGCCGAATCGACCCCCGTATCGCGCCTCGCCGATTTGACAGGTTGAGGGATGGGTTCCTATTATTTTTTCGGGTGCTTTGCGCCCGATCGTCAGTGTTTCGATCATTCTGCCGGAGTCTCCCCGGGATGAACGCCAAGCGAAGACCTTTCCAAAACGCCCTCCACACGCTGTTTGGGGGTTTCCTTCTGACGGCCCTCCTCTCCTGCGCCCCGAGCCCCCAACCCGCCCCGCCCGCTGGAAAAGTCCCTCCGCGTGAGGAGGCGCTCTTCGAGAAGGGCCGACGCGCGCTGGCGGCCGGAGACCGGACCCAAGGGGAACGATTGCTGCGGACTTTCCTGCTCCGGCATCCCCACAACCCTCTCGCGCCGAACGCCTCCATGTTCCTGGGGCGGATCGCTTTCGAGCGGGCTGATTTTACGGCGGCCCTGGGGTGGTTCTCCCCCTACCTGGGTCCGAACAACCCGGACCTGCTCCGGCTCCGCGCCAACCAATGGACCGGGGCCATCCAGCGATCCCTCGGCCGCCTCGAAAACGCCGAGCGCTACTACCGGGCGGCCCTGCTCCTTGCCGAGACCGACGCGGACCGCCTCTCCACGCTCCGCCCGCTCGTCCGCCTGGCGTTTGACCGGAACCGGTCCGCGGAAGCCGTGGAACACCTCTACCCCCTCATCCCGCTCCTTCGATCGCCCGACGAGAGGCGCGGGCTCAAGCAGCGGACCGTTGAGATCATTTTCCGGGATCTTGATCTCTCGGACACGGGGCGTCTGTCGAGAAGGGTTGGCCGGGGATTTCCGGCCGGTTTCCTGGCGGTCCGCCGGGCGGAGCTTCTGGCGGCGGCCGGCCGGCCTGAGTCCGCACGGTCTCTTTTGAGAAGTTTTCTGATCGATGCAAAGGGACACCTGCTCGCCGGGCGCGCCAAGCGGCTGATGAAATCCCTGGGCGGTCCGGCCGGCCGGACCCTCGTGCAGGCGTCCGTTCCCGTCATCCCGGCCGAGGCCCCCGCGCCGCCGAACGGGCGATCCGCGGCGTCTGGAGCCGCTGATTCCGGGCCCAAGGGAGCGGAGGGACCGAAACCCGCCGGCCGGGGGACTGTCCTGACCGTCGGCATCCTGCTGTCCTTATCGGGAGAGAACGCCGGCATTGGCCGGGAGGGGTTGCGGGGGGTCCAGTTGGCGCTCCAGCACGCCGGTTCGTTCGCGGACCGGGTGAAGCTTCAAGTGCGGGACGCCGGCGGGGCCGCCGGCGGGGGCGTAGAGGTCAAAAAGCTTGCGCTCAATCCCGTGATCGTGGCGATCCTGGGCCCGTACACCGGTCCGAAAGTGGAAGCGGGCGCGAAGGCCGCCCAGGAGATCGGGATTCCTCTCGTCCTTCCCGCCGCCCCTTCGGGCGGCGCCCGGGCGGGTGATCCCTACGTCTTCCGGACGGGGGTCAGTTACGCCCTCCAGGCGGAAGCCGTCGCGGTGCACGCCGCCGGGAAGCTGGGGCTGCGCAGTTTGGCGATCCTGTACCCGTCGAACCCTTCGGGCATCGAGATGCGGGGAGTTTTTCACCGGCGCGTCGCCGCGCTGGGGGGGCGCATTGTCCGGGAGGCTTCCTATCCGCCCGACGCCACCGATTTCGGCCGGCAAATCCGCGCCCTGGGCGGAATGGACGACGAAGAGGTGGAGCGGATCAAGAAGGAGCGAAAGGCGCGGGGATTGAAACCGGCCCGGATTCCCGGCATTCCTTTTCAGGGACTGTTCATCCCGGACCGCGCGGCCCAGGTCGCCCTCATTGTCCCCAGTCTCGCCTTTTATAACATTCGCGGAATCCACCTCCTGGGCGGAGGGGGGTGGAACTCTTCGGAGATCGTCGCCCTGGCGAGGCGGGACGTGGAAGGGGCCTATTTCGTAGGCGGGTATGCGCAGCTCCGGCCCACCGCCCGGGGGGCGCGTTTCGCCCGCGATTTCCAGCGGGCATTTGCCAAGGCCCCGACCGAGACCGCCGCGTACACCTACGACGCCATGCGGTTTCTCCTCTCGGGCCTCCGGTCGGCGGGACGGACCCGCCCGTCGGCGGGCGGCGACCGGGCGGCCTTGCGCGCGGTCCTGGCGGCGACGAAGGATTTCGACGGCGTCACGGGGAAATTCTCCATCGGGCCAACGGGCGCGGCCGAACGGCGGTTGCCGATCCTGACGATCGTCGGCGGAAAGATCCGGCCGGCCGGCGGGCCGCCCTCCCCGAATTGAGCCGGACGTCCCGCGGGAAGCGCCGCCGCGCGTCACGGACCGGCATCGATCGAGATGAGTCCATTCCCAGGGTGGGGTGGATGACGGGAGCGCACCGCTTATGACCGCCGGACCCCCGCGGCTGCAGGGAACGGACGGCGTCCGGGGCGTCGTTGTCCCGGATGACGAGGAAAGCCGGCCCGACCCGGTCGGGGCCTTCTTGCGGACCGGACGCCTCACGCCCGCCTTCGCGGGGCTGTACGCCGCGGCCTTTGCCGAGGAGGAGGCGTCCGCCGGGGGGGAGGTCGTCGTCGGGTGGGACCCGAGGGATCGCGAGGGCGTTTTCACGGGAGCGGTCGTGCGGGGCGTCCGCCGCGCCGGCCGGAAGGCCGTCGTCCTCGGAACCGTCCCCACGCCCGCCGTCCCCCTGGCCATGATTCAAAGGGGCGCGAAGGCGGGGATCATGGCGACCGCCTCGCACAACCCGGAAGGCCAGAACGGCGTCAAGGCCTTCGTCGGCCCGTTGGCGACGAAGCTCTACCCCGTCGATGAGGAGCGGCTGACCCGCCGGGTGTACGAGCGGGCCGGACGCCGGGCGGAAGACCCTGGGGGGTCCGGGGGGCCGGAAGGGGAGGGGGAGGTCCTTCCCTGGGAGGCCGAGGCGCGGCGGACGTTTGTGGAGCACGCGTGCGACCCCTACAACGCCTGGGTTCCCGCGGGCGGCCAAGAGGCAAGCAAACCGTCCGAGACCCCTTTCTCCGATCTCCTCCTGGTGGTGGACGCCGCGGGAGGAAGCCTGGCCGGGACGGCCCGCGACGTGTTCGAGCGACTCGGCGTTAGCCGGGTCGTCGAGGTGAACGGGGCCGGATCCCCGGTGAACCGGGGCGGCGGCGTGGTCGAGCTGGAGCAGGTCGATTGGGTGGGCGATCGGTGCGCGGACGAATCGGGGAAAGACCTCTCCGGCCACGCGGGTGCGGCGGCCCTGTTGGAGATGGCCCGCGGCCGACATGCGGACCTGGCCGCCGGCCGACTGTGGGCCGCGGCGGCCGTGTTCGACGGGGACGGAGACCGCTGCATCCTTCTCGTCTACGACCCCTTCCGCAAAGGGTTGGCGGTCCTGGACGGAGACCGGGTCGGTCTGCACCTGGCCCGGTTCCTCGCGGAGCGTAATCCCGGCGCCTACAAGGGGGCGCTCTACGTCAACACCGTGGACAGCGATCTCGCGGCCGGGAGGGAGGCCGCACGCCTCGGTTTTGAGCCGGTCCTGTCGGCGGTGGGGGACAAGTGGCTCCTTTGGCGGGCCGGGTTGTCGTGCGCGCGTGTTCTGGCCGCCGGGGCGGAGGCCGACGAAATCCGGTCCCTGGAGGAAAGGGAGGGGGACGCCCGCCGGCTGGGCGTGTTGATCGAGAAGGTCGGGGCCGGCTCGGACGGGTCGATCCTCGCCCCGGGCAGGATTCCTTTCGCCGTCGGGAGCGAGGCGTCGGGTCATCACGTCACGCTCGGTCGGGTGAAATCGGAAACGGGTTTCTCCCCCCTGTTTGCGGGCGACGGCTTGAAGGCGGCCGTCAACGCCCTGGCGTCGATGCGAAGTCTCGCCCCCGGGAAATCGACGGAAGCGTGGATGGAGGCCGTCCGCCGCCCCTTCGAGGCCGGACACCGGAAGACCCGCTACGCCTTCTATACGGACCGCGCGCGCTTCGCCCCGGGGACGGAGGTCTGGCGCGACATGGACGGGCTCCTGGCCCGGTCCTGCCGGTCGGCGTTTGGCTGGCAGGTCCGGGCGAGACAATTGAAAATCCCCGAAGACCCCGGAATGTTGTATCTTGCGCTGGACGACGCCGGGGGCGTTCAGCGCGCGGGCGTATTCGTCCGCAACTCCGGCACGGAGGAGCGGACAGGCGTGACCGTCCAGGGCGGCGCGGAGGACGCGAAGGCCCTTGATTCCGTGGCCGACGCGGCGGCGAGGGCGCTGCTCCGGGACCTCAAGCGCGAGGCGCATCCGTACCGGGCCGCCGAGCGCTCCATCCTGGAGAGACTGCTTCAGGAGAGGTTGAGCCAAAGCCGGGCGGAGGAGTCGATCCGGGCCGGCGTGGAGGCGGGGCGGCTGCTCATGGAGATGGAGCGTCAGGGGCTGATCGTGCGGGACGGCGGCGATTGGACGATAACCGAGCTGGGCCGCTGGTGCGTCGGAGAAGTCTCGAACGGGTAGGCTGGCGGGGGGGGGAGCGCTGATGGACAATCGGGCGGAAACGGAGCGGGCGTTCTATTTTCCCGGGGACGAAGACCCCTGGGTCGCCGGCCTCTTTCGGGACGCCGGGAACGTTTGGGAAGGCGTTCCCCGCATCGCCGCATACATCGACGAGACCATTGCGGGATTCGACGCCTCCCCCGGTCCCGTCCCGGCCGGTCTGAGTCTTCACGCGGGAATGATTTACGCCGACGCCCCGGTCCGGCTGGAAGAAGACCTGTTCCTTCCGGACCTGCGCATTCTCATCCGCGCCGCCGCCGCGGTGGAGCCCGGGGTCGTGATCAAGGCGGGGGCCCTCATCGGGGCGGGGGCGGAGATCCGCCAGGGGGCCTATTTGCGGGGCGAGGCGATCGTGGCGGACGGGGCCGTCGTCGGTCACGTCACGGAGGTCAAGAATTCCGTCTTTTTCGCCGGGGCCGAGGCGGGGCACTTCGCCTACGTCGGGGACAGCCTCCTGGGTCGGCGCGTCAATCTGGGGGCGGGAACGAAACTCGCCAACCTCCAGTTGCGCACGCCGGAGCAGAAGGCCGGCCGGGAGAAACACGCCATCGTCATCGAGGGCGAAGGCCGCCGGTTCGACACGGGTCTCCGCAAGCTCGGCGCCGTCTTGGGCGACGATGTGGAGATCGGCTGCAACGCGGTGACCTCCCCCGGGACCCTGGTCGGGCCGCGCACCTGGATCTACTCGAACGCCGCCGTCCGGAAGGGGTTTTACCCGGCCGACGCCATTGTCCGTCCCGAATCGAGAGGGATGGACATCATCCCGAAGAAGTAGCCCGTCCGTGACAGCCCATCTCGAAGGTCTCACGCCCAGCCAGAAAGAAGCCGTTCTCCACGAGGGGTCTCCCTTGTTGGTTCTCGCGGGAGCGGGGTCGGGAAAGACCCGCGTGGTCACGCGGCGCATCGCCCGCTTGATCGGCGACGGCCTCGCCGGGCGCGAGGAGATCCTCGCGCTCACGTTCACGAACAAAGCCGCCGGCGAGATGCGCGAGCGCGTCGCCCGGCTGCTCTCCGGACGGAAAGAAGAAGCCGGGGAGGACAAGATCCGGCCCTCTTCCAACGCATCGGGACCGTCCGGCGGGAATCCGCGCCTCCCCTGGATCTCGACCTTCCACGCGGGGTGCGCCCGCATCCTGCGCAGGGACGGAAAGGCCGTCGGCCTCGAGCCGAACTTCACGATCTACGACGGGACGGACAGCCTCGCCGCGATCACTGCCGTTTCGGCCGATCTCAAGATCAGCCGGGAGCTTTATCCCCCCCGTGCCATCCTCGCGGCGATCCGCCGGGCCAAGAACGGGGGTCTCGGCCCCGAGGAATTCCAGGGACGGGATTTCGGTCTGGACGCCAAGGTGCGCCAGGCCTATCCGGTCTACCAGCGCCGCCTCCGGGATTCGGGTGCCGCCGATTTCGACGACCTCCTCTTCCTGGTCGTCCGGCTTCTGGGCGGGCATCCCGAAATCCTGGAAGCCTATCGTTCCCGCTTCCGCCACATCCTGGTGGATGAATACCAGGACACCAACGGCGCGCAGCACCGGCTCCTCAAGCTTCTCGCCGGGGACGGCCGGAACCTCTGCGTCGTGGGCGACGAGGACCAGAGCATCTACCGCTGGCGGGGGGCGGAGGTGGAGGGGATCCTGCACATCGAGCGGGCGTATCCGGGCATCCGGGTGATCCGCCTGGAGGAGAACTTCCGCTCCTCGGCCGCCATCCTGCGCGGCGCCGCCGGGGTGATCTCTCGGAACCGGCAACGGCGCGAGAAAACGCTCATCCCCACCCGGGAGACGGGCGAGAAGCTGACGCTCTTCATCGCGCCGGACGAGAGCGCGGAGGCCGAATTCGTCGCCTCCCAAATCCGCTCGCCGTCGAAGCCGGTGGATGGGGACCGCCGGGGGTCCGGCACGACGGCCGTGTTCTTCCGCACCCATTCCCAGACCCGTCCGTTCGAGGAGGCGTTCCGCCGGAACCGAATCCCCCACCGCGTGTTGGCCGGGCTCCGTTTCTTCGACCGAAAGGAAGTGAAGGACCTGGTTTCCTATCTCAAAGTCCTGGCGAACCCGAAGGCCGACGACGCCCTCCTTCGCATCATCAACACGCCCGCCCGGGGGATCGGCGGGACCACCATCGCCCGGTTGAGGGAGCTGGCCGGACGGGACGGGAAGTCCCTGTGGGAGGTGATCGCCGCGCCGAAAAGCCCGTTCGCCGGTGCGGCGAAGAACAGTCTGGCGGCCTTTCACGGATTCATGCGCGCCCTGGTCCATGACGCGGCCCGGCTGCCCGTGGCGGACCTAGTTCGCGAAGTCCTGGACAAGACGGGGTACGGGGAATTCTGCCGGCAGGCGGGCCGCGGGGAAGTCGTCGAAGAGTTTCTCCGATCCGTCGAGGAATTCCACGCGCGGCGGCTCGACGCCCAGGAAGAAGCCCCGAAGCTCCGCGATTACCTGGACGAAACCGCGTTGCTCTCCGACGTGGACGCCGCCGGGGAAGAGGACGCCGGCATTGTCCTCCTCATGACGTTGCACGCCGCCAAGGGGCTCGAGTTCGATACGGTCTTCCTCACCGGCGTGGAGGACGGCCTCCTTCCCCACGCCCAATCCCTTCGGGCCGGGGACGCGGAGATCGAGGAGGAGCGCCGGCTCTTCTACGTCGGCATGACGCGGACCAAAAACCGGCTCATTCTGACCCGGGCCCGCTCCCGGATGATGAACGGCCGGACCCTTTCGAACCCGGAATCGATCTTCCTGTCGGAAATCCCGGACGAGGTGCTTGTCCGCAAAGGGGATGAATCCGGCCCGATCACGGGTGTCTCCCGCCATGGCCGTGGGCGCGACGGTTTCCCCCCCTCCAGGCGGCCGGAGCGGACCTCACCGGAACGGCGGGAATCAGCCCGGGAGAAAATTCCGCTTTGGAGCCTGGCCTCCCCCTCCCCCCGCTCCCCCGGGAAATGGGGCGTCGGCGCCCGGGTGGTCCACGAGCAGTTCGGCCCCGGCACGATTGTGGCCCGCAACGGATCAGGCGACAAACTGCGCGTGTCCGTCCGGTTCGCCTCCGGCGCCAAGCAACTGGTCGTCAAGTACGCGCCCATGAAGGAGACAGGTTGACCCCGCAATCCATCCACAGACGCCGTCCCCACGCAGGTGGGGATTTCACAGATTGCACAGATTCTGAATCAACCAAGACCCACACGACTGCTTGTCATTCCGAGAAAGTCGTGATTCAAATCCATCGGTTTTTTCGATATTCAGACCCAAAATATTTGGCTTTATGGCCGAAAGCCAAACGAGTTTTCCCGGATTTCCAACGGGAATTTGGCTTTGTTTTTCACTTTTACCTTTGTTCCCCGGATCGCCTCCCCTCTCCGAAGTATCGGGAATAGCGATACCTCCGGGCGCCCCGCTCCTGCCGACCCCCTATCCACAGATTACGCAGATTACGGAGATTCATAACCACGACCAATACCTCTGACTGTCATTCCGAGTGAGGGGTTTGTCGCCGACGAGGGATCTCGCATCGAGTCTTTTTTTGGCCTCCTCCAATCTGTGAAATCTGCAGATCGCTCCCTCAGCCTCGAAGGCTTTAAGGGGAATTTGGGAGGAGAATACACGAAAGTCAAGCGAAATCCTTTATCCACAGATTTCGCGGATTAAACAGATTCAGAAAAGCCGGAATCCCAGAGGGGAGGGGGCAGCCGCGAATCGTGTTGGAATCAGAGTCTCTCAGAGTCAAAATCCAAGATTCAGGCCCTCATCGCAGCTCCGCACGGGTCGGTGATCTTTCAGGAGTGCGAAGTCAAGAACTGCCCCCCACACTTCTCCCAGACTTTAGAGATGAATTCCTGATCGAGATTGAGGCCATCGCCGTACGCTAAGATTGAAAGAGGTAATCGTATGGGGAAGGATTGAATTTTTTCCGTCAAAACTGATAGGTTGTTCCGACGCTGTTTTGGATGAAGCGTTCGGGAAATTTTTCCTGGAACTGTCGAGCGGCCTTCCAGCCGGTGCAGTGGGTGGGGACGAGCCAACGGGGATCGATCTCCATTAAAGCCTCGACCGTGGGGTCGATAATCGGTTCAAATGTTCCCCCGGTCAGATGAAACCCCCCATGACGGCCAGCACGTCTTGGACACCCGTGGTTTCCCGAGCGTGATGGACCGTGTTGACGATCCCGGAGTGGCCGCATCCACTGACGACCACGAGGCCCTTATCCCGGACGTGGATGATGAGGGATTGGTCATCCCAGATCCAGGGGTCCGGCGCCAGCTCTCCTTCCCGTTCACAGTAGTGAATCGGAAAGCCCTGCTCGAAGTCGGTCTTGCGTTCGATCTGCCCGGTCAGGGCCATGGTTGCCTCGCCCAGCAGCTTCGGCTCTTTCCCCGTCCTGATCTGCGCGCCTGCCTGGATGAGGCGTTCCTTCCGGAAGGGAGGCATGATGTGATGTTTCCCGTCGGGCATGATGGCGCGGCGATTCAGATACGCGTCCGGGTGGAAATGCACCGGAAGGTCTTTTTTCCCCGTTCGCTCGATCATTTCAGCCAACGCGATCCGGTGATCCACGTGGCCGTGACTCAAGAAAACGGCCTCAACGGTTGAAAGATCGACTTCCAGGCGCTCCACATTGTGGAGAAGCCCTTTCACGCTCACACCCCCGTCCATGAGAACCGTGTGGGCTGTGTCTCCCTCATGCGTTCGAATAAGGAGCGAGAGGCCGTGCTCCGCCAGGAGCGGGGTTTTCATGAATCCCTGGTCGTCCGATCTGGGAGGACGCATGACGCATTCTTGATTGGGGAGCAGGGTGTCGACGTAATTGTCAATCAGAAACTGGATTTCGGCATGATCTACGGGTTTTAAATCGAGCTTCGGAGGGGACATGTCTTCTCTCCTCGTGGAGGGGAAAGGGGACGTTTCGAGGAGACTTCTTCCAGCTACGGAGTCGAATGCGTTCTGCCTGATGACCGGAATTCCCCATTTCAAATCCGGACAGACCCGTACCGACCGCTCGTTGCTGGTTTAGCCCAATCAGACACCTCCCTCCCGGACCTGTCAACAGCCTTCCGGGCTCCTGAAACCCGGATTTCAGTGGATTCCAGGGACACCATACTTAATTCCTGACTTCTGGCTTGCGCCGCCATGGTGTCGCCGCATCCCAAGAATCGGACGGGTCGTGGCGCTAGGTTTTCCCCATCACGTCACTCAGCGGGGCAATCGCAGACAGGAGACCTTTTTCTGTGAAGAGGATTATTTGGTATGGCGTCCCCCCGATTCCTCAAAAGATCTCGAAGTCATCAAATGGTCGCTCCACCATTACGGGCTGATGACCTTGTCGATACAGGGTGACACGAACAGGTCTCGCTAAGAGATCGCCACGGTTGTAGTAACGGTTGTAGTAAATATCGCGATCCATGTAGTAGTGCACCGAAAGGACTGGCACAGTGTCCCCGGGATAGATTTCGCGCCCAAGTTCTTCTGATGATGCGCGGAAGAATATAGTGCTCCCCATTAAGAGCGGGTTTGAAAGAAGGGAGAATTGGGGCTGATCGGGCGAGGAGGTCAGCCATGAAGCGGAGACAGTGGGACGGAAGAACCAAGGCCAAGATCGTCCTGGAGGGTCTTGGGGGTCGGCCGCTGGCGGAGGTTTGCAACGCCTACCAGATCAGCCCCACGCCGTACTACAAGTGGCGGGAGCAGTTCCTG
>PVBE012308123.1_pt1 | contig 10421 bp, 4 predicted proteins | sample 1631181 | NCBI WGS metagenome assembly PVBE01 (sample SAMN08397723, study PRJNA350692) | Marine metagenome, whole genome shotgun sequencing project. | isolation source: water | place: Pacific Ocean | collected 2012-04 | reverse complement strand
TCGGTCAGACCGGCTCGCTGGCCGAGGCGTGACTGGATTTCCCTACGCTGGATGTTTTCACGTTGCAACGCTTCCGCAGTTTGCACTTCGAGTCCTTCACCGATTGCTTGTGTAGCCGCTACGGAAAGTCCCGCTGCTTCATACATGCGGCGTTCCTCAAAAATGTTTTTTGCTGCACCAGGGTCAAGATAGTAGGCCGTGAGATCGCCTTCAGTAAGACCATAGTTGTCTTGAAGTTCGGTGATGATGTCTTGGTTGGCGGTTTCACGCGCTGATTCTGCCAAAGCCACTCGTTGTTGTAGTTCTTGTCCCGATACGTCACCAGCGATCAAGGTTGTGAAATCTTCGGGTGCGTCATGGAACGTGGGGGGCAGGTTCGCTGCTCGCATAATGGACCGGTACTGGCTTTCTAAATCCAGGTACTCGGCTTCGGTGATAGCAGGGAGTTTCAGATCTCGACGTAAAACCATTCCTGGGAATCGGGCTTTGTATTCTTCGGTTGTGCGTATACGCATTGCTAACGCTGTGGGGGATTCCCCGCGGACGAGTTCTGCGTTCAGTAGGTCGGTTAATGAAGATGGCAACCCAAATTCTTCCATCATGCCTGCCAAAATTTCTCTTGCTGATTGCAGGTCTGCTGCGGCTGCGGCTGCGGTGGCTTGTTGTTGAGAGATTGTCCATTGCCTGAAAGCGTCGGTGACTGCACTATCGCCGTCATCGCCGCCGTCACCATCGTCATCGCCGGTTGGGAGTTCTCCCGTGGAGGGTGTGCCTGTAGGGGCACCTAAACTCTCCACGCTGCCCGTGTAACCAGCAAAATCCCAGTGTCCTCTTTGATCGCCTTCAGGTTCCAACCCGAACTGGCCTACACCCGTAGAAACCTGGGCTTCGTCCTCGTTTACGTCCTCAACCCCCGCTTCGGAACGCCCCCCAAACATGCGCCCCTCGGCATCCGTCCCCTCAATGGTCATTGGGGTGGCTTCGATAGCGTCGTCGTAGCCTTCGTCCCAAGGCAAAACTTGGACCCAACTCTGACCGCCGGTCATCCGTATTTTTGCCATTAGCCTATCCCCCCGAACATTCTCGCTATCTGAGAAGCCGCATCATACGCAGAATCCCTAGCATTATCCGTATACTGCCACTCCGGGGTACCCCGCAACGTCCGCCCAAACTCGGCACGAGTCATCGGTCGAGCCATCCCATCAGAACTCCAATCCGTTCCAATCAACTGATTATATAAACCCCGATCACCCCCCAAGAAATCTACGTTACGTTCCAACAAATCTTCTGCTTCTTTCTTATAGGAAGCAAAATACATTTTCGGGGTGTACCCCTGATCTATCAAAGAAGCCAACGCAGGGTTCGCTGCTTTAGCTTCCGCCCGTATCCCGGCCTCTATTTCCTCAATAGTTGTTTGACCTAAATACACTCGTTTAGCTGCATCATCCAAATCTGCGTCGGTCCAGGTGTCCATGTATTGGGCTGCTTCGTCACGAATGTCGTTGCGGGTTGCCTCGAAACGTCCTTTGTCGCTAGCGAACAAGGCATCTTCGTATGTGGATGTGAACTGTTCACGGATCTCGTAAGTGTCAAAGCCCATGCTTTGAGCTTCGTAAGCAAGTTTCCAGAGGTCTTCTTCGTCAAGGTTCAAACCGAGCCGTTCAGCTTCCCGCCTGATGCTGTCCATCTTGTCGTCAAGGAGGGCACGCTGGTTAGCGTTGGACTCAGCGAAGGTTTGGAAACCCTTACCACCCTCCCCGTACCATTGGGATTGCCATTTTCTGCGTTCGGGTTCAGTGTTGTTGTACCACTGGGTTTGGAGAAACAGTCCTTTAATCTCGTTTTGGTTGGTCAAACCGTTCTCGTTGATGTACGCCATCACGTTGTCGATTTGAACCATGTTCCCTGAACCCGGTGGAATTTCGAGTTCTGCTGACAGTTCACCGTCGGGAAGTTGGAGAAGAAATCCTGCTAATGAGAAGTTGTCAATAATGTATTGGCGAGTATCGTCATCCAAACCTTCCGGCTCGGGGTCGCCGTCACCGTCGTCGGAACCCTTTGTGGTGCCGGGACCAAACTCAGGTACAACTTGCCGAGGGTCAGTTACACGAGCTTGCCCCCTGCGGTCACGTTCTTGCGCTTGCCGTTCACGTTGTGCAGCCAATCCTTCTTCTAACCCTATTTGCATTGGGTCGCGAGGCTCATCCGTTCTTAAAGGGGTTTCCTCCAAACCTTCTCGGATACGTTCAGATTCCGAAAGTTCCTCTCCTGCGGAAGCAGGCTCAACGTCGAGTTCGCCGGGACCTGGTTGTCTTGCTTCGATCTGGTCGCGACGTTCCAACTCATCAATTTTGTTTTTGAGGGGCAAGCGACCTTCACGAGAACCCTCAAATTCCACTTCGGTGAAATCTTCTTCTCGGGTGACGGTTCTGTCAAGTTCCCCGACGGCTTTCGCTTCGTCCCGAAACCCGTTGTCCCACAACCATTCAAGCGCTTCTTCATCGGTGACATTCTCATCCCATGATTGGATACGAGAAGTTAAATCCCCTCTTTCTGTGTCCCCGCCACGGGTTGTCTCACCCCACTGAGCGACCTGTTGCTTAATGGGAGCCACTTCTGTTTTAATGGCTTCAATTTTGGAACGGTCATCCGTGAGTTCTCGGTCAGCGCTTTTTATTTGGTCATCTAACGCAGAGCGAAGCGGCCCTCTCGTGAGAGTCCCCAACTGTTTGCGTTCACTTTTTATTTTCTCTTTGGTTTCTTCGTTATCCGAAGATTTGAATTTCGGGTAACCAGGAACTTCTGTGTTCCAAATCTTTTTGAACGCTGTGTTGAGCTGATTCCAACTTAATGTCTTAACCCCAGATTCCTCTATGAGTTTTTCGGTTGCCTTTATTTTGGATTCAATATCTTCAATGTCGGATTCAAGGCTCTCTTGTTCATCTGTCAGACTTAGAATTTTGTTACGAAGCTCATATTGTTCTTCCCCGAACGCTTCATCTAATTCGGCTGCTCTTTTCTCTAAAGACTCTCGCGCCTTTTCATAGGTTTCCCTTAGCACTTCTGAAGCAGTTTTTCTTGAATCTCGGATACGTTCAGACTCCGATAACGTAGATCGACGTTCTTCTTCTTCTTCTCTCCGCCTAGCTGCTGTGTCGTAATCTTCTTCTTCGGCCATTATGCAAGTCCTATCGCTGAACGCACAAGATTAGAACTTTCAGACATCGACATCGCAGCCATCCGCATCGGATCAACCACCCCAGCCTGCCCCTCCAAAATACCGGTCACATCAACCTGCTCAACAACCCCGCCTCGCTGGGCTGCTTCACCGGCCTCAACTTGCGCTGCCCGAACCAACCCGAAAGCCACTCGACGTTCCTCGTCACTTGGTTTACGGCCAAGAACTTTGGACCAGGTTGTGTCAACCATGCGATCCACCGCTGAAGCTGGCATCACACGGGTAACCGGGTCTTTTTCTTCCCTCAGATAGTCGTCTTTGGCTGCATCCAAATCTTCGAGAGTGAAATCAGCGAACTGGCCTCCCAACGTGGGGGCACCTTCCATACCTGCTACGGCACCAAGCTCGAAAGCTACGGCAGCGTCACGAGCAGCTTTTTCTAACGCTCGACCGGTGTTGATGGGGTCTTCTATTTCGGTGATGTCGTCAATGGTGCCGTAATACCCTTCGGAGAAAAGCCCTTGCTGAAGTGTCAACAGTTCTGTTTCGTCTAAACCTAAAACGTATTGGCGGAGGTCTTCTTCAGTGAACTTTGCGCCTGGGATTTCGACTTCGACACCACCCATCGGTGGCCCCTCCCATTCAAATGAGGAAGGAGCTTGCCCAAGGACAAGTGTGCTGTTAGCGATAGGAGCGAAGTTGCTTTGCATACCCATCGCAGCGAAAAGTGCGGCAATGTCTGGGGCAGTTCCCGCCGTTGGTGGTGTTGTGTCGTCGTCGCCAGCCATACTTATCTACTCACCCAAGTCTTTTTGTCAATTTCGTCGTTTTCAAAATATCGGTCGAATGTTGCTGCGAAATCAGGGCGATTACGCAAAGTCACCCTTATAGCATCCCACAGTTGCTTCAGGTCTGCGTTGCCGCGGTACCTTAAAGAATAGGCGTCTGTTTCCCCAATACTATTACCTCGACGTTCCAACTCTTTCTCTATGGATTCCCTGGCCTCAAAATATTCGTAAAGGATAGGAATTTCGGGGCGATACGCAAAATCGTCAGATTTGATGAGGGCACGAAAACCGTCCATGACACGGGCTTGTTTGAGTTGGTCATAGCTTTCGTTGTAAGTATCCCACCACGCAGGATATTCGGAAGCCAACTGCACCTTTACCCGATCAAGAACCATTTGAAGATCGTTGTTGGCTTTAGCGCCAAGACTTGCTGAACCCCCTCCTTCGGCGCGACGTTCAAGTTCCTCATACACTAAATCTCTGGCGTGTTGCCATTGGTACCAGCCGCGGCTTTCTTGGGGGCGGCGCATGATTTCTTCAGGGGTAGCTCGTTCCCTGCGTCCTTCAGCGATCTCAGTTTTGTATACCGCATAGTTGAACTCGAACTGGACATCTTCGGGACCGACTTTGCCGACAATGAAATCTCCGATGTCGGGGTGAGCGTCTGCGAAGTCTTTGTGTTCCCGATATTTAGCGTCGCCTTCTAGGGTGGCTGAAGCCACGCCTCGCACCATTGTGCGTCGAGCTGTGATCGCCCACAGGTCAGGGTGGTTGGCGAGCAGCCAGGTGGTTGCTTCCTCGAATCCTTTTTCGCTACTCACTTCACGGTATTCTTCAATGACTTTGTGGTAAGGGGACTGGACTTGGAAAGCGAACGGAATACCTAAACCGGCGAGTGCCCGGATTTTTAGGATGTCTGAAGTTCGACGTTCTGCTTCGGCAACGAAGTCGTTAATCATTTCTTGGTCTTCGATAACGATTCCGTTTTCTTCGTACTGAACTGCGAGGTCTATTGATACTTGGGCAAGCATTCGTTGACGTTCCGCCGTGTCGAAATAGCCGCCCTGTAAACGACGCAAAAACGTCGGTTCGACCTGTTGACCGATACGACCCAAAACATTCGTGCCTTCGGACGCACCATAAGGAAGCATCCAATCCAAAGACTCTTGAAGTGACGGGTTCTTTATCACAGCTTCACTTGCGCCGACTGTGACTATGGGGCCGAACCCTGGTAACCCGGCGGAGATCATTGAAATCGAATCGGGGGAAAGTTTGAGGGAAGTGAAACCCAACGCTCCTAGTTTGCCGAATACTTTAAGACCAGCGACTTCTTTGCTCAGTAAACCTTCTGGCATACGGATCACGAAATTGGAGTTGCCTTCTTCGTCTTCGCCTTTGATGGCTTGGAAATATCGGATGCCTCGTGCTACGAACACAGGGTTTTTGGCGGCCAGCCCGGACCAGCGGGTGATGACTTCTTGCCATGCGCTGTAGAACGGCATAATGTGGCCGACCATTTCTCCGAAGCGGGTGCGTTCGGAAAGGTCATAGAGTAGGTCGCGGGTTTCTGCGAGTCCTTTGCGTCGGGCAGCGTTTTCGATGCTTCGCAAATCTGATGCTGTTATTCGATATGTGCCGTCGTCCAAACGGTGGGCTTGAAGGAGGCGGGCCACTTCGTTGCGATAAACCCCTGAGAACACGGTGCTGCGTGACAGGTTGTCTACAGTCATTGTTCCCAAGGACTCCATCCAACTGTCAATGGTTTTGTTCATGGTTGCGATCATGGTTGCAGATTCGCTCATGTCGTCAATCAGTGTTGACCCGTGAATGTCTCCAAAGTTTCTGTAACCGTTTTCTCTAAGGTAAGTAACAGCCTGTAATTCTTTTCCTTCACTGTCGAGCTTTTTTAAGATTGGGACAACATCGTCATTCCAACTTACGTCTTTCCCCTCCGACAACCGTCTACGGAGTGGAGCGAACTCTTGGATGGGGGGGAGAATGGAATCAATCTCGTGGCGAGTAGCTTTTACCCAAGTTTCTATATTGTCGTGCTTGAAGTGGCGTGGCATTGCGTCCCGCAACCGAGAAGCAGCCGGACTTTGAAGCCACGCAATTATTTCAGCGTCAGTTCTGCCTTCCCAAAACATTTGACTGAACCGTTGAAACTCGCTGGCAGGGACATTGGGGTTACCAACATGGGGTTTGAATTGTCTATTAACCGTGGTGTTCCAAGCATTGTTGAAATCGGCGGCACTAGCGTCATCAGCAGAATACCTCCGGTACTTTAATGTTGATTTGCCGTTACGAATTTTGCTTTGAGTAGCGACACTTTGATACGAAGCCTGCGTTGACTTACCTGCGGAAACAGCGTTTCTGTGCATTCCGACCATTAGGTCGTCGTTACCAAATTCGTTACCGAACCGGTAGCCCCCCATGAAATACCCGGCAACACGGGCTTCACTCATCAGTTCCCCAACCCGATCAAAGTTGGCAAGACCAGGGCTTTCCTCTGCCGCTGTTTGCGCTCTCGTCAACGCACGCCGCGACTGTCGCCCGTCCTTGCCTAATAGACGGGAAGGGACTTTGAGAACAGCGCCTTCTACCTGCGCCAGCAAAGTGCGGCCCTGCGTTTCCAACAGTTCCGCCTGACCTTTCAATGTCCGAGCAGCCTTTTCCCCTTCATCCAAAGTCATTTTTCCAGATTTGACTTGGGCTTTAATGCCCCCTATCGCTTCTTCTAACTGACTTTGAGCAACCCTACGAAGATCCCACGCAAAGGTGTTAGCGATTTCCCGTCGAGCCAACGCCGACATTGTTCGTCGGGCATACAACCCATACAATCCGGCTCCAGCTATACCCGCTGGACCTAAAGTGACAGCGCCCAAAGCTGTGAGGAACCCCGTGCGCCGCATGATCCGTTTTTTCCCGTAAGCATCAGAAATGGTTTGACGGGCTAAATCTAATAATTCGTCTGCCCCGAACTCGGCCTCAAACTTGATAAACAATTCACCAAGATCGCTGGTGGTGTCATCCAACTTTGTTCGCATGGCTTTAATCACGTCAGGCATCACAGCGTCTTTGCCACTTTTCTTGAACCAAGCGACACGAAGATCCCCCAACCCGTCCATTACTCCTCTCATTGTGTGCATTGCACCAAGGGCCGCAGCGGAACGGGCAAGTTCGTCGGAGAGAACACGAATCGGCCATGCGGGACGCAATAGCACAGATTTCTTCCATGCCATCATTAGTTCGTCTATCCCTTTTTGTCCCTGGCTTAACGCTTTCATATAGCCGGGACGTTCAAGGACGTTGGCGATCAAGTCGTAGCGGGGGACAAGTGACGATTGGCGTAGTTGTTGAGGAGTAAAGTTTTCGATAAAGCGGCGGTTGATGTTGAATGTTTCATCCGCCATGTCGAACTGGAGTCGCCGGTTGCCGAACACGCGAGCACTTTCAGCGGCATTCCGAAGGGTTCCTTCCGCTTCTTTCAAAGCTCCGTTCATGCGACGCAACCCTTGTTCTAAAGCAGCTTGAGCATCTTTACTGCCTTTAATAGCGTCGGGGAGATCATCCCAAAACAGTTTCAAGACACCTTTATTCAAATCGTTGATTGTGTTCTGGAACAGGACTTGACGTTGGAGAGTTGAACCCCGAGTCCACTCTCCCAACAGTTCGTCGCCGTCTATCCCCATTTCCTCGAAAAGGTTTTTGCCGTTTCGTTTCACTCGTCCAGCGTCACGCACCATGCGTTCAAACTGATTGAATGACTGATCTACGTCATCCCAGTTGATGAGCTGCTGCGGAGTTTTCTCACGGAAAACATTTATGACACGAACACCAGCCGGTCCCAATAATGGGATTTTTTTCACATAGGACACAGCGCCGTAACCGAGGTCTTGGACTATCCCGACACGAGGAGCTTCAGTGAGAGCGCCTAACACCATACGATTTTGGGTGCCAGTTTCTCGAACAATTCCCCCAAGCATTTCATCCATCACACCGGACACAAGAGTCGGTTTGTTGTTGATGGCATCAAAGATTGCATCTACAGCGTCAACGTCACCAGCTTCGTCAGCGAACCTAGATAGATGCTGGAAACGATGCTGCCTCATGGTGAACGCAACGTCGAATAGACCTTTAGTTTCGTCAGACATAGTTAATTTGTTTCGCAACAAATCGACTGCCTGGTCTTCGAGTATTTGTAATCTTTTCTCTAAAATGTCTTCACCTACGCGCCCGTATCCTGTTGGTTTACCGGCTCGAAGGTTCGCTATCTGGCCTTGTGTTTCAGCGAGTTTACGAAGGGTGCCTCCTTCTTGGAGTAGTCCCGCCCATTCATCGGCAGCGTTCAAAATTTGGGTGTAAGCACCAGCATCGCCCATTGCTAAACGAATAAACATTTGGCGGGTAGCGACAGTCGGAGCAGCCGCCAGCCCGTAAGCGATCTCTGGGGTGATTCCTTTTCCTTCAAACCGGCGGAAGATTTCTCCGGCTAGCTCGTCAACAAGAGTTAAATCTGCGTCAGTAGGAAGTCCCTTATGGAACCCTTCGCTGAACTCTTGGGGACGTTCGGTAAGATTTTGTAGGCGTTTCCCTTCGTCTATGTCGTCAGCAAGTTGTCTTCCCCGTGCCGCCGCATCATCAACTATCGCTTGTAAACGAGTTATTTCTTCAGGGGTGAGAGCGACACCTGCTTCGTCAACACCTTTTCGTAATGTCGCCCCAGCGTCTTTTGCGTCTTTGAGTGTGGCTTCCGCTATTTCCCAAGCGGTGCGAGCCGTGTCATCTAATTTGGTGGTGGCTTCAGCAGCTTTTGCTACCCGTTCTCCTCGCACAGCCTGCGAGATTTTGTCCAACTCTTTGTTCCATCGGAGAAACCCAGCACTCTTAACAAACTTTTCTGGGTTCGCCATCAACCGCCCATTGCGGGCATACTTCACACCAGCCCACGCCGGAACACCGGCTTGGTACAAGGGATCAAGAACAATGTTGAACATTGCGTCAGTGGTCCCCGATACGAGGGTGTGCATCGAAGTGTTTTCCCACTTCTCAACTTCTTTAGGATCAAGAATGTTCTCTGTGCCGATAGCCAAAGAAACCGCTTGACCGAGGGAACGGGTTTCAGAAATTTCCCACGCTTTCGCCCAAACATCCGTATCGAACCAGCCCCCGAATCCTTCCCCTTCGCTCCCAGAAGTTAAAGATGCAACTGTCATCAACGTCCCCAAAGGATCATCGACAACAGTTTCGTAAGCGACTTTCACTCCGTCTAAAGTGGGGCCGATTACGTTGCGAGCGGGTTGACGAACAAACTCAGGTAAAGCACCGATAAGAGTGCCGCCAACACCTTCAGGTCCGATAGCGGACTGGAGGGCACCGCCCTCACCCAAAATGTTGTCGTTGAATGATCCCCAAATCGTGTCAGCTACACCTTCCCCTTCGATGTCGTCTGCGCCGAATGCTTCTTGGGCTATGTCTACAGCGAAGTTCACTGACTTGTAGCCAGTGTTGAATGCTCCTTTAGCTATCTTCTCGAAGAAGCCCCAAACCATTATTGCTCCTGGGTTGGAACCATCGCTTGCATGGCTCGAACGATGCGTCGAGTCGAAGGAGAAGCGTAAGGCGAAGATGCGAGAGGTAAAAGTGACGGCAAAATGCGTGCCACGTTTTCACTGGTTTGAGGGGGCGTAGATCTGGGAACCGGAGAAGCAGGAGCCATCACTGACTGTTGCGGATATTGGGTGGGACGAGTCATGTCGCCTTCCCCGCCAGGGATTATTGGTGCTGGGGGAGGAGCGCCCATTCCTTCTTCCATTGGAACAGCAGAAAGCGCTTCTTCTTGTTCTTTGGCTTTACCGTAAGCCTGTCCCCTGTATCCTGCGTCAGCCATGATTGTGGACCTTCCATTTCTTCGGGTAGCCGCACACCGCGCAATCCTGAGAAGATGCGACAGGTTTGAACTTTATGACTTTCGTGCCTTTGCCTTTACGGGGCATTACAGCGCCCCAAGCAGTTCACCTAAACCACCGCCACCACCGGGAGGTGCAGCGATTGATCGAGACTCGGCTCCCATACCTGGTGCAGCTAAACCGGGTTGCGCTTCAGGTGCGGCAGCGTCAACTTGTTCAGCTTGCCGTTCCTGTGCTTCTTTCTGCACTTTCTCTACAGCTTCAGCCAATTCGAGTTGGTTCGTGGAAACGAGTTCCATGATGCGAGCAAGATCGGCTGGGGGGATAACACCTTCGGAGGCTTGCTGCTGGATAGATGCCAGCAATGCCTGTTCTAGCTGTTCAGAAACCACAGCGTCGTGTTCAAACTCTGGGTCTTCGACCAGTGGGTCGATAGCCATGAATGAGCGTTTCGACATGGTGCCCATCCCAACTCGTTGACCTCCACCGATGACAAGGTTGTTGATGTCGGCTCCCGCTTGGGAGTAGACCACTACGTTGTCTGTG
>PVBE011547580.1_pt1 | contig 10421 bp, 7 predicted proteins | sample 1631181 | NCBI WGS metagenome assembly PVBE01 (sample SAMN08397723, study PRJNA350692) | Marine metagenome, whole genome shotgun sequencing project. | isolation source: water | place: Pacific Ocean | collected 2012-04 | reverse complement strand
TTGGCCATCCACGATTAGCGTTTCGAGACCGATTCGGGTTCACTTGCGTTACGGCTCGCATCTTCGCCTCCAAGGGCTTCAGCTTACGGGTTACCCCATTACCACTGCCTTCTTGGCTACATGTTGAACGAGCAATTCACATGGCTGACTCCTTTCATTCAGCTAGAATGCCCAAGCTTTGCCTGGCGCACCAGAGGCGCAGAGCTGGTTGTCTCGCGTAGCGATCCATCCCACCTGTCCCGCACGTCACGATTTACGAAACCGTCAGGTTCAACACGAAGACACGAAGAACACGAAGAAAAACTAGGTTCTCTTCGTCTGGCCTCGTGTCCTTCGTGTCTTCGTGTTGAAGGAAAACCTATCGGCTACCCGTGGAGTTCCATGAAGTGTCGAGTCTAGTCTTTCAGGGTGGCAATGGCGACACCGCCGCCGCCCTGGTTGGAGGGTGCGGCTTCGAAACGGGACACCTGGGGGTGGGATTCCAGGAATTCGGCGACGGCTTTTCGCAGGATTCCCATGCCTGATCCGTGGATGATACGTACTGTCAGGACGCCGGACAGGAAGGCATCGTCGAGAAACTTGTCCAGTCGCGACAGCGCTTCGTCGGCACGGCAGCCGATCAGGTTCAACTCATTCGTCTCCAGTTGTTTCTCGGAGAAATCGAAATGGACACCCTTCGGCAGCGCGACTTCTGCCGTTTCGATGATTTCGATATCATCGAAGGGACGCCGTATCTTCATGTTGCCGACCGTGACTTCCACTTCCCGGTTGAACACACCCAACACCGAACCGCTAACTCCAAGCGAGAGCACCTTGACCCGGGAACCTACCTCGATTGAGTCCGGGGTTGGGGTGGCACTGATCGTCCTGGCTGGAGATGTCCTGTCTCGTTCGCGACGGACTTCAAGTTCCGCACGGGCACGGGCACCCTCCAGTTTGCGGTCGAACCGCTTCACCGCGTCCTTGCCGAGGGCCTTCAGTTCGTCGGCCGCCCGATCACGGATTTCCTTGACGATCGAGGCTAGTTTTTTTTCGATCCGGTCGAGTTCATCCGCGCGCTCCGCTTCGAGCTGTCGGGTCACGTTCCCCTTCCAGGCCTGGAACTCGTTCTTCTCGGCTTCGAGTTCCGCTTTCTCACTCTCCAGACTCTGGATGCGTGCCCTCAGCTCGTCAACGTAGCGGGCGGCTTCCAGCTCCGAGCGATCGAGTGAATCCCGGGCAAGTTCCAGGACTTGCCTGGGCATCTGGAAACGTTCGGCAATCGCCAGACCGCTCGAAGACCCGGCCAGATCGCGGATGACGCGATAGGTGGGTTCGAGGGTCGCCTCGTTGAATTCCATCGCGGCATTCCGGACACCTTCGGTGGTTTCCGCATACATCTTCAGCCGGTTGTAATGGGTCGTCGCAAGCGTCAACGAGCCGGTCTGCCTGAAGTGCTCCAGAACGGCGATCGCCAGGGCTGCGCCTTCCCCGGGCTCCGTGCTGCTCCCAATTTCATCCAGCAGGATCATGGATCCGACAGAGGCCGCCTCGACCATGGACTTGATAGCCACCACGTGTGCCGAGAACGTGCTCAGTTGGTTCGTGATGGACTGCTGGTCGCCGATGTCGGCCAGAACGCGGTCCATGATTGGAAGCGTCGCACTCTCGGCGGGAATTGGTATTCCCGATTGCGCCATCAGCGTCAGCAACCCGAGGGTCTTGAGCAGAACCGTCTTGCCGCCTGCGTTCGGACCGCTGATAATGAGCACACGACTTTCCGTATCCATCTCCAGGCCTAAGGGCACCGGCTCGTGGGGGCCCGCCCGGAGGTTGTCCTCGAGCAGCGGATGGCGGGCTCCGGCCAGTTGGAGACGCCCTTCGGAAAAGGTCGGACCGACACAGTCAAAGTCCCGGCCGAACTGGGCCTTGCCGAAAACGAACTCCATTTCCGACCACAGTGCCGACGCATGATCGAGCTCGTCTTTCCGTTCATGGATCAGATCCGTCAACTCGCCCAGAATGCGTCGCACCTCTCGCTTTTCTTCTTCCTCCAGGCGCACGATGTCGTTGTTCAGATCCAGGGTTTCCAGCGGTTCCATGAAGACCGTCGCGCCACTGGACGACTCTCCGTGGATGATTCCCTCAAACGCCCTTTTTTGTTCCGCACGAACCGGAATCACGAAGCGGCCGTTTCGAACCGTGATGAGTTGGTCCTGCAACTGGTCCGAAGACTGGGGACTCTTGAGGATCGATTCCAGCTTGTGGTTCAGGCGCGACCTCGAGGACTCCACAGCACGCCGGAGGCGTTTGAGCTCTTTGCTGTAATCTTCGTTGATCTCCCCGCCCCGCACGGCCCGCGCCAAGTGTCGTTCAAGGCCTCCCAGATCGAGAAAAAGAACGGCCCTGGCAGCGAGCAGAGGAAAATCACCCGTCTCACCCTTGAACCGTTTTCGGAACGACTCTGCCAGGGCGAGGAAGTTCCCGACGGCTTCGATCTCCACAATTTCCAGAGTGCTTCCGGCAAGAGCAAGCTTGGTCAGGAGCGCCGGGAGCATTGGCAGGTCCGGAAACGAAACGCGATGGTCCCGCAAATACTCCATCGCCTCACGGTTCAGCTCATGCTGGACTTCGAGAGACTTTCGATCGGTGGTCGGTTCGAGGCCCGCGATCAGTTCGCGGCCGCCCTCGCTGGAAATGTAGCGGCCAAGTAGCGTCTTGAGCTGACCGTATTCAAGGGGTCCGAGGGAAAAGTCCATGGAATGTCTTCGATCAGGAATCTCTTACAGGCGATTAATGAGACTGGCCACTACGCCGGCGCCATATCCATTGTCGATATTGACGACCGAGACATTAGAGGCACAGGAATTGAGCATACCCAGCAGCGCTGCAACTCCCCCGAAGCTTGCACCGTAGCCAACGCTGGTCGGCACAGCAATAACCGGGACGGAAACCAGCCCCCCCACAACGCTCGGAAGGGCACCTTCCATGCCGGCAACGACGATGATCACACTCGCATCGGCCAGCCGGTCGTGGCGATCGAGGAGCCGGTGCAGTCCGGCCACACCGACGTCATACAGCTCATCCGTCCGGTTGCCCATCACCTCCAGGGTCACGACGGACTCTTCGGCGACCGGGATGTCCGATGTGCCGGCTGAGACGACCATCACGGTGCCTTGTCCCCGTATGGTTGCATCCTTGATAATAGAAATGGCGCCGGATCGAGCGTGGAAGCGGGCGTCGGGAGCCAGTTCCCGGACGCATTCAAACGACGACGCGTTGCTCTTGGTGATCAGGACATTGTGCTCGTTCTTGAGCATCACCCGCAGGATGCCGGCTAGCTCCTCATCGGTTTTTCCGGCTCCAAAAACAACCTCGGGATAGCCCTGCCGGAGCGAACGGTGATGATCGATGTTGGCGAAGCCGAGATCCTCAAAAGGAAGTGTTCGAAGACGCGCCAACGCATCGTCCACGGACATCGAACCGTTTTTGTAGCCGTCCAGAATAAGTTTGATCTCGTCTTCAGTCATTCGCTTTTCTGTTTCCCGATGCCGGTTCGGCGGTCGACGGTATTCACTATACCCGTCGGACCGGTACCTTTGATCTCCAAAAAACTTGTGGCTTTCAAACCGGCGTGACAGCTATGTTGGACAATTGGCGAACCTTCGGGGACGGGCCCCGTTGGTCGCCACAGCCGGGAGGGCACGCTTGATCTGGGACAAACTAAAGATAACATTACAGATGATCAAGTTTGAACACACAGTGTTCGCACTTCCGTTCGCGCTGATAGCCGCATTGCTGGCCCAGGGGGGGCTACCCGGGGGCTGGCAGTTGGTCTGGATCGTCGGGGCAATGGTTGGAGCCCGGAGCGCGGCGATGACATTCAATCGTATCGTGGACTATACCTACGATCTGGAGAATCCCCGGACGAAGGGCCGGGCCCTGCCTGCAGGGACGGTGTCGATAAGCTTTGCGGTTGCGTTCACTGTCGCCATGTCGGCCCTGTTCGTCATCTCCGCCGGCCTGCTGAACCCATTGTGCTTCTATCTTTCCTTTCCGACCCTGGGCATCCTGTTCTTTTACTCTTATACAAAGCGATTCACATCACTGAGTCACATCGTCCTGGGGTTCGCTATCGGCCTGGCGCCGCTCGGCGCATGGTTGGCGATTCGGGGAAGTTTTGCGCTGGAGCCCATCATCCTGGGAAGTGCGGTGACACTCTGGATAGCGGGCTTCGACATCATCTATGCCTGCCAGGATGTGGATTTCGACCGGCAGGCCAGGCTCTTTTCGATCCCATCGCGATGGGGCACAGCCCGTGCGCTTCAGGTTTCCTCAGCTCTCCACATCGCAACGATCGGGCTGTTGGTCTTGATCGCAAACCTCAGCGGACTCGGATTGATCGCGTACAGCGGAATCGGCGCCGTTACGGCCATACTCTACTGGGAGCATCGCATCGTCGGTCCGGACGATCTCAGTCGGGTGAACGTCGCCTTCTTCAACCTGAACGGATACGTCAGCCTCCTGCTGCTGGCGGCGTTCGCAACCGACATCCTTATCACGTAAGGTGAGCGCCGCAGGTTTGCGGCACGGGGGTTCTTCGCTATGAAACGAATTGCATTCCTATGGATCACGCTGATCGCCTTCATGACGTTGATGGCCTCCGCTCTCGAACGCGAACCGCTCGAGCAATACAAGGCTCGCCGCCTGCGACTGGCGGCTGAAGTGGATGGAGCGGTCGTCCTGTTTGCCGCGCCTCCCCTGGATCTCGTCGAGTACCAGCAGGAGGACAACTTCTACTACCTGACCGGGTTCGACGAGCCCAGCGCCATCCTCCTGCTGGATGCGACGGGGGACCAGGTGGAGGAGATCCTGTTTATCCCTGAACGGGACCGCAGCCAGGAACGCTGGACCGGAGCGAAGTTGGGCCCGGGCGAAGAAGCCGAGCGTCGGACGGGTTTCACCACGGTTTCGGCCTTGGGGGAGTTTTCTTCGCGGCTCAAACGTGTCGTCGAGAAGAACGGCAAGGTCTACACGATGACCGAGCAGGAAGACAACGTGGCCGAGATCCGGAAGACGGCGCCCCGGAGCAGTTTCGAAGACATCGAGCCCATTATCGCCCGCCATCGACAAACAAAATCGGATACGGAGATTGGACTACTCGAAAAGGCGATCGATATCACGATGAAGGCCCACGCCGCAGCAGCCGGGGTGATCGCCCCCGGTGCAATGGAGTATGAAGTGGAGGCGGCCATCGAATACGAATTCCGGCGGAATGGAGCCGAAAGGGCCGGATTCCCTTCAATCGTGGGATCGGGGCCATACTCCACGATCCTGCACTACGACCGAAACATTCGCCGGATGGAATCGGGCGATCTCGTCGTGGCTGACATAGGCGCCGAATACAGTGGGTACACGGCGGACATCACCCGCACCTATCCAGTCAACGGGAAGTTTACCGCACGCCAGAGGGAGATCTATCAGATCGTGCTCGACGCCCAGAAGGCAGCCCTGGAACGTGTCAAGCCCGGCGCAACGATCGGGGGACGGGGCGAAAACAGCATCCATGCGGCGTCCCAGGGCTACATCCGGTCAAAAGGCTACGGGGAGTATTTCATCCACGGCACGAGCCACCATATCGGACTCGAAGTGCATGACGTCGGCCCGGTCAACCGCCCTCTCGAACCCAACATGGTGATCACGATCGAACCTGGAATCTACATCCCGGATGAAAACATCGGCGTCCGCATAGAGGACGACGTGCTGGTAACCGAAACGGGTTACATATTGCTGTCGGATTTTCCGAAAGAGATCGAGGAGATTGAAGCATTGATGGCAAGACGGCGGGGGCAGTAGGAAGGGGATAGCTGTCAGCTGTTAGCAAGCAGCGGGCAGCAAGCAGCGAGCAGCTAGGATCATGAGTGAATCCGTCACTCGCTGCCCGCTGCCCGCTGCCAGCTACAAGCTAATAGCCTTCACGATTCCCAGCAATTCGTCCTCTTCCTGCCTCGCTACGGTTCGCATGTCAAGGACGACGCGGTTGTCCTCCACACGAACGATGACTGCAGGGGTCGCGTTTCGGAAACGGCGTTCGGTTTCCGCTTCTGAAATTCCGTCGACCTGAACGGTCACGCCCCATGACGGCAGGGTTGCTTCCGGGGCCGAGCCACCACCAACCAGCGATGTCAGTTTCACAGGGGTCACGGTATCACCGGCTCGGCGCGCAAAGGCGGCGGCCCGGTCTTTCAGTTCGTCCTCACTCGCCAGGAGCATCCGCCACACTGGGATCTGGTTCACTTCCCCCTTCAGGTACGTCAACAGAACGATCTCGAGAACCGAGAGTGTGAGCTTGTCGGCGCGAAGGGCTCTGAACAGGGGGTTGGCTCGTATTCGCCCGATGAGGGCTTTTCGGCCGGCAATGATTCCGGCTTGTGGTCCCCCCAGCAGCTTGTCACCGCTGAAACAAACCACGTCGACACCGGCACGGATGCTGTCACCAACCATGGGCTCGTCCGAAACGCCGAGGGGGTTTATGTCCACAAGGCAGCCACTGCCCAGGTCCTCAAACGTCGTGACCCCACTCCGCCGGCCCAGGTCGGCAAACTCGTCCACGGAAGGTTTTTCGGTAAAGCCGATCACCCTGAAATTGCTGGGATGCACCCGAAGCAGCAGTCGCGTGTCTGGATTGATTGCAGCTTCGAAATCTCCGATTCGTGTCCGGTTGGTTGTTCCCACCTCCCTCAACACGGCACCACTCTTCTCCATCACGTCGGGAACACGAAACGAACCTCCGATCTCGACTTGCTCTCCGCGAGAAGCGATAACTTCACCGCCCTCCGCCAGCGAGTTAAGAACCAGCAACACGGCAAACGCGTTGTTGTTTACGACAATCGCGGACTCCGAACCCAGCAACTCGGCAAACAGTCTTTCCAGATGTGTATCCCGCTTACCGCGGGCACCCTCCTCGATCTGAAATTCCAGGTTCGAATAGCCGGAAGATACATCCTTGAGGTACGCGAGTGCGGCCTCCGGGAGAGGTGCTCGGCCGAGGTTTGTATGAAGAACGACGCCTGAAGCATTAATGACACGACGGAGCGACGGCCTCAGAAAGTCGTTGATCCTGTCTCGAAGTTCTGCCGCGATCGTCGAAGTCAACTCCTCCCTCGAAACGACCTCCTCGCCATCCAACAGACGCTTTCTCGTTTCGGCCAGTACTTCCTTGAGAAACCGTGCCACAAAGGGTTGACCCAGGATCGATCCGAAACCCGAAAGCTCAGGGGCAAGCAGAACGTCGTTGACCGGCGGAATCTGTTTCAGCGCTTCCATGCGGACTATTTCAGCACAGGGTATTTTGAATTACAATCGGTTCAGCCGCGAGCACTCGAAGTAGACCAGTTCTAAAGCAGGGCTGGGACAGAATGGCTCATGAATCGAATATTCAGGACATCCCTACTGGTTTTCTGCCTGGTCCTGCCGGCGGCACCCGCCCCGTTACAGGCCTGGCCGACTTCCCTGTACCCCGAAATCTTCAGAAACGCCAGAAAGGTGTTGCCGCCGCCGCTCAGCCGGCTGCTGGAAGACATGGAACCGCTGCTACGGCAGCCGTGCACGGCCGTGCGTGTTGAAGATGCAGTCGACCGTGCCATCGCCGAACTCTCCAAACGCGACGGCAGCCTCGAATTGGCTATCGGTGCGATTTGGGAGGCCGGGTGTGCGGCCGCGGCAATAAACGATCCGGGCATGGATACGTTCGTCGCAGCCCAGGGAAAGAAGTTCGCTGTCGTCTTTTACGGCTACCATGCCTCTATCCGGGACGGGAATCTCGCCAGGTATCTCGAAATACGCGCCGAAGAGCAGCAGAAGTTCTCCAGCCGCTTCGACCGGGCATCCGAGCTGCCGAGCCGAACCACCAGCGTCGAGTTGTCGCCGGAATTCGGTATGGCCTCGATTGCTTTTTCGCGAGCGGTGACGGATGTTGCCAACGTCTGGTTCCACATATGGACGAGCGTCAACGGGGCGATCAATTAGAACCACCCTGCCTTTCAACAGAAGGAGTTATAAGTTGAACCGAATCGAGCGCGCATTGATCAGCGTTTACGACAAACGCGGCATCGTGGACTTCGCCCGGGGGCTCGCCGACCTTGGAGTGGAGGTCCTGTCGACCGGGGGGACCGCGACGTTGCTTGCATCCGAGGGCGTCGTTGTCCGGGACGTGGCTGATGTCACCGGCTTCCCGGAGATGCTTGACGGACGAGTCAAGACGCTGCACCCAAGGATCCACGGCGGCCTTCTGGCGCGGCGCGGCGATCCGGCTCACATGCGTCAGATCGACGAACATGAGATCCGGACTATCGACCTGGTATGTACCAACCTCTACCCTTTTGTGGAGACCACGCGGCGCCCTGGAGTAACCTTCGAAGAAGTGATCGAAAATATCGATATCGGCGGACCGTCGATGATCCGGGCGGCAGCCAAGAATTTCCCCGACGTTGCAGTTGTGACGAGCCCGGATGACTACGATTCCATCCTGGAACAACTGCGGGATGGGAACGGTATTCTGCCTCAGGATCGATTGTTTGCTCTGGCTCAGAAGGCTTTCCTGCATACAGGTCAATATGACGGTGAGATCGCTCAGTTCCTGTCCGAAGTCAAACACGGCCAGGAGGGATTCGAGCTTCCTGGAGAGACCGGCTTCCCACAACGTTTGTTCATGAACTTCGAAAAGCTGTCTGAGCTGCGGTATGGAGAGAACCCCCATCAGAGGGCCGCCTTTTACGCATGGGGGGCCGAACCGCGACACGGTCTGGCAGCCACCGAGCAGCTTCAGGGCAAAGAACTCTCATACAACAACCTTGTAGACCTCGCGGCAGCGTGGGCCCTGATTCACGAATTCAACGAGCCGGCGTGCTGCGTCGTGAAACATACGAACCCGTGCGGTGCCGCGACTGCCGACGACCTTCATCACGCGTACCTGAAGGCTTACCAGGCGGACCCCGTTTCGGCTTTCGGCTCGATCATCGCCGTCAATCGTGTCCTGGATCAGGCAACCGCGGAGGAGATGTCCAAACTCTTCGTCGAAGCGATTATCGCTCCGGAAATAGATCCGGCTGCGAAGGAAACCTTCTCAAGGAAGAAGAACTTGAGGGTGTTGGAAGCAAAGGGGTCTGATCACGCCGGGGGAATCTCTGGTCTGGAGGTCAAGCGGGTTTCCGGAGGAATACTTCTTCAGGAATCGGACGTCTCGAATGAACTTGAGGGATCATCGATCAAAGTCGTTACATCACGCAAGCCATCCGATGATGAGTGGAGGGACCTTCGGTTTGCCTGGAAGGTGGCCGAACACGTGAAATCGAACGCAATCGTCCTGGCAACGGACGGAAAAACAACCGGTGTCGGAGCCGGTCAGATGAGTCGCGTCGATGCGGTTCGCCTCAGTGTGGGGAAGGCACGACCCACGGCCGATGGATGTGTTCTCGCCTCGGACGCCTTCTTTCCATTCCGGGACGGTATCGACGAAGCAGCGAGGGCCGGGGTCCGGGCCGTCATTCAGCCTGGAGGGTCAAAACGGGATGGGGAGGTTATCGAGGCAGCCGAAGAACACGGGTTGACCATGGTTTTTACGGGAGTCCGACACTTCAAACATTAGGAGCGAACAGCGGGCAGCAATCAGCGAGCGGTCGGGGTTCGAATCCCATCTTCGGCATGATTCGCGGAAAGAGCGGAACACAGGATACGCGGTTGACATCAAGCCGGTCGATTTGCTCCGTCCACCTAAACACGGTCCAGGGCATTTGGCGCCGTCGCCAATCCACGGCGCTGACGTGCCGCCAGATTCCGGCAAAGCCTTGTGCCGATGAGACTTGACTGGCCGACACCACGCGGACAGAATGGTCGTCACGGAAAGATCTTGGTAGACGGTGCGGCCATGTCCGGCGCAGGAAACGCAAATTGGCACTGTCCGCCTATACAACGTCAGCCGGACATGAGGATGCGGGAGGCGATCACATGAGCGACATCCCTGAAGACCAGCTTCGTGGCCTCCGGTCGCTGAACGATCAGGGCGTTCAATACTTGGTCATCGGTGGCTACGCCATGAGGCACTACGGATCGGGGCGTGAAACGTTCGACGTCGACTTGCTGGTGAACAACAGTAGGCGGAATGCCGGCGTTCTTTTCGACGTGCTCACGACGTTCTTGGGCCATCAGCCTGCGTTCACGCGAGAGGATCTTGAGAAACCGAACAAGAAGGTTACTCCCCATTGGACCGACTATGCCTATCTCGACATTCTGACGTCTGTGGACGGCCTAGACTTCACTAACGCTTTTCGCAGACGAGAACAGGCGATAACGGGCGGCCTGGTAATACCAGTGATATCGCTACTGGACCTCTTGTTCATCAAAAAAAGGGCGTCACTTGATCCTAAACGGCATGAGAAAGAAGA
>PVBE012557325.1_pt1 | contig 10422 bp, 11 predicted proteins | sample 1631181 | NCBI WGS metagenome assembly PVBE01 (sample SAMN08397723, study PRJNA350692) | Marine metagenome, whole genome shotgun sequencing project. | isolation source: water | place: Pacific Ocean | collected 2012-04 | reverse complement strand
TGGATGACACGCTCTCCCCGGCGGTCATCGTGGTGGAAGACACTGCGGCGGCAGGGGCCACGGTGGTTAAGGCTGGAGCGGTGCTTGCGACTGGAGCGGTGGTTGAGGGTGAAGAGGTAGTGCTGACCAGTGCCTCATTGTCATCAGCCTCATCCAACCCGTCGGCGACCGAGTCCGCACTCAAACCCGAAACCTCGACTTCTACACCCGGCACGCGGATCACCACGGGCGATCCGAGCGTCACCAACGTGCCCGCTGCGGGCACCTGCTCAACAACCGTTTCGGGAATCCCATCCAACCCCTCGATACGTTCGACGACTGCAGACGAACCGATTGTCGACAGGACACCAGCAGCGAACTGGACGGTCTTACCAACCACCGACGGGACCTCGATCAGGACAGGCTGAGCGGTGGCGTCGAACAGTTCGTCCGGGGTGTCATCCGCCGAGCAGGCAGTGACCGGGAGAAGTATCACGACCAGCACGAGTAGGGCCGTCGAGTGGATCCGCATGGTAAGAGTCTTCCAGATGACCTGTCCCGAACCGGCGACGCGACCAGTCCTTACCTATCTAGAGCCGACATGCCTGGAACCTCAGGCCACGAGTACCCGTCGGGTGTGATACCCCTCGGCCCCGTCGGGGGCGATGTGCTTTGGCCCGGGCGGCTGGAGAACACCATTACGGTCCCATGCGCGAACACGAAGGTCATGCAGGCCAGGTTCAGCATCCCAGAGGGTGAACCACTGCACCCAGGCTTCACCATCCCGACCGGGACCTGAACCCCGCTCCAATCGGCAGGGTGTCCACGGGCCATCGTCAATGGCCAACTCAACCTCAGCAACGCCGACTACCGGAGCCCACGCCACACCCGCCACGGCCTGACTCCCCGGCGTGGTCTGCGATTGGAGTGGCACGTCGATCCTCGAGGCAATCTTGATCGGCGCCTCCTTGGCCCAACCTCTAGGAATCCAGTAGCCGTCGACATCCACGGTCGTAAGCTCGATCCTCTCCAACCACTTGACTGCCGAGACGTAACCGTAAAGCCCAGCCACGACCAGGCGAGCTGGAAAACCATGCCGAAATGGAAGTGGCTCCCCATTCATTCCGAAGGCAACGAGTGCGGTCCGATCGTCACCTAGCGCCGAAAGCGGGAACCCGGCGTTGAAAGAGTCAACCGACCAAGCCATGACCTGATCAGCTGACTCGGTGGGGCCCGCGAGCTCCAGCACATCGACGAGGGGGACACCTGTCCAGACGGCGTTGCCAACTAGGTGGCCACCGACCTCGTTGGAAACACAGGCCAGAGTCACTGCCGAGTCAACGACATCCATGGCAAATAGGTCAGCGAGGCTGACCTCCACCGTCCTTTCGACCATGCCGTCTATACGAAGCGACCAGCTTTCAGGGTCAATCTTTGGGACCACTAGTGCTGTATCGATGCGGTAGAAGCGGTCATTCGGTGTCGTCCACGAAGTCAAGGAGGACGGTGCGGTCCATGGTGCCTCCGTGCTCGAAGCAGGAGAAGGCCTGTCTGCAACTGTTCGACGAGCCCTTGGAATGGCTACTTGCCGACGCATCTCTTCTGTGCCTTGGCCGGCAAGAAGACGGCTTCCGAACCCAATCGCCCCGGCAGTCAATGCCATCCCGGAGGCATAAGTAAGAAAACCACGCCGGGACGCAGCCTTCTCTCGCGGATCCTCAAATGGCGGATGTTCCTCCTCGACCGAAACGACTGTGAGTAGATCAACTCCTCGCCTCAAAGCAAACAACCCGACCATCGCTGCCGTGCTCACTGCGACCAAACCGATAAGGGCTGATCCGGCCCGAGCAGCCGCAATCACTCCAGCTAGGGCAAAGGCGATATAGGCGGCAACACCTGGAGCCTGAGCGGACCTAGCCCTGATGCCCGTTGCTGCCCCCGCCACTAGGACGGAGAGAACAACTCCGATCAACAGCACTGGCTTTTGGGCGGCACCTAGCAAGCCGATTGTCCATCGAACGAACCACCCGGGAGCAAGATCGACGACGACATCACCGACTGCGACCACCAATGAGAGGTCACCGAAAGCGACCCCGATGAACTCGGCCAGTGCCAATGCCAGAGCTGCGACCGCGGTCCCAAACAGGGCCGCTGCGACGGAACTTCGGTTCACCGGGCGGGATTCGGGATTGTCAGGACCGCGGCCGACCAGCAGAGAGCAACTCGGCTATTGCCGATGTGAAATCCGGTGACCTGAAAGTGAAGCCGGAATCCTCCAGCCTGACCGGTCGGACCCTGGCACTGGCCAACAGCAGCCCGTTTGCCATCTCACCAAGAACAGCCCGTAACGCCTGGGCAGGCGCGGGGAGCACTGCCGGACGTCGTAGAGCACGTGCCAACTCGCGAACAAACTCAGCGTTGCGGCAGGTTCCGGGGGAAACCAGATTCACGGGGCCCACTACCGGAGTGTCGAGCAAATGGAGAATGGCCCGGATTTCGTCCTCGAGTGTGATCCACGACCACCACTGCCGGCCGTTGCCAAGGCGACCACCAAGGCCCATCCGGGTTAGGGCCAGCATCCGCCCGAGTGCACCTCCATCAGGCGTGCACACGATGCCGGTTCTAGCCAGCACTAGCCGGGTGTCGGGCGAAGCGATCGGCGCCGCCGCCTCCTCCCAGCGTTCACATACCTCGGCGAGAAAGCCGGTTCCCGGTTCTGAATCCTCGGTGAGTTCCTCATCGCCGCGGTCGCCATAGAAGCCGACTGCAGAGGCCGACACCACAACAGCAGGTGGGCGATCCAGGCTGGACAATGCTCCTACTAGTACCTCAGTTCCCTCGACTCGGCTGTCGAGGATACTGCGTTTCTTCGAGGACTTCCACCGGCCATCGATGCGCTCACCTGCCAGGTGGACAACCGCGTCGACGCCCTCGAGGGCCGCCTCGTCGATCCAGCGGGCGACCGGATCCCAGGCCACGCCACCAACTGGTGGGCGCCGCCCAACTGGGATGACCCTGTCGCCTCGCTCCTCCAGGGCGGCTGTCAGGGCCGTTCCGATCAGACCCGAGGCACCGGTTACCACAACCGTTTGCATGCGAGCTTTCTCCTAGTTAGTTGCGACGCCAGTGGATGGGCAGTCGGCAGACTCTTACGACAGTATGTGCGGCGTTCGTCAAATCGACACCATCAAATTGAAGTCCCAAGGAGCGAATTGATGGTCAACTTCAGTTCAAGTGTGAATATCGGGGCTCCTCGAAACGTTGTCTGGGAGGCGATTGAGGACGTCCGTCAGCACTCAGACTGGATGGCGGATGCCGCCGAGATCCGACTCACCTCAACACAAGTGACCGGGGTGGGGACAACGTTCGAGTGTGAAACCCGCGTAGGGCCACTCCGAACACTCGACCGGATGAGTATCACCGAATGGGAGGAGGGTCGCCTCATGGGAGTTGAGCATCGTGGCCTTATCACCGGGCTTGGTCGGTTCCGCCTCGAAGACCAGAGCGACGGTGGGACGACTTTCACCTGGGAAGAAGAACTCTCCTTTCCCTGGTGGCTGGGGGGTCGCGCTATCGCTGTCCTAGCGCGACCACTCCTGGCGCTCATCTGGCGGCAGAACCTCCAGCGACTCGCCCGCAGATTGGAGGAGGATCCCGAGTGTTGATTCTTATTTCCAGCAGGCCACTCGTCGTAGCCACTCAGGGCGTGAGTAACAACTTCCTCGCCCGGGTGGAAGGTCACCAGATTCCTTGTCCAGGCGGGAGACAACTAGTCCTAACCGGATCGGCTGAACAGCCTCAACGAACCAGTGGCCCTCTTACCTCCGCACCGGACTGGCTGAGTGCTCAGCCGTGACAACGCTCCCGCTTCCAGATCCCGGACCTGCCTTTGAGGACTTCGTGGGTGAACGGCACCTGGCCTCACTTACGCTCGTGAGGTCCAACGGCCAACCCCACACCACCCCGGTTGGCTTCACATGGGACCGTGACACGGCATCGGCTCGGATCATCACCTGGTCCGGGAGTGTGAAGGCAAGGCTGCTCGAGGAAGGGCGCCTATTCGCTTCCGTCTGCCAGGTCGACGGTGGACGGTGGCTCACCATCGAAGGTGTTGCCAGGGTTACCAACGATCCGGGTGCATGTGCCGATGCGATCACCGCCTACACCGACCGCTACCGACCTCCGAAGGATCGCGGTGATGAGCGCAGAGTCATCGTGATCGAAGCTACGAGACTCCTCGCCAGCGCCCTTCTCGGTACCACCGGACCGGCCGATGCTCTCAGTTAGCACAATGCCCGGAACTCGTGTCTGGTCATCTCAGGACTCGGCTCCTAGACAGCGGTGGCGACGCCGTATCTTCACAATTCCTGCGATCCTGATCGGCTTTGTTGTCTTCGCAGTGCTGCTCATACCGGCGATCATCGTCGGCGGGTTCGTCGACCTGCTGGCCCGGCAACGCGGATCCACAGTCCGACTCGCCATCTACGCCCTCTGGTGGGCTTGGCTGGAGTCAGCGGGCGTCTTCTGGGCTGCCGTGCTGTGGATGAGATACGCACCCCGGGGGCAGTTGGATAGCCGTCGCTCCCTGTGCGCTCACAGCCGACTCCAGCGATGGTGGTCGACCAATCTTGTGCGTGGAGCGCGGACCCTCCTCGGCATGGCGCACGGGCTCCAGGGTCGAGAAGCGCTCCGGCCCGGTGGGCCGCTCATCGTGCTGGCCCGGCATGGCAGTCAGGGTGATGCTCTGCTGGTTGCATCCATCCTTGCCACCGCGGGACTCCGACCCCGTTTCGTCCTAAAGCGGCAACTGCTCTGGGACCCGTGCCTCGACATAGTGGGACACCGGATACCCAACTACTTCGTGGACCGCAACTCGACTGACAACCAGACCGAGCTAGGCAATATCAGACAACTCGCCCTCGACCTCGAAGACGACGAAGCAGTAGTCATCTTCCCAGAAGGAACTCGCTACTCAGATGCCAAGCGGGAGAGGGCAATCGACCTGCTCGAAACCGCAGCACCTGAGCGGGTGGCCTCTGCCCGCCGGCTTCGGCACGTACTTCCGATCAGGACCGCCGGTTTACTTGAGATCCTGGAGGGAGCGCCATCCACCGACCTGCTGTTCCTGAACCACGTAGGTGTCCACGACTTTCGAACCCTCGGTGACCTTTGGCGCAATGTCCCGTTCCCGGTTCCGCTCCGATTTCATGCAACGCGTAGCGCCCGGAACGAGGTCCCTGACGCGGACGAATTGATCGACTGGCTGGACGCCCGTTGGGAAGACTTCGACACCTGGGTGGCCACCAATACCCCGGAACCGTCTGGGTTAGCTAGCGAATCCTGAACAGGAGCGCCGGAGTGGAGGCTTTGTAGGCCTCGTAATCCGGATCGCCACCCCAACGTCGGTTGGCTGCCGCTTCGAGGAGGGGGACTCCACTGACTCGGGTGAGCAGCAGCCAGACGAAAAGGGGTGAGACCAAGGTCACCAAGTTCCAACTCGAAAGCGCCGGGGCGGCCGCGACTGCGATGCCGCACCAGAGGAGAATCTCTCCGAAGTAGTTGGGGTGCCGGGATCTCGCCCAGAGGCCGGTGTCGATGAAACGGTTCCGGTTCTCTGGTCGCGAGCGGAACCTGCGCTTCTGCTCGTCGGCTGCAACCTCGACAGCAAGGCCGAGTGCCCAGAGCGCCGCGCCCAGGAGGACTAAACCGTCGATTTGTTGGGTTTCGGGGCTGGCAATGGCAGCCATGGCGGCCCCGGAGGTAAGCAGAACCCAAAGTCCCTGCAGCGTCCAAGTCATGAAAAACCATGCGAACCGGTACTTCATGACATCGAATCGGGAGTCGGAACCAGCGACCCTGACACGAGCCGCAAGGAACGTTCCAAGCCGCAATGCCCAGACCGTGACCATGGCGGCCACAAGCAGGGAGTAGGGGGTCAGCGAGCCACGGGAGACAAGGGTTAGGGAGACGACAGCGAGATACGTGAAGGATCCTGTCAGGTCGAAGAAATGCTCGGTGTGGGCAAACCATGAAGGGAGGAATACGACCCACTGCACTAGGAAGATCATGAGAGCGCCCCAAGCGAAGATCGGGAGGCCGGCCCACCGAAGGCCCTGAGAACTCCCCGCGAGGGCCATAAGGACCCCTATCAAGATCGCCGTAGCGGTAGCCAGGACGGAGGTAGAGGTCCTCACAGCCTCACCCGGTGGTGCCCCACCACTGCACTCACTACAGATTGCATGACACGCTCACAGCGACCTTCACGACAGCGCTCTGCCTGGTGATATGAATCCGAATATTTCAGCCGGGTTATCAACTATGAGCGTTTTGACATCTACTTCAGATAGTCCCCGACGACGCAGACGAGGCACAACGTTGGTGAGGAGATGGTCGTATCCGAGCCCGCCGTACGCGTGAAGCCGATGCTTGGTAGCAATGTCGTGGGACAAGAGCACCTTGTCCTCTAGGCCCTGCTCGAAGTGCCACAGCACGACGTCCATCCTCTCCGCGTCTGAGGGCATGTCGACACCTGGGTTGGGCGGGTACCACGAACTCTCATTACCAAATAGGTCGTATTCCAAATAGCAGCCAGTGGCAGCCATATCGCGAAGCCAAGTCCGGTCGGTGCAGGTCCGATCAATGTGGCAGACGATCGTGCGGTGGAGGTCCCCGCCTTCCTGATCCACGATCTCCACGATCTCCACGGGCGACATCGGGTCACGACCCGGATGGACCATCAGAGGTGCTCCAGTCTCGACTTGGGCGGCCACTGCAGCCCGGAGACTCTTCTTCTCATTCGGCAACCATGGATAAGTGCAACCGATCTCACCAATCAGTCCAGCTTTCACATCGGTGTTGGCGATCCCAAGCTGGACGTCGGTCACGATCTCTTCGGCAATGGAATCCATCGCCCGTCCACTCATGTCGTCAGGGTGCGTACCGCCCAGGTAGTAGCCGGAACCCACGATGATGTGGGCGCCTGTTTTTTTCGCAATCCGAACAAGAGGTTCCACATCGCGGCCGAGGCCCTTGTTTGTGGGATCCACGACAGTGCGTCCGCCAGCAGCAACGAACCGCTGCAACTCGGCAATCGCCACATCCTCGCAATCGAGGTGCACATTGTGATGACTTGACGTCCAGTGGTACGCGACCCAGCCCCGGTTATCGAGTGTTATCTGTTCGTCGGCAAGAGGCTGATCGACGCTGTTTGGTGGATCGACATACATGAACGAGCCGTCCATGAGGACGTGATCGTGGGCCAGCGTGATGCCGAGGTCCGCGGCATCTACCGCCCCCAGAACCGTCTGCGCACACCCGTCCTTCATGACTGTCAGGACAGGACGGCGCGGGCGCTGATCTCAACGAGGAGTCCTTCAAACGCGAGATCCACTCCGCCCACAACCGTGGCGCTGGGGCCGGGCTCGTTGAAGAACTCTGCTCTGGCTTGGCCTGCGGCTGGTCGATATCCGATGTCGGTGAGGAAGATGTCGAGGGACACCACGTCATCGAGTGTTCCACCAGCTGCTGAGACATAACTTTCGATGTGTCGGAGACACTGACGACACTGTTCTAGTGGGTCTTCGGGGCCAACCAGTTCACCATCGTCCAAGGCAATCTGGCCGGAGATAAACAAAAGGTTGCCCTTGCGGATGCATTGTGAGCCCGCCCGAGGATCGGCTGGTTCGGCGACGTTGGGTACAGAGAGGTTCTCTCGGGTGGTCACGTGGACATCCTGTCAGCAGAGGGTGCCGGGCCGAGAACATGGTCCAGCACGTAGTTCGAGAACTCGTGAACGGTGCGTTCTTCCGTTGGCGAGTACCGCGACAACTTGGCGAGTTGTCCGCCGATGCCTCGATGAACGAGTTCACAAACGCCTTTGTCTTCGGCAAGGAACATGTCCATCGAGGGGTAGTACTTCTCCTCGACTTCGGTCTCGAACTCTGGCAGGTCGATCGTGGACTGCGGGAAGCAACACCACGAGGTAATTCGAGTCCATTCGGGCCCCTCCGGGAAGTATTGGTGAAACGTGATCCGGTCGGGGGGAACGTTCAAGAGGAGGTGCGGGTAATGGATTATGAAGTGGGTTCTCTCGTTGTCTTGGGTTGAGAGGCCGTCAACGAATGGCAGGGTGTGGTTGCGGGGGACGTAGAGGCCGTTTTCGTTGTCACTACTGTTAATCGTGTAGACCATCGGCTCGCCCTCGGCTTGAAAGGCCCTTCGAACGGCACCGGGGTAGAAGGTGTCGAGAGATCCGCGATGCACAGTCGGAACGTGGTACCCCTCCCGAGAGTTCTCTACCCAGATCTTCCAGTTTGCGTTGAACCGGTTCTCCCACTTTCTGGTGACCTTCATCTCTTCGAGTCGATACCCGGCTAGGCGGTCAACGAGTCCGCCGAGTGACTCGATTAGTGGGACGGCATGAGGGTCGAAGTTGATGAACACGAAGCCACCCCAGGTTTCAGCTCGCACGCTGGGAAGATTGTGGTCTGACTTGTCAAATCCTTGCGCGTCCTTCATTGACGGCGTCGCAACCAACTCGCCTTCAAGCGAGTAGGTCCAGGCATGGTAAGGACACACGATTTTGCGGCAATTCCCGCTACCAGCTTTCAACTCCGAACCGCGATGGCGACAGGATGCCGACAGGGCCCGAATCTGGCCTCCGCCATCGCGGATGACCAACAACGGTTCGCCCACAATGTCCAACCGCACGAAATCGCCCGGGTTCGGAATTTCCTCTTCGCGTGTAGCGACGAGCCAACGCTTCCGAAAGATTGTGTCGACCTCACGGTCGTACCACTCCTGAGAGAAGTAGACATCGGGCGGGAGGGGCGTGGCATCCTCGATAGGTGCACGGGTACCGACATAACGGTCGGGGGCAAAGATCGACTTATCTGCATTCAAAGGACTGGCTCCTCATGATCATCCGTCGACGCAACTACTGGGCTTTGAAGCATCCCGAACCATAATCCTGACCCGAAATCCTCCCACCAACCAGTCGGACAAACAATGTGATCCCCGCGCCTGCCGGTGAGCGAGCAAGAACAAGAAATCACTTCCCAACTCACTTCTTGGCGAGGACCGTCTAGTCGGTTTCTAAACTTTGCAATTCGATGCAACCACCCGCTAGTTATCTCGCCACGACTCCGGATCAATCCCCAACAGTAACCCGCGGTCAACTCTTAAAATGCCTGGCCAGTCGCAGTACTCGGGGTTGTAGACCGATCCACGTATTCACCTCCAAGCACCTCCCGACGTATCTTCATTCCCCTTTCAACTGCGCCCGGCTCTAGGGTGCTTTCTTCCATCGTCTACCCCTCCACTCCAATCAACTATGAGAAACCGCTGGCAACGCCTCGAACCGCTCCTAAACGACTGGAGCCACTTCGGAAGTATTAGCCGATACCCCAAGTTCCTGCTCGATGATCAGGATCGCGTGTATCTCAGTGGCACCGTTACCGGTGGGAAACCAAGTCACGGTGTTCTACCGAGATCGACCATCGGCTTCCTCCCCGAGGGCTTTCGACCGCTGTACGCAACCCACGTCCCAGTAGCAAGCTCCTCCCCTACTGGCGAGGAGGAACAGTCAGTACCGGCGATCCTGATCGTTCGCCCCGATGGGGAGATCATTGCGAAAAACTACAATTCGGGCTGGCTGTCCCTGGATGGGATGATGTTTTTCACGACCGAACACGAGTGACCGCTCAATGGCCGCGAGGATCACTGAACCTTGAATGGATCCGAAACGACTTGGTTGGAAGAGTTGATCCATGCCGTCTTGACGGACGTGTAGTCGTAGATAGCGTCGGCCCCACTCTCTCGACCACCCCCGCTATCACGAAGTCCCCCGAACGGAGCTACCGGAGAAGTAGCCCGGTAGGTGTTGACCCAGACAATCCCTGCGGACAGCGAACCGACCATCCGATGCGCTCTGTCTACCGCTGAGGTCCACACACCGGCCGCCAGCCCGTACTGGCTGTCGTTGGCCTTCTTGACCGCGTCCGCCTCGTCGTCGAAAGTTGCAACAGCGAGGACCGGACCGAAGATCTCATCGCTCTGAGCCCGGATGCCTTCTGCATGCGTCTCAAGGATCGTCGGCTCGACAAACCACCCCTCGGAAGGGTCAGCGGGTCGCCGACCACCCGTTAGGACACGACCGCCCTCGGCTGGCGTCGAGGTCACATACGACTCGAACCGCTCCATTTGCCCCTGCGTCGCCAATGGTCCCATTTCCGAATCCGGGTCAAGGGGTGAGCCCAGTCTTATGGAGCATGCGCGATCAACGAGGCGATCGACCAATTCGTCGTATATCTCGCGTTGCGCATAGAGCCTGGAACCGGCAACACAAGACTGACCTGAGGCACCGAAGATGCCGCCCACGATGCCATTGACAGCACTATCGAGATCTGCATCGGAAAACACAATCTGAGGCGATTTGCCACCCAG
>PVBE011310998.1_pt1 | contig 10422 bp, 5 predicted proteins | sample 1631181 | NCBI WGS metagenome assembly PVBE01 (sample SAMN08397723, study PRJNA350692) | Marine metagenome, whole genome shotgun sequencing project. | isolation source: water | place: Pacific Ocean | collected 2012-04 | reverse complement strand
TAAGAATAGGTATATAGTCCTTTAAAGGCATATTTACTTTTCTGTTTATAACATCATCTATAGTGACATTTTCATATCCTTCTACTGCATGTATAGAAGAAAGCAGTTGATCCTTATGTTCTAATAAATCAGGAACTCCAATAGCAGCTATATCCTCTTCAAATGTTTCTTCACCAACAAGTTCTCTTACACAGGCGAGTACGAATCCGGAAACTCCTCATGGCACATCGACGAGAATAGGTATTGGATCAGTCAGGACTACGAAGAATACGATGTAGTACATTTCAACAATAGCGACTACCAGTGCATGCCAAACGGAACTGACCAGTGCCTCGCGGTTGACGGCAATCCAGAGGAGAACAACGAGTCCTGGGATGGGCCCGTCGCGTACCCATACTGGGAAGCAGAGGCAAACCCGACGAACTACTTCTGGTCTGGGGTCGAGTACACATACGAGTTCGATGATGGGAACTCAACAGAGGATACTGGATACTACAACCACATGGACGAGGCACTGATACTCGAGGGAGTAGACCTATCTGGAGCCGATGCCGCATTCTTGGACATGGATGCGATATGCAGTGCTGGATTCTTCGAACTCTTCTTGGCCGAGCCATACGACGTAATCGAGAGATGGCTGTACGAGGACTCCTGCAGCATCGAGGTTTGGAGCGATGGGACCGGTTGGGAAACAGTTTGGAGGTATGGAGGCTGGGACAACGAGAGAAAGTACAGAATCGAGGAGAGGGTATCAAGCGCACCAGATCCCGAGTACAACGACTACAATGCCAACTTCTTCGGGGATTGGCATACCACGATGTGGAACAACTATACCGAGGCAGGTGGAATCAGGGACTCTTGTTCGTTGCTCTATGGATGCTGGGAGGATGGAGGCTTCGATCAGAAGGCCGATTCCATTGACCTCACCCCATATGCGGGCCAGACCATAGATATCAGATTCCGATTCAGGAGCGGACTAGAAGGCTCAGTAGGGCCAGAGGGCTCAACAGACTACGTCGGCCTGGATGGATTCGCGATCGACAACATCAGTATTAGGACCAGGGACGTTAACTTTGGAGACTCCACTATCGAGAGCCAACAGCTGACAAACCTCGACCTAATAGCAGGTGAGTCATTGCAGGTCCAACTAACTGCTGACTTCGTAGATAACACAACCTACTACATCTCAACCGTTCTCTCCAACTTCAACCTCGGAGGGGGCCAAGGAGACCAGGACAGCACTAACGATCAGACCCGGTTCCAACTCACAGTCAGGAACCTCTACGATCCAGGTCTGTTCGAAGAGCCATGGTTGGATCTGCTGAATGGGGAAAGGTACGCATCGGGGCAGATGCCGGTCACCATCGGGGTTCAGAACTGGGGCAATACTTTCGTCGACTTCGATGTTGAAGCCAAAGTCAGAAACGCTCTCCCAGAACTGATAGCAGCCGAGGACTTCTCTGGCTTCCAGCCCATTTGGGACGATGATGGGAACGAAAACGGCAGCAGACTGGACGACTCCAGCGGTTCTAACGAGATGCTACCCCAGAACCAGGGCGTTTTCAAGAATCAGGCCTACTGGCTGGGACACCCAGATGATGGTTACGGAGACAGTTGGAATGAGACACTGACTCTGGAGCCAATCGAGATAACCGATAGCGGAGCCGACTTCACATTCCTCACATTCGACTACTTCGCAGAAGGGGATCACATCTCGGATAGGAATGGTAACGTCCAATCCGTCAGGGACTTCTCATACCTCGAGGCATCCTGGGTTAGGGATGGAGAGGTGTACCAGGGAATAATCTACGGCAGTTGGACCGATCTCAACGAGAACGGACTCAGGTACGCGTTCAACCCTTACACTGAGACCATATACAACTACTGCGAGGACTTCGACCAGAATGGCCTCTACGAGGAAGTAGAGTACGCCGGAGACCACTCGGGTGGGATCGGCGAGGACGGCTTCGTCTCCTGGTTCGACTCTGACAACCTCGTAAACACGGCCAGGATCGACCTGACACATGTCCACTTGCTCAACCAGACCGCAGAGGACTCATTTGCATGGACGGACGAATGCACCACTCTAGCCGGCGCTGATGTCACCTTCACATGGAGATTCTACTCCAATGATGACGGAGTAAACGGGAATGCCGGATACGCTGGCTTCGCAATTGACAATATCAGGGTCGATGACTACACATTCACCGATGATGGTTCATACACCCAGACTGTAACTGGTATGGATGCAGGCCAGAAGAGGGTAGTGGAGATGGGCACTCATGACTTCGAGAGAGGACTATACAGGATAGACCTGATGACTCTATACAACAACACTGACAACACATCTAATTGGTTCGACAAGCCAGAGATCAGCCAGGCTAACAACGTCTCTACCATACTTTTCGAGATTGCAAATGCAGACATCACGCTTCTTCAGGCAGATGTTCTAGACTGCGTCGCAGATGCAGTCTACTCGTGCGTGTATGCAACTAACCCCCAGGGGCAGAAGTCACACGACTTCGCCGTCCCAATGCTCAACGGGGTCATTGAGGGAATTTACGAGGTCACTATGAAGATAGTCGACGAGGAAACAGGTCAGACCGTCTACGAACAGACCTCAGACAACGGACCATTTGTTCTAGACCCGCATCAAAGGTCGCAGGCCAATTGGTCGGCACCTTACGACCTCTGGTTCGACTCCCACACATACAACATCAGCTTCCAGTCCACCCTGATCGAGACAGGAGAGGGCTCAGGGAACGAGCGATACTTCGAAATCCAATTCCTTGACAACATAGATGTCGCCATCCTTTCCAACCCGACCGATCAGAACAGGCTACAGAGGGTTAAGCAGGATCTCTCGGCCATGAACAAGACATACACCCAGTTCGAGGTTGAGGACTGGGGCGTCTATGGGATGGAGGACTGGTTGGAGCACTACTCCAAGGTACTCCTTCCATGGCAGACGGACTACAGCGTAGAGTACGGGGACTATTACGAACTAATGGGTACTCCAAACCCAGAAAATGCCGACATCACACTGACTGAGTCCCTAATAGAATTCATGAGAGAAGGAGGGACCCTGCAGGTACACCTGGGCCCGTATTACTCAGATTACGATGACATCCAGAACCCGAATGCACCCGATAGGCTACCATTTGGGATGAACGTCGTCATGCGCGACCACTTCAATAGCACCGTCGACCATCGAATACTGTCTGAGAACGTCAGCCTAATCGATCCGTTCCACCCATTGATGTCCGGGATCAACCCCTCGGCACTGGCGGGAATAAACGGAGGTACGCATGTAGCGCTTTCTGCATTGGATCTCAATCAGGTGAAATCAGAGAACATACCTCAGGTCTGCAGTGACGGTGCAGCAGGCGGGACCGAAGGAGGGAAGATCAGCGATGGGGGAACATTCCACACCATCATCCGTGACTCCGAGAACCCAAGCCAGTCCCTGCTGTCTACCTGCAACTACCATCAGGGAGGGATGATCATCACCACCATCGATGTCGAGAACCCTGCAGTGTCTCAACCGTTCGGAGACCCAAACTTCCCGATGCTGGCAAATCTCCTGGACTTCCACCTGGCACCATATCCGGATGGATTCGAGATAGCCGGCGAGGGCTTCGAACTCACTATTGATGGAGAAGCCCAATCGATGGACGTATTGACAGGCGCCTATGCAAGGACAGCGATCAAGAGTTCAGCAGAGCTCGACTTCGGTTTCGAGACGGATGTCACCGGCATTCACGCTGACTGGCTGATCGAGTCAGCCAATGGCGAGGCCGTGACTGGATGGGACGGTCAGGCACTGGGGAGTGATAACAACCACGTCCACAGGCCAGACTCAACAGAACCGGTCACCGCTACGTTCTGCGTCCCAGACGAGAACGCAGAACTAGGATGCAAGATAGACGCCGAGTGGAGGATCTGGCTATTCCTGCATGACTCGAATGGCAACACTAGGATTACCAACATCTCGGTTTACACCAATGACATAAACGCAGACAGCACCCCTCCAGAGGCTCACATAGAGATCATCGAGGACTCGTCATTCACCGAATTCGTCGAGTTCGTTGGGTACCAGCAGACTCCCACCGGGAAGCAGGATGCAGATGGCAACTGGATCATGGTTGACTCGCCGAAGTACCGTGTCAGACTCTCTGATACTGGTGACACCAGCATCAGCTTCTCCTCGGCAAACAGCAGTGACGTCGGAACCGGAATCGGGAAGTTCAGCTGGTCCGTCAACGGTGATGGGGACAATGTGCACGTCTACGAACTTCCAGGTAGTGAGGTGGAATGGACCTACACGTTCAGGAACCTGACGGCCGGACAGAACACGATAATGGTCGAATTGACCGTATACGACAAGAGAGACCAGAGAAACGAGGCCCCCACCCGGGTCTTCTTCGAAGTGGTGGGAGAGATGTTCGGGGACTCTGCCCCAGATGTTGAATTCGATAGCATATCCACCGCAGACGGGGACTCATTCTCCGCATTGGAGTCGGACATAGTGAACATTACCGGCTTCGTAGTGGACAACGATGCCAGTGCAGAATGCGACGTCAAGGTCGAAGCATCTCTGGACGACATCTCTGTGTTCGACAAGAGCGAGGGAATCAAGACTGCCCAGAAGGCACTCGGACGTTTCGATTGGCAGGATGGGCTATGCGACGGCGACCAGTACTTCCTCTCGCTGAACATATCCCACCTCTACCTGGAGCTAGATGGAAATGCAGGAATCATCCACATCAGGGTAACAGAGGGATCGTACGTTGTCGATGATCAGATTCAGTTGTACACCGTTCCGAGATCAAACGAAGAGACCAGTGGAAATGAGGAGGGCAACAGTGGAACTTCCACATTCGTGTTCGCGGGTATCGGGGCGCTGCTGCTCATCGCAGTCCTAGCGGTCACTATGATGTTCATGAGAAGGGGAGGTGGCTCGGATGAGCAGCAGGACTCAGTGGAGTCCTTCGGCGGAGTCGAGCAGATGGACCCGGTCGAGGCTTACGTACAGCAACTGGTTGCACAAGGGTACGAGGAGCAGATGGCACGCCAGTACGCAACTCAGTACTACGCTCAGTACTACTCGCAGCAGAAGGGCGGCGGTGGTTGATCAGAGCCCAGGCACCTTAGGGGACCACTTCCTCGGAAGGGGCTCGCCCGACTGCTCTATCATGGCCAGCCTTTCCTGGAAAGAAGGGGTCCTCTTCTTGATAATGTGAGTGTAGAGTTTGGACCCCCTGATATCATCAGGAACGCAAACCTTGCCCGTGGAGCACTCAATATCGATAGCCCTGTTTAGGAAGGACTCGGGCCTGTTCAGTTTGAGCAGCAGCCTCCTTGAGAGGCGTGCTATTCCGAAGTACATGGTGATGATTAGCAGCATTACAATCAACGTGCTCTGCACCACCATCATTACTGCAGACCCAAGCAAGAAAACTATCGGCATGACGAACATCAGTAGGAAGTAAGTCTCTGTGAGAGGCTTCTTCTTCCTCATGCGGCTGATGAGTCCCCAAGAGTCGTCTTTGCTGTTCTGCGGTTCGAAACCAAGCTCTTCCTCCATCGACCGCTGCTCCTCGTAAATCCCCCTGAGCCTCCTTGCTCTTGCCTCCAGCGACTTGCTAGGCTGAGACTCAATCATTTTGTCCAAGGTCCCGAGGCACTCTCCGGCTTCCTCGAAGTAACCAAGCCTGATCAGTATGGAAACCTGCTCGAAGTATGGGAGCACATCGCTGGGAGCGGCGTCCTTCCTCCCTTCCCACCACTCAAGGCCATGTTCCAGCATGCCCAAGTGCCCGACCATGATTTCCCCACCTATCCTCCATGCATGCTCGTTTTGCGGGTCCAGATCCACAGTCTTCCTGATTGCCGACATGGTCTTCGATGCCTGAATCATGTCAGGCATCAGCTGCTTTCCTCGTGAATCGATAGGGAGGGTCCATTGAGCGATGGCGAACCAAGCGTCTGCGTGCCCTTCGTCTAGTGAAACAACTTCTTCGGCTAGTGCAAGCGCTGCTTCCCTGTCACCTTCCTCGTTAGCCTCAATGGCATCCAACCAAATCATCTCAGCGCTCTTCGCCACAAAACACGCAGAATGATGCGGATGAAGAATGCTCGGGTGCGCTCAACGCCCCCTGTTTCCCCTTCCCCTCTTGCCTGAATCCCTTCTATTGCCAGAATTGCTCGGTTTACGTCCAGCCCTGTTCGACCCCCTGCCACGGTTCCCGCCACCCTTGTTGTCGCGGAAGTTTCTGCCACCGCCTTGGCGTCCCGGACCCCTGCCACGGTTCCCGCCACCCTTGTTGTCGCGGAAGTTTCTGCCACCGCCTTGGCGTCCAGGCCCCCTGCCACGGTTCCCGCCACCCTTGCTGTCTCTGTAACTCCCGCCAGAATGCCTTCTCTTAGGGCGTCCCTGGCGACCTCTCTCCCTAGGGGCGATCTCTACTGGTGATCCCACAGAAGCTCTGGCATCTATGCCATCGTACAACGGATGAACGTGAATCAAAGCAGACTCTACCGGACCGATCACCGTATCGACTCGTCCTAGGATCTTGCCCCCTGAGATTCTAATCCGAGCTCCTAGTCGGGGGGGCCTTCCTTCGAAATCAACAAGCAGACCTCCCATGTGGGACTCACGGTCCACTCTCCCAGAGAAACTCATTTCACAACCCCCGTCTTCTGAAGATTACTGCCAAGGATATTGCTATCACCAGGGAGGGCAATCCCGAAGCCGGCAGTGAATCCCCTTCCGCATCGGCACCAGCAGGTGCTTCCGGAACTACTAGCTCCTCCATTACCAAAGCAATATTCACGTTAGTGCTAGATGTCGTGCACTTGCCAGAATTGTCACAACCTGTGACAACAACCTCGATTGTATTTGAGGAGGAAAACGCACTTAGATCGATCCACTCACTTTCCCAAGTATTGCCGGAAACAACAATTTGACCAATATCCTGTCCGTCGACCTCAATCGTGAAATCAACTGGCTCTCCATCTGGGTCACTGTATTGCCCCCCGATTCTCCACATTGACCCATCAAACTCCCCCATGTCACTAATGGTCATCGAAGGGGCTGTACTTTCCTTCACGATCCCGAGATCAACGATATTCTGGAAAGAGAATTGCCCAACTAATACCTCTACCCAGACATTAACAGGGCCGGGAACCATTCCTTGGGGGCTAAGGCTCACAACCCGCTGCCCGGAATCTCCTCCATGGAACTCCTGAACCTCACTTGGCTGTCCACCTTGACTCAGTGCCAGACGCACAGTCACGTCTTCACCCCATGAATCTGAAAATGATATCTTCACTGGGTGCTGGTCTTGGAGGATTACTTCGGGCGTAGAAATTGAAACAGGCACTCCGACATTCCATGTTCGATTCCCGCTGGACTTTCCAGAAGCATCCTTCGCTTCGCATGAAATCTCTGTGATTCCAACCACATTTATCCACAATGAACCGTCTATGCTCTGCGAAATCTGATTTTCACCCGAATTGCAGATCACGTCTAGGTTGGAAACTCCTGACTCGTCATCGAACCAAGATGCAATCCCTTCCCAAGATGCCAACTTGTTTGCTCCTTCTTCGAAAACCGGAATCCAAGTCCCATTCGCTGGTGCTTGTTGGGTCCAAGTGGGGGCTTCATCAGTCGGAATTGGTGATGTCGTAAAGTCTGCGAAGACATCTTCTCCCAATGGCCAATTCTCCCTTGAGAAGTTCGAGTCGAGGGAATATGTCAGACTGCCATCGTCATTGGTTTGCAACTCATAACTAGCAGTCCCATCTCCTATGCAACTTCCTCTTATTGGCGCAGAATCAGTCCCTGGATTCTCCTCATCGATGCCTACGAACCTACCTTCGCACTCTTCCCACATGTCCATCCTGAGATCTGGCATCACGGGGAAAGTGAAGTCCAACCTAGCATTACTCATGTTGGATGAATTGAATGCGATAGTGAAGTCATTGGGATCCGAAATCCCGTCAATCACCATCGTCGCGTTTAGCCAGAGCTCGATTCTGCACTCATCAGCTCCCAATGACTCGTTGATATCAATGTCACAATCTCTCTCAGTATTCGGGATGACGGGAACTTCGACACACCCATCCTGGCTAAATCCCTGACAATCCCTCAACTGTGAATGCCTAGAGGGAATTCCGTTGTAATGGCCGATGTTCGTTTGATCGTTCTCCCAGGTGGTATTCATCCAGCTAACCCCCTGTCCACCTCTGTGCGGAGAACCATCCCTGATCCCTATTCTTGTGATGCTATACTCGAGGCAATCTGCAGCAATGGATACCATCGCGTCAATCTCATCCGTTGATAGCCAACCATCACCACCTGATGGGAGGATGTCTTCGAGGAATGCGTCCAAGTCCTCTCTAATGTCGTCGGCAAGAGTCCAGTTTATCCATGCCCTAGCATCCACTTGGGCAGATTTCCAATCTTCGTTCACACGGACCTCGAAAACTGCTTGGTTGTAGATGAAAATGTCCTCGAATGTGATAGATCCACATTGCTCTTCTAGGGACCCACCGCCTCCGAACTGACCCATCTTCGTTTTTTCCCGATCTAGCTCCTCTGCGGGCAGATACAAGGTCGAAATTACCATGATTAAGGTGACCAATAGCGGTCCAAAACGCATCTCCCGCATTCCAGTCACCATTGCCTTCCGGAGAGCATAGGACATCATAGTTGCCATGCACGATAAACAAAGCTACCCAATATGGACAATCTCTCCAGTCCAGTGGAATGCTAGTAACTCCCCATCAAGACCTTTGCCGAATCCTACAATCATCCCGCCGCTAGATCCTACGTATCTCTCGCTCCAGGAGCCGTTATCCTCTTTCAGAATCCACATTGAGCCACTGCAGAAATCCCCGTATAGGTATCCACCTTCGAGGTCTATTGGCCCCCAATCCATCCAGAAACCCCCTGTGATAGAGCAGTTTCCACCCGAGTGCGAATAGGTTGCCACAGGCGCAGTGAAACCTTCTTGGATTGTTTCGTTAGCTACACTACTGCCACACGGGGCACTGCTATCGACGAGATAATCGCCCTCCATCTCCGCCCAGCCTAGGTTAGCCGCATCCTCCAGAGTTACAAGATTGACTTCCTCCCAGCAATTCTGACCGACATCAGAAATCCAGAGCCTACCTTCGTCATCCAGATCAAACCTCCAAGGATTCCGCAACCCATGATGAAGTACGAATGGGTCACCCGCAGGTTCTTCCAATACTGGAACGACCTCACCATCTACATACCCGAATTGCAGGATTGTTCCTAGTTGGGTAGAGGGGTTCTGTCCGTTTCCTTCGGGATCAAAACCACTCCCTCCGTCACCTACCCCCCACAGGAAATGACTCCCACCAATGCTTAGCAGATGTCCACCGTTGTGGTTTCTGTATGGCTGCTCGATGGATTTGAGAACTTTGATGCTAGACAGGTCAATCTTTCCAGAGGGGTCAATTCCAACCGAGGAAAGTACCAGGTCAGACTCGTTAGGACCGTCGCACGTACCATCCTCGACATAAGACAGCAATACCTCTCCGCTCTCATTGAAGTCATCTGTAAACTCCATTCCTAGGAGCCCCTGCTCAACATGGCATGTGCTTACCAAGGAACTCAGATCCGCTATTTCCACTACCTCGTTTCCATCCCAGGAGTGAATAAGTCCAGATAACTCAACTATCCAAATCTCGTCACTTGTCGGATGCTTCAGCGAGGAAATTGGGCTGGAGAAACCATCCAAGTACTTGTAACACGATAAATTGTAACCATCTTGGATAGAGCAATCCCAACTCTCAGGTTCGGGCCAAACGAAACCGTCTTCCTCACCCAGGCATCCAGCAAATGAAGAAGTTAGAACTACCAGCGAGATAACTGCCCAACTTCTCATCCCCAGTCCCTACTTCTCTAGGTAGGCGCGAATGCCGGGAACATTTGAAACTGCGTCTGAGTAAGTGCCAAGATGCTCATCCGCTGTGCTAGCAACCATCCCAGCAGTGTTCAGAACGTCATTCAGGATCTCACGCCCCTCGCTATCATCATCAAGAGCCAATAACGCGTCTTGAATCATCAGCATAGTTTCACTATCCATCCTAGCTGGGTCATACATGACAGGATGGCTGGGTGCTTGACCAAAAGAGGGAAGCATGACAATGTCGTCCCTGTCTAGGCACCAGTCAGGACCGTCAGGCACGCCATCCTCGTTCTCATCGCAATAGAGGCGGTATGCCGTGTCTTTCACTAGGGCAATGTCCCCATGACCAGTCATCATGCACTTCAGGGCACCTTTGTAGCCAGAGTACTGAGTACCTCCCTCGGGTATTTCCGAATCCTCATGGAAGAAGCTCGTCACTGTCGCCCTGAGAGACTCGATCTCCTCGGGATCGCCAACG
>PVBE011392484.1_pt1 | contig 10423 bp, 8 predicted proteins | sample 1631181 | NCBI WGS metagenome assembly PVBE01 (sample SAMN08397723, study PRJNA350692) | Marine metagenome, whole genome shotgun sequencing project. | isolation source: water | place: Pacific Ocean | collected 2012-04 | reverse complement strand
GATCCGGTCATGTTCCAGCACATCTTCTGGTTCTTCGGTCATCCTGAGGTATATATTCTGATCCTGCCGGCCTTCGGGATCATCTCGCAGGTTATCCCAACTTTTTCCCGAAAGCCGCTTTTTGGGTACACCTCCATGGTATTTGCAAGCGCCGCAATTGCCTTTTTGTCCTTCATAGTATGGGCGCACCACATGTATACGGTGGGTATGCCGCTCTCCGGTGAGTTGTTCTTCATGTACGCAACAATGCTGATTGCGGTCCCAACGGGCGTGAAGATTTTCAACTGGCTGGCGACAATGTGGCGGGGCAGTCTGACCTTCGAAACCCCGATGCTGTATGCAATGTCGGTGGTGTGTCTTTTCACGGTGGGTGGGCTCACGGGCCTTATGATGGCAATTACCCCAGCGGACTTTCAGTACCACGATACCTATTACATCGTTGCGCACTTTCACTACACTATTTTCGCAGGCTCGGTGCTGTCGATGTTCGCGGGCGTTTACTACTGGCTGCCCAAATGGACCGGCCATATGTATGACGAAACCCTTGGCAAGTGGCATTTCTGGCTGACGGTGATCGGGTTTAACGTGACTTTCTTCCCGCAGCATTTTCTTGGGCTTGCCGGTATGCCCCGCCGGATTCCGGATTACGCGCTGCAGTTTGCAGAGTTCAATCAGATCTCCACTGCGGGTGCGTTTGTAATGGGATTTTCCCAGCTGATCCTGCTGGTCGTGGTTATCAAGGCAATCCGTGGCGGCAAAAAGGCCAGCGCTGAAGTTTGGGAGAATCCAGAAGGTCTTGAATGGACTGTGCCTTCTCCCCCGCCTTACCATACCTTTGAAACGCCGCCCCGGGTTCGGTAAGCCGCGGCGCGCAGATTCCGATAAGCGAGTTTGGGCGGGAGGCCTAGAGCTGCGGGCGAATCCAGATTCTGGTGTCGTGAAATGCGGCGCCGCCGACCGGGGCAACGGGGTCCGCGCCCGTCAGGACGTTGATTCCTTTGCCGCCGGCAAAGGCACGGTTGGGCCAGATGCTTTCCACAATGACCACACCGCGTTGTGCTGTTTCAATGACTTCTGCGGCGATGGGGATCTCTCCGCGTCGATTACCCAGGCGGATGGTGTCCCCGTCGGCAACCTTCAAGTCGCGGGCATCATCAGGATGCAGCATGGCACTCGGCCGCTTTTGACGGTGGCTGGACGTTGGTGTTTCGGTAAAAGTCGAGTTGAGATAGTGACGGGCAGGTGCCGTCACCAGGCGGTAAGGCATTTCACCATTCGCTTCTTCGATAACGTTCCAGTGGTCCGGCAGGCTCGGCATGACGGTGTCGGCCGGTCCAAAGCCGTGGGGCAGTAGGGCATTCCAATCCGGTGAGAAGTGAAACCGTCCGTCGTCATGGGCAAAGCCATCCAGATAATGAGCGTCGCGGAACGCGGGCTGGCAGTCGATCCAGTGTTTCTGCTCGAGATTTTCAAGGTTGCCCCAGCCGGAGTCCTGCAGTGTGCGGTCAATCAGCTCGCGCGGACTCATATCAAAGCCAGCATGATTGGCGCTGAGACGTTTTGCCAGCGCGCAGATCACCTCGTGGTTGGAGCGACAGCCCTCAGGCGGGTTAACAATCCTCGGACCTAGCGTAATATGCTGGTGTCCGCCCGCCTGGTAGACGTCATCGTGCTCGAGGAACATGGTGGCCGGAAGGATGATATCCGCCGCCTGTGCAGTTTCGGTCATGAATTGCTCATGAACACAGACAAAAAGATCCTCCCGGGCAAAACCCTCATGCACGCGATTGAGATCCGGTGCTACCGACATCGGGTTGGTGTTCTGAATGAGGAGCGCCGTAATCGGTGGACCATCTCCGAGGTCCTGGGGATCTCCCGTCAGGATGGGTCCAATACGGGACTGATCGAGCACCCGCACCTTCGGATCCAGACAGTCGAGACCCTCGATGACGGTCTTATCCCAGTGGTAGATGCCACCGTTGCCGTGAAAGGCGCCGCCACCCTCGTGACGCCAGCTACCGGCAACGGCAGCAATCGAAAGCGCTGCATGCATACTGGCTGCGCCATTTCGCTGACGGGTAAAGCCGTAACCCAGGCGGAAGAAAGTCTTCGGTGTACTGCCGATCATTGATGCCAGCGTTTCAATCTGGCTGGCTGGAACGCCGCTGATCGCTTCTGCCCAGGCAGGGTCGCGGGATCTAAGATGCGTCTCAAGCGCATCAGGGCAGTCGGTAAATTCCTTAAGGTAAGCCCGGTCGGCCTTGCCGTCACGAAACAGCACATGCATCAGTGCGCAGGCGAGTGCCCCGTCGGTCCCCGGGCGCACACAGACAAAAAGATCGGCCTGTTTCGCTGTTGTGTTGTTGTAGGTGTCAATAACGACGATTTTCGCGCCCCGTTCGCGCCGGGCCTTGAGCGCATGGGTCATGACATTGATCTGGGTACTTGCGGCGTTTGTACCCCAGATGATGACGAGATCAGATTTGTCAATTTCCCGCGGATCCACACCGGCCAGCCGGCCGGTCCCGGCAAGGAACCCGTTCCAGGCCATGTTGACACAGATGGTCGAATGAAAGCCTGAATACCTTTTGACGTGACGAAGGCGGTTAATGCCGTCGCGCATCACCAGGCCCATGGTGCCGGCATAGTGATAAGGCCAGACGGTTTCACTACCGTGACGCTGTTCGGCCTCAAGAAAACGCTGAGCAACTTCGTCAAGAGCATCATCCCAACTGATTGGCGAGAACTGACCGCTCCCTTTGCTCCCGGTGCGGCGCAGCGGCTGAGTCAGGCGGTCGGGATGATGAATACGTTCGTGATAGCGGGCGACCTTGCTGCAGATAACGCCGGCGGTATAGGTCTGTTCTGAGGCGCCTCTAATCTTTCCTATGGTGTTGTCATCGATTTTTTCGACTTCCAACGCACAGGTCGAAGGGCAGTCGTGGGGGCAGGCGCTGTAGTACGTCATGAATCGGGGGCTCGAGGGTCAATGGGCAGTTGATCGGATAACCTTAGCAGATTTTCAAGCGCGCAAGCGGCAGAAAGCAGCCTTGCTTCCTGCCGGGCGGGTGCTGCGATCTGTAAACCCACCGGCAGTCCGCTTTGGGTAAATCCACAGGGTATAGATATCGCCGGCGCGCCGATCACGGTAAAGGCATAGGCGATTGAGCACCACTCAATATAGTTTGAAAATTTATGATCCCCGACGCGTTCAACGAAGCGTTGCTCTACCGGATAAGGAGGCACGACTGTCGCTGGCGTCAAAACAAGATCATAGGTCGAGAAAAATTCATTCGCCCGCTGATAGATCTTTGACCGTGTCACCATTGCGTCCATGATTTCCTGGCCGGTCAGGCCGAGCCCTTTTTCTACGTTCCAGACGATTTCAGGCTTGAACACTTCGCGGTTAGCCTCGAGTTCAGGGCCGAGAGAGGTTCCATAGGACAGTGCCCGATGGACTTGAAAAACCTCCTGCAGGCCCGAAAAGTCGGGATGTGCTTCTTCAACGCGCGCGCCGAGTTCCTCAAACCGCTTGGCGGCTCGCTCGCAAATCTGAGCGACTTCGGGATCTACAGGAGTCACGCCAAGGTCTGGAGAAAACGCGATTCGTGGAGGCACACGTTGTTGTGCAGCCGTTTCTTCAAATGACTCAGCGGGGTTGTCCAGGGACATCGGATCACGACTATCGTAGCCTGCCATGACATCCAGCAGCATAGCTGCATCGGCAACATTACGAGCCATCGGTCCTTCCATGCTCATCCGGTTGAAGGCAGTCTCGCCAGGATCTGCCGCGATGCGCCCCTGGCTCGGGCGAAAACCCACGATCGAGCAGAAACTGGCCGGGTTACGCAGCGAGCCGCCAAGATCAGAACCGGTTGCAAGCCACGCCATTCCGGTCGCCAGCGCCACAGCTGAGCCTCCGGACGATCCTGCCGCCGAGAGCGTGGTGTTCCAGGGGTTACGGGTAAATCCAAAGACATCATTAAACGTATTGGCCCCAGCCCCGAACTCGGGCGTATTGGATTTGGCATAAACAATGCCCCCGGCTGCCTCAATGCGCTCGACAAGTAAATCAGAGGTCTCGGGAACGTGGTCACGATATGCCATGGAGCCAAATGTGGTGCGTACACCGGACACAGTCAGAAGGTCTTTTATAGCAATAGGGATACCAGCAAGCGGCAGGGTGGAAAAGTCCTGCTCACGGGCACGCGCTCGGGCCCTTTCAAAGCAAAGGGTAGGCAAGGCATTGACCGGGCCATTAACTTCTGCGATCCGGGTTTCAAGAGCCTCAAGAAGTTCAAGCGGAGTGACCTGCCGATCCTTGAGGAGGTCTCGTACCGCGCGTGCGGAAAGGCTAACTAAATCGCCGGTCATGACGAGGTGACCTGCAACTTAACGATACCTGGAAGCGTGTATTGTGCAACGAGCTCTTCGCCGGGCGCGCTGTCATAGATATCAGTCATTACGCCGGTGGTCACGATCTCCCCTGTCGCGAGGGTTGTCCCCATGGCATTGAGATGGTTGGCCAGCCATGCGACTACACCGAAAGGTCCGCCATCGACATTGGCGGCGACACCTTCGCGTACTGTTTCGCCGTTTGCGGTCAGAACAACTTGTGCACGTTCGACGGCTCCGGCAGACCAGTCCTGGACCGGTTCGCCCAGCACCAGATGGCGATGAACACCGTTATCGGCAATCGCACTGAGAAAGCCCATCAGCGGCCAGGTTGAAAACCGGCTTTCCACGATCTCAATCGCAGGCATCACGGCTTCTATGTGATCGATGACATCAGCCGTTTGCCAGTCCTTCGAAGGCGCGAGGTCTTTGCCGATGCGTACGGCAATCTCAGGTTCGATACCAATCATGTGTAGTGTTGAGGCATCAATACTGGAGGGTGAGGTGGAAATCTCTCCTTCAAAGCAGCGGCCACTGAACGGGGAGTCCAGCGCCAGCATCTGTCGTGCACTTGCGTTGGTGCAGCCTACTTTGTATCCCATCGTCTTACCTGAGCCCGCACTCAGCAGGGAAACCAGTTTGGCTTGTGCGGCATAAGCCTGCGTCTTGTTTATCGGCAAGGCACCTTCGGGCAGGGCGGTCAGGGCTTGCCCAGGCTTGCGGGCTTGCAGGAGCAACTGCGCTGCTTTGTTAGCATCAGACATCGGCAGACTTTCCAAGTGGGACCAGTGCTCGACAAGTCTAGCCGAGGATGGGCTGTGTGAGACGAATCTAAACGTGATTTTTGTGGCATCTGCCAGTTGTGCCCGATATGATTGCGCGCTCAACTTTTTCCCGGCACCGTGCTGCGTTTATGCCCTCCAGATCAAATCTCTTTACACCGCTACAGATTCGCGACGTCACCATTCCTAATCGGTTGGTCATTTCACCGATGTGCCAGTACAGCGCCGGCGACGGACTGGCTAATGACTGGCACATGGTGCACCTTGGCAAATTTGCACAGGGAGGAGCTGGGATTGTCTTTAGTGAGGCCGCCGCTGTGCAGCGTAGAGGTCGTATCACTCACGGAGATCTAGGTATCTGGTCCAATGCGCATGCCCAGGCCCTGGCAGGGATCACCGGATTTATCCGCAGCATGGGATCGGTGTCAGCGATCCAGCTTGCCCATGCTGGAAGAAAGGCGGGTATGCAGCGGCCATGGCATGGAAACGGTCCGCCTGATGCGAATGATCGGGCACGTGGAGAAGAGCCGTGGCAGGTGATGGCGCCGTCGGCCGAGCCGCTGGGTGAAGGCTGGTTGGTTCCCGTTGAGATGAGCGTGGCCGATATAGCGCAGGTGGTAGATGATTTTGCAGCCGCTGCTCGGCGTTCCGACCATGCCGGTTTTGATATTGCGGAGGTTCATGCGGCACACGGATATCTTGCGGCAAGTTTTCTTTCGCCCATCAGCAATCACCGCACCGATGGCTATGGGGGCGATCGCTCGGGACGCTCGCGGATGTTACTGGAGACAGTGGAAGCGGTTCGGGCGGCATGGCCTGAGGGTAAGCCTCTTTTCGTGCGGGTGTCGGCCGTTGATGGAGCGCCTCAAGGCTGGTCTCTTGAGGATACCGTCGCGCTTGCCAAAGACCTCAAGGGGCTCGGGGTAGACGTGATTGACTGCTCGTCCGGCGGTATCCTGGGTGGCGCTACGGTAGCAAAAGGACCTCCTCCGCAACCGGGTTTTCAGGTGCCTTACGCCCATGCTGTAAAACAGCAGGCGGGACTTATGACCCAGGCTGTGGGTTTGGTGTTGACGGCGCAGCAGGCCGAGGCGATCGTTGCCGATGGTAAGGCTGATCTGGTGGCGATTGGCCGAGAAGCGCTGATGGATCCCAACTGGCCTTTGCATGCGGCGCTTGCACTGAATGCGGATCCGGAATGGGACCAGTGGCCAGAGCAGTATGGCTGGTGGCTCTCCCGCCGGGCCAAGGTCCTTGAGGCGCTGGCAAAGGAGTCGGGCGATTCCTAGGAATTTTTTCAACCAAAATTTCATTGAATAGAACGCATACGGAGAGACAGAAATGGAAGCTACTGTGGTCAGCTCATGGAACGATTTTGATCCGCTGAAACATGCGATTGTAGGGCGCGCGGATTTCACCTGTATCCCGCCGTCGGAGCCTGCCACTGAGGCCAAGGTACCTGAAGACAGCGATATGCGCGGCATGTGGGGTCCCCGGCCGCTGGCAACGGTTGAGCGTGCGAATGCCCAACTGGATAACCTTGTGAGCCTGCTCGAAAGCCGCGGTGTGCGGGTCGACCGACCGGAGCCGATCCAGTGGAACCAGGCGGTGAATACGCCGGACTTCACGACTGGCTCGATGTTTGGCTGCATGCCGCCCCGCGATGTCCTGTTAACAGTGGGCAAGGAAATCCTCAGCGCGCCGATGTCCTTTCGTTGCAGGTACTGGGAATTCTTGTCGTATCACACCTTGATGCAGCGTTATTTCGATGAGGACCCCGAGTTTCGTTGGGAACAGGCGCCGCGCCCCCGGCTCTCTGATGATTCTTATCAAGCCGGATACTTCGACGAGATCACCATAGAAGATCGCCTCAAGCGGACCGCGGCTCTCGATTTCGTTACTACTGAGCACGAACCTCTTTTTGACGCCGCGGATATCTTGCGCATCGGCAAGGATCTTTTCTGCCAGCATGGCCTGACGACCAACCGGCGTGGCATGCAGTGGCTACAGCGACACTTCCCAGACCACCGGGTGCATTCGGTGAACTTTCCCGGAGATCCTTATCCGATCCACATTGATGCAACCTTTGTGCCGCTTCGTCCGGGTTTGATCATGAATAACCCCAATCGAAAATTGCCTGAAGAGCAGCGTGAGATTTTCAAGGCCAATGACTGGGAGATTATTGACGCGGCACAGCCCTCCAACGATGCACCGCCACCGTTATGTTATTCGAGCGTATGGTTGTCAATGAATGTGCTGATCCTCGACCACAAGACTGTGATTGTGGAAGAGAGTGAACACCAACAGGCCGAGCAACTTGATGGCCTTGGCTTTGAGGTACTGCCTCTGGCTTTTCGCGATGCCTATCCGTTCGGCGGTGGGCTGCACTGCTCAACCGGGGATGTGTTGCGTGAGGGCTCTTGCGACGACTACTTCAGCCAGCAGGTGGCGGGTACACAGATTTAGTCGTATCTTTTCGGGTTCAGGCGGCACCATCGGACGCCCGCAAGATGATGAGCGATCGGCCCGCCACGGCGGCCAGCACCAGAATGCCTCCGGCCAGGGCCAGCGCCGATGGCTTTTCTCCAAATCCTATCCAGACCCACATCGGACCGAGGGTAAATTCAATCAGGGTGATCAGCATTATTTCGGCACCGGGTACATGGCGTGAGCCATGAATAAAAAGAAAGTGGACGACGGTGACGATACCCCCGCCCCACATCAGACATAGAAGTCCGTCGTGCACGGTCAAGTGGTAATCGAAGCCGGCACCGGCGAGACCAACTAGCGCGCCGATTGCGCCCCCGGTGATACTGGCAGGCAGCATGTTCCGGTCCTTGCCTAATCGCAGAAAAATAACGAACATTGAGAAAAAGAGGGCGCACAGCAGAGCGAGCCCATTGCCAAGGGATGAACCTGCGCCAAGGCCATCGGCAAGCATGACGGCGATGCCGATCATGGCGACAACAATTGCAATGAGGGTAGCGCTAGAGATCCGTTCCCCAAGAAAAATCCGGGCAAGAACCGCAGTAATGAGCGGACAGGCGCCGAGGATGAACATCGCATTGGCTACAGTGGTGTGGGTCATGGCCAGAATGACTGTGGGGTTGGCCAGCCCAAGACAGATACCGGCGGCGAGACCCACCCATCCTGCCTCCAGAAAAAGTCGCGGAAGTTGTGCTCGATACCGAATAAGAAGGACAAGCAGGATCGCAGGTGTAAAAAATGCCTGTCGACCGAAAATTACCTGCCATTCGTTGGCGGATTCAATACTTCGAAACAGGAACCCGTTGACAGAGATCAGAAGACTGCTCGCGGCGATCAGCCACACGGCATAGCGCTCGGAAACACTCCGTGGTGCAACCTCCATTGGGCTCACGTCTGATTGCCTCTGTTTGTGTAAATGGTATACGCAGATAAGCAGACGAGGGTTGTGAGGATAATGCTCCCGCCGACCAGCGTCTCCCGGCTGGGTACTTCTCCCAGCACAACCCACACCCAAAGTGGCGCAAGTAATGCTTCAAGGCGCAGGATCAGGCTGACCTCGGGTGCGGGGAGATATCGAGGACTGAGTCCGATCATGGCCAGACTGGCAGGCAGGACTAGAAGTCCCAGCACCAGCATGAGGATAAGAGAGGTACCGCTCACTGCCGCCGGTGTTGCCAAAGGAAGCGCGACCAGACAAACGAGGACGCTGCTCCAGGCGAGCGCCGGGACCATGCTGATCTCACGGTGCTTGTGCATCAACACCAAGCTGATGGCAACACAGATACTTGTCAGTAGGGCGGCCAAGTCTCCAATCACACCTCCGCTCTGCAGGCTGCCATAAAAAACGATAGTAAGGCCTGAGAAAAGAGTCACTGCAGCGAACCAGGTTCCGCTGGAAATGGGTTCGCGAAAGAGGAAATGGCTCAGGATCGCAGCGAACAGCGGTGACATGCTCATGATGACCAATGTATTGGCGACTGCCGTATTCTTGATGGAGAAAATGAACGCAATGTTTGCGATGGCGAAGCTGACCGCCACCAAGACTGTGTGCCGGTTTATGTGCAGCAACTGGCGTTGGCAGTTTTGACGCCCCTCTAACAGCAGAATTACGATGGCGAGGCCGATGGCTGAAAGGCCGCCACGCCAGAAGGCAAGTGTCCAGAGGTCTGCCCCAATCAGTCTTAATAACAGACTGTCAGGGCTTAGGAGGATGATCCCAAAAAGACATAGAAATACGCCTTTCAGGCGGTGTGATGCGGTTTCCATGACAGTGATCATTGTTGGGTGTTGCCCGGCGTTTCTGATGCTGGGTTCGGTTCGATCCCGAAAGTATCACCTCCACCTGCGAGAAATTGCTCTTCATCGTCCGTAGCGGATCTTTTCAGGATCGTATTTCGATGAGGGAAGCGCCCAAAGCGCTCAATGATCCCATGATGCCGGCGAGCATAGTCCAGAGCGTTCTCGATAAACGGCCGATACGGCGCCGCGCACTGTACGGCCAGATTTTCATAGAGTTGTACCGAGTGAGACTGATCCGACAACTTCTCGGAGTGCTCGAGCGGTAGAAAGACAAATGTCTGCTCGACAGGATGCAAGGATTTGAAGAGTGCTTTTTCGACCATGGCTTTCGAAATGGCGCGCGCCGCCGGGTCATAAGCAAAAGCGCGTGGAGTATTACGGAACATCTGCCGGGGAAACTGATCCAGTATCAAGATAAGTGCCAGGAGATCGCGAGGGTCTTCGGGGTCGTGGGGCAAGGCATCTGACATGACCTGATCTGGTAATGTGTGGAAGCGGCTCCCGACAGCGTTGTCAATGGCGGCATCAGGCGTGAACCAGCGGGTCTGATGGCACGGCAGCGAGGCAGGCGAAACGCAGGCGTTTTCAAACCAGAATTGTCTCACCTCATCAAGGCGTGTCATGAATTTTTCACATTGGGGCGTTCGGCGACAGCCTGTTGCAGGGCTTCGATACGCCAGGCCTTTGCAGCAGCGTTCCAGAAGTCATCAACACTGGCAATCGGTTCTGTCAGAGGGTGCTGCTTCAGAAACCGCCAGGCGACATGTAGTGCCGTTAACGGTTGCGCAGCATCAATTGGATGGGCGCCATCGCTTTTGCTGATTTTTTCACCTTTGTTATCGCGCACCAGCGGAATGTGGGCGTACTGGGGGGTGGGGTAGTCGAGCTGGCGCTGGAGGTAGGCCTGTCTTGGGGTGGAGAGTGTCAGATCTGCCCCGCGGACGACATGGGTGATGTTG
>PVBE010709239.1_pt1 | contig 10423 bp, 12 predicted proteins | sample 1631181 | NCBI WGS metagenome assembly PVBE01 (sample SAMN08397723, study PRJNA350692) | Marine metagenome, whole genome shotgun sequencing project. | isolation source: water | place: Pacific Ocean | collected 2012-04 | reverse complement strand
CTCCGCGATGGGAGGGCCCGTCCGCGCCCCCGTCGCCGTGGCCGGCGGGACCGTCGTGGCCGGGTCCAGCGATGCGTACGTCTACGCCTCTGACGCACGGACAGGTCGTGAGCTCTGGAGGACCATGACCTCGGGATCCAACTGGTTCTCGCCCACGGTGGTGGACGGGACCGTCTACATGGGTTCGCTCGACGGGCGGGTCTACGCCCTTGACGCGGGCACCGGTGCGCTCCGTTGGAAGCACGAACTAGCGGGCGCCGCGGGGGCCACGACCGTGGCGGACGGGGCCGTGTACTCCTGCTCGAGCGGCGGCCTCCTTTACGCCCTACACGCGTCGACGGGGGACGAGCTGTGGCGGCACGATATGGATTGCGCTGTGGACGCGCCCCCTGCTATCGCCGACGGGATCGTCTACGCGAGCTCGAAGCTGGGCGAGCTCCATGTGATCGATGCCCGGGCAGGAACCCTCCTGGGCCGGACCGGCTCCGTCGGCCCCGTGAGCGTCACTCCCGCCCTGTCCGACGGGCTCGTGATCGTGGCATCCCTGGACGGTACCGTGTACGCGTTCCGAGCACGGCGGTGGTACTCTCCCCGGCCAGCCGCCCTCGCCGTCGTCCTCATCGTGTTCGCTGCCCTTGCATATCTCAGGGGGACGAGGCCCTGGATGGTCGAGGAGCTTCGCGACGAGCCGGCATAGGCATTTAAAGCTCAATCGCCCCCCTCATCTCCATGAAGGCCATCGTGCTCGCCGGCGGCGAAGGCACCCGGCTCCGGCCCCTCTCGTTCTACTTTCAGAAGTGCATGATGCCCCTGGGACGACAGGGCAAACCGCTGATGGAGTACATCGTCAGGCTCCTGTGCCACCACGGCATCTGCGATGTGAACGTGCTCGTGGGAGCGCACGCAGAGCAGATCACGAACTACTTCGAGGACGGCTCGCGGTTCGGGGCCCGCATGACCTACCACCTCGACCAACCGGACCTCAAGGGCACGGGTAACGCCATCCTCCCCGCACTGACGGCCGCTGGGGACGAGGACGTGGTGATATTCTACGGTGACATACTCTCGAACATAGACATGGGCCGGATGTTGGCGCTCCACCGAGAGGCGGAGGCCGACGTGACCCTCGCCCTGGCAAGGGATTTCCCCGTCCCCGTGGGCGTGGCGGACGTCACCGACGCGGACGGACCGCTGGCCACCGTCCACGGATTCCGAGAGAAGCCCCGGATCGACATGCCCGTGAACATAGGCATCTACATCGTGCGTGCGGCGGCGTTCGCCGGTATGCGGACGGACCCGAACGGTGTGCTGGACCTCAACGCACACCTCATCCCCCGGCTCATCGACGAGGGCGGGAAGATCCGCGGGTACCTCACCGACGAGTTCTGGTACGACGTGGGTTCCATCGAGCGGCTGGAGAAGCTCTCCGACGACATGGTCACTTCGGAGATGTCGTTCCTGCTGAAGTCCTGACGCCTACGCAGGGCGGTTCTGCATCCGTGCGAACGATTCAGCCCGGCATAGCTGCGAATCTCGCTCAGAAGCACATGCATCCCGAACCTTGGCTACGTCCGCACAGAACCGCATGCAATCAAGGACGTCGCTGTCCGACATCCCGAGCATGAGTCGACCTTCTCCCTTCGCGGCGAGAATCTTCGCGGGAATCTTTTCACATCCCTTGACATTGGATCCCTCAAAGAGCGTGGGGAACTTGTACAAGATCTCCAGCGCTTCCACGTCGACCGGATACTCGTCGTCATGCCAGTCCGCGCACTTGAGCATCGTTATCGGATCGAGCTCCTGAAAACGACTTATTCCAGTAATCCTGGTATGCTTCACACCGGGCTTCGCACGCTCGATGGCGTATATGCCGAAAGACAGGGCGGCCACCGCGAGAACGATGGCGACGAGGGCCTCGGCAGACAGGTTTATCGTTCCTTTCTGGTTCATAGTAGGCACCCCATGGCGGCGGGGGGCCCACCCCTCAACTCCTCGTCGCGGTTTTTCTTCTATTTATTATTAGTCACTGCGCAGTAATAAATGTTTCGAAAAGAGGATCAGGGCCCACACATACAGCGCGGTTTCACCCGCACGAGATGGGGCAGCAGCTCAGCTTGTACCCCGCGAGGGTGTAGGAGTAGCAGTCGCCCATGAGCCACATCGCGATGTACACGACCCCCGCGACTCCCGCCACCTCGATGAGGATGACGATGAGGTCGAGGAGGCTCATCCCCCCGCCCTTCGTTTCGGGAAGGGGCTGGGTGGTCTGGTCGGTCATGGGCGCTCGTCAATCTCTGTGAGGTGATGATTGAAAAGCCTTTCGCAGCGAACCCTACGAGCGCATGATGGGTGCGACGATGCGGCCGACGAACTGGTTGAGGTCCATGGTCTGTAGGGCCACCTTCCCGGGACCGGTAAGCGTGACGAGGAACAGGCCCGCACCGGAGAATATGATGCGCCCCAGTCCCTTTACGCGCTCGAGCTCGTACCCCACCTCCACGTCCTTGTACACCAGAGCGCCCTGCTCCACCTGGACGGTCTGGCCCGCGGCGAGCTCGGTCTCCACGATGTCGCCGCACACGTAGAGGTAGGCGCGGCCCGGCCCGGTGAGCTTCTGGAAGAAGAACCCTTCGCCGCCCAGTAGGCCCATCTTGGCGCGCTGCCACCACCCGCGGCTCACCCAGTCGACGTCGTACCGCACCGAGCGCTCGGCGAAGAGGAACGCGCCCCGGTTGACGTGGATTGACTCGCCCTCACTGAGCACGACCTCCTTGATCTCGCCGGGGAAGAAGGGGGACAGCCCCACGGTCCCCGGACCCTTGAACTCGAGGAAGAGCACGGTCTCTGAGGTGATCAGGCGCTTGAAGATACCGCTGGCACCCTCGCCCCGGCCCGTGGGCTCCATATCGACGGACCCGGTCTTGAACATCAGGCTGCCGGCCTGGGCGTAGATGCGCTCGCCGGTATCGAGGTCGATCTGGGCCATGGGCGCCAGCTTCCCCTCGATATGTACCTTCATCGATTTGGGCGTGCCCACAAGGACATAAAAAGGTTTGGCGGACCCGCCGGTCCGTGACGGTCCGTCAGGTGCTGCAGGGAAAGGGGCATCCCAACATCCTCTCCACCCATTACAACACCCTCGCGTTCACCACGGAGGAGGCCGTGACCTCCCGTGGCGACTGCTTCGTGGCCGTGGCGATGGACCGCTCGCTCCCCGGACTGGACGACGACCTGAAGGACGCGCTGCGGGCAGGCAGGCGACTGCGCATCACCATCGAGGCGGACGGCGTCTTTGATGTCGTCGAGGCCACGGGCGCCCCCGGCCTCACATTCGAGGACCCGTCCGACATGGTCGTGCGCCGCAGCGGGTACGTCTGCGGAAGGACGCTGGCAATCGATGCGGACAAGGCGGCAAAGGACCTCTCCCGCGAACTGGTGGACCGGCTCCGCGCGGGCGGTCCCGTCCGCATCGTGCTCGAGTGCGCCCCGACAGGCCACCCGTAGCTTTATATTGGTTCATCCCCCCTTCTCCCCCATGGACGAGAACGTCATCCTCCTCGTGTTCGGTCAGAAGCTCCTCTCCCGAGTGTCCGAGGTGATGGAGGACTTCGATAGCAAGCGCAGGTTCCCCTTCCTACGGCTCGCCTCGAACTCCTACATCCTGCCCGTGGCTGCCCAGAAGGAGATCCTGGACATCTTCACACCCCTCGGTGAGCGCAACAAGGACTTCTTCATCATCCAGGTAATGATGCAGGAGGAGGCCCTTGAGCGGGTCACCAAGGTGTGGATCGCCGACCGTGGTATCTTGGTGGGCGATGAGCACCTGACCATCACCGAGGCGCTCGAACTCCTGGGCGTGTGGGCCCGGAGCAAGACCCCTGGTGAGGACTTCAAGGGTTTTTCCAAGAGCGTTGGCGAGGAGCTTGACATAATCTCCCGGTACGATCTCACGCCCGAGCGACAGGTTTCCCGCAACCTCATCTCCAGATGTATGAAGAAAATGCGCGTGGAGGACCTTGTCGGGCCGTTCCTCGAGCGGGAGAGCTTCCTGGCGGACGTGTACAGCAGGTTCAAGGAACCCTGATCTCACGGGTTCCCCATGTCATTTACAGTCGTGCTCGTCCAGCCCCAGACCGCGGGCAACGTCGGCGCCGTCTGCCGCCTTATGAAGAACTTCGGGGTATCGGACCTCGTGCTCCTCGATCCTCAGTGCGAGCTCGATGACGAGGCACGGCGGCGGGCCAAGCACGCGGTCGACGTCCTGGACGCGTCCCGTAGGGTGGCGACGTGGGACGAGGCTATATCGGGGTGCGAACTGGTCGTGGGCTCCACGGCAATCCGTGCGTCGGAGCGGAAAGTCCTGCGCTCACACATAGGTCCGCGTCAGCTCGGCGAGCGGCTCGCGGGCGCCAAGGGGAGGGCGGCCCTCGTGCTCGGTCGGGAGGGGGAGGGGCTCCACACCGATGAGCTGGAGCGGTGCGAGCTGGTGGTCACCATCCCGGCAAGCCCCGAGTACGGCACTCTCAACATCTCCCAGGCCGCGGCGGTCATCCTCTACGAGGTCTGGGTCGGACGTCAGCTCGATGCCGAATCCTTTGAGCTCGCCGGTGCCGTCGAGAAAGAGGTCATCCTCCGGAGCGCGGACACGCTCATGGACGAGCTGGCGTTCTCGGAGCAGCGCGCCCACAAGATTGGGCTCGTGCTCCGCAGGGTGCTGGCAAAATCGTTCCTCACGCGTCAGGAGGCGTTCGGGCTCGCCGGATTCTTCCGGGTGCTCGTTGACCGGACAGGGGGCCGGGACACTGACGGTGATCGATAGCCCCCCCATCGACCGGCGGTTCGTCACCGCCTCGGTGGCCTATGTGCTGGCCTGCACCTACATCACGACCTTCCTGTGGCAGGCCCGGACGTTCCTCCCGCCCCTGTTCACACCCCTCATATTTCTCCTGTGGGTCCCCATCATCGTCCTCTTCCTCTCAACCATCTTCGTCCGCTATGTCATCGACGAAGCGGGGGACCTGGTGGTGTGGTACGGCCCCCTGCGTCTGCGAGTGCCCGCCGACGACATAGATTCGGTGGAGAAGGGCCTCGGCGACCTGCCCTCCTACGTGCGCGCCTATCGCCACGGCACGCTCTACCTGTCCACACGCCTCGCAGGCCGCATCGTGGTCCGTCGGCGAGAGGGATGGCCACGGACGCTGGTGATCAGCCCTGGTGACCCCGGTCCGTTCCTTGCCCTCGGAAAACATGACGGGGGCCCGGAGACCAAGAGAGGACGTCCCGAAAGTCCTTAATGCGGGCACATGAATTGGATGTCACTGCTCGGGTCCAGTACACGGACAGAACCGTTCCATGTAAGGTTGGCCCGGGCGTGGTTTGGGATTAGGTCCACCTCTGCTTCGAACCCCTCGGCCCTCAGGAGGGATACGAGGAGGATCGCCCTGTCGTCACAATCGCCATACCCCCGCTCAAGGGTCTCCTCGGGTGGTTGGAAGTAGTCGTAGTACACTATGAACGGATCGCTCCGATAGGTGATGTTGTCGCGTACGAAACAGAAGGTGGCGTTGATGCGCCCCTCATCGGGAAGGGAAGGGTCGCCGAGCCGACGGGCGAGCGCGACCACATCGGGATGGTCAGGACGTATGTACTCGGTGAAGTCATCGGTGTCCAGCCCGAGGTCCGGCTCGAAGGGGACGAGGCCTACCAGGACCGCCGCGAGCACCAGAAGAACCAATCGCAACCGGCCCGGAGGCTCACCGCGGACGAGGTAACGTGTGAGAGGCATCACAGCGAGGGCATACACGCTGAAGGACACCATAGTCATTACAGGCCATAGCCACAGGTAGATGAAGCGGGTGCGGCCCACGGCCCAGCTCAATGCTATGGGGGCTACGTCGGCGAACCCCACCGCCACCGCGCAGGCGAGCAGAGCAACGAACAGGCGGCGCCGCTCGAGCCCGGGGGCAAAGCTCGAAGGGAGCGCTCCCAGCATCGCCCCGGTGACAAGTGTAACGGCGAGGATCGGGATTACGTTGGGGATCGCCAGCTGGAACCAGACAGGTTCATGGAACATGGCCCACCAGGTGGTGAAGGAGCCCATGATCCCCACCAATGCACCGCTCGCGGGGGAGAATCTGTATCCTGCCACCACGGGCACGACGTCCCAGACGTAGACCAGGAGCGATGCGATTGACGAACTCCAGGTGAGGGTGAGGAAGGATGTGTAGCCGTACACCACACCCAGCAAGCTGAGGAACAGTATGCGTGTAGGTGGGTGGTCCAGCATCTTTCCGATGGAGAGAGCGCCAGAGGACGTGCGCCGTTCCTCCGACGCACCAGCAGTTTCACGCGCTCCGTCCTCCACGGGACGTGAGGGTTTCCCATTGGCTAAATAGCTTTTGACGGATGGGTTCTGACCACGTACAAATCCTACATTTGGTCCGGAGCCCCTCTCTTGGTTCGGCAGGTGAGCCTGGCCCTAGTCGCCGACCTGGAACTCATCGATGCTCGTCGCATCGAGCAGGTGGATGGAGCCGTTCCACGCCAACTCCACACGGGCGTGGCCAGGGATGACGTCCACCGAGGCATTGAAGCCTTGGTTCCGAAGGAGGGAGACCAAGAGGATGGACACGTCCTCGCAGTCGCCGTAACCGCGCTCTATCGTCTCCTCGGGCGGCTGGAGGTAATCCCCTATAATGGGCGGATCGTCTATGTAGGTAATGTTGTCGCGTACGAACCGGTAGGTGGTGTTGATGCGCTCCTGATCGGTCAGTGACGGTCGTGCGATCTCGCTGGATATCCGGATCACCGCGGAATGGTCGGATTTGATGTAGGGCTCGAACCGTTCAGGCATCACCGTCGAGGGCGTATCATATGGGATGAGACCAACGAGAATAATGGCGATGATCGAGACCAGTGCCAGTCTCAATCCGTTCCTTTCGCCACGAACAAACACTCTGACAAGGGGCACCACGACGAGAACGTATATTGTGAAGCACATTATCGTCATCACGGGCCAGATCCAGAGGTTGACTATATGGGCGCGGCCCATTATCCAGGCCGCGATCACGGGAGTGACGTCGGTGAAGCCGACAACGCCAGCGCATCCAAGGAGCACGAGGAGCAGGCGGCGGCGGTCCATCTCCGGTGCAAGACGTGCGGGAAGGGCTCCCAGAAAAGCGCCGGCCATCATGGCCACCAGGATCACGGGGATGAGATAGTATTGGAAACCTCGGAATCCCCAAAGGTTCAGGAGCAGAATGATGCCCGTAGCGAGCGAACCAATTACTCCGACCCAGGCGCCAGCGGCGGGCGAGACCCTGTAGCCGACGACGATGGGCACTACGTCCAGGGCGTACACGAGGAAGGTGGACACGTTGAAGTCGCCCATGATAAGGAGATAACCGACGATTCCGTAGACGAGCCCAAGGCTCGTTAGCAACAGCCACCGGTCCCGTGGATTCTCCCAGGAAGCGAGGAGCCAGTCCCCGACACGCGTTCCCTCCAAGCGCTCAAGGATCGCGGGCGCCGTGTCCGTTCGGGAGTCCTCCTCGGAGAGGTCCTCGCCGTTGTTGTCCTCGGCCACGCCCCGGTGCTCCCGCCGAAGGTCTATAAAGGTTTTGACGGGCATTGACGCGGACCTACATGACGTTATACCGGGGCAGGGACGCCTCCATCATCAGGTCGCGTGCCACCGCCGGATATGCCCAGACGACGTAGAGGACGATAAGCTGTGAGAGGGCGAGCGCACTCAGGATCACTGAACGGGGATCAATCCCGTAAATTATACGCATTAACAGGGTGCTTATGGGCCTCTCCAGGTGATCATTATCGGACCATAGGAGCTCTTCATGGGACGGATCGAGGATCCGGTCGCCGTCCTCGCGAAAGAGCATCACGCGGACGTGATCGGGTTGTTCATCGAGCTCGGCGACGAAACCCTCGTGCCGGAGGAGGGTGACGAGCAGGACCGCCTTGTCCACACAGTCCCCACGGCCTCTTTCGAGGGTCTGGAGAGCGCTCTGTTGATGGAGCACCAGCTTGTTCGGCGGACGGATGTACGGGCCGATGTCGTCACGCACGTACGCCAGCGTGGCACTGATGCGGTCCTCGTCAGGAAGGTCGGACGATGCCAGGCGGTCCGCGAGCGCCATGATCCGTGGGTGAGATATGCGAGGGTCCACGGGATCGCTCTGAACCGAGCGTTCGAGCCGGGGGCCCGCCACGACGAGCAGGACCACGAACACGGCGACCGCAGGGCCAATCGCACGTCCGTCACCAAGGACGACGAGGCGTAAGATCGGTGCCGCTACAAGGGTGTACGCCCCGAAGCAAAAAAGGATGATGAGGGGGAGCGAGGCGAGCCCGCTCGCATCGGGTGAACGGAGATCTATCTCGACCAGCGCGGGCGCTACACCGGCGAACTGGACCGACAGGGTGCACACGAACAGCGTGGCGAGCAGGCGGGAGGATTCGACCCGCGGAGCGAGCATTGCCGGCAGGGCGCCCACTAGAGCACCGGTCGCCATGGGGACCGCGATAACGGATAGTATGTACGGAACGATCCCGGGAACGGCGAAGAACCAGCCGAATGCGACAATCCCGGCGGCGAGAGCGCTTGCGGCGCCGACACAGGCTCCCGCGAACGGGGATACTAGGTAGCCCACTGTCATGGGGACCACGCCCCATGTGTTCTCGAGGATGTAGGCCACGGGGCCGCCCAGTGCAAAGGTGAGGTGGGCGGCCACACCGGTAAGGGCGCCGAGCAGCGTAAGGAGGGAGAACCGGACCAGCGAGTTACACCATGCCCTGCTGAAGGTACGCTTGGCCCGGGACGCGGTAGCATAAAAGGACAGCCAGAGCTCTCGCTCATAGCCACCAGTACAAATCTCTCGGTGTTTTGCACGTCTTGTGCTCATTCTCGCATCCTTGGCCCCGACGACGCTCTCGTGCCAAGCTCGCCTCGCTAGTTCTCACAGCCACCGATCGAATCACATAGTCTCGCAGTGGACCCCCCACCCGGGGCCCGTAACTAATCATTGATGGGTTTTTCTCTCTCTACAATTCTATTTAGGTCTCCCAGGGATATAAACATGCCGATTTACGACACGGAGCGCCTGTAACGCCTCTGTCGTCGGATCCAAAGCACCGCTCGTTATCTATCCCGAAGTGGGGACATCGCTGTGAAAAAGCTTATTAAACGTGAGCGACTATTCCCGTTCTAGATGAAAGCCATAAATGCCGAGGAAAAGGACATCCTGCGGGTGTACCTGTCGTTCGGCAGGGTCCGGAAGTACATCGAGACCGAGCACCCGATGTACAAGTTCATCAGCACCTCAAAGCTCAACCATGTCTACGAATCGCGGTTCAGCAAGGCCATCGGTAAGGCGTCCTTCCGCGACCTCTACGACCGCGGTATCATCGAGCTGCGGCACCAGGGTCCGGACTGGTACGTGGGCGTTGACATCAAGAACATCCCGAAGGTCGAGAAAGCGGTCGCGTAGAACAGCTCATTTCTTGTCCTTGTGGGCACGGGCATATTTCCTGATATGCTGTGGTGCCTCCATGTGCTCGTGCTCGTCGATCTCGCAGATGATCTCCATGTTCTCCCGGTAGGCGTTGATGATGTTGACGAAGCCGCCCAGGATGATGGGTCCCACGAAGAAGCCGGCCGCGTCGAACACGAACGGGCCCGATATCATCCCCAGGATGAGGAGCCCGGGATGGAGATGCGACGTGCGCCGCGAGACGTAGGCATAGGCCATCTGGCTGAGCACGGTCAGGGTAATCGCCAGAAGGAACATGGACCCGGCAAGGGCGAACTGCAGCTTCAGCAGGTTGTACATGCACAGTACGGCGGGGACGACCGCTCCACCTACGATGGGGATGAGCGCTATTATGGTTGTGATGAAGGCGTAAGCGACGGGTTCGTTGACGCCGATGAGGACGTATGCCGGATAGGACACAGTTCCCAAAAAGATAGAGACGGCGAAGTGACCGAAAATGACACCTCTGGCCAGCTTGTCGGTATCGGCTATGAGCTTCTTCACGGCGTTCCTGCGTCTGCAGGGGAAGAGGTCGACGATCGTACCGATGAGCATCTCGCCCTCGATGAGGAAGTAGTAGGTCAGGAACATCAGGAGGATGTAGGTCAGCACAAGCGTGGGCAGGCCGATTATGAGGTCCAAAAGACCGTCCTTCACGCCCTCGAGAAGGCCGCCGGTCATGGTGGTGACCTCCTCCCTGAGGTCCAGACCATGGCGGGCCAATTCCGATTTTGTTACGTTCTCCATCTCCTCGAGACGCGGAAGGCTCTTGTCGACGAGGTCCGAGACCGCTCCCACGGATGCCTGGAGGATGAAGATCGAGTAGACGAACCCGATGATCGCCACGAGGCTGATGAACGCCGATACGATGAATGCCG
>PVBE012963871.1_pt1 | contig 10424 bp, 8 predicted proteins | sample 1631181 | NCBI WGS metagenome assembly PVBE01 (sample SAMN08397723, study PRJNA350692) | Marine metagenome, whole genome shotgun sequencing project. | isolation source: water | place: Pacific Ocean | collected 2012-04 | reverse complement strand
GAGCCGAAGTTCAGGTTGAACTGCGCCTGGGCCGGCGCACCCGGGCTGACCGGGGCCTGAACGATGGGAGCCTGCTGCCCGCCCTCACCGAAGGCGCGGGCCATGACCTGGGCCACGGTACCTGGGAGCTGATCGATGAGCTGGATCACCTGCGTGCCGCGTACATCGCCGGTGGCCTTGAGCGCACCGCTCTGGGTGTCGTGGACCTTGAGCGAGACCAGAAGCAGACCGCCGCCCACATCCTCGATGGAGCCAGAGACCACGTAGGCCGCGCCGATGTTCCGGCCCGTCTCCACCTCACACTCTCCCTCCACCGATTCGCAGTCGAGCCCCATGTCCTTGAGGAGGATGGCCATATTCTCGCGGCTCATCACCACATAGTCCTTGCCCTGCAGGCCCACGAGCACGCCGGAGCGGACCTTGTCGGAGAGCACCGAGAGCTGGCCGCGAGAGAGCTCTCCTTTGAGCTCGAGCACCGCGATCCGCGGCTTTTCCTCAGCATGGGACGGCAGGACAAGGCCTATCAGAACAAAGAGGAATACCGCGAGGTGTCGCATGGCCACGAGTCTACTCCAGGCAAGCAGTCGGGCCACACCTCACTGAGACTGGCACGCCTTCACATTGGGCTCAAGCTGCGGCATCAGCATCTGGAGCATGTCCATGATGTCGGGTGCCATGTCGACCTCTTCGGCCTCGATCACCATCTTGGCTTGCTCCAGGTACATCTTGCCCTGCTCGGTACCACCTGACTCGATCATCGCAGGGCAGTCGCCGTACCTGTTCAGGATGTCCTCGAGCCTGGCCACCTCGGTCTTGAGCGCCCCGAACGCACCCTGCTGCTGGACGGCCTTGCCACCTGGGAGCCGCAGCCGGGCCAGGAGATTCTCCGCCGTCCCCACTTCCTTGGCCTGGACGACCCTGGAGTCCGCCGGGTAGGCCGGCTGCCGCTGCCCGCAGTCGGTCTGGACGCTCTCCACCCCGCTGGGCAGGTCCACCTTCATGGCCCGGGCCACGCTGAGCCACTGCTCCACCGCGCTGATGCATCCATCCCGCTTGCTCCGCTCGAGCCGGGTACACAGCTGAAGCTCCTCTGTCCGCGCCTGCCAGGCCTGGCTGGCCTTGCTCTGGGCCAGCTTGATCGCATCCGCCATTCGCTTTTCCCGCGCCTGGCCTCCTTGCTGCTCGGCCTGCCGGACACACTTCTGCTCCTTGAGCTTGGCTGCGATGTCCAGACCGCCGCCCCCGCCCCCGAAGTTCAGCTGGTACTGGGCCTGAGACGGTGCCACCGGGGTCACGGGGACCGGCGCGCCGCCTCCTTGTCCACCACCCCCCAGCGCCTGGCGCATCAGCTTGGCGGACTCAGCCTGCAGCAAGTCCACCATGTCGATGACCTCCTCCCCGCGCACATCGCCGGCTGCCTTGAGCGCACCAGTCTTTGTGTCGTGGATCTTCAAGGAGAGCAGCATCATGCCCCGGCCCACATCCTCCACCGATCCTGAGACCACATAGGCCGCACCGATGTTCCGGCCTGTCTCCACCTCGCACTCCCCTTGAACTTTCTCGCAGTCGAGCCCCATGTCCTTGAGCAGCACGGCGGTGTTCTCGCGGCTCATCACCACGAAGTCCTTGCCCTGAACCCCCAGCAGGATGCCTGAGCGAATCTTGTCGGAGAGAATGCTGAGCTGCCCGCGCGAGAGAGATCCCTTGATCTCGAGCACCGCGATCCGCGGCTTGAGCTCCTCGGCGTGAGCCGGAAGGACAAGGCCCATCAGAGAAACGAAGAGTACCGCGAGGTGTCGCATGCCGGAGAGTCTACCTCAGCGGCGGGCCCACTCCACGTACTTGTGCAGCCCCTCCTCAAGCGAGACCTCGGCCTTCCAGCCCAGCGTCTCGGCCACCGCCGATGGATCCGCCCAGGTCAGCGGCACATCGCCAGGCTGCTCTCCTTCGTGCACCACATCGGGCGTGACCCCGCAGGCCTCTCCCACCGCCTGCACCAGGGCATCGAGGCGCACCGGACTGCCGCCGCCGACGTTGAACACCGCATCAGGCTGCGGCCGTGCGATCGCCGCGAGGATCGCCCGCACCGCGTCGTCCACATAGGTGTAGTCCCGGGCCGAGGAGCCATCGCCGTACAGGGGAATGGTCTCGCCGCTAAGCGCCATCCGCACAAAGCGAGCGATGGCCATGGTCGGCCGCTGCCGAGGCCCGTAGACCGTGAAGAACCGGAGCATGGTCACCGACTGACCCCAGGACTGATGCGCGGAGTGACACATCAGCTCCGCAGCACGCTTGGTGGCCGCGTAGGGGCTCTCCGGCCAGTCCACCGGATCCGTCTCCTTGAACGGCCCGTTCGTCCGCGCCCCGTAGACACTGGAGCTCGACGCAAAGACCAGCGGCACCCGGTCGCGCTCCCGGAGCGCCTCGAGCAGGTTCACCGTGCCGCCCACGTTCACACTCGCGTACGCACCCGGATCCCGGAGCGACTCCCGCACCCCCGCCAGGGCCGCCAGGCGCACCACGGCATCCACGCCCCGCAAGGCCTCCTCCACCGCCGCACGATCCCGCACATCCCCGTGGATGAGCTGTACCTCGAGCCCCGCAAGATTCTCTTCCTTGAGGGCCGGGTCATAGGCCGGGTCAAAGTTGTCGAGCACGGTCACGGTGTCACCCCGGGCCAGGAAGGCCGCCGTGAGGTGTCCGCCGATAAAGCCCGCCCCGCCTGTGACCAGCAGGTTCACTTCAGCTCCTTGAACTGCTCGTACAGCCGGGTCTGACGGGTCTGCATGGACTGGGCCACGCCGCCCATCCACACACCCTGCACCCGATGCCGGGGCTGAAGTGGATCTCCATCCACCACAAAGAAGGTGGCAGCTGCACCGGCCTGCAGCCGGCCCATCTCGCTCAGGCCCAGGATGTCCATCGGGTTGCAGCTCAGTGCTCTGAGTGCGGCCGCCCACGGCAGACCATGAGCCACCGCCAGGCCCGCCAGGGTCGGGAGGTTCCTCACGTTGTGGGCACCCCCTGTCCGGAAGCAGAGCTTCACCCCCGCCTCGTGGAGCACGGCTGGGTTGTCATAGCGGGCACGGGGATGCGCCCAGCTGCTCGGCTGCACATCCAGGGGTCCGAGCACCACAGGGAGCCCGCTATCGGCGATCGCTCCGGCCAGCAGATGACCCTCGGCACACCCCACCAGTGCTGCCTTGAGCTCGTGCTCCGCGATGAAGGCCAGCGCCCGCTCGATGTCATCGGCCCGATCCGCCTTGACCAGCGCGAGCAGCTCGCCCCGCTTGAAGGCACGGAGCACCGCCTCCCCGGGAGCGAGGTTGTCCTCGTCCTTCTTCTTGTCCTTCTTCTTGTCCTTCTTCTTGTCCTTGCCGCCCTTGTCCTCAGGCAGCTCAATATCGTGGAGCATGGCCCGCAGGTCCATGGCCTGGCCCATCCGGCTGGACGTGCCGCCATCTCCGCCCGCACCGGCATGACCAAACTGGACACAGAGGGCCGCTGGCGCCTGGACGGTGGCCTCGGCCAGGGTCGACCCCGCCGTCCGCATCAGTGCTGCCTGCCCAGCGACCAGGCCGCTGAGCCTGGGGTGGACCAGCACGGTCGTGATCCCGTTGACCCGGGTGACATCGATGAGCTCCGACCGGGGGTTGTACCCATCCACAGCACGCGCGTCCGGCGCCTTGTGCTTGCCGGTACTCATGTCGTGGGTGGCCCCCACCATCCCGATCTCCACCAGACCCAGGCGACAGCCCATGTCGGTGAAGCCAGGAACAATCCATGCGCCCCCGAGATCCTTCCCGCCCTTGACCGACGGGCCCAGCTCAGCGATCAGGCCATCGACCACCCGCAGCCCTGCCCCAGGGATCTTCTGGCCCTCCGGTCCCACGAGCGTCGCATTCGACAACACCAGCTCCGTGCCCGCCATGAGCCGCCGAGGCATAAGAGCACCCGCCCCCAGGAGGCCGAGCACCGTCCGTCGAGTCCAGTCAGGGCCGCGCATCAGGGGTCCCCTCCTTGGCCCGGTTGTAGACCTCCACGCCGTCGATCCAGGTCCGAACCACGCGGGTATAGACATCCAGCGGGTGGTGCGAGAACAAGGCGAGGTCGGCTTCCTTGCCCACCTCAATGCTCCCGACCCGATCCCCGATTCCTACAATCCGCGCAGGATCCAGGGTGATGACCTTGAGCGCATCGGCCTCAGACATGCCATAGCGAAGCGTCTTGGCCGCCTGCACATAGAGCCGCTGCACCTGGTTGGATGAGTCGGAGTGCAGCGCCACCGGCACACCTGCAGAGCGCACCAAGGCGGCATTGTGGGGAATGCCATCGTGGGCCTCCATCTTGAAGCCCCACCAGTCCGCCCAGGTGGCAATGCCCGTGCCGTGCTTGGCCAGCAGATCCCGCACCTTGTAGGCCCCCAGCGCGTGGTGGAAGCTCGTGACCTTGATCCCAAACTTGTCCATCACCCGGTAGATGCCCTCGATGTCATCGTGCCGGTAGCAGTGGATGTGGACCCGGACCCGGCCATCGATCACGTCGAGCAGCACTTCCTTGTCCGCGTTCCTGGGCGGCTTGTCCTTCCAATTCAGCCGGGCGTACCGGTAGTCCAGCGCACCCTGAAATGCCCCCCGCATGGCGGCGAGGTTGCCCATCCGCGTGGACGGTCCCTCCGGGTCATTGCCGTAGACCCGCTTCGGGTTCTCGCCGCAGGCCATCTTGATGCCCCGTGGCGCATCCGTCATGCGCATGCCCGCCAGGGTCCGGGATGGCCGCAGCTTGAGCACCACCGCCTCCCCGCCGATGAGATTGGCGCTGCCGGGCAGGATCATGACGGTTGTGACCCCGCCAGCCCGGGCCCGCGAGAAGGCCGGGTCGGTGACGTGAACAGAGTCACCCGCCCAGACCCTGGCCGTCACAGGCATCACTGCCTCGTTGCCATCGCCGTGCCCCTTGCCACCTGGCCAGGGGTAGACGCCCATATGCGAGTGCACATCGATGATGCCGGGCATCAGGAACTTCCCGGTGCCGTCGATGACCTCAAACCCATCGGGGAGAGTGATCTTCGCTCCGACGGCCAGGATCTTCCCGTCCTCGACCAACACTGTTCCCTGCTCGATGGGCGGCCCGCTCACCGGAAGCACCGTGGCCCCCACGATGGCAAGCTTGGCGGCAAAAGCACCCTTGAGCAGGAAGGTCCAGATCATCCGAGCAGTCCGTCGAGTAGGCGGTGGATGTCAGAGGGTACACCGTTGTTGCGATGACGCACACGTCCATCTCCATCCAGGATCAAGACCAAGGGAATGCCTCGTACCTGATACCGCTTGCGCAGCGTGCCATCCCCATCCGAGACCACGGGCCAGCTCATGCCCCAGGCCCGGGCTGCACTCCGCGCAGTTGTCAGGTCCTCCCCTGCATTCACACCCAGAATGTGGACCTTGTCACCATAGGTCTGGGCCACCTTGACCACCTCGGGTGCTTCCTTCCGGCAGGGACCGCACCAAGATGCCCAGAAGACCACCACGGTGGGCTTTCCCCGGAATGTCTGGAGGTCCACCGACTCTCCCGTGAGAGCCGTGCCGCTGAGTGCTGGTGCTTGCTGACCCTCGTGGGGACCCACGGGCACGGTCTCACAGGCGACCAGCATAGCGATCAGAACCAGGAATCGGGACAGGCCGGACATGCCCGCCAACGTAGCACAGAGATCCAGGCCTGGCCCTCCCCGAGAACCTTGCTACAGGGGCCTCGTGCGCTGGCTCCTGAACATCACCTGGTGGCTCCTCCGACCCATCCTCTTTCTCCTGAATGCGGAGCGTGCCCACAGGCTGGTGATCGGCGGGATGGGATGTGCTCCCGGCCTGCATCGGGTGGTGCTGCGGGTGGTAGGTGGCGCCCCAGCCTCGAGCGAGCCCATCAAGCTCGGACCGCTCGAGCTCCGAGGGCCCGTCGGCCTGGCAGCCGGCCTGGACAAGGATGGAGAGGCCATCGTGGCCTGGCCCGCGCTGGGCTTTGGCTTCGTGGAGATGGGAACCGTGACCTGGCATCCCCAGCCCGGCAATGCCCTGCCCAGGCTCTTCCGGCTCAAGGCTGAGCGCGGGCTCATCAACCGCATGGGCTTCAACAACCACGGCGCCCAGGCCCTCGCAGCAAGGATGCGCCAGCTTCGAGAGGCGGACCAGTGGCCTGAGGTGCCGGTAGGTGCCAACATCGGGAAGTCCAAGGTGACCCCGCTCGATGAAGCAGTCGAGGACTACCTGAGCTCCGTCGGGGTTCTGCGGGACGTGGCGGACTACTTCACGGTCAACGTCAGCTCCCCGAACACGCCTGGACTGAGGGAGCTGCAGCGAGGCGATCACCTCCGGGCACTGCTCGGGCAGGTGTGCGAGGCGGCCAGGCTGCCCGTCATGGTCAAGCTCTCACCCGACCTGAGCGATGAGGACCTCGAGGCTGCCGTCGAGACCGCAGTAGGCGCAGGCTGCAGCGGAATCATCACCACCAACACCACGCTACAGCGACCCGGCACCACCGGGCGCCTCGAGCAGGCCGGCGGGATGTCCGGTGTACCCATCTGGCCCATCTCACGCGCGCAGATTGGAAAGACACTTCAGTGCGCCAGCGGCCGAATCCCTGTCATCGGAGCCGGCGGGATCCACACGGTCGAGCAAGCCCAGGATCTCCTGGATGCGGGCTGTGTGGCCATCCAGGTCTACTCCGCCATGATCTTCTCTGGTCCCAGCCTCATCCACACCCTCAACGATGGTCTTGTGAGGGATCGATGATCGTCCTCCTGGCGCTCCTTGGCTGTATTGGGGAGATTCCCCCTCACCTCCAGGTCGATCGCCCAGTCACTGTGGCCACGCCCCAGCCGCCCCCCACGGGGCTCAAGGACCTGGTGCGTCAGGACCCGCTGGTCCGGCGGCCCAAGCCCAGGGACCCAGGAGACTGGCTGAAGATCCGGGATGGTGCTGCAGTCGAGGCCTGGTCCTCCGTGGCCCGCATGAACCAGGTGACCCCGGCAGACTGGACCCAGCTCGAGCAGACCCACACAGGCACCGCAGCCGTAGCCCTTGCCCGCGGTGCGCGGCTCGCAGCCCTCGAGGTACTCCTGGCGGGCGATGTCGAGGCCCCGGCTCAGCAGCAGGTTGCCGCCTGGCTGGGAGCCACACGGGTGGAGACCCACCCCACCACCAAGAACCCCCGGGGCCCGCTGGCCTGGATACCCGGCACCACCATCACCGAGCAGCGACAGGCCATCCTGACCATCGCTGAGCGCAGCGTGTTGCTGGGCTGGCTGGACGGACCCGGCATCGAGCTGAAGCCTGCCGCAGAGGCACTGACCGCCCCAGCCCACACCCGCCTCCTGGACTCCCCAGCCGGTGCCCTCATCGTGAGCCGCGCCGCCTTGGAGCGGGCCGAGGATCCCGCCCGGATCGGAAGGGCAGCGCTTGCTGATGCCACCGAGCTGGCCCTGGCCACAGTGGCCGCAGACCGGGACAAGGAGCAAGAAGCACTCCGCCTGCGGCATGCCAAGCTGGCCAAGGCACTCGGCGGAAAGGCGGGACCGCTCAAGACCTTGCTCCATCGCGCGCGCATCTCGCTGATGGCGGACGCAGGTGCGGACGCCTCCGCAGGGCTGGCACTGGTAGCCCTGACCGGTGAGCGCCTCTTTGGTCACTGCCCAGACGGACACTGCGCCAGCCTGGATCGAACCCAGGCACTCACCTCAGCTGCACGCTGGGGACCCGAGGTCGCGCCTTTCGCCCACGCCTGGCAGGTTGTGGCTGTGAAGCAGGCCGTGGACACCCTGGCCTCCAGCTACAAGAAGCCCTCCTTTGGCTACACCCTGATCGACGTGGTCGACCCGCTCTCGGGCACGGGCGGTGGCCCGGTGGAGCTCGCCTTGCTCCGCTACCGTTCAGCCGATCCCACCGCCCTGCTGCAGATCTCCCGGCTGGCCAGGGGGCCAGGCACCACGCTCCCTGAGGAGGTCATCGCCGCTACTCGTGCCCACCTCGCGCGTGTGTGCGATGCCGCATTGGCCAGCCGACCGCCCAGGGCAATTGGGGCAGAGATCAAGCGAATCCGGGATCGGGCACGCCGAAAGTAGCCGTCTGGTTAGCCGCCCGTGCAGCGATACGTGAGCGTCAGAGTGTCCTCGGTGGTCCGATCCAGGCAGTCACCCACGCCCAGAGTGACGTCGATGATCGCCTCTACACTCTCCCCTGGCTCCGGAATCAGATCCCAGACCACCACATAGGGCGTGGCTGAGGAGGTGTCATCGATACCCACGGTGACCCACTCGCTGGAGACGGACCATGTAAAGCCCATCACGTCTGGGTGATCTTCCAGATCCGTCTCCAGTGAGAACACCACCGCTGGACAGGCATCACAGCTGCTGGAGGTACAGCTGACGGTGTCTTCCTGCAGCTGGTCTGGCCCGGCATCCACTGTGGGGATGCCCGGCTCGTGCAGTGTGAGGGTCAGCGTGCTCGGACTGGAGACCAGGGCACCATCATCCACCGTGAGAGAGAACTGGTAGTCCCCCGGAGCATCCGGGGTGAACGTGGGGCGCTCATCCTCAGCAGAGACGATCCAGGAGGTGTCCGCCACGGACTCCTCCGGCACAGTCACCAGGGTCCAGGCATAGCTCAGGGGATCACCATCCGGGTCATAGGACCGAGAGCCATCGAGCTGCAGCGTGTCACAGCTGGAGAGGCTGGAGAGGTCCAGGTCGTAGTCCGCCCAGGCCACTGGCTGAGAGGCGACCACGCCATCGCAGTCGTTGTCTACGCCCACATCCACCTCAGGCGCCCCCGGGTAGACATCTGCATCCTCGTCATCGCAGTCGCCTGCATCCGGAGACAGCCCATCACCGTCGTGATCGATATGACCGCACAGGTCATTGTCCTCACCCGGGCTCCCCAGGTCCGTCCCCTCTCCCCAGGCACTCTGGGCCACGCACCAGCTCTGGGCGAGATCGTTCTCCACCCAGTCGAGCTTGGTAGGATCCAGGCTGATGGTGGCACCATCCAGGCTGGGCATACTCTCGCCACCGTCCCACGCGATGTCATCCAGGATGAGTCCCTCGATGGTCACCGTGAGGGTATCGCCCTCCGGGTTCAGGTCGATGCCGCTGTAGGCGTAGTCCACCGGCACGCCGCCGTTGACCGACGGGTTCATGCTCAGCCCGAGGACGAAGGACTCGCCCGGCTCCAGTAAGAGCCACTCAGGACGCTGGATGAGGTGGCTCCCGGTGTTGGAGAAGATCCGAATCCCGTTGAGCGCGACGGTACGCGGGGTGGTGTTGGTGATCTCGATCCACTCGCCCCGAGTGTCCTCGACTGCCAGCGGGCTCACCATGACCTCGGAGACCACCAGGTCCCCTGGACGCCAGCTGGTCTCATCCATCAGCCCGTCGCAGTCGTTGTCCTTGAGATCGTCGTCGAGCTCGGTAGCCCCTGGGGATGCATCCGGATCCTCGTCATCACAGTCGGGGAAGGTGTCACAGGTGGTGTAGCCATCCCCGTCCAGGTCGAAGTCCTCGTCGATCTCACCGTCCGCATCATCATCCAGGCCATTGCACTCCTCCACCTCCTGGCAGTCCGGGATGCCGTCGGTATCAGAGTCAAAGCCCTCATCCACGGTGCCATCGCCGTCGTTGTCGAGCCCGTCGCACTCCTCCTCATCCATGCAGTCCGCGATCCCATCCTCATCGGTGTCTGGAAAGCGCTCGTCGACCTTGTCATCACAGTCATCGTCCCGACCGTTGCAGTCTTCGGGCCGACCAGGGTAGCGATCGGGGTCATCGTCATCGCAATCACCTTCCGCTGGACTCACGCCATCGCCGTCCTCATCGATCTTGGTGGTCTCCGTGCCGGTATCTTCCGGCTCAGCAGTGTCGGAATCGGTGCTCACCTTGCTGCCGCAGGCAGAAAGGTAGATCAGGCACAGGCACAGCACTGATTTCCGCATGGGTGAAGCCTCCAAGTCCGATGGTACCCGAGCCAGACCTGCCAGGGCAACGCGCCTTGACACTGAAAGGCGCCCGGTTAGACAACGGCGGCTTTACTGCGGGAGTAGCTCAGTTGGTAGAGCACCAGCTTGCCATGCTGGCTGTCGCGAGTTCGAGTCTCGTCTCCCGCTCCAGATTTCCGCTTAATCGATTTGCTTGATAGTCATAGTATCCCCTCTCCACCCCGAAGTTAGCCACGTAGAGAAATGGAGTCAGGACTAAAATCGGCCAATGGTGCCTAATCAAGTTTTCGGATTCGAGGAGCAAAGATCATGGCCGATATAGTAATTAGGATAAGCGTTATGGCTAAGCTACCAACAGCCCATTGTACACCTACCTCTTCTGATAACAGTGCGGCGCCTAATACGCCTAGACTGGAAAATGAAAAATTCATTGTGTAGACGCTCAT